>Ga0247732_10000029_pt1 | contig 104965 bp, 110 predicted proteins | sample UWRJL163409C2_FD_180940 | JGI IMG/M metagenome (GOLD analysis project Ga0247732, IMG submission 180940) | Plant litter microbial communities from Arlington Agricultural Research Station in Wisconsin, United States - UWRJ-L163-409C-2 | ecosystem: Environmental > Terrestrial > Plant litter >... | reverse complement strand
CATCATCGACCTGCTCGCCGCCGTGCCGTCGGTCGTCTTCGGCCTCTGGGGCATCAAGGTGCTCGCCCCGGCCGTCGCGCCGCTGTACATCTGGCTCACCGAGAACCTCGGCTGGATCCCGCTCTTCTCCCCGCCCGCCTCCGGCACCGGCAAGACGGTGCTGACCGTTGCCATCGTGCTCGCGGTCATGATCATCCCGATCATCACCGCCCTGTGCCGCGAGGTCTTCCTGCAGACCCCCGTGCTGCACGAGGAGGCCGCGCTCGCCCTCGGCGCCACTCGCTGGGAGATGATCCAGATGGCCGTGCTGCCCTTCGGCCGCCCCGGCATCGTCTCGGCCGCCATGCTCGGCCTTGGTCGGGCCCTCGGCGAGACCATGGTCGTGGCTATGGTGCTCTCACCCGCCTTCCTCATCACCTTCGTGGTCACCGGTGGGCAGAACTCGCCGACGATCGCGGGCAACATCGCCCTCAACTTTCCCGAGGCTCACGGCCTCGGAGTCAACGCTCTCATCGCCACCGGCCTGATCCTCTTCGGCATCACGCTGCTCATCAACTCCGTCGCCCGCGCGATCGTCAACCGCCGCAAGGCATTCTCTGGAGCCAACTGATGACGACGACAACCGCTGGCATAACGAACTCCCTCACCACGGGACGCCTGCCCAAGGGAGCCCCGTGGATCATCCTCGGTGCGAGCTGGGCACTCATGCTCATCGTCTTCGCCTTCGTGGCCGCAGCGCAGCCTGGGAGCGACTACAACATCGCGGTCGCGCTCTTCCTCGGCACCATCCTCTTCGACGTACTGCTGGTGATTTTCGCCCTCCTCGTCGAGGGTGCCCGCCAGGCACGCGACCGCTTCGTCACCGCGCTCGTCGCCACGGCCTTCATCATCGCGCTCCTCCCGTTGATCTCCCTGCTCTTCACCGTGATCAGCAACGGCGCGGCGCGCTTCGACCTCAACTTCTTCACCAACTCGATGCGCAACGTCGTCGGCGAGGGCGGTGGCGGGCTGCACGCCATCACCGGCACCCTGCTCATCACCGGCATGGCGACCCTTATCTCCGTGCCGATCGGCCTTCTGACCTCGATCTACCTGGTCGAATACGGGCGTGGCCCGCTCGCCCGAGCGATCACCTTCTTCGTCGACGTCATGACCGGCATCCCCTCGATCGTGGCTGGACTGTTCGCCTTCGCGCTGTTCGCGCTGCTGTTCGACGACCCGGGCATCCGCTTCGGCTTCGGTGGTTCCATTGCGCTCTCGTTGCTCATGATCCCGGTCGTTGTTCGCTCGAGCGAGGAAATGCTGAAGATCGTTCCAAACGAGCTGCGCGAGGCCGCCTACGCCCTCGGCGTGCCGAAGTGGCTGACGATTCTCAAGGTCGTGATTCCCACGGCCATCGCGGGTATCGCGACCGGTGTGACGCTCGCCATCTCGCGCGTCATCGGCGAGACCGCACCGCTGCTCATCATCGCCGGCCTCAGCACGAGCATGAACTACGACCTGTTCAAGGACCGGATGGCGTCGCTGCCCGTTTTCGTCTACACGCAGTACCAGAACCCTGGCAGCGACGTGCAGGCCTACCTCGACCGCGCGTGGGCGGGAGCACTGACCCTGATCCTCATGGTCATGGCGCTCAACCTCATCGCGCGCCTCATCGCCAAGATCTTCTCCCCCAAGCTCGGTCGCTAGACCCACTACCTAAGGAACGCAAGTGTCCAAGCGCATTGAAGTCAACGACCTCAACGTCTACTACGGCAAGTTCAAGGCCGTTGAAGATGTCTCCCTCACCATCGAGCCCCGCACGGTGACGGCCTTCATCGGCCCCTCCGGATGCGGCAAGTCGACCTTCCTGCGCACGCTGAACCGCATGCACGAGGTCATTCCCGGCGCCCGCGTCGAGGGTGAGGTGCTCATCGACGGCAACAACCTCTACGGCCCCGGCGTTGACCCGGTGCTCGTTCGCCGCCAGGTCGGCATGGTCTTCCAGCGCCCGAACCCCTTCCCCACGATGTCCATTCGCGACAACGTGCTCGCCGGCGTGAAGCTCAACAACCGTCGCATGTCGAAGACCGAGGGCGATGAGCTCGTCGAGAAGTCGCTCAAGGGCGCCAACCTCTGGAACGAGGTCAAGGACCGCCTTGCGCTGCCCGGCTCCGGCCTCTCGGGTGGACAGCAGCAGCGCCTCTGCATCGCGCGCGCCATCGCCGTCAGCCCCGAGGTGATCCTCATGGACGAGCCGTGCTCTGCTCTTGACCCGATCTCGACCCTCGCCATCGAGGACCTCATCGAGGAGCTCAAGCAGGAGTACACGATCGTCATCGTGACGCACAACATGCAGCAGGCGTCGCGCGTCAGTGACCGCACCGCCTTCTTCAACATCGCGGGCACCGGCAAGCCGGGCAAGCTCATCGAGTACAGCGACACCAACACGATCTTCTCGAAGCCGAGCGTGCAGGCGACCGAGGACTACGTCTCTGGAAAGTTCGGATAACCAGCACCGATCACAGAGAAGGCCCCGGGCAACTGCTCGGGGCCTTCTCTGTTTCGCACCACTGCTAGGCGGGCTCGATCTTCATGATCGGATCTGACGTTGGGCTGTCCGATCCGCCGGCCGGTTCCACCGTCACGCCGACGCTGTCGCCCGCGTGCATGCTGCCCTCGAGCACCTGCCAGGACTCGACGCCGTCGGTCACCGGCAGAAATCCTGCGGCGCGGGCACCGGAGTCGTCGATGTACCAGAGCTGGTAGACCTTGTCATCAGGGGCGGCAGCCATGCCGTCGACGATGATGACCGAGCTGGCAAGCTCGGGAGACCAGCGCAGCGTCACCTGTTCGCCACCGGCAAGGGTGGTGTCGACCTGCTGCACGTCGGCAGCCTCGGTGATCGCCGCCATTTGGGCGGTCTGGTAGCTGGGCTCGGGGTGCAGTGAGCTCGTGCCGACGGCGATGCCGCCGACGATGAGCGCGACCGCTGCAGCCATCGTGGCGATAGCTGTGGCTGGGCGCGACCAGCGCAGACGAGCCTTGGTCTCTGCGGGGCCGGGTGCGGCATCCGTCTCGATTTTCGGCAGCTGCGGTGTGACGGCCACCTGGGCGAGCAGGCGGTCGCGCAGCTGGGCGCTCGGCGCGACCGGCGTCGCGGCGAGGCCAAGAATAACCGCGGTGTCCTGTAGTTCGGTGGCCTCACTGCGGGCCTCCTCCGACGCCGCAGCGATCGCAGCCTCATAGGCCTCGCGATCGGCCGCGTTCACGGCATCGAGGGCGTACGCGCCCGACAGGTTGTTGGTGTTGTCCTTCGTCATGATGCCACCCCCAGTTCGTCTCGTAGTCTGATCATTCCGTCGCGAAGACGGGTCTTGATGGTGCCCACCGGTATGTGCAGCATCTCTGCCACCTCGGTGTGACTGTAGCCGCCGTAGTAGGCCAGCGTCACGGCCTGGCGCTGCAGATCGGTGAGGCGGCTCATCGCCACCTTCACGCGCTCATGCTCGATGGTGACCTCGACACTCTCGGCGACGGTGTCGTAGTCGGGAGTGAAGTCGCGGATGCCGACCTTGGTGTCGCGATCCCGCGACGACTGCGCGGAGCGCACCCGGTCGACGGCGCGACGGTGGGTCATGGTCATGATCCACGTGGTCGCCGTGCCCTTGGTCACGTCGAAGCGCGTCGCGCTCTGCCAGATCTCAAGGAAGATCTCTTGCGCGACCTCCTCCGACTGGGCCGGATCGCGCAGAACGCGGCGAACGAGGCCGAGCACTCGCGCGGCCATCAGGTCGTAGAGCCGGGCGAATGCGCGCTGGTCGCCCTGGGCGACGAGAGACAGCAGGTGATCAGCGGTCTCGGCCGCTGCCGACGCCGCATCCTGGCTCTGTTCGGCGGTCGACATGAGCTTAAGCATGACAGTTCTTCGCTGCAGTGCCGCTGATCGATGGGTATTCGCAGGCTTTTAGTGCCGGACCGCAGAACGCCTCTCGGCGCGAGGCCGCTCGAAGCGGCTATTAGTGGAGCCCGGGGTTACCGCGGCCCGGCATATCTATTTTAACAGCACGGATGCTGGACTATTCCAGCGAGCCCGCCCGGTGCAGCCGCGCACAGGCCGTGAACTCCTCCGCCAGCTGCGTGAACCGCAGCGCCCGCGTGGTCAGCTCCGTGGCCCGCTCGGAGTTGGTGACGTCGGCATCGTCGGCGATGCTCGAGCACCCTGCCGCGGCAACGCGGCTAAAGGCTGCCGCCCGGTCGAGCGCAGTGGCGAAGTCGCCTCGAAACAGTCCGCGCAGAATCTGGTCGGCGAGCGCCGTGATCTCGTCGGGTCCGGTCGGCAGCGGTGCACCGGCGACGACGGTGTCGATGGTCGTCAGCACCTCGGCGCCGCGCTGAAAGAGGAAGCTGGTGCCCTCGGGGTCTTGCCGAATGACGAGACGAACGAGGTAGATGCGCCAGAGAGCGCCCGGCAGGCTGCGCGGGCTCGATCGTGCCCAGAGCTCGGCTAGGGCGTCAAGGCCATGCTCGTCGGTGTAGGCGACGAGGCGGTCGATGACGGCCTCGTCATCCGTCTCTCGTGCCCTGTTGACGAGTGCGGCGGCCGTGTCATGAGCGAGGCGCATGATCTGCGCTGGGTCATCGCCGCCGATAAACTCGTCGAACTTCTCGTTCGAGTACTGGGTGGGCTTGTGAAACTGATCGGACACATCTCAACGCTACCCCGTAGACTTTACACATGAGAATTGCTCTGATTGCCGTTGCCGCTCTGCTGCTCGCCGGCTGCTACCCCACCCCGGTGCAGCCCAACGACCTCGACACTGAGCGCCTCGCAACCCTCGCCGCCGAGCCCCTGCTCGCCGGCGGCACCGAGCACCCGGCCGCCCCGAACCGCACGTCGGCGAATGCCAACGCGTCGCGGGCGCATGTCACGGTGGAACAGGTGTGGAGCGCGATCGACACGAGCAACACCTGGGTCTCGGCGCAGGAGCTCATGGGCGAGCTGCGCGACGAAAACTGGGTGGTCATCACTCAGAACTGCAAGGCGACACCGCAGGCATTCACCTCGGCCGAGATCATCGCCCTCAAAGAGCTCGACGACTTCACGGCGGGTGTCGTCATCAAGCTCGACGACGAGGGCGCCTACCTTGACGCGTTCGCGCCCTTCCACGAGGAGGAGGCCAACCCGTGGGGGCCCCTCAACGCGCAGGCAGACGGATGCCTCGACGCGCCCGTCGAACCGGTCACCAACACGACAACCACCACCCGCACCACCGTGGGCCTGTGGTACTTCCGCGACTAGAGCAGCGCGAAGTCGTGCCGCAGCATTGACTGCAGCTGGGCGACCACCTCGAGCTCGGCCGCAACCTCGGCCGTGGTCGCCCCCGCGTCGAACGCGGCGGCGATGAGCTGATTGAGAGCGGATGAGGTTCGCCAGTCGGCAAACGCACCGGCTCCGAGCGCGGGGACCGCGGCCGCACCGTTGGCGCGCACCGCCTCAGCCAGTCGCACCGTCACCTGGGGCTCGATGCCTGCACCGGTGAACTCCTCGGCGACTGCTGCTGCATCCCACATCTCGTTCATATACCTAGGGTCGCTCGTGTTGGCGCGCAAAGCGATGGGGAGCACTACCCACCCGCTACGCTTAGAAGTCACGGGCCTGTAGCTCAGCTGGCAGAGCATCGGACTTTTAATCCGCGGGTCGTGGGTTCGAGCCCCACCGGGCCCACCCAGATCGAGTCACTCCCCCACCAAACCCGCAACCACCCCGGGCTAGCATCGTGGGGTGGAGACCCTGAGCGACACCCGCACTCCGCACACCCACACCGCTCGGCCTCGACCGCGTCGGATGGTGTGGCTGGCTGTCGGGGTCGGTGGCATCGCCGCGCTCTTCGCTCTGCGGGCTGTGACGGCCGCATCCCCGCTCTCGCTTCCGAACGTCGTGCAGGACATCCTGACGCTCGCGATCAGCGTGATCGTCGAGTCGCTGCCCTTCGTAATTCTCGGCATCGTGCTCTCGATCGCCGTGCAGGTGTGGGTTCCCGAGCGGTGGATTGACCGGGTGCTGCCGCGGTCGGGGCCGGGCCGACGACTCATGATCTCGCTGCTCGGCGTGCTGCTTCCGGTCTGCGAGTGCGGCAACGTGCCCCTGGCCCGTGGCCTCATGGTGCGGGGACTCACTGTGGCCGACTCGATGACCTTTCTGCTCGCCGCGCCCATTCTCAACCCGATCACGATCATCACCACCTACCAGGCCTTCGGCTGGGACAACTACGTGCTCGTCGGGCGCATTGCCGGCGGGCTTCTCATCGCGAACCTTGTCGGGTGGCTCTTCAGCCGCCACCCGCAGCAGGACGGCCTGCTGACGACGCGCTTTGCCGCCGAGTGCCGCATCGAGCCCGATCATGACCACGTCCACAGCCGTCGGGCTCAGAGCGTCGCCCTGTTCGCGCGCGAGGCGGGTGTCATGATGCCCGCACTCTTCATCGGCTCGCTTGTCGCCGGCGGCATTCAGTCGCTCGTGCCGCGGCAGGTGCTGGTGAGCTTGGGCAGCGACCCGATCTGGTCGATCCTCGCGCTCATGGCGCTGGCGTTCGTGGTCTCGGTGTGCTCGAACGTCGATGCCTTCTTCGTGCTGCCCTTCGCCAGCACCTTCCTGCCGGGGTCGATCGTCGCCTTCCTGGTCTTCGGCCCGGTCATCGATATCAAGATGCTTGCCCTCATGCGCACGACCTTCGCCGTGCGCACTCTCGTGGTGCTCACCGCGCTCGTCGCACTGCTGAGCCTGCTCGTCGGATTGGTGGTCACCCTTGTCGCTTAGAACGAGAGAGGGCGCCGGACTGCTGCTGCTGGCCGTTGCCCTGGTCTGCACCATCTGGCTGGCCGCGACCGGCAAGCTGACCCTGTACATCCACCCCCGCTACACGATCTTCACCGTGGTCATGGCGGCGATCGCCCTCGTGCTCACCGTGGCCGCGGTCGTGGCACCCCGGCACGAGCACGGCGAGCGGCCACGGCGCGCGGGCATCATCGCTGTCATTGCGCTGGGCGTCGCGCTGGCCACCTCAGCCGCGATGCTGGTCGTGCCACCGGCGACACTGACAACGGCTACCGCCGATCAACGCGAGCTCAACAGCACCACCATCGGCGCCAACGCGCAGACACTCGACTCTGCGGCGCAGCAGTCGGGGGCGGCGTTTGCGCGCTTCACCGTGGCCGACTGGTCATCGCTGCTGCGGCAGACGACCGACCCCGCCTTCTTCGACGGCAAGTCGGTCGACGTGGTCGGGTTCATCACCCGCTCCGACGATGACCCCGAGAACCTCTACTACGTCTCGCGCTTCATCGTCACCTGCTGCGCGGTCGACGCCCAGCCCGTCGGAGTGCCCGTCTACCAGCCCGGCTGGGCGGGGAGCCTGGCCGAGGGCGACTGGGTGCGCGTCACCGGGCAGTTCGGAACCAGCTCCTCCGCCGCGGGTGGGCCGTCCATCGTGCTCGCTCCCGACACCACCGAGTCCGTCGAGGAGCCCAGTGAGCCATACCTCTACTGAACGCGGCTACCGCCAGGGCATCGCCATTGCCCTCATTAGCCTCCTGGTTGTCTGCGCCGGACTGTTCGCGCTCGCTGCCACGCAAGGCCCCAAGCTCAGCAGCGTGCAGCTCGATGTCGACCGGCCAGCCGGGCAGCAGGTGAGGCTCGTTCTCAACCAGCCCGTCGCCGCGATCACGGCCTCGCAGATCACCGTCACCCCGGCCGCACCCTTCACTGTCGACACCACCGGCAACGTCGTCGCGATCGTCTTCTCGTCGCCCCTCGACTACAGCACCGACTATGAAGTGGCTATCACCGGAGTGCGCAGCGCTGCGCGCGACATCGAGAGCTCATTCGAGACATCGTTCAGCACGGCGAACACCACCGTGTACTACCTTGACCGCAGCGGGGACACCGACCGCATTCTCGCGAGCGGCATCACGCCGGCGCAGCCAACGGTCGTGTACGAGGCGCCGATGATCACCGAGTTCGCCGTGGTGGGCCGGGTGCTGGCCGTGGTCACCCGCGACGCCGACCGCATCGACTCCCTGAGCCTCGTGCAGATCGGAACCACGGATGTCGAGACCGGCGCCATGCCCGATGACGGCTGGATCACCGACGTTCGCTCCTCGGACTCCGCTCAGACCCTGGGCTTCGTATTCACCTCGGTCGGCGACAGCGACTACTCACGCACCCTCTTCACCATCGACCTCACCGCGAGCCGCGAGCTGCGGCCAACCCTCGATCTGCGCGGTGAGCCTTTGCACGTGCTCGACTGGCAGTTTCGGCCAGCGACCGAGTCGATGGTGGTGCTCGACAGCAGCAACGCGCTCGCGCTGATCGACCCCGCCGTGCCCGGCTCATTGCTGCCTCTTGGCGACTACCTGACCCTTAGCCACCTCTCTGAAGACGGCAGCACGGCCACCGTCTCCGACCAGCTGGGCTTTTCGACGCTGACGATTGACGACCTCGCGGCCGAGCGCATCACCCCCGCTCTCGTCGATGGCGCAGAACCCTATCTCGGCGAGGCGCAGGTGCTGAGCACCGGGATTCTCGAGCACGTCTACAGCTACCACGCCGACGAGAACCGGTTCGACAGCTACCTCGTGCTGCAGGACGGCACCGATCGAAAGGTGCTGTTCGGCAAAAAGGGCGGCACGGCATCCGTCATGCGGTTCACCGTTTCGCCCAATGAGCAGTACGTGGCGATCGAGGTCGACCCCGGAAGCGCCGGCGGAACGGATGACGGCTACGTCGGCAGCAACCGCCCAACGGATGTGACCACCTACATCGTGGAGATCGCGACGGGCAGCACCGTGGCAAGTTTCAGCGGCTTCGACCTCAGCTGGTGAGGCCCTGCTGCCTCTAGACGCGCACCCCGACGAGGCGCTTCACTGAACCATGAAGCAACGCACCGCCCGCCGCATCGCCCTCGTCGCGCACGATAACAAGAAGCCGGAGCTCATTCGCTGGGCCGCTTTCAATCGCGGGACCCTGTCGCAGCACCACCTGCTCGCCACCGGCACGACGGGCACCCTGCTCGAGTACGAGCTCGGCCTTCCGGTCACGCGCCTGCTCAGCGGGCCGGTCGGCGGCGACCAGCAGATTGGCGCCCGCATCGCCGAGGGCACGATCGACATGCTGATCTTCTTCTGGGACCCGCTCGAGCCGCAACCGCACGACCCCGACGTCAAGGCGCTGTTGCGGGTGGCCGCGGTCTGGAACACGGCGGTCGCCTGCAACGTCGCGAGCGCCGACCTGATGATCTCGTCGCCGCTGCTCGCGAGCGACTACGAGTTCACCCGCCCCGATTTCGGTGACCGTGGCATCAGCGACTACTTGGACGTCTCGCCGTAGCGCTCGCGCTGCCCCTCGTCGATGAAGCGCACCCACTCCCATCCGGGCTTGGGAGACAGGACCCGCGAATCGCTCACCGGCGTGCCGTCGCGCAGCGCGAGCACATACGCGCGGTCGAGGTCGATGCGCGCCTGCACATCGGTGCCGACCGAGCCGTGGCCGGGAATGACGAACTGCGCGCCCGTGGCCGCAAGCAGGTCGAGCGCGTCGAGATAGTCGTCGATCGCGGTCTCTGCCCGCGAGAGTATCGGCACGAACACATCCGAGAGCATGTCTCCCGCGATGAGAACGCCGCTCTGCTCGACAAGCAGGGCCGCGTGCCCGGGCGCGTGCCCCTGATGCGCGATGATGCCAACGACCGGCCCGCTCCACGGCACGGACGTTGCGTCGAGCGCGGTAATCTGCCCGAACAGCTCATCGACCGGAACCTCCCCGGCCGCCTCCTCCGGCATCGCACCCGCGACCCGGTCTCGCCAGTTCTCACTCGCCAACAGGGCGCGCATCTCGGCGGCACATAACACTGTTGCGTAGCGCGGCGCGTCGCCGAGGTCGGCATGCCACAGCACGTGGTCCCAGTGCGGATGCGTCGCGAAGCCGGCAACGACCGGCTGCGCTAGCGCACCCGCCAGCTGAACCAGCTCCGTGCGGGTGAGACCCGGATCAACGAGCAGCACCCCGTCGTCGCCCTGCACGACGATGGCATTGCTCTCAAGCACAGAACTCTGGTTGACGAGCACCCCGGGCACGACCTCGGTCAGCATCAGCGGCGTCCAATCGCGTAGCGGTGCATGGTGACGCCGGAGGCGAAGGTCTGCTGCTCAAGCAGCTGAAGATCGACCGGCCGGTCGTAGTCGTCGAAGAGCGGTCGACCGAAGCCGAGCACAGTGGGGTGGGTGGCGAGCACGAGCTCGTCGAGCAGCCCCGCACGCAGCAGCTGGGTCGCGAGGGTTGCGCCGCCGACGTCGATGACGCCGTCCGTCTCGGCGCGAAGCGCGGCCAGCTGCTCGATGGCGTTGTCACCACTCATGACGCGGGTGTTGTGCTTGGCGCTGTCGCGTGTGCGCGACACGAGAATTTTGGGTTTGGTTGTCCAGATCCGTCCGTACTCCTGCATGTAGTCGGGCAGCGACGGGTCGTCGTGGGCGGTGGGCCAGGCCGACTCCATGATCTCGTAGAGCACGCGCCCTTGTACAAGAATCGCGCTGGCCTCAGTGAGTGCGTTCCACGCCCGGTGCAGCTCTTCGTCGATGCGCACCCACTCGCCGGCACCGTCATCGCCGGGCACCTGCTCGATGCGCAGGTCGAGGGAAACGTTCATGCCGTAGACGAAACGACCCATGGGCTCCTCCAATAGTGATTGCGCTTTGCAACCACTATATTGAGGACGAGAGAAGTGTCAAGGAGGAATCGTGGACGCAATCGGCGCCGCCGTCGAGGTGCTCGGCGACCGCTGGACCCTGCTGATTCTGCGTGACGTCATCTTCAGCGACCGCCGCCACTTTCGCGCGCTGCTGCTCGGCTCCCCCGAGGGAATCGCGAGCAACATCCTCGCCGACAGGCTGGTCAAGCTCGTCGAGGCGGGGCTGCTCGCGCGGGGCACCGCCGCCCGCGGCCAGCGAGCGCGCTACAGCCTTACCGAGGCGGGGATTCAGACCGTTCCGGTGCTGTTCGCGCTCGGTGCCTGGGCCAACGCCGACCTCCCCGACCAGCAGCAGCTCATGGACGAGCTGCGCGTCCGACACCTAGAGACTTAGCTCCCGCGCACGGAAGGCAACCAGCTCGCGCACCATGATGGGCAGCAACCTCAGCGGGTTCTTGTAGGTGGTGAGAAACTCATCGCGCTCGACGTGCTCGTGGTCGCCGAAGATGCTGTCAGCGACGAGATCCTCGATCGTTCCCCAGTGGGCGTAGATCGTGCGGCGCGAGACCAGGGCCTCTTTCGCAACGGAGCTGATGGTGAGCTCGTCACCGCGCTCGATCATGACGAGCACCGCCTCGCGAACATGAATTCGGGTTCGCTCTACACGGGGATCAGAGATACTGCACCAGCCTTATGGTCATCGTGACGGGCGCGAGACTCAGATGAGAACCGCGCAATGCGTCTGCGAGAGCGGGGCAAAGGCGAAGGCAGAGTGAAGCAGCGCCGAGGCGCCTAGCCCCAGTATGCGCCTCTTGGCTCAAAAGCGACACGGCAACCTGTTTGACTGGGAATCGAAGAAAGGACGCGGATGTCGTCACCGACCCAGCACCCCCGCACGTCGCGCATGGAATCACTGGCAATCGCGGCCGCCATCGGCTCTGCGGTAATCGGCTTCATCGTCACCCTGATCGCGCAGCGCGGCCAGCTCGCTCCGCTCACCGCGGTGGCGGCAGTCGCGCTGCCCGTCGTCGCCGCCACGGGCGCGGCAGCGTTCATTTGGGCCTATGTTCGTCACGCCGACGGCGGTGTGCGGTGGCGCATGCGGCATCCGCTGCGTCGTGTTCTCGATGTGATCGGGCTGACCCTCACCGGCTCGGGTGTCGCCGCGCTGCTGGTCGCCTCGATGTTCGAGGTCTCGCGGCTCGCCTTCATCGGGCTGGAGCTGAACGCGTTCGCGGCCGCCGTGCTCGTCGCTGGTCTCGCCGCCGCGTGCTCCTATGCGCTCGCCCTCATCGCTGGGCAGCTGACGACCAGCACGCTCGCGACGCTGCTCGCCCTATTTCTCGTGGCAGGCGTCTTCACGAGCATGCTCACCGCCGACGACCCGCAGTGGTGGCAGCGCAACTTCAGCGCGCTCGGCATGGCAGCCACCACCTCGTCGTACGCGTTCAACGTCACCATCGTGGTGGCGGGTCTGGTGATCGTCACGCTCTCTGACTACCTCACCATCGACCTGCTCGCCCGCCGCGGCCCGGGCGGCCGCAACCTGCAGGGCATCACGGTGATCCGCGTGATTCTCGCCATTGTTGGCGTGGCCCTCTCTGGCCTCGGGCTGATCTCGGTCGACGTGAGCGTGCTGGCGCACAACACCTTCTCGATCACGGCCATGCTCGGCTTCAGCGCCCTCATCGTGCTCGCGCCCATTCTGCTGAAGGGGCTCTCGCCGGCGTTCATCGTCGCGACCATCATCTTCGGCGCGCTCATCGTGATCGGCGGCGTGTTCTTCGCCCTCGGCTACCTCAACCTCACGGCTCTCGAGCTCATCGCCGTACTGGTGATTTTCACCTGGCTGATCCTGTTCACACGCAACGCATCGTATGGGCGCAGCGCGGATGTCGTGGTGGAGGTCGTGAGCGAGCCCCGCGAACACACGCGCGGCGCGCTGCGAATCACTGCCGTGGTTGCTGCGTTTGCCGCTGGGTTCGCATCGGGGCGCCTGCGTCGCTGAGAGTGAGGGTTTACACCAGCGAGGTCGTGCATTGAGGATAGGCAGATGCACAAGGTCAGCGGAATCGGCGGCTTCTTCTTTCGGGCGAAAGACCCGGATACGATAGCCACCTGGTACGAGACGAACCTTGGCGTCGACCCGGTGCCCGACTCGTACGACGGCCAGGTCTGGGTGCAGGAGGCGGGCGAGACCGTGTTCACCGCGATGACGGAGGCGATCGACCAGTTCGGCGACCCCACCCGGGTGTGGGGCATCAACTTTCGGGTCGCCGATCTCGACGGAATGGTCGAGCAGCTGCGGGCGAACGGCAACGAGGTCACGGTTGACCCGCAGACCTACCCCAACGGCCGCTTCGCCTCGCTGACCGACCCCGAGGGCAACCCCATCCAGCTCTGGCAGCCCGAGAGCTAGACCGGCCGCACCCGCAGGTGCGTGACTCCCCCGTCGACATCGAGCGCCGTGCCCGTCGTCGCGGCACTGAGCGGGCTCGCGAGGTAGGCAATGGCGTTCGCGACCTCGTGCGGCAGCACCATGCGGCCGATGGCCTGGCGCGCGTCCATGGCGGCGCGCTCGGCGACCGGGTCGGCGAAGTTCTGCAGCAGGCGATCGACGAAGGCGGTCGCGACCGTGCCGGGCGAGACGGCATTCACGCGCACGCCCTCGCGCACGTGGTCGGTCGCCATCGCGAAGGTGAGGGCGAGCACTGCGCCCTTGGACGCGCTGTAGAGGGCACGCTGCGGCAGACCGTTGAGCGCGGCGATCGAGCTGACATTGACAACGGATGCCGCCGGCGACTTTCGCAGCCACGGCAGCGCCGCCGCCGTCATGCGCGCCATTCCCGTGACGTTGACGTCGAGCACCCGAGCCCAGGTCGCGTCGTCGTTGTCTTCAACGGTGCCGATGGCGCTGATGCCGGCGTTGTTGATGACGATGTCGAGGCGGCCGTGATCGGCGCCGACCGCGGCGACCGCGGCTTCAAGGGACTCGCGGTTGGTCACATCCGCTGTGTAGGGGTGCAACCCGGCAGGGAGGTCGGCGTGGGCGAGGTCGAAGACGGCGACGGTCGCCCCGCGGCTGGCGAGCAGCTCGGCGGTGGCGAGGCCGATGCCCGAGGCTCCCCCGGTGACGACGGCGACGAGGCCGTCGAACTCGCCGCTCATGCCTGCACCATTCTCTGGCGTGCGAGGCCGAGGCCCTCGATCTCGAGCTCGACAACGTCGCCGGCCGTCAGGTACGGGTGGTCGGCGAGACCGAGTGCAACACCGGCGGGGGTGCCGGTGTTGATGAGGTCGCCGGGGCGCAGCACCATGAACTGGCTGAGGTACCAAACGACGTGACGGATGCTGAAGACCATGGTCGCCGATGTGCCGTTCTGCCGCGTGACGCCGTTGACGCTCGTGCGCATCGCAAGGGCCTGCGGGTCGCCCAGCTCGTCGACCGTTGCCAGCCACGGGCCGAGCGGGTTGAAGGTCTCACAGCTCTTGCCCTTGTCCCACTGGCCGCCGCGCTCGAGCTGAAACTCGCGCTCCGAGACGTCGTGCGAGAGCACGTAGCCGGCAATGACGGCATCCGCGTCGTCGGGCGACGCGAGGTAGCGCGCCTCGGCACCAATGACGATGCCAAGCTCGACCTCCCAGTCGGTCTTCACCGAGCCGCGCGGAATGAGCACGTCGTCGAAGGGGCCGACGATGGTCGACGGGTCTTTCATGAAGACGACCGGCTCGCCGGGGATCGCGGCGCCCGTCTCCTCCGCGTGGTCACGGTAGTTGAGGCCGATGCAGACGATCTTGGTCGGTTGGTCGAGGGGGCGCCGATGCGCAGGCCGGTCGCGTCGAGCTCTGGTAGCTCGGCGAGCGCGTTTCTCACGCGGTCCACTCCGCCCGAGGCGAAGAACTGGCCGTCGATCGTGGGCGTGATCGAGCGAAGGTCGAAGCTGCGCCCGTCGTGCTGCACGACCGGGATCTCGCTGCCCACAGGGCCGAGTCGGGCGAATCTCATTGGGGGTCCTTTCCGGCGGCGGCAAGCAGCGCGGGGTCGAGGCGATAGAAGCGGGCAGCGGTGCCGCCGAGTAGATCAGCGTTGCCGCCGGCGAGTTCGAGGATCGCCGCCATGGTGCGCTCGTAGCCGCCGGCGAGCACCGCGATCGGCCAGTCGCTGCCGACCATGAGGCGCTCGGGCCCGAAGATCTCGAGGGCGTCGTCGACGATGGGGCGAATCTCGTCGAGGGTCCAGCCATCGAGAGGACCGCTCGAGGCGTAGAGGCCCGAGAGCTTGGCGAACACCCGCGGGTTCTCGGCGGCCGCCTCGATGAGACGGCGCCACTCGCTGCGGTCGGCCCCGACCGGCGGCTTGCCGAGGTGGTCGATGACGATGGAGAGGTCGGGGTGGCGCTGCGAGATACCGGGGAGGTGCGCCAGCGCGGCGGGGTCACCGGTGACGTAGTCGAAGGTGAGGCCCTGCGACGCGAGCACGCTGAGACCCTCGTCGACCTCAGTGCGCAGCACCCAGTCCGGGTCGGGATTCGCGTGCAGCAGGGTGCGCACGCCGACGACGCGGGGGTCCGTGCCGAGATCTGTCAGCATCCGGTGGGCTTCATCAGGTTGGTCGAGCGGTACCCAGGCGACGACGCCGACGACCTCGGAGTGCTTATCGGCCTCGCGTAGCATGTTCGCGGTGTCGGGGGCGTTGTCTTCGGCCTGTACGAGCACCGTCGCCTTCACGCCGGCCGCGCGCATGGCCGGCAGCACCTCGGCGAGCGCCATCTCGCGGTCGATGGGGTCGAGACCGGTGAGCCACGGGTACGGCGCGGTCGCCGGGTTCCAGACGTGCTGGTGGGCGTCGATGATCATGGAATCAGCCCCTCCGCCGCGAGGTCTGCCCAGAGTCCGTCAGAGATCACGGTCTCGTACCGGCTCACATTGCTCGCGACCTGCTCTTCGGTGCGTGTGCCGAGAACGACAGAGACGACGGCCGGATGCCGCAACGGGTAGGCGACGGCCGCATCGGGCAGCGTCACCCCCCAGCGCTCGCAGACGTCGGCGATCGCGTTGGCCCGCGCCAGTAGCTCGGGCGGAGCCTGCTGGTAGTCGTAGCGCGCGTCGGCCGCCGGGCGCGGCGCGCTCAGCAGGCCGGAGTTGTAGATCGCTGCCGCAACGATGCCAACCCCACGCTCAAGCGCGAGGGGCAGCAGCTCGTCGAGGGCTCCCTGCTCGAGCAGGGTGAAGCGGCCGGCGAGCATCATGACGTCGACATCGGTGTGGCGAATGAACTCGGTGATCATCGCCGACTGGTTCATGCCCGCGCCGATCGCGCCAACCATACCCTGGTCACGCAGCTCGATAAGGGTGTCGATCCCGGTGGTGCTCGCCTCTGCCCAGTGCGAGTCGGGGTCGTGCAGGTAGACGATGTCGAGGCGGTCGAGGCCGAGGCGCTCGAGGCTGCCCTCGATGCTGCGCAGAATGCCGTCACGGCTGAAGTCCCACTCGCGGCGGAAGGTCGCGGGCACCATAAAGCCGTGCTCGTCGAGCTGGTCGGCATTCTCTGGGGTCGGCACGAGCGCGCGGCCGGCCTTGGTCGAGATGACGAACTCGTCGCGGGGGTACTGCGCGAGCGCTGCGCCGAGGCGGCGTTCGGAGAGGCCGATTCCATAGTGGGGCGCTGTGTCGAAGTAGCGGATTCCACTGTGCCAGGCCGCGTCGACGGCGGCGGTAGAGGCCTCATCCGTTGTCTCGCGGTAGAGGTTGCCGAACTGCGCAGCCCCCAGTCCGAGTTCGGTGATGGCTGGGCCGCGGCCGAGCGTGCGTCTCTGCATCGAGATCTCCTGGGGTGAAGCGGATGTGCGTGACCAGACTATGACACCGATGACCATATTGGTAATACGTCTTATCGCTGTACGATTGAGCCACCACCGATAGAGAGGGCCGTCAATGCAGACCGCCGCGTACACCGGATCGTCGACCATCGAGATTCGTGAGATCGAGCCAACCGAGCCCGCTGCCGGCGAGGTGCGCATTCGCGTCGCCTACGTCGGGCTGTGCGGCACCGACCTGCACATCATCCACGGCAACATGGATGCCCGGGTCGAGACCCCGCTCACCTTCGGCCACGAGATGAGCGGCACCATCGACGCCGTCGGATCGGGCGTCACCGGCTGGAGCGTCGGCGACGCGGTCACCGTCATGCCCCTCGACTGGGATGGCACCTGCCCCGCCTGCCTCGCGGGCAACACCCACATCTGCCAGAACCTCAACTTCATCGGCATCGACTCCCCCGGCGCCCTGCAGGAACTGTGGAACGTGCCCGCCGAGACCCTCGTGCGCATTCCCGCGGGAACGGCACTGGATGCCGCCGCGCTCGTCGAGCCCGTCGCCGTCGCCGTGCACGATGTGCGCCGCAGCGAGCTGCTGCCGGGACAGAAGGCGGTCGTCATCGGCGGTGGCCCCATCGGCGTGCTCATTGCCACCGTCGCCCGCCACTTCGGCGGCGAGGTCGCCGTCATCGAGCTCGACCCGCAGCGACGCGCGCAGATCGAGGCGCTCGGGTTCACCACCATCGACCCGCGCGAGACCGACCAGGTGGCCTGGGTCGAGCAGTGGACGGGCGGTGCCGGCGCCGACGTCGTGTTCGAGGTCTCCGGTGCGGCGGCAGCCGTGCTCGGGGCCACCGACCTCGCCAAGGTGCGCGGCACCATCGTCGTCGTCGCTATCCACCCGACGCCGCGCGAGATCAACCTGCAGCGCGTCTTCTGGCGCGAGCTGCGCCTGCTCGGAGCCCGCGTCTACCAGCGCGTCGACTTCGAGACGGCCATCGAGCTGATCGCCGACGGCGTGATCCCGACCGAGCTGATGATCACCCGCGTGGTGCCGCTCGCCGAGACCCGCGCGGCCTTCGACGACCTCGAGGCCGGCCGGGCGATGAAGATCCTCGTCGATGTGGCAGCGCGATGAGGGGCCCCTTCGACCTGACCGGCACCCTCGCGGTCGTCACCGGCGCCAAGCGCGGCATCGGCTTCGCCATGGCCGAGGCGCTGGCCGCGGCCGGCGCTGACATCATCGGCGTGAGCGCCACCCTCGAGACCTCGGGCAGCGCCATCGAGGCAGCCGTCACCGCCCACGGTCGCAGCTTCGAGGCACACACCGTTGACTTCGCCGACCGCGCGGCCGTTCTCGCCCTCGGCGAGGAGCTCTCGACCCGCAGCGTCGACATCCTCGTCAACAATGCCGGCACCATCGAGCGTGCCCCTGCCGCCGAGCACCCCCTTGAGCTGTGGGACCGCGTGCTCGAGGTCGACCTCTCGAGCCAGTTCGCCCTCACCCAGCTGCTCGCCCGCCCCATGCTCGCGCGTGGGCGCGGCAAGATCATCTTCACCGCGAGCCTGCTTACCTTTCAGGGCGGCATCAACGTGCCCGGGTACGCGGCCGCGAAGTCGGGCATCGGCGGCCTGACCAAGGCGCTGGCGAACGAGTGGGCACCGCGGGGCGTCAACGTCAACGCGATCGCCCCCGGCTACATAGCGACGGACAACACGCAGGCGCTGCAGGACGACCCTGACCGCTCCGCCTCGATCCTCGCCCGCATCCCAGCCGGACGGTGGGGCGCAGCCAGCGACCTCGGAGGCGCGACGGTCTTTCTCGCCTCGGCGGCATCCGACTACGTGTCAGGGGTTGTGCTGCCGGTCGATGGCGGATGGCTCGGACGATGAGCACCCTCGAGACGATCACCCGGGTCGGCATCGTTCCGGTCGTCACGATCGACGACCCGGCGCGTGCCGTTGACCTCGCTTCGGCGCTGGCCGCGGGCGGCATCGACTGCGCAGAGATCACGCTGCGCACCCCGGCGGGCCTCGCAGCCATCGCGGCCATCGCCGAGGCACTTCCCAACTTCACGGTCGGCGCCGGCACCGTGCTCACCGCCGACGATGTCACCAGGGTCACGGATGCCGGAGCCCGTTTCGTTGTCAGCCCCGGCTTCGACGACGAGGTCGTCGACCACGCCCGCGAGCTCGGCGTGCTGCCCGTGCCCGGCGTCGCCACCGCGACCGAGGTGCAGCGCGCGCTGCGCGCCGGGGTAGATCACCTCAAGCTCTTCCCCGCTGCGCAGCTCGGAGGCCGCGCGATGATCGACGCCCTCGCGGCGCCGTTTGCGACGGTGCGCTTTCTGCCGAGTGGGGGCGTGAGCGCGGCCAACATGGCGCACTACCGCGAGTCCCCCGCAGTCTTCGCAGTCAGCGGCAGCTGGATGGCAACCCGGGCCATGATCGCCGCGGGTGACTGGGCGACCATCACGCGACTGAGCGCCGAGCGATGACCCGCGTCGTCACCTTCGGCGAGGGCCTCGCCGTGCTGCGCACGAGTGAGGTCGGCTCGCTCGCGCAGCTGTCGCAGCTGCAGGTCGGTACCGGCGGCGCCGAGGGCAACGTCGCCATCGGGCTCGCCCGCCTCGGTGTGCCGGTGACCTGGCTCGGCCGCGTCGGCGACGATGGCCTCGGCCGTCGGGTCGCCCGAGAGCTGCGTGCCGAGGGGGTCGATGTCGTCGCGATCGTCGACGCAACTGCGCCCACCGGACTACTGCTCAAAGAGACGCCGACACCGGGCACCACGGCCATCACCTATCACCGCGCGGGCAGCGCCGGCAGCCGGCTGTCTCCCGACGACCTCGCGCAGCTGCAGCTCGCCGAGGGCGACCACCTGCACCTGACCGGTGTCACCCCGGCCCTGTCGGCGAGTGCCCGCGACACCGTCTTCGCCGCCCTCGACCTCGCCGAGGCGGTCGGCGCCGTGGTCTCCTACGACGTCAACCAGCGCTCGCGCCTGTGGTCGGCCGAGGAGGCCGCGCCGGTGCACCGCACCATCGCCGCCCGAGCGCACACTGTCTTCGCCAGCGAAGACGAACTGCCGCTGCTCGGCGAGGTGGAGGTGCCAGAACTGGTTGTCACTCGCGGCGCCGCGGGAGCCTCCGCGCGCATCAACGGTCGACTCGTCGAGCAGGCCGCCATCCCCCTCGCCGCGGTCGTCGACACGGTCGGCGCCGGGGACGCCTTCGTGGCCGGGTATCTCGCCGAGCGGGTGGCCGGCTCGCCCGTCGAGCAGCGGCTGCTGACCGCGGTGCGCACGGGTGCGGCAGCCTGCCTGCACCCGGGCGACTGGGAGGGCGCGGCAACGCGCGCCGACCTCGACCGAACCGTCAACGGAGACCCCGTTCACCGCTAGGTGGACCCCTGTTCACCCCAACACGTGTGATGTATGCTGTTTGAGCGACACCTCACCGAAACACATCAAGGACGATATGAAGATCACGGGCTACCGCTGCCTGCGCACCTACCGTGACTGGGGGCGTCCGGTTGGCGACGTCAACGGCTACGTCGACTCCGGTGTGACCGAGGTTCCCATCGTCATTCTCGAGACCGACGAGGGCGTGACCGGCATCGGCACCGGCTCGCACGCGGGCATCGAGCAGCTCTTCCCCGCCATCGTCGGCGAAGACCCCCGCGCCGTCTCTGCCCTCTATGACCGGATGCTGGCGCAGGTGTTCAAGGCCGGTCACGCCGGCGCCACCTTCGGCGGCATCGGCACCCTCGACGCCGCCATCTGGGACCTCAAGGCCAAGGCCGCGGGCGAGCCCCTGTGGCGCCTGCTCGGCGCACGCGACCGCGTTGTGCCCGGCTACGCCTCCGGCCTCGATATAGCGCTCGACGACAGCCAGCTCGCCGCCTTCTACGCCCGTATGGCCGAGCACGGATTCACCAGCGGCAAGCTCAAGGGCGGGCGCGATGCCGAGGCCGACATCCGTCGTCTTGGCATCATCGCCGATGAGCTCGGCCGCAACGTGGGCCGACCGGCACTCATGCTCGACGCCAACGAGTCATGGAACCTCAAGCAGGCGGTGCGCTACATCAGCGCCATCGAAGAGAAGCTCGACCTCACCTGGATCGAGGAGCCCCTGCGCCGGTGGGACGCCGCTGGCCACGCCCGCCTCACCCGCTCAATCAAGGCCGGCGTCGCCACCGGCGAGAACCTCACCGGTCTCGACCAGTACCTTCCGCTCTTCGACCATGGGGCCGTCGATGTCGTTCAGGCCGGCGCGGTCTGGGGCGTCACGCACTTCCTCCGCGTCGCCTACGCCGCCCACTCGCGAGACCTGCCGATCAGCCCCGTGGGGCTCACCGCGAACCCCGCCGTCGCGCACGCTGCCGCATCGATTCCGAACCACCTCTCGTCGGAGGTGCAGGACCTCGGCTCGCCCTTCGGCGTCACCATCGACGAGACCTACGCCGATGGCTCGATCGTGCTGGGCGATAAGCCGGGCAACGGCATCGAGATCGACGAGGCCGCTATCGCCGCCGACCAGCGCACCGCATCCTGGCTGGTCGCCGAGGGACCGCACGTGCGCTCCGACCGCGCGGGCCTGCGGCTCGTGGCCGACGACGCTGTCAGCTGATGCAGATTCGGCCGGGCCTGCACCGCATCCAGGCTCCTCTGGGCGAGCGGTTCATCGCCATGTACCTGCTCACCGGCCCGACGGGCGCGCTGCTCTTCGACACAGGCGTCACCGCGAGCGTCACCGAGACGCTGCTGCCCTACCTCGCCTCGATTGATTTCGACCTCGCCGATCTGCGCTGGGCGATCAGCTCGCACTGCGACTTCGACCACACGGGCGGCAACGCGGCCCTGCTGGCCGCAGCCCCGCACGTCGAGCTCATGGCCGGCACCGACGACGTGCCGCTGAGCGAGGATCTCGAGGTGCTCATTCGCGAGCGATACGCCGAGTTCCGTGACGCCGACGGCTTCGACGACCCGCCCGAGGTGACCGCCTCCATCCGCTCGTCCGCCGCGGTGGCCCCGATCGCGCGCGCGCTGCAGGGCGGCGAAGAGTTCGACCTCGGCGACCGCGTCATCCGCGTGCTGCACACCCCCGGGCACAGCGACGGGCACCTCGCCCTCTGGGACGCGACCAATAGTGCGCTCCTCATCGCGGACGCGACACTCGGCGACACGGTGCCGACGGCAGACGGGGAGCCCGCCTTCCCACCCACCTACCGCGATACCGACCCTTACCTCGCGTCGATTGCCGCCTTTCGCGCGCTCGATGCGGAGCTGCTGCTCACCGCCCACTACCCGGTCTACGAGGGCGCGGCCGTCGCCGACTTCCTCGATCTCAGCGAGGCGTACACCGAGCGACTGGACCACGCGATCGAAGGCGCACTGCGCGGGTCGGGCGGGGCGGTCACGAGTCTCGACCTCATCCGTTCTATTGCAGCGGATGTCGGCCCTTGGGGCCCAGCCGCAGCCGACTACCTGATCTTTCCGGTCACCGGCAACCTCGAGCGGTTGGTTGAGCAGGGTCTCGTCACCGTCGGCTCCCGAGAAGACGGCCGCCGCACCTGGACGTGGGTGGCAGCATGAGCCGCGTGCGGGTCGGGGCCATCGGCGCCGGCTGGTGGGCGACGAGCAACCACTTTCCGCTGCTCGCCGACCGTGAGGATGTCGAGCTCGTCGGCGTTTGCGGTCTCGGCCCGGAGCTCGGAGCCGTGCGCGACAAATTCGGCTTCGGTATGGCGACGGAGAGCATCGACGAGCTGCTCGACTCCGGTCTCGACGCCGTCGTTGTGACAACCCCGCACGACCTGCACTACGACGTCGCGACCCGTGCCCTCGAACGCGGCCTGCACGTGCTCTGCGAGAAGCCGATGACCCTGCGCGCCGACGAGGCCTGGAGCCTCGTCGAGGCCACCGAGCGCGCTGGCACCCACCTGCTCGTGCCCTACGGCTGGAACTACAAGCCCTTCACCGTCGAGGCGAAGCGCATTCTGGATGCGGGCCTCGTCGGCGATATCCAGTTCGCCCTCTGCCACATGGCCAGCCCCACCCGCGGCCTCTTCGGCGGCGACCCGACCCACATGCTCGAGCGGTGGGACTCGGAGACCAAGCCGGAGCTGAGCACGTGGGCGGACCCGCGGCACGGCGGCGGCTATGCCCACGGGCAGGTGACGCACTCGTCCGCGCTGTTCTTCTGGCTGACCGGGCTGCGCGCCGCCACGGTCGCCGGTCGGGTCTCGAACGCCGGCTCGGCGGTAGACCTCTTCGATGCGGCGGTCGTGCGCTTCGACGGGGGCGCGCTCGGCTCGCTCTCTGGCGCCGCCACCCTGGCTGACGGCGACAAGTACCAGGTCGACCTGCGCATCTTCGGCAGCGAGGGTGTGCTCATGATCGACGTCGAGCGCGAGCGCGTGTCGCTCAGCCGCTATGACGGTCAGCGCATCGACGTTGCCATCGCCCCGGGCGAAGGCGAGTACGAGTGCCTCGTTCCGCCGCTGCGGTTCATCGACCTCATCACCGGCGCAAGCACAGAGAACAACAGCACGGCCGACGTCGCCGCACGCTCGGTCGAGCTGATCGAGGCGCTGCTGAAGTCGTCGTCCCAGGATGGCGCCGAAGTGCGCGTCCATGACTAATGAAGGAACCCGAAGTGTCTAGAGGAGTACTCACCGGCTACCGCGTGATCGACTGCACGATCGCGATGGCCGGCCCCTTCGCCGCGCAGCGCCTCGGCGACCTCGGGGCCGACGTCATCAAGGTCGAGCCGACCGCGGGTGAGTGGCAGCGCTTCGCGAGCGCCGGCGGCGCCAACGGCAACAAGATCAACGTCTCGTTCCTCTCGCTCAACCGCAACAAGCGCTCGCTCGCCGTTGACCTCAAGTCGGAGGGCGGCAAAGGGGTACTCGCGCAGCTCGTCGCGACCAGCGACGTCTTTTTGCAGAATTACCGGCCGGGCGTCGCCGCCCGCCTCGGCCTCGACTACGAGTCGCTGAAGGCCATCAACCCGTCGATCGTCTACGTCTCGATCTCGGGCTACGGCGAGACCGGGCCGTACATCAACCGCCCGGGCCAGGACCTGCTGCTGCAGGCCATGTCGGGGGCAATGCTCTCGGCCGGGCGCGAAGGCGAACCGCCCTCGCCGGCCGGGCAGTACCTCGCGGATGCGATCACGGCATCCACCGCCTTTGAAGGCGTACTCGCCGCCCTGCTGCACCGCGAGCGCACGGGCGAGGGCCAGCTGGTCACCGTCAACATGCTCGATGCCCTCACCACCCTGCAGATGCAGGAGCTGTCGGTCTTCACCGTCGGCAAGGTGCCACAGCAGCGCGGCACGCAGCCCAATGCGCACGTCTACATTCGGGCTCCCTACGGCGTCTTCGCGACCAGCGACGGCTACCTCGCCCTCGGCTTCGCCGACCTCGAGACGCTCGGGTCCGTCATCGGCGAGCCCAGCTTCGCCGGCATGGTTCCCGAGGTCGACGGCTGGAGCCGCCGCGACGAGCTCTACGAGAAGACCGAGGCGCGGTTGCGCACCGACACGACCGACAGCTGGCTCGAGCGACTGCTCGCCGTTGGCATCTGGGCCGGACCGGTCTATAGCTACCAGGACCTCGTCGACGATCCGCAGATCGCCCACAACGGCACCTTCGTCGAGTACGAGCACCCCACCGAGGGCCACATCAAGACCCCGGGATTCCCCTACAAGTTCTCGGCGACACCGCCGCGCATCGACCGTGGGGCTCCCCTCATCGGCGAGCACAGCACCGAGGTGCTCACCGAGCTCGGCGTGACCACCGAGCAGATCGCTGCGCTTTTTGAGTCGGGCGCGGTCGCGGGCGAATGAGCCAGTTCGTTGGCCTCACCTGGGACCACCCGCGCGGCCGCGAGGCCCTGCAGGCGGCGGACTTCGCCGACCTTGAATGGCAGGTGCAGCCGCTCGAAGGCTTTGAGTCGGCGCCGATCGACGAGCTCGCCGCACGCTATGACCTGCTCGTGCTCGACCACCCGCACCTCGGCGACGCGCTCGCGACCGCGAGCCTGCGGCCACTCGACGAGCTCTTTACCGCTGAGGAGCTGGCCGCGTGGTCAGCGGACGCCGTCGGCCCCAGTGCCCGTTCGTACCAGCTCGACGGCCACACCTGGGCACTGCCGCTGGATGCCGCCACCCAGGTGAGCGCGCGGCGGCCTGACCTGCTGCCAACGGCCCCAGCCACGTGGGCGGAGGCCCTCGCGCTCGACGTTCCCGTCGCGCCGAGCCTCGCTGGCCCCCACGCCTTTCTCAGCCTCTGCTCGATCGCCGTCTCGCTCGGCGCCGACTTTCTTGACCGCTCGGTTGCGGTCGAGGCGCTGTCGATCCTTGCCGAGCTCGCACATCGCGCTCCGGAGGCCACGAAGGCCCTCAACCCGATCGGCCTGCTCGAGCTGATGTCGAGCACCGACGATCTCGCCTACGTTCCCCTCGTCTACGGCTACGTGAACTACGCGCCGCGGGTCGCCTTCGGGGCACCCCCGGCCGGCAGCCGCATCGGCTCGACCATCGGTGGCACCGGCATCGCGATCACCCGACGCTGCGAGCCGACCCCCGCGCTGCTCGACCACCTGCGCTGGCTGATGTCGCCGCAGACCCAGGCGGGCTTCATCCCGTCGCATGCCGGTCAGCCGAGCGCGCGCTCGGCGTGGACGCAGCTCGGCCCCTTCTACACCGACACGCTCGATACCATCGAGGCCTCGTGGGTGCGGCCCCGCTTTGCCGGGTACATTCCCTTTCAGACGACGGCGTCGGCCATGATTCGCGACGGCCTCGGCGATCCCACCACCATCGACCGCGTTCTCGCGGCCTACCGAGAGGCCAGCCATGAGTGACTTCGACCCGGGCATCGAGCAGATCACCGTCAGCGTCGAGGGGGCCGTTGCACTCGTCACCATCAACCGGCCAGAGAAGCTCAACTCGGTCACCCCCGAGATGTCACACGCGCTCGAGGCATTCGCGGCCTGGGCCAACGAGGCCGATGAGGTGCGAGCGATCGTGCTGACCGGCGCTGGCGAGCGGGCTTTCTGTGCCGGCAGCGACATCCGCACGCTCGATAACTATGCAACCCCGTGGGAGTTTCGCAACCGCCGCGACTACTGCGATGCCCTGCGCGAGCTGCGCAAGCCGGTCATCGCCGCCGTCAACGGCTACGCGCTTGGCGGGGGCCTCGAGACGGCTCTCACCTGCGACATTCGCATCGCGTCGACCACCGCCACCTTCGCGGCCCCCGAGATCAAGCTCGGCTGGATCGGCGGCGGGGGCATGACGGCGCTGCTGGCGAACTCCATCGGGGCGAGCAATACTGCCCTCATGACCATGACCGGCGACGCGATCGACGCGCAGCGCGCCCTTGCCTGGGGTCTCGTCAGCGAGGTGCACGAGCCGAAAGACCTGCTGCCGCGCGCACGCGAGCTGGCCGGCATCATCGCGAGCCGCCCGCCCATCGCCGCCGAGACGGCCAAGGCGAACCTCACGGCCGCCTACAACCTCCCGCTCGCGCAGGCCGTCGCCTACGAGCGCGAGCTGCAGGGAATCACCTTCGCGACCGACGACGCGACCGAGGGCAGAGCCGCCTTCGCCGAGAAACGACCCGGCGTCTTCCGTCGCCGCTAAGGAGCACCATGACCGCACACTGGACCGGCGGCGCCGCAGCCGCGCTGCCGCTCGACGCTGACCGCGCGACCCTTGTTGGACGCGCCTGGGATGCCGCCGCCGGCGGCCCGGTCGTCATCGCCATTCGAGACGGCGAGGCCTTCGACCTCAGCGCAACCTTCGCGACCATGCGCGATCTGACCGAGGCGCCCGATCCCGCCACCGCGGTCGCTGCCACGAGCGGGCCGCTTCTCGGCAGGCTCGATGACCTGATTGCGAACACCGCCGCCGACGCGCGAGACATCACGAAGCCGTGGCTGCTCTCGCCGATCGACCTGCACGTCGTCAAGGCCGCCGGAGTCACCTTCCCCGTGTCGATGCTCGAGCGCATCATCGAGGAGAAGGCGCGCGGCGAGGCGGATGCCGCAGAGGACATCCGCGCGACCGTGCTCGCCGCCCTCGGCAGCAACCTCGACGAGCTCGTGCCCGGATCCCCCGAGGCCATGCGCCTCAAGACGGTGCTCGTCGAGGCCGGACTCTGGAGCCAGTACCTCGAGGTCGGCATCGGCCCCGACGCCGAGGTCTTCACCAAGGCACCCGTGCTCGCGAGCGTTGGCACCGGCATCGACGTGGGCATTCGCGACGACTCCGAGTGGAACAACCCCGAGCCCGAGGTGGTGCTCGTCATCGACTCGACCGGTCGCATCGTCGGCGCAACGCTCGGCAACGACGTCAACCTGCGCGACATCGAGGGGCGCTCCGCGCTGCTGCTCGGCCAGGCGAAAGACAACAACGCCAGCGCCGCGGTCGGCCCGTTCATCCGCCTCTTCGACGACGGCTTCGATCTCGACGCCCTGCGCGCCGAGACCGTCACCCTGCACGTGGAGGGTGTCGACGGCTTCACCATGCACGCCCAGTCGCACATGGCGCAGATCAGCCGCGACCCGGCCGACCTCGCCGCGCAGGCGCTGAGCGCGAAGCACCAGTACCCCGACGGTCTCGTGCTCTACCTCGGCACCATGTTCGCGCCCACCGACGACCGCGACGCCCCCGGTCATGGCTTCACCCACCACGTCGACGACGTGGTCAGCATCTCCTCCCCCGCCCTCGGCGCGCTCGTCAACCGCGTCAAGCGCACTGAGACCATCGAGCCGTGGACCTACGGCATCCACGCCCTCATGACCAGCCTCGCCGCTCGCGGCCTGCTCACCGGAAAGTAAGACCAATGTCGAGAATCACCACGACCAACCCGGCAACGGGCGAAACCTCCGACACCGGCATCGAGGCGACCACCGACGCGCAGGTGGCCGAGATCACGTCGGCGGCGGCATCCGCCTTCCTTGCTCTGCGATCGCACGATCGCGCCTGGCGCGCCGGGCTGCTGCGTGCCATGGCCGACGGACTCGAGGCGGACCGCGCGAACCTCACCGCGACCGCCTCTACCGAGACCGGCCTCGCCGCCAGCCCCCGGCTCGACGGCGAGCTCACCCGCAGTGCATTCCAGCTGCGCCTCTTCGCCGAGGCCATCGAAGAGGGCGGCTACCTTGAGGCGATCATCGACCACGCGGGCGATACCCCGATGGGCCCCGGACCCGACGTGCGTCGCATGCTCGTGCCGATCGGCCCGATCGCCGTCTTCGGCTCGAGCAACTTTCCCTTCGCCTTCTCTGTCGCGGGCGGCGACACCGCCTCAGCCATCGCCGCGGGCAACCCGGTCATCGTCAAGGCCCACGGATCGCACCCCCTCACCTCGAAGGCCTCTTTCGAGGCTCTGAAGAACGCGGCGGATGCCTACGGCGCCCCAGCGGGCACCCTCGGCATCGTCTACGGCCAGCAGGGCGGCGCGACCCTCGTCGCCGACCCCCGCGTCGCCGCCGTCGGCTTCACAGGGTCGCTGTCGACCGGTCGAATCCTGCTCGACATCATCGGCGAGCGCGAGACCCCGATTCCGTTCTATGGCGAGCTGAGCAGCCTCAACCCGCTAATCATCACGGATGCGGCGGTCGCCGCCCGCACAGACGCCATCGCCGACGGCCTCTTCACTTCCTTCACCGGCTCAGCCGGCCAGCTCTGCACCAAGCCCGGCATTGCCTTCGTGCCCCGCGGTGCGACGACTCTTGTGGACGCGGTCGTGGCCCGCGCCAGCGCTGCCGCCCCGCAGCCGCTACTCAACTCCCGCATCCACGCCGCCTTTGGCGAGATCCGCGAGCGGCTCATCGACGACGGCAAGGCTGAGTCGCTCGTCGCCCCGCAGGCCGGTGCCGACGGCTTCAGCTACACCCCGGCCGTGCTCGCCATCGACGCGGCGGATGTCACTGCCGCGGTCGCCGAGGAGGCCTTCGGCCCCCTGCTCGTCATCGCCCGCTACGACGACCTCGCCGAGGTCACCGCCGCGCTCGACGCGGTGCCGCACTCGCTCACCGCCACCGTGCACGCCGAGGACGACGAGTGGGCGTCGCTCGCCCCGCTGCTCGGCGAGCTGGAGGACATTGTCGGCCGCGTCGTCTTCAACGGCTTCCCCACCGGTGTGCGCGTCTCGTGGGGCCAGCACCACGGTGGACCGTGGCCCGCCACGAACACCGCGCACACCTCCGTCGGGGTCACCGCGATTCGCCGGTTCCTTCGTCCGCTCGCCTGGCAGAGCGCCCCCGAGGCGCTGCTGCCGGAGGAGCTGCGAGACGGCTTCACCGCGATTCCCCGCCGCGTCGACGGCGTGCTGACGCTGAGTACACTTTCAGAATGACCGAGCTACCCACCGACACCAGCGCTGCGGCGGCCATCGGTCTCGGCGCATCGTCGCAGCGGGTTCCCGCGGCACGACTCGGTGTTGCCGTCGTGCATGACCTAGTCACCGCGATCGTCACCGGCGAGGTGGCCGCGGGCCAGTCGCTCCCACCCGAGGGCGTGCTCAGCCAGCACTTCGGCGTCAGCCGCACGGTCATTCGCGAGTCGGTCAAGCGCATCGAAGAAAAGGGTCTCGTCAACATCGCCCAGGGCCGTGGCACCGAGGTCCTGCCCTCCGGATCGTGGAACGTGCTCGACCCGGTGGTGCTCAGCGCCCTTGTCGAGAACGACGACTCCGTCGGAGTTCTCGACGAGCTCGCCGTTGTTCGCGGCTCGCTTGAGGGGTCGATGGCGGCCGAGGCGGCATCCATTCGCACCGACGACGAGTTGGTCACCCTGCGGGCCGCCCTCGAGCACATGCATGCGACTTCTGGCGACAAGGGCTTCGACCAGGCCGACGTCGACTTCCACATCGCCATCATGGAGGCCTCACGCAACCGCCTCGCCCAGAACATCACGACGGTGCTCTACACCCGCGCACGCGAGAGCTCCCGCTTCGTCGGTGCTGTCACCGATGAGGCGATTCAGCTGACCCTCGACGAGCACGCTCGCATTCTGCGGGCCATCGAGCGCGGGGATGCGCCGGCCGCTGAGAACGCGATGCGCGAGCACATTCGGGTCGCCTGGCAGCGCCGGCGCCTGCCAACGCACCGCAAGGTCTAGCTCTTCCGGCGCCGTGGCGGCTGTCACTCGTGATTAGTTGCCCCCTGGCTGCCTCGGTAAGGGCAACTGCTCACGTGTCAGTGAGCGCTCGGCGGCGCTGCGATCGTTGCGCAAATCGCGCGCCTGTCGACCTAGTCCTGGTGCCAGGCCTCGGTCATGATCTGCCAGTTCGGCTCGTCGGAGTCGGGCTCGAAGGGTAGCTGGCACGGCGCCGTTCGCGCCCACCACTGCTGAGTCACCGGGTCCGCCGCCATCTTCGCCTGGTCGGCGTCGAAGTCGTCACCGACGTACTCGTAGTACCCGAAGATGACGTCGCCGAGCACGTAGATCGTGAAGTTGCGAATGTTGCACTCGGTGATCATCGCCTCGACTCCCGGCCACGCGTTGGCGTGCAGGTCGAGATACTCGGCTCTCTTCTCCGGCCGTAGCCGCGCCGCCATGCCGAAGCGCTGCACCTCGGTCATTCCTTGGTGCCACCCGCGGTCATGCCGGTGACAAGGAACCGCTGCGAGAACAGGAAGATGATGAGCACCGGCGCCACCGACACGATGGTCGCCAGGGCAAGCACCGGAAGGTCGATGGTCGCCGAGGCGGACGAGGTCGGGTTGAACAACGGCACGTTCGATAGCAGCTCGGCGAGACCAACCTGCACGGGCGACTTGCGCCCTGGCTCCGTGACAAAGGGCAGGAAGTAGTTGTTCCAGTTGCCGACGAGGTTGAAGAAGCCGACGAGGGCGATCACGGGGGTGGCGAGCGGCATGGCGATCTTCCAGAACACGCGCAGCTCGCCCGCGCCGTCGATGCGCGCTGCATCGAGCAGGTCACGCGAGACGCTCGTCGAGAAGTAGATGTAGGTGAGGTAGACGCCAAAGGGGAAGAACGAGAAGGGCAGGATCACCGCGAGCGGTGAGCCAATCAGCTTGACCGCGCTTAACTCGAGGAAGATCGGCAGCACGAGCGCTGTGTTCGGAATGAGCATGACGATGAGCGTCGTGATGAGCAACGGACGGCGCAGCTTGAACTCCGTCATCGCCAGCGCGTAGCCCGCCGGAATGGTGACGAGCAGGGCGAGCACGAGTGCGCACCCGGTGTACAGGGCGGAGTTGCCGAGCCAGACCCAGATGATGCCGTTCTGAAACTGGGTCAGCTCCTGAAAGTTCGACGCGAGTGTGTCGAACGATCCAAAGCTGAAGGGATTGTTGAGCAGCAACTCTCGCGCATTCTTGGTCGGCGCGAGCAGCAGCCAGACGATCGGCAGTGCGAAGAAGATGACGAAGAAGCCGGCGACGACAAAGGCGACGGCGCGCCCCATCCAACGGCCGGGGGCGAAGCCCGTCTTGTCGGCCTGGGCGGTCGGGTTAGTCGCGCTCAAAGAGGCCCCCTCGGAAGACAAAGAACGCGGCGAGGCCAACGGCGACGACGAGCAGGATGAGTGAGATCGCGGCGGAGCCGTTGAAGTCTCCCTGGCGGAACGCGAACAGGTATGCCAACTGGTTGAGCGAGTAGTCGGGCGGAACGACGCCCTTGCTCGCCTGCGAGAGCACACGTGGCTCGACGAAGAGCTGGGTTCCCGCGGCGAGCGACATGATGCCCATGTACGAGATCCACTTGCGCAGCATCGGAATCTGGATGTACCAGGCCGTGTGCACGGGGCCAGCGCCGTCGATGCGGGCGGCCTCCATGACGTCCTGGCTGATGTTGTTCAGCGCGCCGTACATGATGACGATCCATCCACCGGCGCCGGTCCAGAAGGCGATGACGGTGAAGATGACCGGAAGGTTGTCAACGGAGACGGTCTGCACGAAGGAGTCGAGGCCCATGGCCTTGAGCACGAAGGCGACCGGGCTGACACTCGGGTCGAGCAAGAACAGCCAGAGCATGACGCTCGACGCACCGGCCAGAGCACCGGGGATGTAGTAGAGAAAGCGCACACTCGTTGAGAGCCAACGGGCGCGAACGCCGTGCACGATCAGGGCCAGCAGCACCACGAGGAGGGTGAGGCAGACCAGGTAGACCACGAGGTAGATCGCAACGTGCTGAACCGCGGGAAAGAAGCGGTAGTCGTTGAAGACCTTGACGAAGTTGTCGATGCCGACGAAAGCGCCGGCCTTGGTGAACGCGAGGAAGATCGCGTACAGGGTAGGCAGCACGCCGAAGGCGAGAAGCAGCAGGCCGTAGCCGCCGGAGAAGGTGTATCCCATGACGGTCTGGGAGCGGTCGGGGCGACGACGCCTCGACGCGGCCCGCTGCCGACCCTTTTCAAGGTCGGCAGCAGGCACAATCGTCGTGCTGGAGGAAATGAGACTGTCCTTACTTGACCGTGTAGCCCTGAACCTGGGCTTCGTTCTTGATCTCAGTCTGCCAAGCGTCCACCGTGTCGGCGAGGCTGGTACCCGACGCGAGCGCCGGAACTACCACGCTGGCGTAGGCGGTCTCCGGGCTGAAGCTGGGGTAGCCCCATCCCTTCCACACGCTGCCCGCGGCGGTGCTGAGCGCGCCCTCGAAGTCGCCGGCGAAGAATCCGCTCTCGGACTGCTTGGCGAGCCAGGTGTCAGCCGCCGAGGAGTACGCCGGCAGACCGCCGTTGAGCTCTACAGCCTTGTCGGAGCTGATGACGTACTCGAGGAACTTGGCAACGGCGTCCTTGTTCTTGGTGTGGCTCGACGCGTACCAGACTCCACCACCGACGTTGCCGGTGACCTTGTCTTCACCCTCCCAGTAGAGCGGGTTGGCTGCGCCGATTGAACCGGGCGCGCTGTTGAGGCTGTCTGGGTTCTGGAAGAGTGCTCCCGAGTACCATGCCGGGCCGGGCATCGCGACGAGCTTGTCAGAGAGGGCCGTGAACTCGGCGCTGAAGACGCTGTTCTGAACGAGCGTGCCGTTGTCGAGCATGTGGTCGATCAGCGCGGTCATGCGCGTCGCGTGGTCGTCAGAGAAATCGGTCGAGAACGTGTCGCCGTCAACCTGGAAGATCGGTGCCTGAGCGCCGAAGTAGTAGACGTAGGTTCCAACGAAGCTGTCGCCGACCGATCCGAGAATATAGCCGGGGTGCTCGGCGGCGAGCTTGTCGCTCAGCGCCTCGTAGTCTTCCCAGGTCTCGGGAATGTCATAGCCGAACTGGTCGAGCAGCGTCTGGTTGTACCAGAACACGACCGGTGCGAGGTCGTTGCGCACGCCGTACACGGTGCCGTCGACCGTCATCGGGTCGTTGGCGCCAGCGGTGAAGCCGTCGAGAAACTTCTCGGACAGTAGGTCGTTCAGCGGTGCGGCGTAGGCCTGTGCACCGTTGAGCTCCTTGGCGGCCCACGAGGTGTCGTTGGTCTGCGTCGAGAAGACGACGTCGGGCCATCCCTCGTTCGACTGGTCGAAGAGGGCAACCTTGGTCTTGAAGGAGTCGCTGCCGCCGGCGTTGCCGTCGTAGGTCTCAATGTTGACCTTCACGTCAGGGTTTTCTTCCTTGAACGCGGTGGCGAGCGGCTCACGTGACGCATCAACCCAGACGGTGATTGCGCTGTTGGAGTCCTGCTCGACCGCGGCGTCTCCGCCACCGGTGCATGCGGAGAGAAGGGCGACCGCGGCCAGTCCGGCCGTGAGTGCGAGGGGGCGAGTAAAGCGGCGATGCTGTGATTTCATATCGCGTCCTGTTCTTGTCGACGTCGTTGACGACAGCGCACCGGCTCTGGTGGCTGAGACTCAGTAGATCATACATGTGACCTATTAGCAATCAGTGGGCGCAGGTGCTCCTGGCACCCAGTCTGTACCGTGGAACGATGCTGCCAAGCTATGCGCCACCTTTGAAAGCCGGAGACCGGATCGCCGTCACCGCCCCCTCGAGCGGAGTCTCCGACGCGATGCGCCCCCGCCTCGATTTCGCGGTGGAGAGCCTGCGGGCTGCGGGGTTTGAGGTCGAGCTTGGCCAGCACATCCGTGAATCCGGGTCGCATGTGAGCGCACCCGTGCAGCAGCGGGCTGCAGAGCTCATGCGCATGCTTCTCGACCCGGCGATCGCGGCCATCGTGCCGCCGTGGGGAGGCGAGACGGCCATCGACCTGCTGCCGCACCTCGACTTCGAACGGCTGAGAACTGCGGAGCCTAAGTGGGTGGTCGGCTACTCCGACATCTCCACCCTGCTCGTGCCACTGACCCTGGTGAGCGGCTGGGCGACGCTGCACGGCGACAACCTTATGGACACCCCCTACGAGTCGCCGTTTCCGTCATGGATCACGGTGGCAGGCGCGACGGGCGCAGTGCGCCAGCATGCCTCCCGCGTGCGCAAGACGGGTGAGTGGTCCACCGACCCACGGACGACGACACACGACTTCGCACCCACGTCGGGCTGGCGGCGGCTCGACGGCGATGGCGAGGTGACGGCGACCGGCCGGCTCATCGGCGGCTGCATCGAGACCGTCTCGCGGGTCGTCGGCAGCCCGTTCGGTGACGTATCGCAGCTTGATGGGCCACACCTCGTCTATCTCGAAGCCGCGGAGGAGAACGCCTTTAGCATCTGCCGCGCCCTGCACGGCATGCGGCTCGCCGGTTTCTTCGCTCAGGCGAGCGCGGTCATGATCGGGCGCACCTCGGCTCCCGACTCCCCCACCCTCACGCAGGATGAGGCGGTGCTCGATGCGCTCGAGAGCCTCGGCATCCCCATCGTCGCCGGCGTGGACATCGGCCACGTTCCCCCGCAGGCGCAGCTGGTCAACGGCGCACCGGCGACCCTGCGTGTGAGCGCGAAGGAGCAGTGGATCGAGCAGTCACTGCAGTAGCCGGTGCATGCCGGTCATCTCGGCGGTGGTGAACCCCAGCTCGTCATATACGCCTTCGGCGTCGGGGCTGGCGAACAGCCCGACGAAGGCCTTGGGTGCCGCAGCCGAGCCGATCCAGTGCAGAAGGGCCTCGGTAAGCCGAGTCGCGATTCCCTCGTCGGAGTAGGCCGGGTCGACCATGACGTCCTGGAGGTAGAAGTAGCGCACGCCGTCGCCAACCACCCGAGCGACCCCCACCACTCGATCGTCGGCGACTGCCACGACGGCGAACAGGGACGCCTCGAGCGCTGACGCCATGCTCGGCCAGTCGAAATGGTCAATCCAGTCGACCGACTCGGCGAGCGCGCGAAACTCGTCGAGACTCGGCAGCCGCTGCTCGATGTGCATCAGTGCAGAACGGTGCCGCCGGTCACAGCAATCGTCTCCCCGGTGATGTAGCTCGACTCCTGCGAGGCAAGGAAGACAAATGCAGAAGCCAGTTCGGCCGGCTGCCCCGGGCGCTTCATCGGCGACTGCTCGCCGAAGGACTCGATCTTCTCGTTCGGCACCGAGGACGGCTGCAGGGGCGTCCACACCGGACCAGGCGCGACGCCGTTCACGCGGATGCCCTTCTCGATGAGCTGCGCCGCCATGCCGCGGGTCCAGTTGACGATTCCGGCCTTCGACACCGCGTACTCGACGAGCTGCGGCGACGCGTCGTAGCCCTGCTGCGACGAGCAGGTGACGATGGATGCGCCGGGCTTGAGGTGCGGCAGCGCCGCCTTCGTCGTCCAGAACAGCGAGTGGATGTTCGTGTGCAGCACGCGGTCCAGCTCGGCCGTCGTGAAGTCCTCGATGCTCTCGATCGTCGGCATGGTGCCCGCAACCAGGGCGAGAATGTCGAGTCCGCCCAGCTCGGTCACCGTTTTCTCGACGAGCTGCGCGTTGAACTGCTCGTTCTGCAGGTCGCCGGGGATCAGAACGGCGGTGCGGCCAGCCGCGCGCACGAGCTCAGCCACCTCGTTCGCCTGCTCGCTTTCTTCCTCCAGGTAGTTGAGGGCGACATCCGCTCCTTCGCGCGCATAGGCAATGGCCACGGCGCGACCGATGCCGGAGTCCGCGCCCGTGACGAGCGCCTTACGGCCGGCAAGGCGGCCGCCCCCGATGTACGACTGCTCGCCGTGGTCGGGCACGGGGTTCATCTTTCGATAGTCACCGGGAGCGTCCTGCTGCTGCGCGGGGAATGGGGGCGCCGGGTACTGGGTGGTCGGATCCTGCGGGGTGTACATCGTGTTCTCTGCCATGCATCCACGCTAAAACGGTCGGAGAATTCCGTCGCGGGGCTTTCGATTTCGGCGATATGGAGCTAGACGCAGCCGGTGACACCACTTTTGCTTGACATGACACCACTGTGGTGTCATATTGGTGGCATGGAACTCGACCAGTACGTCATCGACCTCCAGCGGCAGCTGGCCAACACGGCAGACAACGGCGGCGCGGAGGCGCGGGCCGCTGCCGAGCGCATCGCTGCGAGCCTCGATGCGGCCACACGTCTCGTGTTGCTTGACGCGCTCTCCGCTGCGGTTGGCGAGATCACCCGCGATCTCGCGCCGGCATCCGTCGACCTTCGTCTTCGCGGACGCGAGGTCGAGTTCGTCATCGGCCACGCGGCTACCGAGCCCGACGAACTGCCGGTCGACCTTGACGACGTCAGCTCGTCACGCACCACCCTGCGCCTACCCGATGCCCTCAAGGCAAAGGTCGACGAGGCGGCGGCAGCCGACGGGCTCTCGGTGAACACCTGGCTGGTGCGCGCGGTCGCCGCCGCCCTGCAGCCGAAGCAGCGCCGCAACGCGCAACGCACGATCCGCACCGGCGACAACTTCGCCGGCTGGGCGCGATAACCGCATCCGCCCGCTTTTTACCTTCTTCCATCCACGCCCAGAGAAAGGGATGCTTCGCCATGCCCACATTCGCTACGCCCAGTGCCATAGACCTCGCCATCAACATCGCCGTCGGAGCCATCGAGGTCATCGCCAGCGACCGCGCCGACACCCTCGTCACGGTGTCGCCAACCAACCCCGCCAAGGCGGTCGACGTGCGTGGGGCCGAGGAGACCACCGTCGACTTCGACGGCAGCCGTCTCGTAGTTAAGGGCCCCAAGCCGCGATTCACCGTCATCGGCCCGAGCGAGTCCATCGAGGTTCGCGTCGAGTTGCCCTCCGGATCGCGGCTCGCCGCCGAGACCTCGATGGGCGGCGTGCGCACGACGGGTCGCCTCGGTGCCACCCGCATAAAGGCATCGCACGTTGACCTAGACACCACGGGCGATCTGTGGGTGCGGGCCAACCACGGTAACGCCGAGGCGCGCGTGATCGACGGCAACGCCGAGATCACCGCCGACCATGGGCAGATCCGCCTCGGATCGGTGCGGGGTGACACCACGCTCAAGGCCTCCCACGGCAGCGTGACCATTGACGAATCGACGGGCGAGGTCGACGCGCGGCTCTCGTACGGCGATGTTGAGATCGGCCGCGCCCTCGGGTCGGTGACGGCGAAGACGGCCTATGGCAGCATCCGGCTTCGCGAGGTATCGAGCGGATCGATCGACCTCGACAGCGGATACGGCCAGCTGACGATCGGCGTGCGCGACGGCGTCGCGGCCTGGCTCGACCTCGCGTCGAAGAACGGCCGCGTGCGCAACGACCTGCAGGGCGATGCCGCCGCTGCAGACTCCGGCGCGACCGTCGCCGTGCGCGCACGCACGCAGTTCGGCGAGATCACAGCGCAGAGGGCGGTCAGCGCATGATCGAGATCACCGCCCTGCGTAAGTCATACAAGGGCACCGTCGTGCTCGACGGAATCGACCTCAGCGTGGCCGCTGGAACCGTCACCGCCCTGCTCGGCCCCAACGGCGCAGGCAAGACGACTACGGTGCACATTCTCAGCACGCTCGTTCGCCCCGACGGCGGCTCGGCCATCGTCAACGGGGCGGATGTCGCGAAAGACCCCGACGCCGTGCGGGCCTCCATCGGCCTCACCGGCCAGTTCTCGGCCGTCGACAAGCTGCTCACCGGCGAGGAGAACCTGCTGCTCATGGCACGCCTGCGTCACCTCGGCAATAGGCGGTCGAAGCAGCGAGCCACCGAGCTGCTCGAGCAGTTCGATCTCGTCGAGGCCGCCCGCAAGCCGCTCTCGACCTACTCCGGGGGCATGCAGCGGCGTCTCGACCTCGCCATGACGCTCGTGGCGAGGCCGAGCGTCATCTTCCTCGACGAGCCGACGACGGGCCTCGACCCGCGCAGTCGGCGTGTCATGTGGGACATCGTGCGTGGCCTCGTCGCCGAGGGCACGACCGTGCTGCTCACCACCCAGTACCTCGATGAGGCCGACGAGCTGGCCGACCGCGTCGCAGTGCTCGACGGCGGTCGGATCGTCGCCGAGGGCACGCCCACCGAGCTCAAACGCCTCGTGCCGGGCGGGCACATCGAGTTGAGGTTTGCAACGCTCCCGACAGCCGAAAGCGCCCGGAAGCTGGTGTCGTCGAGCACTCTGGACGATCTGACGCTGACGGTGCCGTCCGACGGCGGGGTCTCGACGCTGCGATCGGTGCTCGACCGCCTCGACGCTGCGGGAATCGAGGTCGACGACCTCAGCCTCCACACCCCCAACCTCGACGATGTGTTTTTCGCCCTCACCGGCTCGAAGGGAGCCAACTAGTGTCGTACGTCATCTCTGATTCGCTCACCATGCTGAGTCGCAACCTGCTGCACGTGGTGCGCTACCCCGGTCTGTCGTTATTCACCATCCTCGGCCCGGTGGTGATACTGCTGCTCACCGTCTTCGTCTTCGGCGGCACCCTTGGCGCCGGACTACCCGGAGTCGACCCCGCCAGCGGGCGCGATGCCTACCTCGCATACGTCATGCCGGGCATTCTGCTCATCACCATTGCCGGCACCGTCAGCGGGGTCGCCATCACCGTCTCGATGGATATGACCGAGGGCATCACCGCACGTTTTCGCACCATGGCGATCTCGCGCGCTGCCGTGCTCACCGGGCACGTGATCGGTAACACCATCCAGGCGATCATCGCCGTTGCCCTCGTGCTCGGCGTTGGCATTCTCGTTGGCTTTCGCCCCACCGCCACCCCTGCCGAATGGCTCGGCGCGGTGGGCCTCATTGCGCTGATCGCCTTCGCCCTCAGCTGGGTCGGGGTCGCGATGGGCATGCAGGCGAAGTCCGTCGAGACGGCCAGCAACCTGCCGTTGGTGCTCACCATCCTGCCGCTGCTCGGCAGCGGCTTCGTGCCCACGGCATCGATGCCCGGGTGGCTGCAGGCCTTCGCCCAGAATCAGCCCTTCACTCCACTCATCGAGGCGATCCGAGAGCTGCTGCTCGAGGCCTCGAACGGCTCGACCGCCGTGGTGCTGGCCATCGCATGGAGCGTCGTCATCGCCCTCGGCGGTTATGTCTGGTCGATGGTTATCTACGAGCGCAAGTCCGTTCGCTGAGTCTGGCAGCGCTCCCGCATACACTGCCGGGCGGTCCGAAAACAACCTCTGTTTTGTTCTCACATTTTCGTGCGAGCGTTGACGAAGAGAATCTTGACCCTAGCTGGAGTAACTGAGTGCCTTTGTTTCGTGCGTCCGAGCGGTCGCGCCTTGAAGAGTGCTCCAGCGAGCCAATTCGCACCCCGGGCAGCATCCAGCCGCACGGCGTGCTGTTCGGGTTCGACCGCGAGAGCCGACGAGTGGTAGTCGTCAGCGAGAACGCCGAGCAGTTCGTCGGCATGACGACCGAGGCGATCCTCGGGCAGACGGCCGAAGAGCTCATGGGCCATGAGGCGATTCCCGGGCTCGTGCTCGCCGCCGAGGGCGCCAACCCTGGCGACCTCGAGATTGACGGCCGAGCCTACGACGCGATCGTTCACCGCGACGGCCCGATGACCTTCGTGGAGCTCGAACCGCACCTGCCTGAATTCAGCGATAGGGCTGCCGCGTCTGCCACCTATGCCGCAGCGCAGCGGCTCTCCCACTACTCCGACCGCGCGGTGCTGCTCGAGCAGACCGGTCAGGAGTTCAGTCGCCTCACCGGCTTCGACCGGGTGGTGATCTATCACTTCCATGACGACGGGCATGGCGAGGTCGTGGCAGAGACGCGCATCGAGGGCTTGGAGCCCTACCTCGGACTGCACTTTCCGGCATCCGATATTCCGGTGCAGGCACGCGCTCTCTACCTCACCAAACTGTCGCGAGCCATCGTCAGCACGGTGGCACCGCCCGTTCCCCTGCTCTCCAGCATCGGACCGGACGTCGACCTCACCCACGCAGAATTGCGCGCCGTCTCGCCCTTCCACCTCCAGTTCATGCGCAACATGGGGCAGGCGTCGACCGTCTCGTTCTCGCTCATCTACGGTGATCGCCTCATCGGCATGATCACCTGCGCGAGCAACACTGAGAAGCGGGTGCCCTTTCTGGTGCGTCGCAACCTCGAGATGCTGGCCAACCAGGTGGCGCTGCAGCTCGGGGCAGCAGCCGACATCGCGCAGCTCCAGCGCCGCACCCGTGCTCAGGATCTTCGCATGACGCTGCTCGGCAAGATCGTCGCCTCCGACAACATTGCGGGCGCGCTGCTCGACGGCGATTTCACGGTCGCTGACGTCATCGCCGCGGACGCGGTCGCGATCCGCTTGGGCGGCGAACTGAGCCGCACCACGGACGCCCCGGAGGCTGACGCGCTCGACGTGTTGGTAACCGACCCCGGCCTCGGGGTGCAGACCAGCTCTCTGACTCTTGACCGGCCCGACCTGGCGGCGGTCTTTCCCGGCTTCGCCGGGCTACTCGAGGTCAAGCTCGGCGACAATGGCGACTACCTTGCCTTCTTCCGCCGCGAGGTGGTGCAGACCATCGACTGGCTGGGCGACCTCGCCGAGAAGAACCGCGCAGAGACGCTCTCACCACGCCTGTCGTTCTCGGCGTGGCGGCAGAGTGTCACTGGGCGGTCGCTGCCGTGGGACGAGGCGGTCACCGCCGCATCCGTCATCGCCGCCGATGTCGGCAGCGCCCTCGTGCGACGCGAGGAGTCACGCCTTGCCACGCTCGCCATGCTCGACCCGCTGACTGGGCTTGCCAACCGCCGCGCGCTCACCGAGCACCTCGACCGCCGCGATGGATCGGGCGGCGAGGTTGCCCTGCTCTTCATCGACCTCGACAACTTCAAGGCTGTCAACGACACCTTCGGACACGAAGCCGGGGATGCCGTCATCATCGAGACCGGCCGTCGCCTCGTCGAGCACACCCGCTCTGACGACCGCGTCGTGCGGCTCGGCGGCGACGAGTTCGTGGTCATGTGCGAGAACAGCTCGCGGGCGGAAGCCGAGGCTCTCGCCCTGCGCATCACCGAGGCGGCACGGCAGCCGATCGGCGAGCAGAGGTACACCGTGACGGCGTCCGTCGGCATCGTCACCCTGGCCTCCAACTCGGCGACCTCCGAGATGCTCGATCAGGCCGATGCAGCCATGTACCGCGCGAAGCAGAACGGTCGCAACGGCATCTCGTTCTAGGGTGGTCGCATGCCGCTGAGCCAGTCCGAAATCGCCGTCGCCTTCTCGAGCCACCGCTTCGACGAGGCCAAGCCCCATCTCGCCGAGAACGTGTTCTGGGACCTCGTTGCCGCCAACCCGCGCATCGACAAGCCCGAGGTGCTGGCACTTACTGCCGAGTCGGCGGAGGCGCTGACGCGCATCACGACGACCATCATCGATCAGCGGGTCATCGAGAGCGGCGACACCGTCGTCGTCGACAGCGTCATCGAGTATGTCGCTGACGAGGGCGACAAGTCGATCGTCAGCTCGTGCGATCTCTACGAGTTCGAGGGCGGGCTCATTGTGCACATCCGCTCGTACGCCGGCGAGCGCCAGTACTAGCCCGCGAGGGTGGCAGCGTGGTCGGGCACGAAACGCTGGTCGTCGACATCCGGTCGCGTGTAGCTCTCTGAGACCGGGCGCTTGGGAATCTTCACTGGGTCCGGGGCAATGGTCTCGTAGGGCAGCTGCGAGAGCAGATGGCTGATGGTGTTGAGCCGCGCCGCCTTCTTGTCATCGCTGTCGATGGTCCACCACGGGGCGAAGTCGGTGTCCGTCGCCTCGAACATCGCGTCTTTGGCGCGGGAGTATTCCTCCCATCGGGTGATCGAATCGAGGTCGGTTGGCGAGAGCTTCCAGCGGCGCATCGGGTCGTGCAAGCGACGCTTGAACCGGCGCTGCTGCTCTTTGTCGCTCACCGAGAACCAGTACTTGATGAGCGTGATGCCGTCGTCGACGAGCATCTTCTCGACCGTCGGAACCTGGCTCATGAACAGCTCGTACTGCTCGTCGGTGCAGTAGCCCATGACCCGTTCGACGCCCGCGCGGTTGTACCAGGAGCGGTCCATCAGCACGATCTCGCCCTTCGTCGGCAGCCGTTCGATGTAGCGCTGGAAGTACCACTGCCCCTGCTCGCGCTCGCTCGGCTGCGGCAGCGCGACCACGCGCGCCTGACGGGGGTTGAGGTACTGCATGATGCGCTTGATCGCACCGCCCTTGCCTGCGGCGTCGCGGCCCTCGAAGATCACGAGCACGCGGGCTCCGGTCTCGACCACCCAGCGCTGCATCGCCACGAGCTCGATCTGCAGCTTCTGCAGGTCCTTCTCGTAGAGGTCCTTGTCGAGGTGGTGGCTCATCCGTTTTGCTTCTCGGGGTTGCCGGGGCGAACGACGGCCGTCTCTGCGACATCGATGCGGGTCACGCCATCGTGCTCGGTCGTGGTGATGCGGGGCGCGGCATCCTGCTCCGACGCCTTGGGGGCAGTCGTGAGCTGGTCGTGCCGCTTCTCGTCGGGGGTCATCGCGTCGGTCATGGGGCAACGGTATGCCCGACGCGGGCAGAGGGGTGGGGGCTTGCGCTAGTGGTCCGCGACGCTATCGCGATTCGTCGACGCGCCGGCTCAGCACTACCGCATCCCACGGGCCTGCCGTCGGCAGCAGCACTCGCCCGTGCACCTCGGTGCTGGTCACGCAGTAAGCGCCACCCATCCATGCGGGATCGGTGAGGTGACTCGCCGCCTTCTGCTTGAGCAGTGCCCACTCGTCTGCATCGATGTGCTTCATGACTGAACTCTGATCGAGCGGCCGCCAATCCAGTAGGGCCGGAGGTCCCGGGACCTTCGGCACTTACGGCTCTCTCGCATTGCGACGAATCTGGCCTCACCATCCACTGACCGAAACGAGATCGTCATGACCGCAACAACTCACGAAGCGCTCGCACCGCGAGTGGCCACCACGACCGCTGTCGCCATTGCGGCACCGCGATCCCGTCACGCGCTGGCCATCCTGCGACTTGCGACGGGATTCATCTTTCTCTGGGCCTTTCTCGACAAGACCTTCGGACTCGGTTTCTCGACCCCCGCCGAGCGCGCCTGGATCAACGGCGGCACCCCGAGCCAAGGCTTCCTACTCGGTGACGCCGTCACCGGCCCCCTCAAGGGGTTCTTCGCCGGCATCGCCAGCCCCGCGACCGACGTGCTCTTCATGCTCGGCATGCTCGGCATCGGCGTGGCCGTCATGCTCGGCATCGGGCTGCGCATCAGCGCGGTCGTCGGCAGCCTCATCATGGTGCTCATGTACCTCGCGGAGTGGCCTTTCACTCCCCTAACCGCATCCACGAACCCGCTGGTGGACTACCACATCATCTACGCGCTGGCCCTCATCGTCGTGGCCGCGACCGCCGCCGGTGACACCTGGGGGCTGGGAAAGCTGTGGCGCACGCTGCCTTTCGTACGCACACAGACCGCCTGGCTCTCCTAGATCACACAGAAGGGGCCGGCTCCTCGGAGCCGGCCCCTTCTGCATGCCCGCGTCAGGCGATACAGAGCACCATGACCGGGCACCCCATGTTGACGAGCACGTCGTGGTTGTCGGCGACGGTGCTCGCGGACCCCGTGCGCGGGCGGCCTATGACGAGCAAAGCCGACTGAGTGGATGCATCGACCAACGCTTCAGCCAGCGGCAGCTCGGTGACCCGGGTGCGAAACCGCAGGTCGGGGTGAAGCTCACGAACCAACTGCGCGGCACGGGCGGTCGCATCCCGGGTGTTGCCGACGAGCGTCAGCTCGTTCCCGCCCCGCTCGGCCTCAGTGGCCGCGAACTGGATGATCGCATCGCCCACCGGCGAGCTATCGACCCCTGCGACAACGCTGCGCCGCACCACACCACCCTGATCGGGGATGAAGGCCACCGCGCAACGTGCCCGCGCAGCCAGCCCGAGGAAGCGCGACCCAAAAGCGCGACCGTAGATGAATCCGGTCTTGTGAGTTCCCACCACGAGCAGCGAATGTCGACCAGAACGCCGTACGAAGGCGTCTTCTGCGTCGCCATCGGCCAGAGTCGTCGTCACTGTGAGGTTCGGCGCGAGGGTGCGCACGAATTCGAGCTCGCCATGCAGCAGCCGCGCCGCGTCGTCATGCGTCTCGCCGACGATCACATGCAGCAGCTCGAGTGCCGCGCCGGTGGCCAGTGCACGGCTCACACTCCATCGAATCGCCGAGCGACTCGGAGTGGATGCGTCAACGCCGACCAGGATCGATTCAGCCATGCGGGGTCCTCACCTTCGTCCTCTCTGAGGCTCGCGCATTGCACCGTCGCCGCCTAGGGCCGATGGTCCTCCCGCAGCGCATCGGGCGTAGAGTGACGACAGGACCAGCTGCACATGGCACTCGAGCCGAGAGACGATGACAGACGCCCCCTCCTTCACTTTCCCCGATGACGCTCGAGGCGAGCTCGACAAAGCGCTGGGCGATCTGATGAGCCGAGCGCAGGATGTGCTCGCGACTCAGGGGCGTCTGCGCGCGCTGCTTCGGGCCAACCAAGCGGTCATCGAGCACATCGACCTGCCCGTGGTGCTGCAGCGCATCGTCGAGGCCGCGGTCGAGCTCGTCGGCGCGCAATACGGTGCCCTCGGTGTCATCTCGCCGGATGGCGGGCTCGAGCAGTTCATTCACGTCGGCATGCCAGACGAGCTCGCGACCGAGATCGGCCACCTGCCCGAAGGACACGGCCTGCTCGGCGCCCTCATCGAGGACCCGCACGCGATCCGCATCCCCGAGCTCTCTGACGACCCGCGTTCCGTGGGATTTCCCGCGCACCACCCCCCGATGCACAGCTTTCTCGGAGTGCCGATCCGGGTGCGCGACGAGGTCTACGGCAACCTCTACCTCAGCAACCAGTCCTCTGGTGAATTCAGCGACGAAGACGAGAGCCTGGTGATCGCGCTCGCGGCGACCGCCGGCATCGCGATCGAGAATGCGCGCCTCTTCGCCGAGACGCATCGACGCCAGGCGTGGGCTGCCGCATCGGCCGAGATCACCGCCGCCCTGCTCTCGAGCGACGAGGTCGACGTCGTCTCGACGCTCGCGACCCGGGTGCTGACCCTCTCTGACGCCGACGTCGTGTGGGTGCTGCAGGCCACCGATGACGATGACTACATGCGGGTAGAGACGGCCCGCGGTATCGATGAAGAGCTGATTCAGGGCACACGGGTTGCTGTCACCGGCTCGCTGAGCGCAAGCGTGCTCGAAGGGCGCCAGCCACGACTTGTCGACGACAGCGCAGAGTACAACCTGGTTCTCAGCGGGGGGCGCGCTCTCGGTCCCGTTATGGCGGTGCCCCTCGTCTCCCTCGGCCGTGCGACCGGCGTGCTGCTGGTCGGCCGCCTTCGCCAAGCGCCGCGCTTTCGTCGTTCTGACCTCGAGATGGCGGCCGACTTCGCCGGGCAGGCCAGCGTCGCCATGGAGCTGGCCGAGGCGCGAACCACGCGCGAACGCGTCGCCCTCCTCGAGGATCGGGGCCGCATCGCCCGCGACCTGCACGACCATGTCATTCAGCAGCTCTTCGCCGCGGGAATGGAGCTGCAAACCGTTGCGGGGGCAACCTCCCCTCAGATCGCAGAGCGGATATCGAAGACGGTCGCCGACATCGACGGCAGCATCTCGCACATCCGTACCGTCGTCTTCGCGCTCTCCCGTCCCGCTGCCGAGCGCAACACGACCGTTCGCCACGCGATCATCGATCTCGCCAACGAGGTCGCCCCGCGTTTGGCACGCACCCCCAACGTCAGCTTCTCTGGTCCGGTCGACCTCATCATCACCGGCAGCCTCGCCGACGACGTCATCGCCGTGGTGCGCGAGGCGCTGATGAACGTGGTCAAGCACGCCGCAGCGCAGAACACCAGCGTCGAGCTGGCAATCACGGATGACGAGATCCAGCTGCGCATCACCGACGACGGACACGGCTCCGAGGGCTCGAGCCGGCGCAGCGGTGTCGCGAACCTGGAGCACCGTGCAGCGCAGCGCGGCGGCAGCTTCGACTTTCGCTCCGACGAGACGGGCACCCAGGTGATCTGGAGCGTGCCGATCGGAGACCCCGCATGATTCGCGTCTTTCTTGTCGACGACCACGAGCTCGTGCGCCGAGGCATCGCCGCCCTGCTCACTGCGGAACCCGACATTGAGGTCGTCGGCGAGGCCGCGACCGCCGCACAGGCACGCGGCCGCATCCTCGCCACCCGCCCCGACGTGGCCATCCTCGACGTCAGATTGCCCGACGGCAGCGGAATCGACGTCTGCCGCGACGTGCGGTCGCAGAACCCCGACGTGAAGTGCCTCATTCTCACGGGCTACGACGACGATGAGGCGATCTACGCCGCCGTTCTCGCGGGTGCAGCAGGCTATGTGATCAAAGACGTGCAGGGCAGTGGCCTGATCGACTCCCTGCGCAAGGTCGCCGCTGGTACGAAGCTCATTCACCCGTCAATGAGTGGCCGGGTGGTGCAGCGAATCACCGACACGCACCAGGCCGACCCGCGGCTGGAGTCGCTGAGCACGCGCGAGCGCGACATCCTCCCCCTCATCGCCGAGGGCCTCACCAACCGCGAGATCGGCGAGCGCCTCGGCCTCGCTGAGAAGACCGTCAAGAACTACATCTCTGGGTTGCTCAGCAAGCTGGGTCTGCAGCGGCGTACTCAGGCTGCGGTGCTGCACCTGGAGAACCGCTCGGGACCTTTGACCCTGTAGTGCGCGCGAGCCGGTGCGTAGCGTCGAGCCATGACACTCACCGAGTCGACCGATCTGACCCTGCGCCGCGACCACCCGCTGTACGCGGTCGACGCCTGGTGGCGCGCGGCCAACTACCTCACCGTTGGGCAGATCTACCTTCGCGACAATGCGATGCTGCGCCGGCCGCTCGCGCCCGCCGACATCAAGCCGCGGCTGCTCGGGCACTGGGGCACCTCCCCCGCGCTGAACCTGATCTACGCGCACCTCAACCGGCTCATCGTCGAGCGCTCGCTCGAGGTTCTCTACATCGCGGGGCCTGGGCACGGCGGCCCGGCGATGGTCGCCAACACCTGGCTCGACCACACCTACTCCGAGCTGTTTCCCGCCATCGGCGCGGATGAGGCCGGCATGCTGGGGCTGTTCCGGCAGTTCTCCAGCCCCGGCGGCATCCCCTCCCATGCATCGCCAACCACGCCGGGGTCGATTCACGAGGGTGGCGAGCTGGGCTACTCGCTCGTGCACGCCTTCGGAGCCGCGCTCGACAACCCGCAGCTCATCGTCGCCTGTGTGGTGGGTGACGGCGAGGCCGAGACGGGCACACTCGCTGCGAGCTGGCACCTCAACAAGTTCCTCAACCCACAGACCGATGGCGCGGTGCTGCCGATCCTCAACCTCAACGGTTACAAGATCGCGAATCCGTCCGTACTCGCGCGCATTCCCGAGGCGGAGCTGCTCGCGCTCTTTCGTGGCTACGGCTACGAGCCGATCATCGTCTCCGGCGGCTTCGACGGCGAGGAGTCGATGGTGGTGCACGCCCAGATGTCTGCGGCGCTCGAACACGCCGCCGATCGCATCGCCGAGATTCGTCACACGCACAAAGGCCAGCGCCCCATCTGGCCGATGATCATCCTGCGCACCCCGAAAGGGTGGACCGGCCCGCGCGTCGTCGACGGCCTGCCGGTCGAAGGCACCTGGCGCGCCCACCAGGTGCCGCTGAGCCAGGTGACTGAGAACCCAGAGCACCTCGCCGAACTTGAGCGCTGGATGCGCAGCTACCACCCCGACGAGCTCTTCGCCGCGGACGGCTCTGCTGGTGCACTGCTGTCGGAGATTCGCCCGCGGGGTGACCACCGCATGAGCGCTCTCCCCGCATCCAACGGCGGACGCATCCTCGTGCCGCTCGTGCTGCCGCCCCTCGCAACACACGAGGTCGCGCCGGGTGCCACCGCCGAGGCGACACGGGCGCTCGGCAACTGGCTGGCCGACGTGATCGCCGCCAATCCCAAGAACTTTCGCATCTTCGGGCCAGACGAGACGGCATCCAACCGTTTGGATGGCGTCTACCAGGTGACCGCGAAGCAGTGGCAGGGCGAATTTCTGCCCACCGATGAGCACCTCGCGGGCACCGGCCGCGTCATCGAGATCCTCAGCGAGAACCTCGTTCAGGGGCTGCTCGAGGGCTACCTTCTCACCGGCCGCCACGGACTCATGAGCTCGTACGAGGCCTTCATCCACGTGGTCGACTCGATGTTCAACCAGCACGCCAAGTGGCTCGAGGCCGCGGGCGAGATCGCGTGGCGCCGGCCCATCGCCTCGCTCACCTACCTGCTCAGCTCGCACGTCTGGCGACAGGACCACAACGGCTTCTCGCACCAGGACCCCGGCTTTCTCAATCACGTCGTCACCAAGAGTCCGGATGTCGTGCGCGTCTACCTGCCGCCGGACGCGAATACACTGCTGGTCACCGCCGAGCACTGCCTCGCCAGTCGCGACTACATCAACGTCATCGTCGCTGGCAAGCAGCCGGCACCCACCTTCCTCAGCCTCGCCGAGGCGCGCACGCACGGTGCCCGCGGCATCAGCGTCTGGGACTGGGCGGGCACCGAGGTAACAGGGAGTGAGCCGGATGCTGTCATCGCCAGCGCGGGCGACGTGCCGACGCTGGAGGCGATGGCGGCCGTGCGGCTGCTTCATGACGAGATCCCAGAGCTGCGGGTGCGGTTCGTCAACGTGGTCGACCTGATGCGCCTGCAGGCGCACGATCAGCATCCGCACGGTTTGCCCTCGTCGCAGTTCGACGCGGTCTTCACGGTCGACAAGCCGGTCGTGTTCGCCTTCCACGGCTACCCGAGCCTCATTCACCAGCTCGCCTATCGCCACACTAATCACGCCAACTTTCACGTGCTCGGCTTTCGCGAGAAGGGCACGACAACCACGCCCTTCGACATGCTGATGATGAACGACCTTGATCGTTATCGCATCGCCATCGAGGTGATCCGCCGGGTTCCCGGTCTCGAGGCGCGCTACGGCTCGCTCGTCGAGCACTTTGAGGACGAGCGCTCCCGCCTGCGCGCCTACGCCTACGAGCACGGCGTGGATGCGCCGGAGGTCGCCGGCTGGGAGTGGCTGGAGCGATGACCTCGCAGACTGCCCACCTCGACGAGCTCAGTGACGAGCAGTGCTGGCTGGCGCTGCGCACCGCCGTTGTCGGACGACTCGCCGTGCGCAGTGGTGAGGGTGTGGATGTGTTCCCGGTGAACTTCACCGCGTTCGAGAATGCGATCTACCTGCGCAGCGCACCTGGGTCAAAGCTCGTGGCCATTACCGACTCGCCGTCCGTGGCCTTCGAGGTGGACGGCAGTCACGGTTCTGAGCGCTACTGGAGCGTCGTACTACGCGGCACGGCCGAGCGACTCGCGAACGACAGCGAGATCACAGCGTCGGGCGTGCTCGACCTGCCCACGTCGACTGCAACGGCGAAATGGAACTTCGTTCGCATCACCCCGACGGCCATCTCGGGTCGGCGCTTCACCTCCGCGCGAAGGTGGCGGTCGTAGGCTCGCGCACGAGCTAGCCGATCGACGCGCCGAACAGCAGCCCCAGCACGTAGGTGGCGCCGGCCGCACCGAAGCCGATCGCGAGCTGGCGCAGAGCGCGCAGCAGGGGCGGGCCTCCGCTCAGCAGGCCGACGACCGCGCCCGTGACGAGCAGCGCGACGCCGACGAGCGCTGCGGCGATGATGACCGCGGTCAGCCCGGTCGCGCCGAAGATGTACGGCAGCACCGGAATCACCGCACCGGATGCGAAGAACAGAAAACTCGAGACCGCCGCACCGAGCGCAGAGCCGATCTCCTCGTGATCGTTGGCCGCCTCGGAGCGGTCGACGCTGAGATCGGCGAGCACCTCGGCCGCGTGCGCACGCGCCTCCTCGTCGGTCATCCCGCGCGCGCGGTAGACCAGCGACAGCTCGTTCGCGTCGACATCGAGGTGCGCGAGAGCGCCGTGCGTTGCGGGATTCGGATTGGATGCCGCCAGCAGCTCGCGCTGCGAGCGCACCGACACGAACTCCCCGGCCCCCATCGACAGCGCGCCAGCCAGCAGTCCCGCGATACCGGTGGCGAGCACGATCGGCGTCGAGACACCCGTCGCGCCGATGCCGAGCACCAGGGCGAGGTTGCTGACGAGACCGTCATTGGCACCGAAGACGGCGGCACGGAAGGTGCCGCTCAGCCGCTGCCGGCCCCGGGCGGCGAGGGCGCGCACGACCTCTTCGTGAACGCGCTCGTCGGCCGCCATCGCGCTTGTCGCATCCGCGTCGTCGTCGTAGGGGCTGCGGGCCTCCGCACGCTGCGCGAGGGCGAGCACGAAGACCGATCCGAAGCGGCGGGCGAGCCAGCCGAGGGTGCGCGTGCGAATGTCGCCGCGCAGCGGGCGACCGACGTCGGGGCCGAGCAGGTCGAGCCAGTGCTGCTCGTGCCGCATCTCGGCTTCGGCGATCTCGAGCAGAATCTCTCGCTCGTCACCCGTGCGACGGCTGGCGAGATCGCGGTAGACGGCGGCCTCTGCGCGTTCGTTTGCGAGGTAGCGACGCCAGCGGCGAACCTGGGATCGGGTGCGCTCGGCCATGCAACCAGCCTATCGGCGAGCCCCGGCGACTACAGGCGCTCGGCCGCCTCGACCACATTGTTGAGCAGCATGGCGCGGGTCATCGGCCCGACGCCGCCCGGGTTGGGTGAGAGCCAGCCCGCGACCTCGGCGACGCCGGGGTGCACGTCACCGTGCAGGCGGGCCTTGCCCGAGTCGGTCGTGCCGACGCGGGTCACGCCGACGTCGAGCACGGCAGCGCCCGGCTTGATCCACTCGGGCAGCACGAGGTGGGGAACGCCAACGGCCGCAACGACGATGTCGGCGCGGCGCACCTCGGCGGCCAGATCCGTGGTGCGCGAGTGGGTGAGCGTGACTGTCGCATCCGTTCCCTTGCGGGTGAGCATGAGGCCGAGCGAGCGGCCGACCGTGAGTCCGCGGCCGATGACGACCACGTGCTGGCCGGCGATCGGAACGTCGTAGCGCCGTAGCAGCTCGATGACGCCAGCCGGGGTGCAGGGCAGCGGGGTGTTGAGCGGGCCGTCCACACCGAGCACGAGCTCGCCAAGGTTCGCGGGGTGCAGGCCGTCGACGTCTTTCGACGGCAGCACGGCACTGATCGCGGCGTGCTCGTCCATGCCCTTCGGCAGTGGCAACTGCACGAGGTAGCCGGTCACCGCGGGGTCGGCGTTCAGCAGGGCGATCGCGTCGTGCACTTCCTGCTCTGTCGCATCGGCGGGAAGGTCGACGCGGATCGACTCGATGCCGACCTCCGCGCTGTCACGGTGCTTGCCGCCGACGTAGCTCAGTGAGCTGGGGTCGGCGCCGACGAGCAGGGTGCCGAGCCCGGGGGTGATGCCGCGCGCCTTGAGCGCAGTGATGCGCTCGGCCAGCTCCCCCTTGATCGCGGATGCGGTGGCGACGCCATCTAAACGGATTGCAGTCATGCGGTACTCCACTTCACTCGTGAGCAGTTGCCCTTCGCGCTTCGGCTGAAGGGCAACTACTCACGACTCAGGAAAATTAGGCCCAGGATCCCGGCGACGTCAGGCCCTCGTACAGCGGAAACTCGTCGGCGAGCTTGCGAACCCGAGCCGACAGCGCCGAGACATCAGGCTGCGGCTTGAGGGCCGTCGCGATGATGTCGGCAACCTCGGCGAACTCGGCATCGCCGAAGCCACGGGTCGCGAGCGCGGGGGTGCCGATGCGCACGCCCGACGGCGTCATCGGCGGGCGCGGGTCGAAGGGCACCGCGTTGCGGTTCACGGTGATGCCGACCGAGTGCAGGATGTCTTCTGCCTCCTGGCCGTGGATGGCCGCGTTGCGCAGATCGACGAGAACGAGGTGCACGTCGGTTCCCCCGGTGAGCACGGTCACGCCGGCCTCGGTCATGTCGGCGGCCGTCAGACGGTCGGCGAGGATGCGGGCACCGCTGAGGGTGCGCTCCTGGCGGTCCTTGAACTCCGGCTCGGCGGCGAGCTTGAAGGCCGTCGCCTTCGCGGCGATGACATGCATGAGCGGGCCGCCCTGCTGTCCGGGAAAGACGTTCGAGTTGAGCTTCTTCTGGGTCTCGAGGTCGTTGGTGAGGATGAAGCCCGAGCGCGGTCCGCCGATGGTTTTGTGCACAGTGGACGAGGTGACATCGGCGAAGGGAACCGGCGACGGGTGCAGACCGGCCGCGACCAGTCCGGCGAAGTGCGCCATGTCGACCCAGAGCTTGGCGCCCACCTCATCGGCGATGGCACGGAAGGCGGCGAAGTCGAGCTGGCGCGGGTAGGCCGACCAACCGGCGATGAGCACGTCGGGACGCACCTCGAGGGCCTTCGCGCGCACGACATCCATGTCGACGAGGGAGGTCTTCTCGTCAACCTGGTAGGCGTGAGCGTCGTAGAGCTTGCCAGAGAAGTTGAGCTTCATGCCGTGGGTGAGGTGCCCACCGTGGGCGAGGTCAAGTCCGAGAATCTTGTCGCCGGGCTGCGCGATTGCGCTGAGCACGGCCGCGTTCGCGGAGGCGCCGGAGTGCGGCTGCACGTTCGCGTAGGCCGCGCCGAAGAGGCTCTTGGCCCGCGAGATAGCGAGCGACTCTGCGACATCGACGAACTCGCAGCCACCGTAGTAGCGGCGGCCCGGGTAGCCCTCGGCGTACTTGTTGGTGAGCACCGAGCCCTGGGCCTCGAGCACCGCGCGCGGAACGAAGTTCTCGCTGGCGATCATCTCGAGGGTGTTGCGCTGGCGGCCGAGCTCCTGCTCGAGCACGGCGGCGATCTCGGGGTCTACCTCAGAGAGGGGGGCATTGAAGTTGTTCACGAAGGGCTCCTGGCTGCTCGAACGGATCTAGATAACGGTATCCGCTCGGCCCAGGCGTACGGCCGAAACTTTATTGAACTCGCTCCCTGATGGTTACCCATCCAACGCCAGTTGCGATGTCTTTAGTGTAGCGCCGCGGTCGAACCTCTGGAAGAATGGATCGAGTTAGTAAGGAGTCCTGACAAACATGACAGGCATCATCCCGCGCCCGGTTTCGCAACTCGACGGCGAAGGCACGACCGCCCTCACCACGGCGAGCGGCCCGCTGAGCGAGTTGCTCGGGCTCCCCTCCGGCGACGGACTCGTGACGCGCCTCGGCGGCGACCAGAATCCCGGCGGCTACACCCTGGCCGTGAGCACCGAGGCCATCACCCTCGAAGCGGCGGATTCGGCGGGGCTCTTCTACGGAATCCAGACAATAAAGCAGCTGGCCCGCGACCACGCCCTGCCCGTCACCCGCATCGACGACCACCCCCGCTTCGCGTACCGCGGCGCGATGCTCGACGTCGCGCGGCACTTCTTGCCGGTCGAGAGCGTCACGAAGTATATCGATGACATCGCGCTCCTCAAGTTCAACCACCTGCACCTGCACCTCACCGACGACCAGGGCTGGCGCATCGCGATCGACGGTTGGCCGAAGCTCACCGAGATCGGCGCATCAACGCAGGTTGGCGGGGGCGCGGGCGGCTTCTACACGCAGGCCGACTACGCCGAGATCGTCGCCTACGCCGCCGAGCGATTCATCACGATCGTGCCCGAGGTCGACATGCCCGGCCACACCAACGCGGCCATCAGCGCCTACCCCGAGCTCGGTGACGCCCCGACCGAGCCCTATGAGGGCATCGAGGTGGGTTTCAGCTCCTTCGCCATTCGCAAGGAAGCCACCTACGCGTTCATCGACGACGTGGTGCGCCAGCTCAGCGCGATCACCCCCGGCCCCTACCTGCACCTCGGCGGCGACGAGTCGCTCGCGACGACCGACGACGACTTCCTCTACTTCGTTTGCCGCGCGACGGGCATTGCCGCAACATACGGCAAGACGCTCATCGGCTGGCACGAGATGGGCCGCAGCCGCGATCTGCCCACCGGCACGGTCGGCCAGTACTGGAACTTCACCACCCCCGAAGACAACCACGGCGAGCACACGCGTTCGTTCGTGGAGCAGGGCGGAGCGGTCATCATGTCGCCCGCGAACGTCGCCTACCTCGACATGCAGTACCCCGACACCAGCGAGTTCGGGCTGCTCTGGGCTCAGGGCCCGACGAGCGTGAAACAGGCCTACGAGTGGGACCCGGCCGAGGTTATCGACGGCGTCACCGACGAGCAGCTGCTCGGCGTCGAGGCGCCCATCTGGACCGAGACGCTAGCCACCATCGACGAGATCGAGTTCATGGCCTTTCCGCGCATCGCGGCGATCGCAGAGAAAGCGTGGTCACCGGCGGGCGGCACATGGAGCGATTTCGAACCGCGGCTCGCGCGATTCGGCGAACTGCTCACCGCCGAAGGGGTGAATTTCTACCGAACCGACGAGGTGTCCTGGATTCGGTGACGTCGTCGGTGCCGCAGGTCGTCGATGGTTCCGACGACGAGTGCGACTGTGACCAGCGCCGCGTAGGCCAGCGGCACCACCTGCACGCCGAAGGCATCGAGCAGGATGCCGCCGAGCAACGCTCCGCCGCCGATCGCCAGGTTGAACGACACGGTCAGCGAGGCGCTCGCGAGGTCGCGGATGCGTGGGCTGGCGACCCCGAGCACGCGTCCGTGCAGCAGCGCCGGCAGACCGCCAAACGCCATGCCCCACGTAGCGAGCAGCGCGATGACCGCGATCTGCGTTCCGCTGAGCAGGTACAGCAGCAGCATGCTCACGCCAACCACGCCGAGCATCGCCGCGAAGGTGCCCCGCGGGTACTTGTCGCCGAAGACACCGGACAAAACGAGGCCGATGGCCCCAAAGGCACCGATAACGAAGAGCAGCGGCCCCACCGCGCCGGCGTCGAATCCGCCCGGCCCGATGACCCACGGAGCCACGTAGGTGTTGAACGAGTTCTGGCCGAGCATGATGATGATGCACAGGATGCAGGCAGCGACCACCGCGGGAACCGTGCGGTCCTTGTATCCGGGTAGCCCGATCTCGCCCGTCGTCAGCGTGTGGTGGTGATCGACGTCGGGCAGGAACAGGGCGACGAGCGCGGTGAAGACGAGAACGACGCCCGCCATCACGAAGAAGGCGACCTGCCATCCGAGCGCGTGTCCGAGAGCCGTGCCGAGGGGCACCCCGAGAATGAACGCGACGGTACCGCCGGCGTTGGTGATGCTGAGCGCGCGCACCAGTTGCTGCCGCGTGACGAGGCGCGAGGCGTAGGGGCCGGTGACCGCCCAGAACAGGCCGTGGGCAAGACCGCCGAGCACGCGCGCGAAGACGAGAAACTCGTAGCTCTGCGACAGGCCGGCGAGCACGTTGGCGACCGCGAAGACGAGCAGAAGGATCACCATGAGCCGCTTGCGCGAGAAGCGCTGGGTGAGACGCGTCAGCGGAATCGTCGTGATGGCGACGGTGAAGGCGAAGACGGTGACGAGCAGTCCGACCCGCGACTCCGAGACCTCCAGCGTCTCGGCCATGTCGGGCAGCAGGCCCGTCGGCAGAAACTCGCTCGAGACCGAGACGAAGATTGCGCCAGAGATAACCAGCAGGCTGAACAGGGGAAAGCGGTGCTGGGACATTTACCCCATCGTACCCGCGCTCGACAAGGCAATAGCCTTGGGTCTGTGACCTCGACCCACTGGATCCTCACCCTCGTCTGCGAAGACCGCCCGGGCATCGTGCATGCGATCAGCGGCGCGATTGTCGAGGCCGAGGGCAACATCACCGAGTCGCAGCAGTTCTCGAGCGACGACACCGGCACCTTCTTCATGCGGCTGCAGGTGGAGTCCACCATCTCCCGTGAGGGCTTCGAAGCTGCCCTCGCCCCGATCACGGAGAGATACGGGATGACGTGGCACCTCGACGTCGTCGGGCGCCCCCTGCGCACCCTCGTTCTCGTCTCGAAAGCCGGGCACTGCCTCAATGACCTGCTGTTCCGCCAGCACGCGGGACAGCTGCCCGTCGACATTCCGCTGGTCATGAGCAATCACTCCGAGCTGGCCCGCACCACCGCGTTCTACGACGTGCCTTTCGAGCACCACCCGGTGACCAGCCCCGGCCAGAAGCTCGCCTTCGAAGACCGCGTGCTCGAGGTCGTCGAGCAGCACAACATCGAGCTGGTGGTGCTCGCGCGCTATATGCAGATTCTCTCGCCAGAGCTGTGCGGAGCCCTCGCGGGGCGAGCCATCAATATCCACCACTCCTTCCTTCCCGGGTTCAAGGGCGCGAACCCCTACAAGCAGGCGCACGCGCGCGGGGTGAAGATCATCGGTGCGACCGCGCACTTCGTCACGAGCGACCTCGACGAGGGCCCGATCATCGAGCAGAACATCGTGCGGGTGGATCACTCGCGCTCCCCCGCAGAGCTCGTCGCCATCGGCCAGGACGAAGAGAGCCGCACTCTCACCCAGGCGGTCAAGTGGTTCGCCGAGTCCCGTGTTCTGCTCGACGGCGCACGAACGATCATCTTCAAATGAGCACCGTCTTCGAGCACGCGCGCAAGCTGGACGCACACGGCGAGGTCGATGACTTCTGGATGCTGGTTGAGGGCGACCGCATCACCGCCACCGGCCACGGCGCGGCCCCCGATGCCGACACCCGCGTCGACGTTGGCGGCCAGTGGCTGGTGCCCGGGTTCATCGACCTCCACTGCCACGGTGCGGGGGGCTTCTCGTTCGACGACGGCGCACGGGCCATCGCCAGCGCACTCGCCGTGCACCGCGCGCACGGCACGACCCGCACGCTCATCAGCCTCGTCGCCAATCCGCTCACCTCCCTGCGCGAGAGCCTCTCGGCGATCGCCGCGCTCGACGACCCGCTCATTCTCGGCTCCCACCTCGAGGGCCCCTTTCTCGAGCTCGAGCACCGCGGCGCGCACAACGCCAACTTTCTGCGCGAGCCACTGCCGTCGGATGTCGCCGAGCTGCTGCGCGCCGCCCACGGCACCCTGCGGCAGATCACCCTCGCCCCCGACCTGCCGAATGCCCTCGAGGCGATCGAGGTGCTCGTCGAGGCCGGAGTTGTCGTCGCCATCGGGCACACCAACGCCACCTTCGAGCAGACGCAGCTCGCGTTCGCGAGCGGCGCGCGCGTGCTGACCCACGCGTTCAACGCGATGCCGGGCATCCACCATCGGGCGCCCGGGCCGGTAGTCGCCGCGTTTGAAGACGACCGTGTTGTCATCGAGCTCATTCTCGACGGCCTGCACGTGCATCCCGATGTCGCCCGTCTGGCGTTTGCCTCCGCCCCGGGCCGCATCGCTCTTATTACGGATGCGATGGCCGCGGCCGGAAGCACCGACGGCGACTACCAGCTCGGATCGCTCGCGGTCACGGTGGCGGGAGGCAAGGCCGTGCTGCGTGGCACAAACACCATCGCCGGCTCGACGCTCACCCTCGACCGCGCACTGCAGCTGGCCATCTCGGCGGTCGGTCTCAGCCCGCGCGAGGCCATTGAGGCTGTCACGCTGACACCCGCCAAGGCTCTCGGGCTCGAGGCGAGCCTCGGCCTGCTCGCGCCGGGCTACGCTGCCGATGCCATCGTTCTCGACCATGGCTGGAATGTCGCCGATGTCTGGGCCGCAGGATCACGTCTATCGCGCTGAACTTCGCGGGTCTAGGGTGTGAATTGAACTCGTTTTCTCGCTGACCCGACAGCGCCCGTCGATCGGCCACGCTGTGAAAAGTTCCCGCGTCATCGCTGCCGTTGCCGCAGCCCTCGTGCTCGTCTCCACCCTTGTCGTCAGCCAGCCTGCCGCGGCTGCTACCGCGCCGACGCCGGTCGTGCAGGGCAACAAGCTCGTCGACTCCGCGACGGGGGCCACGTTCGTGCCTCGCGGCGTCAACGTCCCTGGCCTCGAGTACTCGTGCGTGCAAGGCTGGCGCCACCTTCCCGATGCCGGCGAGTTTGCCGCGATGGCCTCGTGGAAGATCAACACGGTTCGCCTTCCCCTCAACGAGAGCTGCTGGCTCGGACTCGACGGCGCCCCGTCGGGCAGCACCGTCACGCAGTACAAGGCAGACGTGAAGTCCTGGGTCGACGGCGCGGTGGCCGCGGGGCTCGCCGTCATTCTCGACCTGCACTGGAACGCCCCCGCCGGCTACACCGCCAGCGGGCAGCGCGCAATGCCCGACGAGCGCTCAGCCAGCTTCTGGACCTCGGTGGCAACCACCTACAGCGCCAACAAGTCGGTCATGTTCGAGCTCTTCAACGAGCCGTACTCGCGCACCGGCTTCACGCTCACCTGGGACTGCTGGAAGAACGGCGGGTGCCTCGCCCCGGTTGAGAACGACGCAACCGGCACCCTCAGTGGGGCGAAGTACACCGTGACGGGCATGCAGACCCTCGTCACCGCCGTCCGCGCTACCGGCGCAACGCAGCCCCTGCTGCTCGGGGGCCTCAACTACAGCAACGACCTCACCGGCTGGCTCGCGAACAAGCCGACGGATCCCCTCAACCAGCTCGTCGCCGCCTGGCACAACTACCCAGGACAGGGATGCAGCACCACCTGTTGGAACTCGACGGTCACCACCGTGGCCGCGAGCGTTCCCGTCGTCACCACCGAGTTCGGCAACACGGCAGAGACCACCTCGACGGCAGCCAACAACGGCGGCAATTACCTCGTGCCCTTCATGACCTGGGCTGACGCGCACGGCATCGGCTACCTGCCCTGGGCCTGGTGGGATGTCGGCGCCGCGGAGGCGAACGGTAACGGCAGCGACATCTACGCCCTCTACTCCGGCCCCAGCTTCACGCCCAAATCGCCGAGCGGCACGAAGTTCTACAACCACCTTGCGGGACTCGGAGGCGGAAATCCGCCGCAGACACCCGCGCTAACGGCAGCGACACTGGTCAAGTCGCCGACCAGCAGCACCATCTATCTGGTCGATGGGGCGGCAACCCTCGTGCCGATCGGTGCCTTCTCGTCGGCGTCGGACGCTGGACTCAGCACCGCATTCTCGACCGTGCCGCAGAGCGCCCTCAGCGCTTACACAATCGCCTCCGCCCCGCTGAGCAATGTGCTGGTGTGCGGCTCGACCACCTACGTTTCAGCGGATGGCAAGGTGTGGCCGATCACTCCGGCGCTCGTCAGCGCAATGGTCAAGACCACTCTGGACTCGACGACCTGCGCAGCGCTGCCGAAGGCAGCAACCACGATTTCCGGTGCGCTCTTCCTCACCCCTCACGGCGGCGGCACCATCTACAGCGTCACTGCCGCAGGGTCGAAACGGCATGTCCTGACCATGGAGAGTCTTGCGTTGCTGAGCGCTCCGGCAGCACCCGCGCTGCTTCACGTCGGGGCCTACTACCTCGACACCCTGAGCACAGGCGCCGCTGTTCTGCCTCCCGCTCGCATGGTCAAGTCGAGCTCGTCTCCGACCATCTACCTCGTTGACAACTTCACCACGCTGATACCGATCTCGAGCTTCAGCTCGGCAGGTGACGCCGGAGTCAACCCGAGCTTCCTGACGGTCACGAGTGCAGACCTCGCCGGAACCACCATCGCCCCCGCCCCCCTCAGCAACTCCATCAGCTGCGCGGGTGTCCCCTATTTCGCCGGCGACGGAAAGCTCTGGCCGATCTCTCCCGCGCTCGTAGCGGGCTTGCCGTCCTCTGCGCTGAGCGCCTCGACGTGTGCATTGCTGCCGAAGAGCTCCACGACGTTGAGCACCGCCCTCTTCACCAAGAGCGGGTCGAGCGCGTCGATATACCTGATTAACTCCAGCGGCCAGAAGCAGCCGGTGCTGACCATGGCCTCGCTCGGCGCAGTGAGCGCGCCCGACCCGGGCATCTATCTCAGGGTCGGTGACCACTTCCTCAATCAGCGTCCGGTCGGCCCCGAGCTGCTGACTCCGGGAATGCTGGTCAAGACCGCGGCGTCTGCCGCCATCTATCTGGTCAACGACAGCACGACAGCGATTCCGATTCGCACCTTCGGATCAATCTCGGACATGGGCCTGCCGACGAACTTCTGGACCATCGCCGCGTCCTCTATGTCCGGGATGACCGTGAGCGGCGCGCCCGCGAGCAACATCGTCAGCTGCGGCGGGCAGACATTCCTCGCCGCAGGAGGGGGGCTCCGTCAACTCGCCCCGTCTGTCACCGGCGCCCTGCCCGCAACAGCGCTGAGCTCGCAGCTCTGCGCGATGCCACCACGAAGCACAATTACCGGCAATGTCTTCGTCAAGGCCTACGGCAACCCGTCGATCTACCAGCTTGTCGCCGGCCAGAAGCGCCCCATCGGCAGCTGGGGCACATTCCTATCGCTGTCGGCTGGCGGGCCCGTCGTCTACTACGCGGTCAACGACGCGTGGGTCGCCACCGTGCCGACTGGAGCCCTGATCCCCTAGCGCTCCCAGTCCAACCGGTGCTCCCACGCATACCGGTAGTAGTCAGCGTGTTCGAGCTGCGACCCCGCAGCCTCGTCAACGATGACCGTCACCCGGGGATGCAGCTGCACGACCGATCCGGGCGTGCTGGCCGAGACCGGGCCCTCCAGCGCCGAGGCGATCGCCGCCGCCTTCGAATCCCCGAAGGCCAGCAGCACGAGCTGGCGTGCACGCAGAATGGTGCCAAGGCCCTGGGTGATGCAGTGGGTCGGCACGTCGTCGACGGAGTCGAAGAAGCGGGCGTTGTCCACCCGGGTGGACTCAGTGAGCGTCTTCACGCGGGTGAGGGAGGCGAGCGATGAGCCGGGCTCGTTGAAGCCGATGTGGCCGGTACGGCCGATACCGAGCAGCTGCAGGTCGACGCCGCCGGCCGCGTGGATGTCGGCCTCGTAGCGCTCCCCCGCGCCCTGCAGCGGCAGACCGTCATCTCCCGGTACGCGCACGTTCGCGGGCAGCAGGCCAAGCGGCTCCACCACCTCGCGGTCGATGACGGCGCGGTAGCTCTCCGGGTGGCCCGCGGGCAGGCCGACATACTCGTCAAGGGCGAAGCCACGCACGGCCCTGAGATCGAGGGCGCGCGCTGCGAGTGCGGCGTAGGTGCTCAGCGGGGTGGATCCGGTGGCGAAGCCGAGCACCGCATCCGGCACTCGCGCCACCAGCCCTGCGATGATGTCGGCCGCGATCTCGCCGGCGTCCTCCGCGGTGCCGACGATGACGACCTCAGCCATGCAGCGCTCCGAGATGCGCGGCGCCGAGCGCGGCGACCGGCGCATCCGACGGAATGAGCATCACGCGATCCCACAGCTGGAGGGAGCGGATGAAGGGCGACTGCGCCTCCCAGCCCTCGATGACGGCGTGCACGCCATCCGTGAGCCGCGGGCCGAGCTTGGCGAGGCCGCCCCCGATGATGACGTGGTCGACGTCGACCGTGAGCACGAGGATCCTCACGGCGGCAGCGACGCCCTCGAAGAGGCGGCGGCGGATGTCTGCCGCTCTGGCATCGCCGGCATCCGCTGCGTCGAGTACGGCGGTGACCGGGTTGTCTTCGCCGGTTGCCCACTGGCGCGCGATGCCGCTGCCGCTGGCGACAACCTCGAGCCCGCCGCGCTGGCCGTCGAGGTCGAGCGGACCGAGGGGATCGACGAGCACGTGCCCGATCTCGCCCGCAGCGCCACGGGCTCCGCGCCACAGCTCACCCCGAAGCACAAGACCGGCCGCGAGTCCCGTGCCGAGATTGACATACCCGACGGATGCCGTGGCCGGCTGCCCGGTCAGGTGAAAGGCTCCAAGGGCGGCGGCGTTGACATCGTTCTCGACCCGAACCGGCATTCCGAAGTGGTCCGTGAGGGTGTGCCCGAGCTCAAGCCGCTCCACTCCGAGGTTGATGGCGTGCGACACGCGCCCGGTCGCCGAGTCGACCGTGCCGGGGATGCCGACGCCGATCGACCGGATGTCGCCGAGTGCGTCGCCCGCAACCGCGGTCACGGCGCGAACCGCGGAGGCCACGACCTCGTCGGGGCCGTGCCCCGTCGGAATGCGCAGCGTCTCGACGACAGCACCCGCCGCGTCGACCAGCACGGCCTCGGTCTTGGTGCCGCCGATGTCCACGCCGACGCGTAGCTCCGTGGCCGTCATGTGGTGCTCCTGTTTCGAGGGTGGACGGCGCACAGGAACGTCAATCCCTGGTCGGCATTCCGCGCGCCGTCCGGCTTGGTGGCGGTCATCCCTTGACCGCTCCGCTTACGAGCCCAGAGGTCAATCGACCCTGAACGATGAGGAAGAAGATGATGACCGGAACGGCGACCAGCGTAGAGGCCGCCATGACCTGTCCCCAGTCCGTCTCCTTGGTCGCACTTGCCTGCACGAAGCCGCGCAGCCAGAGCGGCAGGGTGTGCGCCGACTCCGACGGCAGCAGCACGAGGGCGACGGTGAACTCGTTCCACGCCTGCAAGAAGGCGTAGACGCCCGAAGCGACGAGACCGGGCGCGAGCAGCGGGAAGGTGATGCGCATGAAGGCCCCGAAGCGGCTGAGGCCGTCGACCATCGCCGCCTCTTCGAGGTCGGCTGGCACTCCGGCGACGAAGCCGCGCAGCATCCAGATGGTGAATGGCACGACGGATGCGATGTAGATGATGCTGACGCCGATCACCGAGTCGAGAAGCCCGACCGACGAGACCATCTTGTACTGCGCGATGAACAGGCCCTCAGCTGGCAGCATCTGCACGACGAGCACCGCGATGACAAAGCTCGTGCGCCCGCGAAAGCGGAACCGGCTGATGGCCACGGACGCGAGGAAGGCGAAGATCAGGCAGAAGAACACGACCGTGAGGGTGATGGCGAGGCTCATGCCGAGCGCGGTGAAGAAGCTGCCATCGGCAACCGTTCCCACGTAGTTCGAGACGGTGGCGGGAGCCGGGAAGAAGGTCGGGATGAACGACTGCAGCTGAATAGTGGGGATGAACGACGACGAGACCATCCAGTACACCGGAAACACCCACACGAGGGCGATCACGATGGCGAGGGCGCTGAGCAGAGGCTTACGGAATCTCACTGGGCGTCCTCCTTCAACAGGCTGCGGATATAGAACCAGCTGAGCGCGATCGTCAGGGCCAGCACGAGAATCGAGACAGCCGAGGCCATGCCGAAGTCCTGTGAGCTCGTGCCGAGCTTGTAGATGTAGGTGCCGAGCAGGTCGAAGTCGCCCGACTTGGAGCCGGCGTCTTTGAGCATGGTGATCTGGGTGAAGACGCGCAGGTCCCAGATGAGCTGCAGCAGCAGCACGATCGCGATGACCGGGCGGATCATCGGCGCGATGATGAACCAGAAGCGCTGCCATCCCGTCGCCCCGTCGAGCTGGGCGGCCTCGAGCACCTCATCACTGACCTGGGTGAGGCCGGCGTAGATCGAGAACGCGACGAAGGGCACCGACATCCAGATGACGATGATGCTCGCGACGATGAAGAAGGTGGACGGCTGGGCGAGCCAGTCGAAGCGGTTCATCTCGACGCCGGGAATCATGTCGAGCAGGTAGTTGACGACGCCGCGGCGGCGATCGAAGAGCCAGATCCACACGGTCATCGCGGCGACCACCGGCATGGCCCAGGCGAGAAGAAGGCCAATCTGCAGGATGAGGCGGGCCGCCTTGTTGACGGCCGCCATCAACAGGGCGAGCAGCGACCCGATCGCGAGCGTGAGAAATGCGGTGACAACGCAGAACAGCAGCGACCGCAGCACGACCCACCACAGGTCGGCGTTGCCGGCGAGTTCGACGTAGTTGTCGATGCCGACAAAGGGGGCGGGCTTGCCGAACTGCTGGGCGAGACCGTACTGCTGCAGCGAGGTGACAATCTGCCAGACGACCGGGTAGCCCATGCCCAACAGCAGGATCGCGATGGCGGGGATGAGGAGGAAGTAGGGCGCACGCACCTTGCGGCGGCGGGCGGTCTCGCTGGTGATCGCAGACATGGCGGTATCTCCTCTCTCAAAGGTTGGGGGTAAAGGTAAGGGGACGGGGGTCGAGCCTGTCGAGACCGGCTCGACCCCCGGGTGAAGCGTGTTAGCCGTTGATCAGTTCGTCGATCTTGGCGTCGTACTCTGCGGCGAGAGCCTCGATGTCGCCGCCGCCGTTGACCTTGCCGAAGAACTCCTCGAGCAAGCCGGAGCCCTCGACAGCTGCCCAGCCCTGTGCGGCGGGGGTCAGCTTGGAGTCAGCAGCAGAGGCGATCAGGGCCGTGGCGAACTGGTCGTCTCCGAGAGCGGAGGCGTAGTCCAGGTTTGCCGGGCCGAGGCCGTTCTCACCGAGCATCGTCTGGTACTCCTTCGAGAAGATGATCTTCAGGAGTTCCTTCGACGCGCTCTGGTTCTTGCTGGCTGCCGAGATGGCGATGTTCGAGCCACCGGCGAAGACCGGGGCTGCTCCACCGTCGACACCGGGGAGAACGAAGACGCCGAACACGTCGTCGTTCCAGGTGGCGACGGTCTTGGTCGCGTCCTTGGGGTCCGGCGCGAGGTCGCCGATCGACCAGTGAGCCCATCCGGGCGCAATGATCGTCGCGGCCTCGGGCGCACCCGTTGCGGCGTTGTTGTTGATGTTGACCCACGGGGTCGAGTCGGCCTCAGTGACCGGGGCGAGCGACGCGTCGGTGAACACCGACTGCAGCTGCTCGAGGCCCTCGATCGTCTTCGGGTCGCTCAGGCTCGACTTCCAGGTGTCGCCGTCCTTCTTCGCGAGGTCTCCGCCGTTGGCGAAAATCCAGGACACACCGTTGCGCCAGTCCTCACCGCCGATGTAGAAACCGGACTGGCCCGCTGCCTTGAGGGTGGCAACGCTCTCGTTGAACTCCTCGAGGGTGGTCGGAACCGACAGGCCTGCTGCAGCCCAGATGTCCTTGCGGTAGAAGATGTAGCGGCTGCCGAAGTAGTACGGCTCCGCATAGTTCGCACCGTCGACCTTGCCGACCTCGACGAACGACGGCAGCAGCTTGTCGCCGCCGAGCTCGTCGTGAATGTCGCTGATGTCGCTGAAGGCACCGACGTTGGTGAACGTGGGTGACCACGTGTTGCCGATCTCCACGACGTCGGGGGTATTCTCGGCATCGGGCAGTGCTGTGGTCAGCTTGGAAAGAGCGTCGGCCCAGTCCTGCTGCTCAATAGTGAGGGTGCCCCCGGTCGCCTCTGCGTACTCGGTCTTAAGGTAGTCGCGCAGGGTGTCCGGGGTGTCACCTCCCATGAGCCACAGGGTGATGTCTTTGCCGCCCTCATCTGCAGCGGGGGTGTCCGTGCTGGCGCACCCGCCGAGAACGAGAAGCGCGGCGGTTGCGGCTGCAACCACGCCAAACTTTCTGTTCATTGTGTCTTCCTTTTTTGACATGCGACGGCGTGCCGATTGGTCACTCCGCTGGTGCAGGGATTGAGGTCACGAGACCCCGAGCTGTCCGGAGAGCACCATGACGGCTGCGCCGCGCATGACGATGTCCTCTCCGAGGGTGGTCATCCGCAGAATCAGATCGCCGTGAAACTCGGCCATCGTTCTCGCGCGGAGTGTCTCGATGGTCGCTGTTGCCAGCGGCCCACCAAGCAGTTCGGTCGGGCCGCTCAGTACAACCTCCGCGAGGTTGAGCGCGCCGACCACCGGAGCGAGGGCGATGCCGAGGCGCTGCCCCGCTTCCGTCAAAATCCTGGTTCGTTCGTCGTCAGACACGGATGCGGCGAGCGCCGCCTCCAACCGCGGCACCGCCAGCCACGTCTCGAGACAGCCGCGCTTGCCGCACGCGCACTCCGCCCCGCCATCCGTTCCGACGACCACATGGCCGATCTCACCGGCGGCGAATCGACTGCCGAAGAGCGGCGTGCCATCGAGCAGCAGACCCGCACCGACACCGAGACCGACCTTGATGAGCATCATGTCGCTGTCGGCGTCACCAAAGCTGTGCTCGGCGAGCGCAGCCGCATTGGCGTCGTTGATGACGAGCACGGGAACGCCGAAACGCGCTGCGAGGGTCTCTTGCAGCGGCTCGCCACTCCAGCCGAGGTTGGGGGCGCTGAGCACAACGCCCGCAAGGTCAACGACGCCGGGTGAGCCGACGCCGATGCCGAGAAGGGGCAGGGTCGCGCGGGCAACGAGGCCGTCGATGAGGTCGGCGACCTTCGCGGTTGCGGCGGCGCCGGTACTGCCGTCGAGCGGAAGCTCGGCGCGCCCCAGAATCTGGCCGTCGAGGTCGAGCAGCGCCCCGCGAAAGACCGTGTAGCCGCTGAGGTCGATGCCGATGATCTGGAAGGCCTCGCGATTGAGGTCGAGCATGGTGGCGGGCTTGCCCGGCCGGGCGTCTTCGCGTTGTCCAACCTCGATGACGAGTCCTTCGACCATGAGCTCTGCCACGAGATCAGAGATGGTGACGCGGGTGAGGCCGGTCTCGCGGGCGATATCGGCGCGGCTCTGGCTGCCCGAGCGGTAGAGCGTCTGCAGCACGAGCGAGCGGTTGTGCCCTCGAGCGTGCTCGGGCAGAACCTTGGTGGTTGGCCGGAGGGCGCGACCGCGGGCGGTGGTGCGCGGGAGGCCCGACGCGGTGCTTCGCTGCACATCCGACGTTGTCATGTTTGTTAGTAAAGCTTACGAACAAACTTCACGCAAGAGGTCGTGAGGCGTTTTACACGCTCGTTACATGAGGGGAATCTCACAGCGTCCTCATACCTTCTCCCCGGGTGATGCGACATGCTTGAACCATGACGACCATCCAGAAGAAGCACGCACTCGCCGCGTTCGCCGCCCTCTCGCTCGCCACCACCCTCGCCGGCTGCACCGCCGCCGCCGAGAACACCAGCACTGGCGGTAGCGACTCTGGCGACTCCACCACCACCACCACCACCTCGGGCGACTACACCGATGGCACCTACACCGAGAGCGGCAGCTACCAGGCGCCCAGCGGCGAGGAGACCGTTGAGGTGACCGTGACGCTCGCCGACAACAAGATCACCGACGTGAAAGTCGTTGGCGAGGCCTCCGACCCGCAGGCCAAGCGCCACCAGGGCGAGTTCAGCGACGGCATCGCCGGCGAGGTGGTCGGCAAGAACATCGACGAGATCAAGGTCGACAAGGTCGGAGGGTCCTCGCTGACCAGCGGTGGATTCAACGAGGCCATCGACGCGATCAAGGCCGACGCTGCCGCGTAACCACAGCTTTCGGTTCGCCGGCATCGGAACCGAGTGGCAAATAGACACCGCCGCATCCCTCGGGGCGAGCCTCGAGGCGGCTGTGCTCGCGCGCGTCGAGAGCTTCGACCGAACCTGGTCTCGCTTTCGCGATGACAGCCTCGTGGCGAGAATCGCCACAGAGCCGGGCGTGTGGCGCTTCCCCGCCGAGGCCCCGGCACTGTTCGAGCTCTACCGCCGTCTGTACACGGCGACGGATGGCGCGATGAGCCCCCTGGTCGGACGCACCCTCGAGACCCTGGGCTACGACCGCGGCTACAGCCTGAGGCCGAGCGCCACCCCCGCAGCCGTGCCCGCGTGGGATGACGCGGTCGCGTGGGATGGCGAGGCGCTGACCACCGTGCGCCCGGTCGTGCTCGACGTTGGAGCCGCGGGCAAGGGGTACCTCGTCGACCTCGTCACCGAGATGGTCGTCGAGGCCGGGCATACGGATGTGATCGTCGACGGCAGCGGCGACCTGCGCCACAACGGGCCGGAGGCGATGCGCGTTGCCCTCGAGCATCCGCTCGACCCCTCCAAGGCAATCGGCATCGCGCTGGTCACGAACGGATCCATCTGCTCGTCGGCCACCAACCGCCGCAGCTGGGGCAACGGCCTCCACCACGTCATCGATGCGACGACCGGCGTGCCGACAAGCCGGGTGATCGCGACGTGGGCCATCACGCCAACGGCGCTCGAGGCCGATGGGCTCGCGACGGCACTGTTCTTCGCCGACCCGGCCGAGTTGTCCGCCAGTTTTGACTTTCAGTACGTGCGAATGCTCGCAAGCGGGGCGATAGAGTTCTCGCCTGACCTCGAGGGAGAACTGTTCCTATGAAGCAGTGGCTTGATCGTGTGACCGGTGCCATCACCATGTACCGCCTGATTCTCGCGAGCCTGATCGCGATCTCGGTGATCGCTCTCGCGCTCTCGCTGCTCGGGCAGCTCAGCATCCAGCCGCTCGCGCTGCTCGCCTCGGCCGCCGTCGCCCTCGCAGCGACCTTCGCGTCGAACTGGGTGCTCGCGAAGCTGCTGCGCATCACGCCGCACACCGACTCCTCGCTCATCACCGCCTTGCTCATCTTCGTGGTGCTCAGCCCGTCGCTCGAGCTTGGCGGGCTGCTGAGCATTGCCCTCGCGGGCGTCATCGCGAGCGTCTCGAAGTACCTGCTCGCGGTGCGCGGGCGGCACATCTTCAACCCCGCCGCGGTCGGCATCTTCGTGGTCACACTGATCGCCTTTGGCGGAGTCAGCAGCTTCAGCTTCGCCGCCTGGTGGCTCGGCACGCCCTACCTGCTGCTGCCGGTCGCCATCGCGGCCTTCGCCATTCTCTACCGCACCCAACGACTCACGATGGGCCTGGTCTTCATCGCCGTCGCGACCCTTGCCACCCTGCTGCGCTACGTGCTGGCGGGCTCCGACCCGGTCGACGCCCTGTCGTACCTCTTCCTCTCCTCTCCCATCGTCTTCTTCGCCGGCTTCATGCTCAGCGAGCCGCTCACCCTGCCGCCGCGACGCTGGCAGCAGCTCGCTGAGGCCGTGATCGTCGCCCTGCTCGTCACCGTGCCCTTCAGCCTCGGCCTGCTCTCGAACACCCCGCAGCTCGCCCTGCTCGTCGGCAACCTGCTGGCCTTCGTCGTCGGGCAGCGCCGGGCGATCCGCCTCGCCTTCCTTGGCAAGACGCAGATCGGCCCCGCCACCTTCGAGCTCGCCTTCCAGCCCGCGCGCCCCGTGCGCTTCACCCCGGGGCAGTACCTCGAGCTCACCCTGCCGCACCGCAAGGCCGACTTCCGGGGCAGCCGCCGCTACTTCAGCATCTCGTCGGCCCCCACCACGGATGGCCCCATCACCGTCGCCATCACCACCCCCGAGAAGGCGAGCAGCTTCAAGCGCGCGCTGCTCGACCTCGAGCCGGGGGCGGAGGTGCACGCCACGAGTGTTGGCGGTGACTTCGCCCTGCCGTCTGCATCCGATCGTCCCCTGCTGCTCGTCGCTGGCGGCATCGGCATCACCCCCTTCGCCAGCCAGCTCGCCCACACGACCGCGAAAGGCGAGAAGCGGGATGTCGTGGTGGTCTACCAGACCAGCTCCGACGGCGAACTGCCGTACTCGCAGCTTCTGCAGCAGTCGGGCGCGCGCGTCGTGCTCTTCGCCCCGCAGGCCCCCGCTCCCCTGCCCGCCGGCTGGAGCTACGCGGGCGAGGGCCGGGTCACCGGCGAGCGCCTGCTCGCGGCTGTGCCTGACGCGGCGACCCGTCGCGCGTACATCAGCGGGCCGCCCGCCCTCGTCGCCTCGCTGCGCGCGGCCCTGCGTTCGCAGGGCGTTCGGCGTGTGCGCGCGGACTACTTCTCGGGGTACTGATTACCACATGGTGATGAGACCGATGCCACCGCTGCCGTCGGCCTCTCCAGCCCACCGGGCTTGGTAGTCATATTGCTCTACCGGTCCGCCGATGCCCGAGATGTCGTAGATGCAGACAGCCGCGTAGTTGGTCGGCTCGATAGGTAAGCCGTCGTCCCATCCGAGTCGGGTCTCCACCTTCACGGCTAGATCGCGAACTTCGCCGGACGTCGAGTCATAGGCAGCGACGATGGGGCCATTGCCACCGAGGTGACTCTCGCAGTAGTCGCGCGCTCGACTCTCGATGTCGCCAGCAGCAGCCACGTCGGCTAGCGGGCCGGGGCCGACTGCTCCGGTTGCGCAAGCGGTGAGGCTTAGTGCGAGCACCCCGCCCGCAACGACGCGCCGAAGAACAGTCATGAGCACAATTTAGTGGCTAGGACCCGACCCCCACGCAGGCTACCGAGTCATCCATTTGCGCCAGATTGCACTCGCTGGGGCGACTGGAGTGCGATGTGACGCAAACGGATGCGATCGCGGCCGGGGCGTGTTCGCCGTGCGCGATTTTTGGAATTCTTTCAGCATCCGGTGGTTATATTTTTCATAGTTGAGTCAAGGCGACTCAAGTTTGAAGGAGTAGTAATCATGGCTGTTCTCTTTGACCCGTTCCGCGAGCTGGACCGCGTCGCCGCGAGCGCGCGTGACGCGCTGCAGGGACCGCGCCTCATGCCGATCGACCTCTACCGCGACGGCGACACCTACGTGCTCAACGCCGACCTTCCGGGCGTCGACCCGGGCTCCATCGACGTGGACGTCGACGGCCGCGTGCTGACCGTGCGCGCCGAACGCACCCCGCGCAGCCGCGAGGGCGTCAAGTGGATGGCGAGCGAGCGCCCCAGCGGCAGCTTCTACCGCCAGTTCACGCTCAGTGACGGCATCGCCACCGAGTCCATCAGCGCGAACTACGACAACGGTGTGCTCAGCGTCACCATTCCGGTGAGCGAGCGCGCCAAGCCACGCAAGGTCGAGGTGCAGACGACCGAGGCGATCACCGCCTAGTCCACGACGAGAGCCCCGGGGTGCAGACCCGGGGCTCTCGCGTATTCTCGGGCCATGCGCACTCCCCATCGGCACGCCCTGCTTCGGGTCGTCGTCATGATGCTGCTCGGCATCACCGCCGCCCTCGTGACCGGCCTGCTCGGCCACTGGATGCTCGCCCCCGTCATCGGGTGGGCGGTCGCCGCCGCCACCTTCTCCATCTGGGTGTGGATCGTCATCGGCCACCAGGATGCTGAGTCAACCAAGGCGCACGCCACCATCGAAGACCCTGCTCGCGAGCTCGTCGACACCCTCGTGGTGCTGCTCGGCGTGGCCAGCCTCGCCGCGGTCGCGACCGTGCTCATTCCCGCTGGCCAGGCCGAGGGCATCGAGCGGTTCGGGCTTGCCGCGCTCGGCCTGCTCAGCGTCGCACTCTCGTGGATTTTGCTGCACACCCTCTTCACGCTGCGCTACGCCCGCCTCTACTACGGCGGCGAAAACGAAGGAGGAATCGACTTCAACCAGCCCGAATCGCCCCGTTACGGCGACTTCGCGTATTTCTCCTTCACTTTGGGCATGACCTTCCAGGTGAGCGACACCAACATCTCGAGCCACGCGGTGCGCATGACGGTTCTGCGGCACTCTCTGCTGTCGTTCCTCTTCGGTAGCGTCATCCTCGCGACGACCGTCAACCTCGTCGCGGGACTGGGGAGCTGATGGCGAAGGTCACCGACCGCGAGCTGCTGCTGTTCGCGACCGCCGCCGAGTTCGAGCAGTGGCTTGCGGCGAATCTGACGCATGACGGCATCCGTCTGCAGTTAAGAAAGAAGAGCTCGACCAAGCCGGGCATGCTCTACGCCGAGGCGCTCGACGTCGCCCTCTGCTGGGGCTGGATAGACGGGCAGAAGGGCTCGCTCGACGACGACTACTTCTTCAACGGCTTCTCACCCCGGCGAGCGCGCAGCCCGTGGTCGCAGATCAACCGCGAGCATGTCGAACGCCTGACACGCGAGGGGCGGATGCGGCCGGAAGGCCAGGCCGAGATCGACCGCGCGAAAGCAGACGGACGGTGGGATGCCGCCTACCGCCAGAAGGACGCCGAGATTCCCGCCGACCTGCAGCTCGCCCTCGACGCAAACCCCGCGGCCCTGGCCATGTTTGCGAAGCTCAGCTCGCAGAACCGGTTCGCGATTCTGTTTCGCATCGGCAATGTGAAGCGCGCGGAGACGCGGGCGGCGAAGATCGCTACCTTCGTCGCGATGCTCGAGCGAGGCGAGACGATCTACCCGCAGAAATAGCGAAGCGCCGCGACCCGGGGGCCGCGGCGCTTCACTGGAGAACTACGCGCCGAGTCGGGCCGCCAGGTTCTTGTCGAGCGTGTCGAGGAACTCCTCGGTGGTCTCCCACTTCTGGTCCGGTCCGACGAGCAGGGCGAGGTCCTTGGTCATGTGACCGGCCTCGACCGAGGTGATCACGACGTCCTCGAGGGTCTCGGCGAAGGTCGCGAGAGCCGGGTTGTTGTCGAGCTTGGCGCGGTGCGACAGGCCACGGGTCCACGCGTAGATCGACGCGATGGGGTTGGTGCTCGTCGGCTTGCCGGCCTGGTGCTGGCGGTAGTGACGAGTGACGGTGCCGTGCGCGGCCTCCGCCTCGACAACGGAGCCGTCGGGAACAGAGAGCACCGAGGTCATGAGGCCGAGCGAGCCGAAGCCCTGCGCGACGGTGTCGGACTGCACATCGCCGTCGTAGTTCTTGCAGGCCCAGACGTAGCCACCCTCCCACTTCATGGCCGAGGCGACCATGTCGTCGATGAGGCGGTGCTCGTAGGTGAGGCCGGCAGCCTCGAACTGCTCCTTGAACTCGGTCTCGAAGATCTCCTCGAAGATGTCCTTGAAGCGACCGTCGTAGGCCTTGAGGATCGTGTTCTTGGTGCTGAGGTACACCGGGTAGTTGCGGCTGAGGCCGTAGTTCAGCGAGCTGCGGGCAAAGTCGCGGATCGACTCGTCCTGGTTGTACTGCACCTGGGCGATGCCGTCATCCGGAGCGTCGTAGACCTCGAACTTGATCGGCTCAGAGCCGTCGGCCGGGGTGAACGACACCTCGAGCTTGCCGGCGCCCTTGAAGACGAAGTCGGTCGCGCGGTACTGGTCGCCGAAAGCGTGGCGACCGATGATGATCGGCTTGTTCCAGCCGGGAACCAGACGGGGGATGTTGGAGATGATGATCGGCTCGCGGAAGATCACGCCACCGAGAATGTTGCGGATCGTGCCGTTCGGGCTCTTCCACATCTTCTTGAGGCCGAACTCCTCGACGCGGGCCTCGTCGGGCGTGATGGTTGCGCACTTGACGCCGACGCCGTGCTTCTGAATCGCGTGGGCGGCGTCGATGGTGACCTGGTCATCCGTCGCGTCGCGGTGCTCGATGCCGAGGTCGTAGTACTCGAGGTTGATGTCGAGGTAGGGGTGAATCAGGGTTTCTTTGATCTTCTGCCAGATGATGCGGGTCATCTCGTCGCCATCGAGCTCGACAACCGTGCCTTCTACCTTGATCTTTTCCATGCGTTTCTCCTCTATAACTAAGCCGCAGACAGCTTACCGCTTTCGTAAAGTATCTCGACATCGAGATACTTCTCGACTTTGCGCCGCAAGCAGCTAGCGTGGGTATATGGGTGAACTGCGACTCGAAGAACTCTCGGCCGCGACGATCGTGGCGGCGAACAGCCTGACGCTGCGCCCCGGGCAGGAGCAGTTCGTCACTCCCCCGTCGTACGCGATAGCGGATGCGGTGCTTGACCCGACAACCAGCTGGCCGCGCGTAGTGCTCGACGGCGACACCGTCGTCGGGTTCATCCGCGGCAACTTCGACGTCGACAACCGGCTGCCCGAGTTTCGCAGCTGCGTGTGGCGCATCAACGTCGCGGCGAGCGCCCAGGGTGCTGGCATCGGCAAGTTCGCCGTGCACGCCCTCGCCGAGGAGGCACGCCACCGCGGCTTCGACCAGCTGACCTGCATCTGGGAACCGGGCGACGACGGCCCGGAGGCCTTCTTCCTCAAGATCGGCTTCGAGATCATCGGCGAGACGCAGTACGGCGAGAAGCTTGGCGCCCTCACGCTCTGACTTCGTCTCTGACGTGCTCTCGGTGGTGGCGTCGATTCCCTCCGGCAGCGTGATGGCCTACGGCGAGGTTGCCGCGGTGCTCGGCTCGCGCGCCTCGCGCATGGTCGGCCAGATCATGGCGTACTACGGGTCGGAGGTGCCGTGGTGGCGCGTGGTTCGCGCCAGCGGACATCCAGCCGTCGACCACTCGACCCGGGCGCTCGAGCACTACCGCGCAGAGAACACGCCGCTGAAATGGTCGGGCGACGTGTACCGCGTCGACATGGCGAAGGCTCGGTACCGGCCCGACTGAGCTGCGCTTTTCGCGGGGTGGCGGGCAATTCAGGCAGAACCTCCCGCGGTGTCGCAACACGCCGCACGCCAGAGGGGTCGCGTCAGATTCTGCCTGAGTTACCGACGGGATCAGCCGCAAGGATGACGCCGGCGATACCCGGGCCCGATGCCGTTGTCTGTGCGGGCGACTGAAATAGAGGCATGGACTCTTTCGACACCCTGCCCCTCATCGCGCCCCCGCTCGTGGGCGTTGTGCTGGTCATCGCCACCGTCATCGCGAGCCTCCTCCTATAGAACCGACACCGCGCGGCGTGTCGCTACCTGCAGCTTGACTCATTCGAACATATGTTCGAATATGGAGAATGCCCTCCTCCGCAGCCGCACTTCTCTCGCCCCGCGGCGATGAGGTTCGCGAGCTGCAGGCGCGCATTCGCTCCATGCAGGCGACGAAGCTCGACAGCAGAGCGCTCGACACCTCACCGACGGTTGCCGGGCTGCTGCCCGGCGGCAGCCTGAAGACCGGCGTTGCCTACACGATCGAGGGTTCGACGAGCCTCGCGATGGCGCTGATGGCTGGCCCATCTGCGGCGGGGGCGTGGTGCGGGGTGGTCGGGGTTCCGACCTTCGGCACCGAGGCCGCCGCCGCCGCTGGTGTCGACCTCGAGCGACTCGCCCTCGTGCCGTACCCGGGCGACCAGTGGCTGCCCGTCACCGCCGCCCTGGCCGATGTGCTGACGGTGGTCGTTGTGCGCCCGCCCCTACCGCCCAGCGACGGCACGGTCGCGAGGCTGATGGGTCGCCTCCGTGAGCGCGGCACAACGCTCATCGTGCTCGGCCGCTGGCCGGGGGCGGAGGCGCGGCTTGAGGTGACGCGCAGCGCGTGGAACGGGCTCGGCGACGGGCACGGCTACCTGCGCAGCAGGCAGCTCACGGTCGGCGTCACCAGCCGCACGGGGCGCCGCGACCGCGAGGTCGCACTGTGATCCGCACCATTCTTGCCTGGTGCCCCGACTGGCCCGTCGTCGCCGCAGCAACGGATGCCGGCCTCGATCACGACCTGCCCATCGCCGTCATCGAGAAGAGCCTCGTCTTCGCCTGCTCCCCCGCCGCGCGGGCAGAGGGAGTGAAGCGCGGCATGCGCGCCCGGGCGGCGCAGGCCCGCTGCACCACCCTCGTGCTGCTCGACTACGACCGCAGCACCGACAGCCGCGTGTTCGAGCCGATCGTGCAGGCCGTCGAGGCGAGCATGGCGGGGGTGCAGCTGGTGCGGCCCGGCATGCTCGCGATGAAGGCGCGGGGGCCGGCGCGGTACTACGGCGGCGAGCTGCCGGCCGCGCGGCTGCTCGTCGGCAAGCTCGCCGAGCTGGGTGTGCCCGACGCGCGCATCGGCATCGCCGACGGGCCCTTCGCCGCAGAGCACGCGGCCAGGCATGCGCAGAGCGTGCTGATTGTTCCGGCGGGCTCCTCACCCGAGTTTCTGGGGCGGCTGCCGATCGCGGCCCTCGGCGATGCGAACCTGGTGGGCCTGCTGGGGCGACTCGGCATCCACTCGCTTGCCGACTTCGCGGCGCTGTCGCCGACGAGCGTGCGCGAGCGCTTCGGCAGCGCCGGCGCCCTCGCGCACTCCCTCGCCGCCGGACTGGATGCGACGGCCATCACCCCGCGCACCCCGCCCCGCGACATTCGGCTCAGCGTCGACTTCGAGCCCGCCCTCGACCGCATCGACCAGGTCACCTTCGGCATTCGTGCAGCCGCCGACCGCTTCATCGACGAGCTGCTCGCCGAGAAGCTGGCGTGCACCGAGATTCGGGTCGCCGTCAGCTCGGAGGGCGAGGTGAGCGAGCGCACCTGGCTGCATCCGCGCTGGTTCACCGGGGCCGATGTCGTCGATCGCGTGCGCTGGCAGCTGCAGGGGTCGGGGTCGGCGGGCAGCGGCCTGCGCAGCGCGATCACCCGCGTGCGCATCGAGCCGGAGGCGGTCGACCCGGTCGGCAGCCACGAGGCCGGGCTGTGGGGCAACGGCCCAGACGAGGGCGTGCACCACGGGCTCTCGCGCGTGCAGGGCATGCTCGGCCACGAGGGGGTCGTCACGGCGGTGCTCGGCGGCGGGCGGCTGCTCGCCGAACGGCAGGTGCTCGTTCCGTGGGGGGACCGCGCGGATGCCGGGCTGCAGAAAGCGAAGAACAAACCGTGGCCGGGCAGCCTGCCCGAGCCTGCCCCCGCGACCGTCTTCGCGCAGCGGCGCGAGGTGGTGGTGCTCGGCCCGCAGCGCGAGCAGCTCGAGGTGAGCGATCGCGGCATGCTGTCTGGGCATCCGACCTTCTTCTCGCCCACGGGCAGGCGTGAAGACCTGCGGCGGGTCGAGGCGTGGGCGGGACCGTGGCCGGTAGCGCAGCGCTGGTGGGATGCCGCGGCCGCGACAACCGCGAACCGCTTTCAGCTCATCGACGCGAGTGAGACGGCATGGCTGCTGGTGCTCGACGGCCGCGACTGGTGGGCCGAGGGGATGTACGACTGATGCGCGCGCTGGAGCTAAGAGCGGAGGCCATTTCTGGCCTCCGCCGCGACGCCAGCGCCGACGGCCGTATCGGCCGTCGGAAGATGCGAGAAGCCTGATGGGATTCAACAACCCCGCCATGCCATGGTCAGAGCTCAACCGACGCCTGAGCGACACCGCCACAGAGAGGGACGGCGGCGACGGCCCCGCCTTCTCCCGCAAGCGCACGCCCTACGTTGCGCCCACCGAGTACACCGCAGGGGCGGTGCCCTACGCCGAGCTGCACGCGCACTCCACCTTCAGCTTTCTCGACGGCGCGAGCCAGCCAGAGGAACTCGCCGAGGAGGCCGCGCGGCTCGGTCTGCACGGGCTGGCCCTGACCGACCATGACGGGTTCTATGGGGTCGTGCGCATGGCCGAGGCGGCCGAGAAGTATCCACAGCTGCAGACGGTCTTCGGCGCAGAGCTCTCGCTCGACCTCACGAAGCCGCAGAACGGCGAGCCCGACCCCGAGGGCAGCCACCTGCTGGTGCTCGCACGAAAGCAGCAGGGCTACCACCGGCTGAGCGAGGTGCTGACGACCGCCCAGCTCGCCGACGGCGCAGAGAAGGGCCACCCGGTCTACGACCTTGACGACATAGCCGCGAAGTCTTCCAATGATTTTCTGATCTTGACCGGATGCCGCAAGGGCACCGTGCGCCAGGCCCTGCTGCAGGGCGAGAAGGCCGCCGCCCGCGAGGTCGACCGCCTCGTCGACCTGTTCGGCCGAGACAACGTCGCCGTCGAGCTCATCGACAACGGGGAGCCGCTGGCGTCGACCTACAACGACGCGCTCTACGCGATCGCGCGCGCACGCGGGCTCACGGCCGTCGCCACGGGCAATGTGCACTTTGCGCGGCCCGCGCAGCGGCACCTCGCCAGCGCGATTGCGGCCGTGCGCGCCCGCCGCAGTCTCGACGACCTCGACGGCTGGCTGCCGGCATCCGCGGCGCATCTTCGCAGCGGAGAAGAGATGGCCGCCCGCTTCGCGCGCTACCCCGGGGCGATCGAGCGCACCGTCGAGCTCAGCGACCAGCTGTCGTTCGCGCTGCGATCGATGAAGCCGGGGCTGCCCGGGCAGGAGGTTCCTGAGGGGCACACCCCGATGTCGTGGCTGCGGCAGCTGGTGTGGGATGCGGTCGAGGTGAAGTACCCCCGCGCCGACGACGCGGTGCGAGACCGCATCACCCGCGAGCTCGCCGTCATCGAGCAGAAGGACTTTCCCGGCTACTTCCTCATCGTGCGCGACATCGTCGCTTTCGCGAAGGGTGAGGGAATCCTCTGCCAGGGCCGCGGCTCGGCCGCCAACTCGGCCGTCTGCTACCTGCTGGGCATCACGGCCGTCGACTCGATTCGCTATGGGCTGCCCTTCGAGCGCTTCCTCTCGGCCATGCGCGAGGAGGAGCCCGACATCGACGTCGACTTCGACTCCGACCGGCGGGAAGAGGTCATTCAGTACGTCTTTGCCAAGTACGGCCGGCGCAATGCGGCGCAGGTGGCGAACGTCATCAGCTACCGTCCGAAGTTCGCGGTGCGCGACATGGCGAAGGCACTCGGCTACGGCCCGGGGCAGCAGGATGCGTGGTCGAAGCAGATCGACTCGTGGTCGTCTATCTCGCCGCCCGATGACCACGACATCCCGCCCGCCGTCATCGAGCTGGCGACCGAGGTGCTGAAGTTTCCGCGGCACCTCGGTATCCACTCGGGTGGCATGGTGCTCACCAAGCGGCCGGTCGGCGAGATCGTGCCGATCGAGCACGCGCGCATGGAGAACCGCACGGTCGTGCAGTGGGACAAAGACGACTGCGCGTGGATGGGCCTGGTCAAGTTCGACCTGCTCGGGCTCGGCATGCTCGCGGCGCTGCAGTACAGCTTCGACCTGATTCGCGACAGCACCCCCGATGAGTGGTCGCTTGAGACGATGCCGAAAGAGGAGAAGGGCGTCTACGACATGCTCTGCCGCGCCGACTCGGTGGGGGTGTTCCAGGTCGAGAGCCGCGCGCAGATGGGCACGCTGCCGCGCCTGCAGCCGCGCGAGTTCTACGAGCTGGTGATCGAGATCGCCCTCATTCGGCCGGGGCCGATCCAGGGCGGGGCGGTGCACCCCTATATTCGCCGCAAGCTGGGCAAGGAGCCGGTGACCTACCCGCATCCGCTGCTCGAGCCGGTGCTCAAGCGCACGATGGGCGTTCCGCTGTTTCAGGAGCAGCTCATGCAGATGGCGATGACGGTCGGCAACTGCAGCGCGGAAGACGCCGACGTTCTGCGGCGGGCGATGGGCTCGAAGCGGGGCCTCGAGAAGATCTCGTCGCTCAAGAAGAAGCTCTTCACCGGCATGGCCGAGAACGGAATCACGGGCGATCTCGCCGAGAGCCTGTACGACAAGATCGAGGCCTTCGCGAACTTCGGCTTCGCCGAGAGCCACTCGATCAGCTTCGCCCTGCTCGTCTACGCGAGCTCGTGGATCAAGCTGCACTACCCCGCCGCCTTTCTCGCCTCGCTGCTGCGCGCGCAGCCGATGGGCTTCTACTCCCCCGCCTCCCTGACTGCCGATGCCCGCCGCCACGGTGTCGAGGTGCTCGGCCCCGACATTCACCGCAGCGGGGTGCACGCCGGGCTCGAGGGGGTGCACGTGCCGTCTGCCCGCGACGAGTGCCGTGACACTGAGCAGCCGCCCGTCGGCCTCTTCAACCCCGCGACCGCAGAGAATACCGACGATCATCGCCGCGACCGTGGGCTGTCAGTGCGGCTCGGCCTCGCCGCCGTACGAGGAATTGGACCGGATGTCGCGAAGCGAATAGTCGACGAGCGCGACCGCGGCCCCTACCGCGACCTCTCCGACCTCAGTCGCCGCGTCGGTCTGAGCGCCGCCCAACTCGAGTCCCTCGCCTCCGCTGGCGCTTTCGAGGGCCTAGGCATGAGCCGCCGCGAGGCCATCTGGGATGCCGGCTACGCCGCCCTCGACAAGGCCGACTACCTTCCCGACACCTTCGTCGCCGTGCAGCCGCCGCTGTTCCCGCTGCTCAGCGCGGCGGAGCAGGTCGTCTCCGACCTCTGGGCGACCGGCATCTCGCCCAACGACCACCCGGTCAGCCACGTGCGGCCCTACCTTCAACAGCGCGGGGTGCTCAGCGCCGCAGATCTAAAGACGGCCGAACCCGAGCGCCGCGTCGAGGTCGGCGGGGTCGTCATCCACCGCCAGCGACCGGCCACCGCGGGCGGCGTCACCTTCATGAACCTCGAGGATGAGACGGGCATGATCAACGTGATCTGCACGGTTGGCGTGTGGAACCGCTACCGCCGCGTCGCCCGGGAGTCTGCCGCCCTCATCATCCGCGGAATCCTCGAGCGAAGCCCCGAGGGCGTCACGAACCTCATCGCTGATGCGTTTGAGGAACTACCGGTCGCTGGGCGTACTGCCGTGCGCAACTTTCACTGAGCGCGAGCACCACAGCGGGGACCACCCCAAGGGCAGCGAGCGGGATCACGCCCGGGGTGACCACGGCCGCGGTGGCGAAGGCAACGGCAGCCAGCGCCAGTACAACAGAAGAGAAACGGGTCACCAGCGCCACCAGCACCAACACCACCCCGGCAATCAGCAGCGGCTGAACCGCGAGAAAGCCGACCAGAACGACCACCGGCACAGCCTGAAGACGCCACCGCGCGACGGACGGTCGAGCGCGAAAGCGAGCGTGCAGCACGAGGAGGGCGATACTCGCGAGCAGGCTGAGGGCCACGAGCGGCAAGCCGGGCAGGATGTAGCCGTTGCCGTCCTGACAGACGGTCTCGGGTTGTCCGTCGAACACGGTCGTGCTGCATCCGACGAGCAGCACGCCGCGCAGCAGCCCGATCCAGAAGGGCGCGAGCACGACCGAGAGCGCCACCCCAAGCCACGCCACGATTCGAGCTACTCGCATGAGCCCAGTCTGCGGCAGTTGCTCGCACGAGCACAGCACCCCTGCAGAGAGAGCTAGACCAGCGACTCCCGCCACGCCGCGTGCAGCTGCGCGAACCGCCCGGTGCCCGCGATGAGATCGGCTGGGGTGCCGTCCTCGACGATGCGCCCGTGCTCCATGACGAGCACGCGGTCGGCGATCGCCACCGTCGAGAGGCGGTGGGCGATGATGATCGCGGTGCGGTCGGCAAGCAGGGTCTGCAGGCCGAGCTGAACAAGGCGCTCCGACGGGATGTCGAGCGAGGCGGTGGCCTCGTCGAGGATGAGCACGACGGGGTCGGCGAGAAACGCGCGCGCGAAGCTGAGCAGCTGGCGCTGCCCGGCCGAGACGCGCCCGCCGCGCTTGTTCACATCCGTGTCGTATCCGTGGGGAAGGGCCTCGATGAACTCGTGCGCTCCGACCGCCTTGGCTGCCGCGACGATCTGCTCGTGCGTGGCGTCGGGGTTGCCGAGGGCGATGTTCTCGGCGACCGTGCCCGAGAACAGGTAGGCCTCCTGAGTGACCATGACGATCGCGCGCCGCAGGTCTTTCGGGTGCATCGAGCGCAGGTCGACGCCGTCGAGCGACAGGCGGCCGTTCGTCGGGTCGTAGAAGCGCGAGATGAGCTTCGCCAGGGTCGACTTGCCCGCGCCGGTCGTGCCGACGAGGGCGATAGTCTGCCCGGCCGGAATCGTCAGGTCGAACTCGGGCAGCACAACAGAGTCGCGCGTGTACGAGAAGGCGACGCGGTCAAACTCGAGCTCACCCTTCGCCTGCCAGAGGTCGATCGGAGTGGTGGGCGGCGAGACGGTGGGGGTCTCCTCGAGCACGCCCGAGATCTTCTCGAGCGCCGACGCCGCCGACTGGTAGGAGTTGTAGAACATCGCCATGTCGTAGGTGGGCATGAAGAACTGCCGCGAGTAGAGCAGCGCCGCGAGCAGCGAGCCGATGGCGAGGGTGCCGTCCATGACACGCACGCCGCCCGAGAGCAGCACGATGCCGAGGGTCACGTTGCCGATGAGCACGATGCCAGGCTCGTAGACGCTGAACAGGCGGAAGACCCGCGCGTTGGCATCGCGGTACTCCTCGACGTGGTCGCCGAACTCGACCCGGTTGCGCTCCTCCTTGCGAAAGGCCTGAACCGCACGGATGCCGCGCATCGTCTCGACGAAGTGCACGATCACCTTCGCCGACGCCGTTCGCGTGCGACGGAACCGCTTGCTTGAGTGGTACTGGAACCAGCGGCTCAACAGCCCGAAGGGCAGCAGCGCACCGAGCAGGATCGCCGCGCTGATCGGGTCGACGAGGAAGGCCGCGATCGCCACGAACAGCATGAACAGGCCGCCCTGCACCAGCTGGCTGAGGCCACCGTCGAGCAGTTCGCGAATGGCATCGAGGTCGCTCGTCTGGCGCGCGATGATGCGGCCTGACGTGTAGTTCTCGTGAAAGTCGAGGCTGAGGTCCTGCGTCTGCTTGAAGACCCGCTTGCGCAGGTCGAGCAGCACCGCCTGGCTGACGCGGGCGGTGAGCACGGTGTACCAGGCCATCGAGATCGCACCGAGGATTCCGGTGGCGACGAAGGCTCCGGCGGCGAGGCCGATCGGCATCCAGTCGGCCTTCATTGCGGCCGGCAGCCCCGTGTTGATGCCGTAGGCGATGAGCGCGGGGCCGGCCACCTGGGCGGCGGTCGTTCCAACCACGACAAACGCGGTGAGGATCACGCGGGTGCGCAACGGGCGCAGCAGAGAGCCGAGCAGGCGCAGCGACCGCTGTCGCACCGCACGCGACTCCTCTTTGCTGAGGTTCTGGCGGTCTTCGTCCGCAGTGCCGAGCATGCTCATCGAACGACCTCCCCTTCTGGATCAAGACTTGAGATGACGTAGCGGTAGTGCTCGCTGCTGACGAGCAACTCGGAGTGGGTGCCGACCGCGGTGACGCGGCCGTTCTCGAGCAGGGCGACCCGGTCGGCGAGCGCCACGGTCGACGGGCGATGGGCGACGACGAGCGCCGTCGTCGAGGCGAGCACCCGGCGCAGCGCCTCCTCGACGAGCGCCTCAGTGTCGACATCGAGAGCGGACAACGGGTCGTCGAGCACAAGAACCTCGGGGTCGGCCGCCACCGCGCGGGCAAGCGCGAGGCGCTGGCGCTGGCCGCCGCTGAGGCTGAGGCCCTCCTCGCCGATGGTGGTGTCGAGTCCCTGCGGCAGCTCGTGCACGAAGTCGGCCTGCGCGATCGCGAGTGCTTGCTCGAGGTCGTCGTCGTCGGCATCCGGGCGCCCCATCAGCACGTTCTCGCGCACGGAGGCCGAGAACAGCGTCGCATCTTCGAAGGCCATCGAGATGTGCGTGCGCAGTTGATCGCGGCTGAGGTCACGCACGTCGACGCCGTCGAGGGTGACGCGCCCGCCGGTGACGTCGTAGAGGCGGGTGGCAAGCGCCGTCAGCGTGGTCTTGCCGCTGCCGGTGAGTCCAACGATGGCCATGGTCTCGCCCGGCTCGATCGCGAGGTCGATGCCGTCGAGAAGGTCGCGCTGGTCATCGGGGGCATCCTGATAGCGAAAGTGCACGTTCTCGAACACGAGGCGGCCCACCGGGTTGACGATGTCCACCGGGTTCTCGGGATCGACAACGGTGTTCGTCGAGTCCATGACCTCGAAGTAGCGGTCGGTCGCCGTACGCGCGTCGAAGGTCATCGACAGCAGGAATCCGATCGAGTCAACCGGGAAGCGCAGCACGGTCGCGGTTGCGAAGAAGGCGACGAGCGCACCGACGGTGATCTGCCCGTTGACGGCGAGTACGACGCCGGCGAACAGCCCGATCGCGAAGGTGACATCGGGCACGAGCACGATCCACAGCCAGATGCCACCGATCGCCTTCGCCTTCGAGATTTCGGTCTGCCGAAGCTCGTCGGCCTGGGTGGCGAAGCTGTCAAGCTTGAAGCGGCCCCGGCCGAAGGCCTTAAGAACACGAATACCGTGCACCGACTCCTCGACGGCCGTCGCGAGGTCACCCGACTGGTCCTGGCTGCGGCGCGCGATCTCGGAGTACTTCGACTCGAACTTGTAGCTGAAGATCCACAGCGGCGCCGAGCAGACGATGAAGATGAGCCCGAGCACCCACGAGATCGACACGAGGAAGATCAGGCCGAGAATAACGGTGACCACGTTGACGAGCAGCAGGATCACGCCGAAGGCGAGCCAGCGGCGAATGAGTCCGAGGTCGCTCATCATGCGCGACAGCAACTGCCCGCTGGCCCAGCGGTCGTGGAAGGCCACCGGCAGGTCTTGCAGCTTCGCGTAGAAGGCGTTGCGCATGCTGGCCTCGACGTGGGTCGTGGGAATGAGCGCGAAGACCCGCCGCAGGGCGAACAGCAGCGCCTCGGCCACACCGAGGGCGAGCACGACGAGTACGAAGGGCAGCAGAAGTGAGCGGTCGCCCGAGGCCAGCGGCCCGTCGACGATGCCGCGCAGCACCTGCGGAATCGCGAGGGCGACGACGTTGGAGAGCAGCGAGGCGATCGTGCCGAGGATGAGGCGCGGCATGGCAGGGCGAGCGAACTGGTACAGCCGGGCGAGCGCGCGGACAGTGCCGACAGAGGTCGGTGACGTGGTCATAGAGAAGCCTTAGAGCTGCCCGACTGGCAGCGAGAACGAACGAAAAAGTGGAGGGGGAGGGAGAGCTCTAGTGGGAGCTAGCGGCGCGGCGTCGCGGGGCAGAGACAGCGCCGGCGTCGATCGTGGCCGTGGCGTGTGCTGTCTTGGTCATTGCATCCCCCTGGGAGTCGTGTCGTCTGCAGAGCCTTTCAGACTATGGCTCTCGCTGACGCGCGCGCAACTTTTTCTTAGCGAACGCGCACCGAGAGGCAGGTGACGCAGCCCTCGAGCTTCTCGAACTCGCTGATGTCGACCTCGACCACCGTGTAGCCAAGCTCGCGGATGAGCTGGGCACTCTGCGGTGCGGACGCCGCCATGAGCACGGTGTCGGCGGCAAGCTCGACGACGTGCGCCCCCGCCTCCTCCGGCACCGGCAGGAAGCGCCCGAAGATGCTCGGGTCGTCAACGAGCGGCGGGTAGCCGATGATCGTGCCGTCGGGCAGGGCGGTGACGGCACTCTTGAGGTGCAGCACCTTGCGTGTCGGCACCGCGACGACGGTGTACCCGAGCCGCGACACGATGGCGCGCAGCTGGCGGATTCCCTCTGCGTTGGTGCGGCCACCCCGGCCGACATAGACGGTCGTGCCGACCTTGAGAACGTCCCCTCCGTCGAGGGTGCCCGGCAGGGTGATCCGCTCGATCCGCAGCCCGAGCTCGCGCACCGTCTTCTCGACGTCGTCGATCTCGCCGCGCCGGCTCTCGGCCCCCGGGCTGGTGAGCACCGCGGTGCGGCCGAAGAGCACGACCGCGTCTTCGACGAAGACGGAGTCGGCCATCTCGGGCGCGGGGTGCACCTCGACCGTGGTCCAGCCGTTGGCGGTGAGGGCGGCCGCGTAGGCATCCCATTGCTCGTCGGCGAGGTCGGCATCGATGGGACTGCGGTCGATGTGGGTCACCTCGCCCTCGCTGAGATTGGCAGCCGGAAGGCGGATGAGGGCGAGCTTGGCCCGTGATCGCGACCCGAAGCCACGCATCTCGACCGTCTTGTGCCACACCGCGAGCCCCAGGGTGGACGCGGCGACGAGCAGTGACACGACGAAGAACAGGTTGGAACCGCCGAGGGTCCCGATGATCGCGACCACCCACTCCGCGCTGAGGGGGGCACCGGACTGCGCGACCGAGATCATGGTGCCGAAGAAGGCTCCGATGACGGCGGCGATGAGGCCGGCCGGCAGCGCGAGATGCCAGCGCGTGAAGGCACCAAGGAAGGCGAGAATGGCGAGCACCACGAAGGCAATGACCGACGACGGCAAGAAGTAGAGCGAGATGCGCGAGAAGGCGCTCGCGGCGAAGTCGTAGGAGATGAAATAGGCGAGCACGGTCGCCGCGTGCGCGACGAGCGCGACGACGAGCGCGGTAACGACCGACGCGACTACGCGGCGGGGAAGGGGAAGATGGCGCAGGCTCGTGAACATGCTTCGAGCCTAGGGGCGAATCAGGTCAGTGGAAGAAGTGCCGCTCGCCGGTGAAGTACATCGTCACGCCGGCCTCCTTGGCCGCCGCGATGACTTCATCGTCGCGGATCGACCCGCCCGGCTGCACGATCGCTCGCACTCCCCCGTCGATAAGAATCTGCGGGCCGTCTGCGAAGGGGAAGAACGCGTCGCTCGCGGCGACCGAGCCGGCGGCACGGTCGCCAGCGCGGCTGACCGCGAGGTGGCAGCTGTCGACGCGGTTGACCTGGCCCATGCCGACACCGACGGAGGCTCCACCGTGGGCGAGCAGGATGCCGTTGGACTTCACCGACCGCACCGCACGCCACGCAAACTCGAGGTCGGCCATCGTCGCGGGGTCGGCGGGGGCACCGGCCACGAGCGTCCAGCCCGCGGAGGAGAAGCCGTCATAGGTGTCGGTGGACTGCACGAGGAAGCCGCCGCTGATCTGCTTGATCTCCTGGGCGTCCCGTTCGTAGTCAGCGGGCAGCTGCAGAAGCCGGAGGTTCTTCTTGGTCTGCAGCACCGCGAGGGCCTCGGGCGCGAAGCCGGGCGCCACCACGACCTCGGTGAAGATGTCCTTGATCGACTCGGCCGCCTCGGCGGTGATCACACGGTTGGAGGCGATGACGCCACCGAATGCCGAGAGCGGGTCGCAGGCATGCGCGCGAGCGTGGGCAGAGGCGACGGGCTCGCCCGAGCCGCGGGCTACGGCGATGCCGCAGGGGTTGGCGTGCTTGATGATGGCGACGGCGGGCTCGTCGAAGTCGTAGGCGGCGCGCACGGCGGCGTCGGCATCCACGTAGTTGTTGTACGACATCTCTTTGCCGTGCAGCTGGGTCGACTGGGCGATACCGTGCCCCTGCGACTCGACATACAGTGCGGCGGTCTGGTGTGAGTTCTCGCCGTAGCGCAGTTCGCTCGCGAGCGTCGCGCTGACGTGCAGGGAGGCGACACTCGGCTTGGCAACCGACTCGGCGAACCAACTGGCAACGGCGGCGTCGTAGGCCGCAGTGTGCGCGAATGCCTCGGAGGCGAAGCGTCGGCGCTGCGCCAGGGTGGTGCCGCCGAGCGCGAGCGCCTTCTTCACCTGGTCGTAGGAGGCGGGCGAGGTGATGACGGCGATGTTCGCGTGGTTCTTGGCCGAGGCGCGCACCATGGCAGGCCCGCCGATGTCGATCTGCTCGATGGCGTTGTCACCGGTCACGCCGGCCGCGATGGTCTCGACGAAGGGGTAGAGGTTCGAGACGACGAGCTCGAAGGGGGCGATGCCCTGCGCCGCAAGCTCGGTCTCGTGCGACTCCAGCCGAAGGTCGGCCAGCAGCCCCGAGTGGATGACGGGGTGCAGGGTGCGCACCCGCCCGTCGAGCGACTCCGGGTAACCGGTCACGTCACCGACCTGCACCACCGGGATGCCCGCGGCTGCGATGGCCGCAGCACTGCCTCCGGTGCTGACGATCTCGACACCGGCATCCGCCAGCGCCTGTGCGAGCTCGATGAGGCCGGTCTTGTCGCTCACGCTAACCAGCGCGCGCTTGATCGCGATGACATCGCGGGGGCGGTAGAGGGCGGGGTCGTGGGTTGGTCCGCTCATGGCAGCTCCTTCAGGTCGACGTGTCCGTTGGCGATGTCGAGAACGGCCTGCACCAGCAGCTCCCGCTCGACGATCTTGATGCGGTCGTGGAGGTCGTGCTCGGTGTCACCCGACAGCACGGGCACGCGCTGCTGCGAGATGATCGGGCCGCTGTCGACCCCGTTGTCGACGACGATGACGCTTGCCCCGGTCTCGCTGACGCCGGCGGCGAGCGCGTCGCGCACACCGTGGGCGCCGGGAAACTCCGGAAGGTAGGCAGGGTGGGTGTTGATCAGCTGCGGCGAGAGCGCCTCGACCACGCGTGGCGGCAGCAGCTTCATGAAGCCGCTGAGCACGACGAGGTCGGGTGCCCAGCTCTGCACCTGCGACAGCAGTTCATCGCCCCAGGCCTCGCGATCGGCGAAGCTCGACAGGGCGACGGAGAAGGTCGGGATGCCGAACTCCTCGGCGTGCGCGAAGCCCTCGGCATCACGGTCGGCGCCGACGGCGACCACCCGGGCGGGAAACTCCGCGTCCTGCGATGCCTCAAGGAGGGCACGGAGGTTGGAGCCGCCCCCAGAGATCAGCACGACGAGCGATAGCACTCGCAAAGCCTACCGTTGGCGCGACGCCAGCATTCCAAGAGCAGCCCCGACGGTGACTTCGATGGCGGTAAAGAGGCCGACGGCTAGCGCGTCCGGCCCGACCTCGGCGAGGCGCCCCGGCCCGGCGGCTCCTGCAGTGACGGCTGCGAGAAGGCCGAGCAGCACGCCCGCGGCGACACCCATACCGAGCGCCGCACCGCCCAGCCACAGCAGCGGATGCTCGACGTCAAGCTCGGCGACGAGGCGCGTGCGCAGCAGCGCCGCCGCGAGGAACGCGATGACGATCGGCACGGCGATACCGAGAAAGCCGAAGGCAAGGTCACCCGTGGGCAGTGCCCCCAAAACCGGCACGGATGGCACCGGCCCGAGAACCGTCGACAGCGGGCTCACACTCGACCCGCTTCCGATCGCGAAGCCCGGCCCGACGAGCCAGCTCGCCGTGTAGATGACGAGGTTGGGCATGAAGGCAAGCTGCCCAAGGGTGAGGGCGATACCGCCGACGACACCCGCGTGCAGGCTCTCGTAGAGCGAGATGACCTGCCCGTAGTTGACCGCGATGAGCAGCGCGGCAAGCACCCCGCTGACCGCGAGCACCCCAGCGACGGCGGCGAGGCCCCCCTGCAGCGCGGTGCGGGCGAGGGCGCGAACGGAGGGCGACCAGTCGGCTATCCAGTCTTTGATAGAACTGCCCGTGTCGTCGCCCGCGGCCCGCGCGGTACGCAGCAATCCGATTCCGAAGCCGAGGGCGAAGACGAGGCTGGGCAGAACGATGCCCTGCCCGATCGACGGGCGCGCGAGCGGGTAGAGCGCGCTGAAGGTAATGACCGTGCTCAGCAGCGCGAAGGTGCCGAGCGCGGCGACCGCCCCGAGCGTGCGGTAGCGGGTCTCGCCGACGCGGCGTCCGGCCCGCAGAGCGAGCAGCAGTGTGAGCAGGGCGAAACCGAGCGGCGCGATGGTGACGGGGAATGCGGTCTCGGCGGGGGCACCCACGCTCGCGGCGAGCACCGAGTCGAGCGTTACCTGCATGTCGACGCCGTGGCCGATAAGCCAGGTGTCGGCGGATGCCCGCCAGAAGACCACCCAGTCGACGGCGAAGCCGTACTGCACGGCCCACAGCACTGTCAGCGGAACGAGCGGAATTCCGATGCCGACGCCGACAACGAGCACAGCCTCGAGGGCCGCGAACAGAGCAGTGAGCGAGCGGTTCATGTCGGGTCAAACGTACCCGGCACGCTCCGCCCGCTCACGCAGACTCTCTGTCAGACGGCTAGCACTTCGGGTCTTTGTCAGGAACCGTGTCGTCGAGGAAGTACTCGTCGACGACGTCGTTCACGCAGTCGTTCTCGCCGTTGTACGCGGTGTGGCCATCGCCCTCCACGGTGATGAGCACGCCGCTCGAGAGCTGCTTCGCAAGAGCCTGCGCCCAGACGTAGGGCGTGGCCGGGTCGTTCGTCGTGCCGACCACGAGGATCGGCGCAGCGCCCTCGGCGTCGTACTCCGTCGGGAAGTCGGCGGCCGGGTACGGCCAGTTGTTGCAGAGCACATCGAGCACGGCATAGTCGTCGAGAGTGATGTACGGGCCGATGGTCGGGGCTGCCTCGGTGATCTCGGCGAGACGGTCGAGGGTCGACTCCGAGTCGGCCTTCCAGTCATTGTCGACACAGGTCGTGGCCTGGTAGACCTCGACAGAGTTGTCGGCGAAGGAGCCGTCATCGTCACGGCCGTTGTAGGCATCGGCGAGGAAGAAGGCGGGGTCGGCGTCGCCGGCCTTGATTCCGTTGAACAGGTCGGTGAGGTAGCTCCAGCTGCTCGAGGAGTACAGCGACATCGCCACGCCGGTACCAACGGTCGCAGAGTCGAGCTCGCGGCCGTCCGAGGAGACGAGACCGGCGCCGTCGACGCTGCCCATGAGGGCGCCCGCCTGCAGCAGTGCCTCATCCAGCGTTCCGGTGAAGGGGCATCCGGATCCCGCGAGGCAGTCCTCCATGTATGCCCGCAGGTTGTCTTCGAAACCGACCGCCTGCACGACGAGCTCGTCGAAGGCGCCCACCGTGGGGTCAACCGCACCATCGAGCACGAGGTGGCCGACGTTGTCGGGGAAGAGCTCGGCGTAGACGGCGCCGATGAAGGTGCCGTACGAGTAGCCGAGGTAGTCGATCGGCTCGTCACCGGTCAGCAGTGCGCGCATGAGCTCGAGGTCGTGAGCGGTGCTGACGGTGTCGAGCTTGCCCAGCAGCGCGCCGGTGTTCTCTTCACAGGCCGCCGCGTAGTCCGCCAGCTCGTCGGTCAGCTCGTCGATCCAGCCCTCGGTCTGATACGGCTCGTCGAAGGTCTCGTAGAGCGACTCGTCTTTGTCGGCGTCGTCATAGCACTCGACCGGGGTCGAGGCGCCAACACCGCGGGGGTCCCAGCCGACGATGTCGAAGTTGTCAGCGAGGTCCTGGGTGACCGCGTACTCGACGAACTCAACGCCGGATCCGCCCGGGCCGCCGGGGTTGACGAAGATCGTGCCCTGGGAGTCATCTGCAGCCGGCTGCTTGGCGAGCGCGATCTGCACGGAGTCGCTCTTCTCGTCCTCCCAGTCGATAGGAACATTGATCGAGGCGCACTCGAGGGCGCCGCAGTCTTCCCATTCGACCTCCTGGTTGAAGTACTCCGCGAACTCGGAGTCGGCGGTCTTCTCCGGCTTGCTCGTACCGCCATCAGACGGGAGCAGGAAACAGCCAGAGAGCGTGGTGGCGAGCGCGGCGGTCAGGGCAATGCCTGCCATCCACCGGCGCCTAACGGAAAGTGTCGACATTCGTGAGCCCCTTCACGGGCGGCATCGGCTACCGCCCCGTGCAACTCACCCTATTGCGACTCAGCCGGTGATCGAAACGGCCACCTCGCCGAAACCGCCACGGATAAGGTCACTGACGGCATCGATCGCGGCCTGTGCCTCGGCGCCCTCCGCAGTGACCGCAAGCCGATCGCCGAGCTGCGCATCGAGCAGCATGATCGAGATGGGTCCGGCAACCACGAGAGGTGCTCCACCCGTTCGCAGGTTGGCGATGGTCACGCGGGCGTCGAAAGCCGCCATGGCCTGGGCAATGGTGGCCGCAGGCCGGGTGTGCAGGCCGTCAGGGTTGACGACCTGCACCTCGGCAGAGATCGGCACTACAGCGCCGCAAGAACCTCGCGCAGCAGCGAAGCGGTCTCGCTCGGCGTCTTGCCGACCTTGACACCGGCGGCCTCGAGGGCCTCCTTCTTCGCCTGAGCGGTGCCCGCAGAACCAGACACGATGGCGCCGGCGTGGCCCATGGTCTTGCCCTCCGGGGCGGTGAAACCGGCCACGTAGCCGACGACCGGCTTCGTGACGTTCGCCTTGATGAAATCGGCCGCGCGCTCTTCGGCGTCGCCGCCGATCTCACCGATCATGACGATCGCCTTGGTCTCGGGGTCGGCCTCGAAGGCACGCAGCGCGTCAATGTGCGTGGTGCCAACGATCGGGTCGCCGCCGATGCCGATGGCGGTCGAGAAACCGAGATCGCGCAGCTCGTACATCATCTGGTAGGTCAGGGTGCCCGACTTCGACACCAGGCCGACGGGTCCCTTGCCGGTGATGTTGGCGGGGGTGATGCCCACGAGCGACTCACCCGGGGTGATGATGCCGGGGCAGTTCGGGCCGATGATCTGCGTCTTACCTGAAGCCTTGGCGAGGGCCCAGAACTCGGCGGAGTCCTGCACGGGGATTCCCTCGGTGATGACGACGACGAGGGGAATCTCGGCCTCGATGGCCTCGACCACCGCGTCCTTGGCGAAGGCCGGGGGCACGAAGACGATGGAGACGTCGGCGCCGGTCTCGGCGATCGCCTCGCTCACGGTGCCAAACACCGGAAGCGAGACGCCGCCATCGTGCTCGACGGTCGTTCCGGCCTTGCGAGCGTTGACGCCACCGACGACCTGGGTGCCCGCCTTGAGCATGAGGGCGGTGTGCTTGGTGCCCTCGCCGCCGGTGATGCCCTGGACGATGACCTTGGAGTCCTTGTTGATGAAGATCGACATGTTCTAAACCTTTACTTCGAAGCCAGCTCAGCGGCCTTGTCGGCGCCGTCGTCCATGGATGTCGCGAGAGTCACGAGCGGGTGGTTGGCCGCAGTGAGAATGGCGCGGCCCTCCTCGACCTTGTTGCCGTCGAGGCGCACGACGAGGGGCTTTGTCGCCGCGTCGCCCAGCGTGTTCAGCGCACCGACGATGCCGTTAGCCACTGCGTCGCAGGCGGTGATGCCGCCGAAGACGTTGACGAAGACACTCTTCACCTGGCTGTCGCCGAGGATCACGTCGAGGCCGGCCGCCATGACCTCGGCCGATGCTCCACCGCCGATGTCGAGGAAGTTCGCCGGCTTGACCCCGCCGTGGCGCTCGCCCGCGTAGGCGACGACATCGAGGGTCGACATGACGAGTCCTGCACCGTTTCCGATGATGCCGACCTCGCCATCCAGCTTCACGTAGTTGAGGTCGTTGGCCTTCGCCTTCGCCTCGAGCGGGTCGGCCGCAGCGGCGTCCTCGAGCGAGGCGTGGTTCGGGTGGCGGAAGCCGGCGTTCTCGTCGAGCGAGACCTTGCCGTCGAGGGCGACGATGTCGCCGGCGCCGGTGAGAACCAGCGGGTTGACCTCGACGAGCGTCGCGTCCTCGCCCTTGTAGACCTCGTAGAGCTTGACGAGCACGGGGGCGACCTTGTCGACGAGGTCGGCCGGGAAGCCACCGGCAACGGCGATCTCCTTCGCCTTCGCGAGGTCGACTCCGGCGATCGGGTCAACCTCGACCTTGGCGAGAGCCTCGGGGCGCTCGACAGCGAGCTCCTCGATCTCCATGCCACCCTCGACGCTGCAGAGCGAGAGGTAGCTGCGGTTCGCGCGGTCGAGCAGGATCGAGAAGTAGAACTCCTGCTTGATGTCTGCGCCCTGCGCGACCATGACCCGGTTGACGGGCAGCCCCTTGATCTCGAGCTGCAGAATCGCCTCCGCGGCCGTCGCGGCCTCTTCGGGGCTGCGCACCACCTTGACGCCGCCAGCCTTGCCGCGGCCGCCGGCCTTCACCTGCGCCTTGACGACGACAACGCCGCCGATCTTCGCGGCGGCGGCCGAGGCCTCCTCCGGGGTGTCAGCGACAATGCCCTGCAGTACGGGAACCCCGTACGACTCGAACAGGTCTCGGGCCTGGTACTCGAAAAGATCCACCGTTATGTCCTATCGCGCGTGTTTGCTGGGGCCAGTCGTCGAAACTAGCTCGACATCAAGAGACTTTGACCACAGGAAAGCCTACCCCCGCTCGCTGGGCGCTCAGTCGCCCTCAAGCTCGCGAACCTCCTCCGAGTCGGCCCCCGCCGTTTCAACGCACGGACCGGATGCGGTGATGCGAATCGACGCCCGGTGCTCGTCCGTCTTCTCCACCGCTTCAATCTCGATCACAGCGACCGACGACGTGCGGGTCAGCACGGTGAGCACCGCGTTCCCCTCGTCGGACCTCTCGGCCGCCCACCCCTGCTCCACGTAGCTCGCCGCAAGGTTGTCCCCTGCGAGAACCACCCGCGGCGCCTGCGAGTTGTTGACGAGGGCAATAGTGCTCGAGTGCCAGGAGCGCATCCGGCCCGAGGGGTCGTCGTCACAGGCCTCGGATGCATCCGTGGTGTCAGAGTCTTCTTTGACCATCACCTCGGGCAGGCGGTACCAGGCGTCATTGCGCAGCAACTGCACGGGCGACTTGGTTCGGGCGAGGGTGAGGGGCTCGGGGGCTGACGAGCAGCCAGCGAGCAGGGCGAGCGCGAGAACAGCGGGCACAATCCGGGTGAGCATGCCCGCAGGGTAGGCATTGGGCGCGACGCGCAGGTATCCGCGCGGTGAACACGAGCTAGAAGGCCATCGCCTCGAGCTGCCGCACCTCTTTCGAGCCGGCGCCGTCGGTGTCGACGCACGGGCTGGTGAGGGCAAGGGTGAGTTCTGACGCCCGTTCGGCATCCGTGCTGTCTGTCGTGGTGATTTCGATGTCACTGAAGATGGTTGGGCTGCTCAGGGTGGTGGATCCGGGTGTGGAGCCCGACGACTGCTCCCACCCCTGCGCGACGAAGCTGGCGACGAGCGCGTCGACGACCGCATCAAGGTCGGCGTCGGGCATGAGGCTGATGCGGGCACCCGAGAGCCACGATCGCGAGCGGCCGTCGGGGTCCGTGCTTTCGGGCTCGCAGCTCACCGAGAGGTCGCTCGAGACGAGCACGGTGTCGACGAGGTCAGCCGGTATTCGGCTGGCCGCGTCATTGCGCAGCAGCTGCACGTTCGACTTCGCCTCGGCGAGCGAGATGGACTGATCGCCTGCGCACCCCGACAGCACCAGCACCATGGCCAGGGCGACGACGAGGCGCGGCATCATCTACTTGTCGTCGACCGGTCCGAGGTTGACGACCTCGTCGGAGGTTTTTCCTCCGGTCATCACGCAGGGCCCCGCAACCGCGATCTGCACCTCGGCGCCCGACTGCGTCTCATCATCCGCCCGTTTGAACGAGATGTGAATGTTTGTCTCCGAGCCGTCGCGAGTCAGCTCGATGATCGAGGCGGTTCCATAGATGCCGCGGTCCCAGCCCTGCTGCACGAACGACTCCGCCAGATTGTCAACGATGGCGGACACCTCGATGCTCGGCCCATAGACCAGCTTGATTCGACTGGTGGAGCGCCACGATCGCAGCAGCCCCTCGGGGTCGGTCTCTGGCGTGCGGCAGTTGGTCGACTCGTCCTGGGTGTTGAGAAGCTCCTCGACCTGCGATTTCTGCACCCGGCTCGCGGCCTCGTTGCGCAGCAGCTGCACGGGCGACTTGGTATCAGCGAGCGTCTGCGTGTCGGCCGCGTTCGTATCGGCGCATCCGGTCAGCGCAAGCGCGGCGACCACGGCGAAGCAGGCAATGCGTGCGGTAAGAGCAGTATTCATAGCTGCACCTCGGGTTCGGGCGACGTCGGGGCGTCGGGTAGTGGGCACCAGCCTCATTACCAGTGCACTGAACCTACCAGCGCGTCTGCCTGCAGAACATCCCGTTAACGCACCCCAAAGCTGGGGGCACAGCTACTTCTGCAGGCCGGTGACCTCGTCGGATTCCGCACCGTCAGTGCGCACGCACGGGCCATGTACCTGAATCTGCACCGTGGTCTGCTCGACCTTGGTCTCGAGGCCCGTCGACGGCATGGTGTCGTTCGGCCGGTAGCCGGCGATCTGAATGTCGGCGAGCGAGGTTTCGCTCTCGAGCAGTTTGCTGGTGACGCTCGCGTTGCCGCCGAGGCTGCGGGCAGTCCAGCCCTGCTCCTCGAACGATGCCGTGAGGTCGTTCACCAGGACCTGCACGTCGACGACGCCGTCGTCGACGATGAGCACATCGGCGGTGGAGTGCCACGATCGCACGATGCCGGTCGGGTCGTCTTTCTCAGAAAGGCACGCAACGGAGCTGTCCTCCGACTCGATGATCTCGTCGATCACATCGGCGGGCAGCCGGGTGGCAGCCTCGTTGCGCAGCAGTTGGGCAGGTGACTTCGACTCGGCGAGCGAGATGTCCGGGTAGGTGCCGGGCACCGTCGGCACTGACGTGCTGCACGCGCTGAGCAGGGTGATGGCGAACACGGCCACGGCCGCGCGAATGAGCTGGTCTCCGTTGACCATGGGGTGCACCTTGTTTCTGTTACCTGTGCCATCGACGGTATACGGCCAGCGTGGGAGCGCTCTCACCCCAAAGGAGGGGACAAGTTTGTCCCCCTAAAGGCCTACCGGTCTAAGGTCAGAGCTTTTCGATTGGGGCAATTTTGATGAGAAGCCGCTTGCGGCCCGCCGTGTCGAACTGCACCTCAGCCACACGCTTGGCTCCCTCACCGGTGACCCCAGTCACGCGGCCATCACCGAAGTCGGTGTGGCGGATGCGGTCGCCCGCGGCGAGCGCCAGGTCGCCGTTGTCGCGAACGACGCCCGTCACCTGGCTCGTCCACTCCGTCTTGACCCGCGGTGCCGGGGCAAGCTCGAAGCGCTCGAACCCGACGGTGCGACCGTCACGGCGGGCGTTGATCGAGCGCGGGCCCCCGCCGTAGCTGTTGGACATACCGGGTGACGAGCGCCAGTCGATGAGGTCGGCCGGTATCTCCTGCAAGAAACGGCTCGGCATTGCGACGTTCACATCGCCGAAGCTCGCCCGCGAGGTAGCGAGCGAGATGTAGAGCCGCTCGCGCGCACGGGTGATGCCGACGTAGAACAGGCGGCGCTCCTCGGCGAGGCCGCCCGGCTCGTTGGCCGACATCTGGTGCGGCAGCAGCCCCTCCTCGATGCCGGTGAGGAAGACGGTGTTGTACTCGAGGCCCTTGGCGGTATGCAGCGTCATGATCGACACGGACCCGGCCTCGTCGTCGATCTCGTCGGCGGCGGCGAAGAGCGCCACAGAGGTGAGGAAGTCGATGAGGGTGCCGTCGGGGGTCGAGACCCGAAACTCCTTGGTCTGCGAGACAAGCTCTTCGAGGTTCTCGGCGCGCGCCGCATCCTGTGCGTCTCCACTGTTCTTGTACTTGGCGAACAGCCCGCTTGACTGAATGATCTTCGAGATCACGTCGGCCGGCGAGGCGGTCGCGGCGAGCACGGTTGCCTCGTCGAGCAGCTGCCCGAGCTCGACGATCGCCGACGTCACCTTGGGGCCGAGCCCGAGCTGACCCGCATCAACCAGAGCCTCGCGCAGCGGCATGCCCATGCGGTCGGCGTAGGCCTGCAGTGCCGCCTCCGTCGCCGGGCCGATGCCGCGCTTGGGCACGTTCATGATGCGGCGAAGGGCGAGGTCGTCGTCGGGGTTGGCTACCTGGGTGAGGTAGGCCATGGCGTCCTTGATCTCGGCGCGCTCGTAGAACTTCGTGCCGCCGGGAATGCGGTACGGAATCGCTGAGCGAATGAAGATCTCTTCGAGCGGTCGTGTCTGCGCGTTGGTGCGCACGAACACGGCGATGTCGCGGTAGTTGACGCCCTTCGCGCGCAGCGCCTCGACCTCGTCGGCGACGAACTGCGCCTCGTCGTGCCCGCTGTAACCGGTATAGCCGGTGACCTTCTCGCCGCTGCCAACAGTCGTGAACAGGTTCTTCGCCTTGCGATCGAAGTTGTTCGAGATGACGGCGTTGGCCGCATCGAGAATGTTCTGCGTCGAGCGGTAGTTCTGCTCGAGCAGCACCACCTTCGTGTTCGGATAGTCGCGCTCGAACTCGACGATGTTGCGAATGTCGGCGCCGCGAAAAGCGTAGATTGACTGATCGGAGTCGCCGACCACCGTCAGCGAGGCGGGCGGTATGCCGCCGGCCGCATCCAGTTTCATTCGCGTGTCAGCGGGCACGTGCTGCGGCTTCACCGCGCGAACGAGCTCGCGAATGAGCGAGTACTGCGCGTGGTTGGTGTCCTGGTACTCGTCGACGAGCACATGCCGAAAGCGCCGCTGGTAGAGCGCGGCGACGTCGGGAAAGGCACGGAACAGATACACGGTCTCGCCGATGATGTCGTCGAAGTCGAGGGCATTGGCGCGGCGCAGCGAGGACTGGTACTGCCGAAAGATCTCGACGAACCCCGCCTCTTTCGGGTCGTTCATGTTGACGGATCGGGCGAAGGCCTCGATATCGGTCAGTTCGTTTTTGAGCTTCGAGATGCGGCTCGAGACGCCGCCGGGGGTGAAGCCGTTGACGTCGGCGTCCAGCTCTTTGATGATGCGCTTGAGCAGGGCGCGCTGGTCAGCGGAGTCGTAGATGGTGAAGCTCTGCTTCATGCCGAAAACCTCGGCCTGGCGACGAAGGATGCGCACGCATGCCGAGTGGAAGGTCGAGATCCACATGCCCTCAGAGGCGCCACCGACCAGCTGGCCGACGCGCTCGCGCATCTCGGCTGCGGCCTTGTTGGTGAAGGTGATGGCGAGAATCTGGCTCGGCCACGCCTCACGGCTCTGCAGCAGGCCGGCGATGCGGCGGGTGAGCACGCTCGTCTTGCCTGAGCCGGCACCGGCGACGATGAGCAGGGACGGCCCCCGGTACTCGACCGCCTCCCGCTGTGCGGGGTTGAGACCCTCGAGCAGTGCGGGGTCGATGCCGCCGCCCACCGTTTCGCCCGCATCTGTCAAGCGCTGCGCAGCATCGAAGTCGTCAAGCCAGGTCATGTCGACCCAATTCTACTTTCGTGTACCGACCTTGACCGACTGCAGTGCAGCAATCGCGAGATCGGGGTGATCGGCGAAAACACCGTCGAGGCCGGTGTCGATGATGCGGGCGAACTCGCCGCGCCAGTTGCCCCAGTCTGCTGCGGGCACGCCGACCCGAAAGGGCTTGGAGAGAAACTTGTTCTCGGGGCGCAGGGTCCACGTGTAGACGATCAGCCCCGCAGCGTGCGCGCGATCGACGAAGGCCGGGTCGGCGAGAATCAGCCGCTTGTCGACACTGACGCCGTCCACCTCGGTGGCGAGTCGGGCGAGGCCCGCGTCGGTGAGGTGATCGGCGTAGGAGCGCGCCTTCTTGCCGTCGGCGGCCACGAGATCCGCTGGTGCTCCCTCCCGCTCGGCAAGGAAGACGAGCCGACCGGGAATTCCCCGCGCGCGAATGCGCAGAAGCACCGCCTGCTCGAAGGACTCGATGACCAGGTTGTCTGCGGTCGCCCAGTCGCGCACCTCGGCCGCGAACAGCTCGTCGAGCGGCAACCCGATACTCGCGAAGTACGTGGCGTGCTTGATCTCGGCGATCATCATCAACTGCCTGTTGAAACGAGCGGATGCTGCATCGATGATCTGCATGAGGTCGCGAAGGCGAACCATGCCCCCATGCCCGTCGAAGCTGGTCGAAGGCTGCCGCAAGGCCGGAAGGCGCTCGACGACCCGCAGCGTCTGCAGCTCTGCCCAGGTGAAGTCCTCGGTGAACCAGCCGGTGAGCGACGCGCCGTCGATGCTCTTGGTGGTCTTGCGCGCCGCGAACTCGGGGTGCGCGGCCACATTGGTCGTGCCAGAGATCTCATTCTCGTGCCGCAGCACGAGAACCCCGTCTTTCGTTGCGACGATGTCGGGCTCGACCGCATCGGCGCCGAGCGCGAAAGCGAGTTCGTAGGCGGCACGGCTGTGCTCTGGCCGGTATCCGCTCGCACCGCGGTGGCCGATGATGAGGGTCACGCGCCAACGCTACGCGAATAGGATGCTGACCATGACGACCTGCTGGGCCTGCGAGACAGAGCTGCGCCCGGAATGGAAGTTCTGCATCCAGTGCGGTGTGCCGGTCGAAGGCGACGCGGCCGCGGTTGCGGCGAAGCGCGAGGTCGCGCCGCTGGCACTGTTCGGCTGGATCTTTGCGGGCATCGGCGCTGTTCTGCTGGTTGGCGGCGTCATCCTCTTCCTCGTCGTGAAATGAGATTCGCCGAGCCGACCCGCGCCCTGCCGCTGCGCTGGGGCGACTACCGGTTTCGCTACCTCAGCGGTCTAGCGCTCATCGTCTCGGGTGGCATCGCGATTCAGGGAGCGAGCGCCTACGTGGGCTACCCGCTCGCCGTCGGCACCCTCGCCCACGTCGTCGGCTGGTGGATCATGCCCGCCGCTGGCGGACGCCGCATCTGGGTGGTGCTACCGTCGCTGCTCAGCGTGATCATCCTGCTCATGGGGCCGGCAGCGGTCGGCCTGCTCGCGGTTCCCCTCGTCTGCTGGCTGCTCGTGAGGCATCGCCCCGCACTGACCATGCTGTTCGCCGTTCCCGTGCTCGTGATCGGGCTGTTGCTGCGGCAGGTGTACTCCGAGTACAGCGGCATGCTGCCCGCGTTGGCGGTGATGCTGGTGCTCGTTGTCGCATCCGCGTGGTGTGCCCGGCTTGCGGCGGCATCTCGGCTGTTGCACAGGCAGCACAAGGAACTAATCACATAAAATGAGGGATGTTGGCATATCCGCCAGCCATAAGGAGAGCACCGCACATGGCCCTGTCCAATCCCGCATTCAACACCCCCGCATTCTCGCAGCGCGCAGCGACTGTCCCCGTGCCCAGCAGCACGGAGCTCGACGAGCTGTACAACCGCCCCGCAGCCGGCCCGTCCGAAACCGAGCGGATGAGCTACGACGACGTCATCGTCAAGACCGTCGTGATGTTCGTCTTCCTGCTCGCCGGTGGAGTTGTTGGCGCCCTTATCCCGGCCCTGATGATTCCGGCGCTGCTCATCGGCTTCGTGCTGGCGCTCGTCAACATCTTCAAGAAGAACCCGTCGCCGGCGCTGATTCTTGCCTACTCGGTCGTCGAGGGTGTCTTTCTTGGGGCCATCTCGTTCACGCTCGAGAACATCTTCGAGGGCATCGTTCTGCAGGCACTCGCCGGCACCCTGATCGTGTTCGGCGTGACGCTGGCACTCTTCGCGAATGGCAAGGTGCGCGCCTCCAAGCGCGCCACCAAGATCTTCATGATCGCCGGCATCTCGTACGCGCTGTTCTCGCTGCTCAATCTCGGCCTGCAGCTGACCGGCGTCAACCAGGACCCGTGGGGACTGTTCGGCGCGAGCATCGGCGGCATCCCGCTCGGCCTCATCATCGGACCGCTCGCGATCCTCATGGCGGCCTACTCGCTCGTGCTTGACTTCACCTCGGTGAAGAACGGCGTCGAGCAGGGTGCCCCGCGCAGCCTCGGCTGGAAGGCCGCCTTCGGCCTCGTGCTGACGATCGTGTGGCTCTACATCGAGTTCCTGCGCCTGATCGCGATCTTCCGCGGCAACTAGCGTTTCGCTTCTGAGGGGGCTCGGCTTCGGCCGGGCCCCCTTTTGCGTGCCTCCGGTACGGGAGGATGGCGCGCCGTGGGCTTCAAGTGATCGGGTACGACGCGCCGGCAGCATCCTCCCGTTTCGTTGTGCAGTGCAAAAAGGCGGTTGGATGCGGGGGCTGGGTCACAGAGGACGGCTCGGACCGCGATCTGCCGCACCGCGATCGCGCGGGGCGGCGTGCTCGTAATGGTGAGTCAGCGCGAGTTAGTTGCTCGCGAACCGGGTGCGCGGGACGCGCTCCCGAGTGAGCCGGCGCGAAGGCGCGAAAGCGCCTTCGCAAACGGCCCGCCCTTCGGCCCAGAGGGCCTCGGAGTAAATCGCGCGAAGGCACGAAAGTGCCTTCGCATTCAGCGATTTACTCCCACTCGATGGTTCCCGGGGGCTTTGAGGTGACGTCGAGCACGACGCGGTTGACGCCGGGCACCTCGTTGGTGATGCGGTTCGAGATGCGGGCAAGCACGTCGTAGGGCAGGCGGGTCCAGTCGGCGGTCATCGCATCCTCGCTCGAGACGGGGCGCAGCACGATCGGGTGACCGTAGGTGCGTCCGTCACCCTGCACTCCCACGGAGCGCACATCGGCGAGCAGCACGACCGGGCACTGCCAGATCTCGCCGTCGAGCCCGGCGGCGGTCAGCTCTGCACGCGCGATCGCGTCTGCCTTGCGAAGCAGATCGAGGCGCTCACGGGTAACCTCGCCAACAATGCGGATTCCGAGGCCTGGCCCCGGAAACGGCTGCCGCGAGACGATCACCTCGGGCAGGCCCAGCTCGCGACCGATCGCGCGCACCTCATCCTTGAAGAGGGTGCGCAGCGGCTCGACGAGCTTGAACTGCAGGTCTTCGGGAAGTCCGCCGACGTTGTGGTGGCTCTTGATGTTGGCGGTGCCGGTGCCGCCGCCGGACTCCACCACATCCGGGTAGAGGGTGCCCTGCACCAGAAAATCAATGGTCTCACCAGAGCCCTGAGCCTCGAGCACGAGAGCCTCTGCGGCGTTCTCGAACGAGCGGATGAACTCGCGGCCGATGATCTTGCGCTTCTGCTCCGGGTCGGTCACGCCGGCCAGTGCGTCAAGAAACTGGTCGACGGCGTCGACGGTCACGAGGCGAACGCCGGTGGAGGCGACGTAGTCCTCTTCGACCTGGCGGCGCTCGTCCTGACGAAGCAGTCCGTGGTCCACGAAGATGGCGGTGAGCTGGTCGCCGACCGCCTTGTGCACGATGGCGGCGGCGACGGCGGAGTCCACGCCGCCCGAGAGCCCAACAATCACGCGACCGGTGCCGACCTGCGCCTTGATGCGCGCAACCTGCTCGTCGATGACGTTGGTGGAGTTCCAGTCGGCGGGAATTCCGGCGGCGCGGTGCAGGAAGTTCTCGAGCACCGCCTGCCCGTACTGCGAGTGCTTGACCTCGGGGTGCCACTGCACGCCGTAGAGCTTCTTTTCGTCGGAGGCGAAAGCAGCGACCGGGGTGGAGGCCGAGGATGCAAGCACCTCGAAGCCCTCCGGGGCTTTCGAGACGGAGTCGCCGTGGCTCATCCACGTGGTCTGCTCCAGTGGCTGGTCGCCGAGCAGGGTGCTGCCGCCGTCGACCAGGGTCACGTCGGTGGCGCCGTACTCGCGCAGGCCGGTGTTGGCGACCTCGCCGCCGAGCTGCTGCGCCATGACCTGAAAGCCGTAGCAGATGCCGAGGGTGGGGATTCCGAGCTGGAGGATCGCCGGGTCGAGGGTGGGCGATCCCGCCTCGTAGACGCTCGACGGCCCACCGCTGAGAACGATGCCGATGGGGTTCATGGCGACCACCTCATCCGCGGTGATCGTGTGCGGAACGATCTCGGAGTAGACGCTCGCCTCGCGAACGCGGCGGGCGATCAGCTGGGCGTACTGCGCGCCGAAGTCGACGACGAGAACCGGCTGAGCTTGAGTTTCCTTGGTCACGCGGCAACCTTCTCTTGCGTTTCGAATGTGACGAGCTGGGCGACAACCTCGCGGTGGATGCGGCGCTCGAGAATGAACGAGAGCAGCGGGATGATGCCGCCAGAGAACATGATGAGCAACCGCAGCGGTCCCCAGCGCATCGGGCTCCACAGGTTGAAGTCGGCGAGCACGTAGGCGACGTAGAACCAGCCGTGCACGATGAGGATGACGGTCGAGATGTTGAGGCCGCCGCCGCTGATGATCAGTTCGCGCGGCTCGAGGTAGAGGGCGCCGAACGCGCCGCCCGCGCCGATGTCGACGCCGAATCCGTAGCGCAGGATCATCATCAGGCAGAGCAGCAGCAGAAACGATCCGGTGATGATCGAGGTGATTTTGTAGAACTTGAGTGCCAGCCGAATCCGGGGCGCGTCGGACGGTTTCGGCTGCAAGGGCATAGCCCTAGTTTAGTTCGGCAGCTTCCTGTTGTTCTCGCTCGACCGCGTCGCGCACGAAGCGCCACCACAGGAACACCGCGAACCCCGCGAAGACCACCCACTCGACGGCGTAGAAGATGTTGAGCCAGTTGAGAACGACCTCCTCCGACGGCGGCGGGGAGTCGATTTTTTCCAGACCGGATGTCGCCCCAGACACAACGAGGTAGCCGCCATAGACCGCAGTTGGCTGGTCTGCCCACTCGTTCACGAGTGCTGCGACCGACATGGCCGAGCGCTCCCCCGTCTCGAAGTCGTCGTCGGCGGGGGGCTCGGTGGCCTCGTACCGGCCCTCGAGAATGCCTCCGGTCGGGCGGTCAGCGTCGAGCGCCTCGGCCTTGGTCGCCGCCCAGCCGAGGGCGACGGCCAGGCTCGTGCCGTCGGCCGTGACCGCATGCCCGATGAGCCAGTAGCCTTCCGTGCCGAAGTTGACCCTGCCGCTGAGCACACTGAAGTCGCCGGGCACGAACTCGGCCTGCACACTGACGAGCTGCCCCGCCGCCTCCGTGGTGACGCCGCGCTGTGGTTTGGCCACGTCGGTCAGCGCCTGCACGCGCTCGGTGTCGCGCTGCACCACGGTCGCCTGCTCAACACTGCGTGCGATCTGCCACTGGCTGAGCAGTACGAAGCCGGCCGCGAAGGCGAGGGCAAGAAGCAGGGCCGCGATCCAGCGCGGTCGAAGGGCCATTCTCAGCATCAGTACTCCGGGTCGCGCTCGCGCTGGGGGCCGTCGTCGTCCGACTGCAACATCGCCTGCTCAACGAGGCGGTCGACGGCGCCATCAACATCGGCGACGGGCTCCTCGGGGGCAAGCCCGACGGTCGCGGCCTCGACGAGGGCGATCGCCTCCTCGTTCATGCGGTCGCGCTCCGGGTTGGCCACCTTCTTCTTCTTGAACATGGCGTTGCCGAGCTTCTCAGAGTTGACGGCGAGCACGGGGCCGATGACGGCCATGCTGAGCACGTACAGGCCGGCGAAGGGGGTGAGTCTCTCATCCAGTCCGGCGGCGGCGGCAAGGGTCGCGAGAATCAGTGCGAACTCGCCGCGGTTCTGCAGCATGGCGCTGACGTTGATGCCCTGCGCGGGCGTGAGCTTGTTCTGCCACGCGATGAGCTGCCCGCCCGCGGTGTTGATGATGAGGGTCACGACGACGGCGGCGGCGGCCGGAATGATGACCGCGCCGAAGGTCGAGACGTCGAGCGCGAGGCCGAAGTTGAGAAAGAAGAACGCACCGAAGATGTCGCGCATCGGCAGCGCGAGCGCCTCGATGCGAACGCGGAAGCGGGTGGCGCCGAGAACGAGGCCGATGAGGAAAGCGCCGATGGCATCCGATACTCCGATCATCTCGCCGATGCCGCCGAAGGCGACGGCCAGACCGAAGAAGAGGATCGTGAACAGCTCATCGTCTTTCGTCGCGATGAGACGCGAGATGACCTTGCCGCCCCAACGCGCGAGGGCGAACATGCCGACGAGGAACACGAACGAGATCGCGAGCTCCAGAATGATCGGGCCGAGGTCTTTCTGGCCGCCGATGATCACCGTGACGATGGCGAGGTAGAGGGCGATGAAGATGTCTTCAACGACGGCGATACCGAGAATGACGGGCGTCTCGGGGTTGGCGAGGCGGCGCAGCTCAATGAGCAGCTTGGTGATGATCGCGCTCGACGAGACACCGGTCATGCCAGCGATGATGAGCGCCTCGCGGGCGCCCCAGCCCACCCACATGCCGAAGGCGAAGCCGATGCCGAAGTTGATGAGCAGGCGGGTGCCGCCCGAGATGAGCAGCGCGCGCGCGTTGCCGATGAAGGCGTCCTGGTCGAACTCGAGGCCGAGGTTGAACAACAGAAGGATGAGGCCGAAGACCGCGATGAGCTCGACGTTCGCCGCCTCGAAGTTGAGGGGGAACCATCCGGTGTTCGGGCTGGCGAGCAGCCCGACCAGCATGTAGATCGGAATCGCCGGGAGGCCGATCAGCTTTCCGAGGCGACCGAGAACGTACGCGATGACGAACAGAACCCCGAGAACGAGAAGTTCTTCACCGATGTGCACGCCCTACCCTCCCGAGGAAGTCTCGGCGGAAGCCTTGGTGGGCATGGAGCCGGTGCGGTAGAAAGCGAACGCCTTGGCCACCTTCTCGGGGGAGCCGGCGACCACGAGCGTGTCACCGGGAAAGACCTTGAAATCGTCGGCCGGGGCCGGGTTGGCCGACTCGCCGCGCACGACGGCGACGACGGTAAGGCCGACCACACCACGGCTGGCGAGGTTGCCGAGCTGCTGACCGGCGATGTGGTCTTCGTAGTCGACGGTGAACCAGTCGATCGAGAGACCGGGAATCGCGTCGAGGTTCGAGATGCCCTCGGTGATCTTGGTGCCG
>Ga0247732_10000028_pt1 | contig 105380 bp, 93 predicted proteins | sample UWRJL163409C2_FD_180940 | JGI IMG/M metagenome (GOLD analysis project Ga0247732, IMG submission 180940) | Plant litter microbial communities from Arlington Agricultural Research Station in Wisconsin, United States - UWRJ-L163-409C-2 | ecosystem: Environmental > Terrestrial > Plant litter >... | reverse complement strand
CGGGTGCAGACCCAGACAGGAGAATTGTGGCTGCCAAACCACGCGTACACGAAATCGCCGCCGAACTCGGCGTCGACAGCAAGATCGCCCTCGACAAGCTCAAAGAAATGGGCGAATACGTCAAGGGACCGTCGTCCAGCATCGAACCCCCCGTCGCGCGCCGCCTGAAGGCTGCGCTCGAGGCTGCCGGCGTGAAGCCGGCCGCAGCAGCGCCCAGCGCTCCGAAGCCGCCGGTCAAGGCCGCGGCTCCGCGCCCCGCCGCACCCAAGCCCCCCGTCTCCGAGGCGCCTCCGGTCGTCGAGGAGGCTCCCGTCGCAGCAGAGCCGGTCGTCCAGGCGCCCGCTCCGCTGACCGTTGCAGAGCGCCAGGCCCAGGCCGAGGCCGCAGCTGCCGCGGCGAAGGCCACCCCGGCGGCTCCCGCCGAGGGCGCGGCTCCCGCCGCTCCCGGCAAGCCCGGCGCATCGAGCATCCCGCGCCCCGGCCAGCCCCGTCCGGGCAACAACCCCTTCGGATCCAACCAGGGAATGCAGCGTCCAGGCGCGGCACGCCCCGGCAACAACCCCTTCGCCTCCAACCAGGGAATGCAGCGCCCAGGCGCTCCCACCCCCGGTGCGGCACCCTCCGGCACGCCCGGAATCCCGCGTCCCGGCGCACCCCGTCCCGGCGCCCCGCGTCCGGGTGGACCCGGCCAGGGCGCACGCCCGGCCTCCTTCGGTGCACGCCCGGCAGGCGCAGGTCGTCCCGGTGGCGCCGGTGGCGCACGTCCCGCCGGTGGCGGCTTCCGTCCAGGCGGAGCCCCCGGTGGAGCTCCCGGCACCCCCGGCTCGAACTTCGGCCCCAACCGCCCAGCAGGCGGCGGCGGCCGTGGCCGCGGCCCGGGCGGCGGTACCGCTGGTGCCTTCGGCCGTGGTGGCGGAAAGAGCAAGGCCCGCAAGTCGAAGCGCACGAAGCGCGCCGAGTTCGAGCTGCGCGAAGCCCCGTCGCTCGGTGGCGTCAGCGTTCCCCGCGGCGACGGCTCGACCGTCATCCGCCTGCGTCGCGGCGCGTCCATCACGGACTTCGCCGACAAGATCGACACGAGCCCCGGAAACCTCGTCACCGTGCTGTTCCACCTCGGACAGATGGCGACGGCGACCGAGTCCCTCGACGAGGCCACCTTCGGCATCCTCGGCGACGAGCTCGGCTTCAAGATCGACATGGTCTCCCCGGAGGACGAGGACCGCGAGCTGCTGAGCGCCTTCGACATCGACCTCGACCAGGAGCTGGAAGACGAGGACGACGAGGATCTCGTCGTTCGTCCCCCCGTTGTCACGGTCATGGGTCACGTCGACCACGGAAAGACGCGTCTTCTCGACGCGATCCGCAACGCCAACGTCGTCGCCTCCGAGGCCGGCGGCATCACGCAGCACATCGGTGCCTACCAGGTCGAAGCCGTGCACGAGGGCATCGACCGCAAGATCACCTTCATCGACACACCGGGCCACGAGGCGTTCACCGCCATGCGCGCCCGTGGTGCCCAGGTCACCGACATTGCGATCCTCGTCGTCGCGGCGGACGACGGAATCATGCCGCAGACGGTTGAGGCTCTCAACCACGCGCAGGCAGCCGGTGTTCCGATCGTGGTCGCGGTGAACAAGATCGACAAGGTCGGCGCCAACCCGGCCAAGGTGCGCCAGCAGCTCACCGAGTTCGGTCTGGTCGCCGAGGAGTACGGCGGAGACACGATGTTCGTCGACGTCTCGGCGCTCAACAACATCGGAATCGACAAGCTCCTCGACGCCGTCCTGCTCACCGCGGACGCCGGCCTGGACATGCGCGCCAACCCGAACAAGGACGCCCGCGGTGTCTCGATCGAGGCGAAGCTCGACAAGGGTCGCGGTGCTGTTGCAACCGTGCTCATCCAGTCGGGAACGCTCGAGGTCGGAGACCCCATCGTCTCCGGTACCGCGTACGGCCGAGTCCGTGCGATGTTCGACGAGAACGGCAACTCGGTCGAGTTCGCCACGCCGGCCCGCCCGGTCGCGGTGCTCGGACTCACGTCCGTCCCCCGTGCAGGCGACACCTTCCTGGTGACCGACGACGACCGCACCGCCCGCCAGATCGCCGAGAAGCGCGAGGCAGCAGAGCGCAACGCCCTGCTCGCCCGCAGCCGCAAGCGCATCAGCCTCGAGGACTTCACCAAGGCCCTCGAAGACGGCAAGGTCGAGTCGCTCAACCTCATCATCAAGGGTGACGTCTCCGGTGCCGTCGAGGCACTCGAGGAGTCGCTGCTCAAGATCGAGGTCGACGACTCCGTCCAGCTGCGCATCATCCACCGTGGTGTCGGTGCTGTCACGGAGAGCGACGTCAACCTCGCCACCGTCGACAACGCCATCATCATCGGCTTCAACGTCCGCCCCGACCCGAAGGCGCGCGACCGCGCGTCTCGCGAGGGTGTCGACGTGCGCTTCTACAGCGTCATCTACGCGGCTCTCGAAGACGTGGAGAACTCGCTCAAGGGAATGCTCAAGCCGGAGTTCGAAGAGGTGCAGTCGGGCGTCGCGGAGATCCGCGAGGTCTTCCGTTCCTCCAAGTTCGGCAACGTGGCAGGTGTCGTTGTGCGCTCGGGTATCATCACCCGAAACGCCAAGGCGCGCGTCATCCGCGAGGGTGTCGTCGTCGGGGACAACCTGGCCATCGAGTCGCTGCGTCGGTTCAAGGATGACGTCACCGAGGTCCGCACGGACTTCGAGGCCGGCATCGGACTCGGCAAGTTCAACGACATCCAGATCGGCGACGAGATCGAGACGATCGAGATGAAGGAGAAGCCCCGCGTCTAATCGACACGGACTCCTCTTCACCTAGCCGATTGGGCGGGCCGGAAACGGCCCGCCCAATCAGCGCCTTAACGGCGCACCACCACCGCTTCGAACAGCACCAGAACCAGTACAGGGAGAATCACATGGCTGACCAGGCCCGCGCCGCCAAGATGGCGGACCGCATCAAGGTGATCATCGCGAAGACGCTCGAGCGCGGCGTGAAAGACCCGCGCCTCGGATTCGTCACCATCACCGACGTGCGCGTCACCGGCGACCTCCAGCACGCCTCCGTCTTCTACACCGTCTACGGCTCCGACGAGGAGCGCGCGGACACCGCGGCCGCGCTGAAGTCGGCGACCGGCATGATCCGCAGCGAGGTGGGCAAGAACATCACCGCCCGTCTCACGCCGAGCATCGAGTTCATCGCCGACGGCATCCCCGAGAACGCGGCGCTCATCGAGTCGCTCCTGAACGAGGCGCGCAGCCGCGACGCCGAGTCGGAGACCCTCGCCAAGACGGCGCAGTACGCCGGCGACGAGGACCCCTACGTGAAGCCCCGCGTCTACGCGGAGGACGACGAGGACGAGGACGACGACGACGCGGCCTTCGAGTCGGGCCCGCGCCCGTAGCCCAAGCTTCCGAGCCGCTTCCGGTCGGATGAGGACGCCGCGGCGTCCTCACTCGACCGGAAGCGGCTCTTCTGCGTCAGCGCCCCAGCGCCACCGGGTCAGCCAGGCAGCTCGTAGCCGCCGGCGACCGCCACCACGAGCCCGTCGGCGAGCAGCCCGGCGAGCGCGCGGTCGCGCTGCTCCTCGAGCGCCCAGACCGAGCGCACCTCTGCGGCCGTGACCGGCACGTCGCTGGCCCGTAGCTCGGCCAGGATCAGCCCGCGCACCTGCCGGTCGCTGCCGGCGAACTTCTTCTGCATCGGCGCCCGCTTGCCGTCGAAGGCCGGGTATCCGGCCGCCCGCCAGGCGCACTGCGCCGCAATGGGGCACACGCCGCACTTCGGTGCGCGGGCGGTGCAGACCAGCGCACCCAGCTCCATGATCCCCGCGTTGGCGAGCCGCGCATCCGCTATGGACGCGGGCAGCACCGCCTCCATGTCGGCGAGGTCGCGCTTGTGCGCCGCCGAGGGCTCGCCCCGGCCGTGCACGGCGCGCGCCAGGACCCGGCGGATGTTGACGTCGACAACCGGATGCCTGTGGCCGTAGGCGAAGACGGCGACGGCCCGTGCGGTGTAGTCGCCGACGCCCGGCAGCGCCAGCAGGGAGGGGACGTCGTGCGGCACCACCCCGCCGTGCCGCTCGGTGATCGCGACGGCGGCGGCGTGCAGGTTCAGCGCCCGCCGCGGGTAGCCGAGGCTGGCCCAGGCGCGCACCGCGTCGCCGCTGGGGGCTGCGGCGAGGTCGGCCGGGGTGGGCCAGCGCTCGAGCCACTCCTCGAGGCGGGGGATCACGCGCACCACGGGGGTCTGCTGCAGCATGAACTCGCTCACCAGCGTTCCCCAGGCGGTGAAGCCCTCGCGGCGCCACGGCAGGTCCCTGCGGTTGACGGCGAACCAGTCGATGACGGCCGGCGCAATACTCACCCCTGAATGCTACGCGCCGCCCGGCGCACGCCGTGCCGAGTGCATAGGCTGATGGGATGACTCGCTGGGTACCGCAGAAGAAGGACGTGCTGGCCTCCATCGCCGAGGAGTTCCTGCACAACTACGGCCGGGGCCGGACGCTTCTCGCGATCGACGGTGCGGAGACAGCCGCCACCGGCCGGTTCGCCGACGACCTCGCCGCCGCCCTGCGCCAGAGCGGCAGCACGGTGTTCCGCGCCTCGCTCGGCGACTTCCACCTGCCGCGCGCCGAGCGCGCGGTGATCCGCGACTCGGTCGGCAACGACACCGGCGTCACCGACCCCGCCCAGCTCGCCTACCGCTCCTCCTACGACTACGCCGCGCTGAAGCGGGTGCTCGTCGAGCCCTTCCGCATGGGAGGAAGCACCGGCTTCGTGCCGGCGTTCTTCGACCAGGCGCGCGACGCGGCCGTCGAGCCGACCTGGCTGACCGGGCCGGCCGACGCGGTGCTGCTGATCGACGGCGAGTTCGCGAACCGCCCCGAGCTGCGCGGACTCTGGAACTATTCGATCTACCTCGACGACCCCAACGTCGACGCCCGGGGCGCGCAGGAGCTCTACCGGGCGGAGTCCGCGCCGCGCACCACGGCCACCGCCATCGTCGACAACACCTTCCCCGACACCCCGCGCCGCCGCTTCGCCGACAGCTGCTGAGGGGGCGAGCCGCCGGGGGACGGGCGGCGCATCCCGGCCGTGCCAGAGAAGGGGGGCAAACTTCGGTCCTTCCCGCCCACCGGCAAGGTCGATTCTTTGCCCCTGTGGTCTAGATGCGCGGCGACTGCGTCGAGCGGGGCAGACTTTCGACCCTCGTGCCGACGCCGGAGGTCGATTCCTTGCCCCGCCGCTCCGAGCGACCGGTTGCTGAGCGGCCGGCGCCGCTACTCGGCGGGCTCGGCGGTGACGACCCTCGCCACAACGACCTCGGGCACCACGAAGGCCCTGCTGGTCTCCACCTCGTGCACGAGCCGCACGATCAGCGCGTTCACCGGCGTGGGCACCCCGGCCCGCTCGCCGGCCGCCACGACGGCGCCGTTGAGGTGGTCGATCTCGGTCGGCTGACCGCGGCGGATGCTCTGCAGGGTCGAACCGGGGTTGGGCGTGCGCCCCATCCGCCGCCGCATCAGTCGCGGCAGGGCCTCGGCGCCCCAGAGCGGCGCCGCCTCGAAGGCGCGGAGCAGCGGGTCGCTCAGGCCGCCGAGCGGCGCGAACCTCACGCCGAGCGCGCGGGCGACGCGCACGTTCTCGCGCATGCTGAGCGTGAGCACCCGGCGCAGCCCGCGGTGGGCGATCACCTCCTGCACACTGAGACCGGTGACGGCGGGGAGCGCGTTCACCTGGTTCACCACGAGCTTCGACCACTGCGCGGCCGCGAAGTCGCGGCTGCGGTGGATCGGCAGCGAACCCTCGAGCACGCCGGCCGCGGCGACCGCGGCCTCGTCGCCGCCGATCCAGAGCGGGCCGGGGGTGGTGATCGTCACCTGCGCGGCGGAGAGGTACGACGCGGCGAAGAGGGCGAGTCCGCCGGCCACGGGGGAGAGCGGGGACGCGGCCCGGGCGCCGTCGATCGCGTCGAGGCCGTTCTGCACCACGAGCAGCGGGGTGTCGCCGATGACGGCCAGGTTCTGGGCGATGGCGGCCGCGGCGTCCTGCGCCTTGGTGGTCACGATCACCAGTTCCACCGGCTCGGTGATCCGCTCTGCGGCGTCGACACGCGCGGTGTGCTCGCCCCAGGCGCCGCGCAGCCGGATGCCGTTCCCACGGATCGCCGCCAGGTGCACGCCGCGGGCGGTCACCTGAACCTCGTGGCCCGCACGGTGCAGCAGCGCCGCGAGCGCGCCGCCGACGGCACCAGCCCCGATCACCGCAATACGCATACAACCACCCTAGGCCGCCCGCCCTGAGCGACCGCCCGGGCGGAGGGGGCATCCGCTGGTGGCATGCTTGTAGGCACGATGAAACCTCCTAGCAATCCGGCGAGCGGAATCCTGCTCGTCGACAAGCCCTCCGGCCTCACCAGCCACGACGTCGTGGCCCGCACCCGCAAACTCGCCGGCACCCGCAAGATCGGGCACGCCGGCACCCTCGACCCGATGGCCACCGGCCTGCTGGTGCTCGGGATGAACAGCTCGACCCGCCTGCTCACCTTCGTCGTCGGCCTCGACAAGGAGTACACGGCCACCATCCGCCTCGGGCAGTCCAGCAGCACCGACGACGCCGAGGGCGACCTCGGCGAGCCCCGCGACACCTCCGCGGTCGGCGACGAGGCCGTCGCCGCCGGCATCGCGCGCCTCACCGGCGAGATCTCGCAGGTGCCGAGCACCTTCAGCGCCATCAAGGTCGACGGCAAGCGGGCCTACGCCCTCGCCCGGGCCGGCGAGGAGGTCGAGCTGAAGTCGCGAACCGTCACCATCTCGGCGTTCGACGTCCTCGAGACGCGGCGCGGCGCATCCGCTGACGGCTTCATCGACCTCGACGTGCGCGTCGAGTGCTCCAGCGGCACCTACATCCGGGCGCTCGCCCGCGACCTGGGCGACGGCCTGGGCGTCGGCGGCCACCTCACCGCGCTGCGGAGAACCAGGGTTGGCCCGTTCTCGATAGCGGATGCCGCGACCCTCGAGAACCTCGTAGTGGACGAGGCGCTGGCCTCCCCCGCCGGCGTCGCCACCACACTCTTCCCGCAACACGGCCTCTCCGCGCAGGACGTCGTCGACCTCGTGCACGGCAAGCGGCTCACCGTTCCCGCGCCGGACGACGCGGCCCTCGCGCACGTCGACGGACCTGTCGCCGGCCTCGGGCCGGACGGCCGCCTGGTCGGCCTGCTCGGCGTCGTGGCGCGCTCCGAGGCGGGCACGGTGCTGAAGGCGCTCGTCAACTTCCCGACCGACGAAGTGCTCCCGGAGGTTCTGCCGTGATCGAGTGGTTCACCTGGCTGCAGCTCGCGGTCGCCTTCCCCGTCGGCCTGCTCTGCGTCCTGCTCGGGCTCGCCGGCCGGAAGCCCGCCGACATCACCATGGGCGCGACCCTGCTGGTGGAGCTGCTGCTGATCGTCCAGATCGTGATCGCGGTGGTGGCGCCGCTGGTCGGCAACGCGCCGACGGGCAGCCCGCTCGAGTTCTGGGTCTATCTGGTGACCGCGGCGATCATCCCGCCGCTGGCCATCGTCTGGGGGCTGGTGGACCGTTCGCGCTGGAGCACGGTGACCCTCGGGGTGGCGGCCCTCGCCGTCGGCGTGATGGTCTACCGCATGTATCAAATCTGGTTCGTCCAGGTCGCGTAATCTAAGGACAATGACCACCACGACTCCCACGCGTTCGACCGGTGCCGGACGCGTACTCATCGCCGTCTACGGCCTGCTCGCCCTCGCGGCGACCGGACGCTCCGTCTTCCAGCTCCTCGACGACTTCGAGAAGGCGCCCGTGGCCTACTCGCTGTCCGCGCTGGCCGCCGTGGTCTATATCGTTGCCACCGTCGCGCTGATCATGCCGGGGGAGCGCTGGTACCGCGTGGCCGTGCTCACCATCGGCTTCGAGTTCGTCGGCGTGATCGTGGTGGGGCTGCTGAGCATCTACGACCCCGTGCTCTTCCCCGCGAAGACCGTGTGGTCGCTGTTCGGCAAGGGCTACGGCTACGTGCCGCTCGTGCTGCCCATCGTCGGGATGGTCTGGCTCTACCTGCGCCGACCGCGCGCGGTGGCGTCGGCCCCGACGGCCGGCACGGCGGCCTGAGCATGAGGTTCTTCCAGTCGCTCTCCGAGGTGCCAGCGGGCTTCGGGCCCTCCGCCGTGGCCATCGGCAAGTTCGACGGCGTGCACGCCGGGCACCGCCGCGTGATCGACGAGCTGCTCGCCGTCGCCGCCGAGCGCTCGCTCGACGCCACCATCGTCACCTTCGACCGCCATCCGCTGCGCCTGCTGCGCCCCGAGCTGTGCCCGCCGCCGCTGGTGAGCAACGCCCAGAAGGTGGAGCGCCTCGCCGAGGCGGGCGTCGACACCACGCTGATGCTCGCCTTCGACCTCCCCTTCAGCCAGCTCACCCCCGAGCAGTTCGTGCGCGGCATCCTCGTCGACGCCCTGCGGGCGCGCGTGGTGATGGTGGGCTCCGACTTCCGTTTCGGGGTGCGGGGGAGCGGCACCGTCGAGACCCTGCGCGCGCTCGGGGCCGAGCACGGCTTCGAGGTGCACGTGATCGACGACGTCGTGGCGACCCGTCTCGCCGACGAGACCACCCGACGCGCCTCCTCCACGCTGATCAGGGAGCTGCTCGCCGAGGGCGAGGTCGCCGAGGCCGCCGCCGTGCTCGGGCACATCCCCAGCGTGCGCGGCATCGTCGTCAAGGGTGCGCAGCGCGGCCGCGAGCTCGGCTTTCCCACCGCCAACCTCTCGCCGGGCATGGAGGGCTTCATCCCGCGCGACGGCGTCTACGCCGCCTGGTTCTGGGTCGACGGGCGCCGCTACGGCTCCGCCGTGTCGATCGGCAACAACCCCACCTTCGACGGCGTGCCCGACAAGCAGGTGGAGGCGCACCTGCTCGACGAGGACATCGACCTCTACGGCAAGACCGTCGAGGTGGCCTTCGTCGAGTACATCCGGGGCCAGGTCAAGTACTCCACCATCGAGGCGTTGATCGAGCAGATCTCCGACGACGAGGAGAAGGTGCGCGTCATCCTCGGCTACCCGCCGAAGGCGTGAGCGTGCAACCGGGCGCCCGCAGCCTCTGGCGCGGTCGGGTCGTCGCGATCGTCGGCGTGGTCACCGTCGCGTTCAGCCTGCGCACCGCCGTCACCGCCATCTCGCCGATCATCGACCAGATCCGCGGCGACATCCCGATCACCGACGTGGGCATCGGCCTGATCGGCATGCTGCCGCCGATCTTCTTCGCCCTCTCCGGCTTCCTCGGACCTCTCGTCTCCCGCCGGCTCGGACTCGAGGGCGCCATCCTCGCATCCGTCGCCGTCATGGTCGTCGGGCACCTGCTTCGGGCGTCGTCCGGCTCCTTCGCCCTCCTGCTGGCGGGCAGCGCCGTCACCCTCGTGGGTGTGGGCATCTGCAACGTGATGCTGCCGCCTGTGGTCAAGCGCTACTTCCCCGACCGCGTGGGCCTGGTCACCGCCGGCTACGCCACCCTGATGTCGGTGAGCACGGCGATCCCCTCGCTGCTCGCGGTGCCGCTCAGCGACTCGATCGGCTGGCGCTTCTCGCTGGCGATCTGGGCCGCCGTGGCCGGAACCGCTCTCGTGCCCTGGATCATGCTGCTCGGCCGGCACCGCCAGGCGCGCGCGGTGGCGGCGCTCGACGCCTCCACGGCCGTCGAGGCGCCCGACCCGGCGCTCGAACGGCGGCTCTGGCACTCGCCGGTGGCCGTGGCGATCACGATCACCTTCTCGGTGTCGACGCTCAACGTCTACGCCACCTTCGCGTGGCTGCCGCAGATCCTGGTCGACATCGTGGGCTCGACCCCGGGGGAGGCCGGCTCGCTCCTCGCGGTCTACGCGATCGCCGGACTGCCGGCGTCGATCGTCGCGCCGATCCTGGTCAACCGCCTGAAGAGCCCGGCGCGGGTGATCCTCGCGGGGGTGCTGTTCTTCGCCGTCGGCTACCTCGGCCTGCTGATCGCGCCCGCGCCGCTCACGGTGCTCTGGGTGGTGCTGATCGGACTCGGGCCGATCCTCTTCCCGGTCTGCCTGGTGCTGATCAACCTGCGCACCCGCAGCCACACCGGCTCGGTCGCGCTCAGCGGCTTCGCGCAGGGGATCGGCTACACCGTCGGCGCCCTCGGTCCGCTGCTGGTCGGGGTGCTGCACGACGCGAGCGGCGGATGGACCCTGCCGCTGTCGTTCCTGTTCGCCACCTCCTTCGTGGCGATCATCGGCGCCGTGGTGCTCGCCCGCCCCGGGCTGGTCGAGGACCAGCTGGCCGGGAAGCGCTAGCCGGGGACTGCCCGCCGCACATGCCGTCTCGCTTGTCGCGCTGTCTCGGGAGATGGGGCAAGCATCCGCTGTTGGTGGTGGCCCGGAGCGTCGGAAGCTTGCCCCTCTGCCCGTGTCTCGGGAGGTGGGGCAAGCATCCGCTGTTGATGGTGGCCCAGAGGGTCGGAAGTTTGCCCCTCTGCTCGACGGCGAGGCGAGGGCGAGGCGAGGCGACGCGCCGAGCCGGGCGCCCCCGCGCGCCGCTACCCGATCAGGTCGGCGCGGTGCACCAGCGCCGCGGCGCCGATCAGCGGGCCCGCGTCGGAGAGCGACGACGGCACCACGCGCACCTTGGTGACGAAGCCCCAGGCCGCGCGCTTGTCGATCGCCTCGCGGATGTAGCGGAAGAGGTCGGGCGTCACCCGGGAGAAGCCGCCGCCGATGGCCACCACCTCGATGTCGGTGAGCGCGGTCGCCGAGGCGATGACCTGCCCGATCGCGCGCCCGGAGCGCTGCACCGCGGCGACCGCCACGGGGTCCCCGGCGGCGTAGGCGGCGGACAGCTCCTCGCCGGTGTCGCCCACCCAGCCCTGCCGGTTCGCCCAGGCGACCGTCTTCGGACCGGAGGCGACCGCCTCGACGCAGCCGGTGCCGCCGCAGAGGCAGGGGTCGTCGAAGCCGCCGACCTCGACGTGCCCGATGTGGCCGGCGTTGCCGGTGGGGCCGGCGATCGCCGAGCCCTGCAGGATCAGCCCGCCGCCCACGCCGGTGGAGACGATCATGCCCATCACGTTGTCGTAGCCGACCGCCGCGCCCACCCAGTGCTCGGCGAGGGTGATGCACTCGCCGTCGACGCGTAGGGTCACCGGCACGCCGGGGACGGCCTCGGCCACGAGCGCGCGCAGCGGGAAGTCGCGCCAGACACCCAGGTTCAACGGCGAGACGAGCCCCTCGGCCACGGTGATCGGGCCGGCCGAGCCGATCCCGACGCCGGCCAGTACGCTCCCGGCGGGCAGCGCGGCCAGGGCGTCGCGCAGCACCCCGAGCACGGCGGCCGCCAGCTCGTCGGAGCTGGAGAGCGGGCCGGTCGGGAGGCGGAAACGGCTGCCGGGCAGAAGCGCCCCCGCGGAGTCGACGAGCGCGGCCTCGGCCTTCGTGCCTCCGATGTCGATGGCCAGCGCGATGCTGCGGCTCCCGGTCGGATCGGTGGAGGTCTCGCCGGGAGTCGTCATCGTCATGCGCCAATTCTATGGGCCACGCAAGGCCCCCTCCCCGACGCGGCCCCCGGCGGGGCGGGGCGTAGCGTGGCAGCCATGTCGACACGAGTGCTGGTGACCGGAGCGAGCGGATACATAGGCGGACGGCTGGTTCCCCGGCTGCTCGAGGAGGGCTACGCCGTGCGCGTCGCCGTGCGCAACCCCTCGCGGCTGCGCGACTACCCCTGGGCGGGCGATGTGGAGGTCGTGCGCGCGGATCTGACCGAAGCGGATGACGTCGCCAGCGCCGTCGAGGACGTCGACGTGCTCTACTACCTGGTCCACGCGATGGGCGCGAAGGGCGACTTCGAGAGCGCGGAGCGTCTCGCGGCGCTGAACGTGGCCGAGGCCGCGCGGGCCGCCGGGGTGACGCGAATCGTCTACCTGGGCGGACTGCACCCCGACGGCGAGCTCAGCCCGCACCTCCGCTCCCGCGCCGAGGTGGGACGCATCCTGCTCGAGTCGGGCGTTCCCACGGTGGCACTGCAGGCAGGAACGGTGATCGGCTCCGGCTCCGCGTCGTTCGAGATGATCAGGCACCTCACCGAGGTGCTCCCGTACATGCCGGCCCCGCGCTGGGTGCGCAACTTCATCCAGCCGATCGCGGTGCGCGACGTGCTGCACTACCTGCTCGGCGCCGCCACCCTGCCGCCCGAGGTGAACCGCACCTTCGACATCGGCGGGCCGGACGTGCTGCGCTACGGGCAGATGATGAACGGCTACGCCCTCGAGGCCGGGCTGAAGCAGCGCCCGATCGCGCCGCTGCCGGTGCTGACGCCCTGGCTCGCCTCGCAGTGGGTGAACCTGGTCACGCCCATCCCGCGCTCGCTCGCCGTGCCGATCATCGCCTCGCTGCAGTACGACTGCGTGGTGCGCGAGCACGACATCGACGCCGTGATCCCGCCGCCCGAGGGCGGCCTCACCGGCTACCGGCGCTCGGTCAAGCTCGCTCTCGGCAAGATGCGCGACGGCGAGGTGGAGACCAGCTGGCAGGACTCCTCGGTGTTCGGCGCCCCGAGCGACCCGCTGCCGAGCGACCCCGAGTGGTCGGGGCACACCGTCTACACCGACGACCGCCAGCTCAGCTCCACGGCCTCGCCGCAGAAGCTCTGGGAGGTCGTCGAGGGCATCGGCGGCGACAACGGCTGGTACTCCTTCCCCCTCGCCTGGGCGCTGCGCGGCTGGGCCGACAAGGTCGTCGGCGGCGTGGGACTGCGCCGCGGGCGCCGCAACGCCTCGAGGCTGGCGATCGGCGAGGCGCTCGACTGGTGGAGGGTCGAGGAGATCGACCGAGGGCACTTCCTGCGGCTGCGCGCCGAGATGCGGGTGCCTGGCCCCGCGTGGCTGGAGCTCACCGTGACCCCCGACGGCGAGGGCTCGACCTACCGGCAGCGCGCCGTCTTCTTCCCGCGCGGCCTCGGCGGCCGGCTGTACTGGTTCTCGATCCTGCCCTTCCACGGCGTGATCTTCGCCGGGATGGCGCGCGAGATCACCCAGGCGGCCGAGAAGGCCACCCGTGCGGAGCGCTCCGCGGCGTAGCGTGGGGTGCATGACCGCCCCGACCGCGACCGCCGGCCCGCGCCCGATCCGCTCGCGGGCACGGCTCGGGCGTGCGCTCGTGGCGGTGCTCGCCGCGGCGGCGCTGCTGCTCGGCTCGGCGCCACCGGCCGCGGCGGGCGAGGCCGACGACATCCACTCCGGGCTCAACCAGGCGCGGGCGGCGTCCGGGCTCGGACCGCTGAACCGCAATGGCTCCCTCGACGCCGTGGCGCTGGGCTGGGCGAACCAGATGGCCGCGAACGGCGCCATCTCGCACAACCCGGGAGTGTCCGGGCAGATCCCCGCGGGCTGGAGCGCGGTCGGCGAGAACGTGGCCCAGGGGCAGCCCACCGGCTCCGCCATGAACAGCGCCTGGAGCAACTCGCCCAGCCACCGGGCGAACATGCTCGGCGGCTACTCCGACGTGGGTATCGCCTTCGTCTCCGCCGGCGGAACCACCTGGGGCGTGGAGGTATTCGCGCTCTACGGGCAGGTTCCCGCGCCGGTGGCGGCGCCGCGTACCGGGACTCCCGCCGCCCCGGCCGCGCCGGGCGCTGCCGCCCAGCAGCAGGCGGCCGCCCAGCAGGCCGCCGAGCAGGCCGCCGCGGAGCAGGCAGCAGCGGATGCCGCGGCCGCCCAGCTGGCAGCGGACGCCGCCGCCGCCGAGCAGGCCGCAGTGCTCGCCGCGCAGACCGCCCTGTCGACCACGCGCTCCGCACTCGACGGCGTGGCAGCCTCGGCCGCCGCGCTGGCCGGGCGCGACGGCGCCGTCGACCGGAACGGCGCCGCCGGATCGAGCGAGAACGGCACGAGCGCGCACGGCACCGGCACGCCCGACCCCACCGCCCCCGTCACCCAGCGCTCGGTGGCGCTCTCCGCCGCGATCCTCGCGATCGCCGCACTCGCCCTCCTCTGGGGCCGCCGGGCACGACACCGGGCCGCGCAGCCGGTCTAGAGTCCGCGCAGCAGCCGCGTGTAGAAGGCGATCCCGCGCAGCCAGGTGTCCACGTGCATCCGCTCGTCGACGGCGTGCAGGCTGCCGCGCTGCCTGGACGTCATCTCGAAGGGGGTGAAGCGGTAGACGTGGTCGCTGATCTCGGCGAAGTGCCTGCTGTCGCTGGCGCCGAGCTGCACGTAGGGCGTCACGATCACCTCGCCGAAGATGGCGGTGGTGGTGCTCGAGAGCAGCTCCCAGGCGGGGCCGGAGGCGGGGGAGACCGGCGAGGGCTCGGAGGGGTCGAGCGCCTCGACCAGAACCGCGCTGTCGCGCACCGCCCGGCGCACGTGCCGCAGCGCCTCCGCCACCGACGACCCGACGGCGACCCGCACGTTCACCGTCGCCACCGCGCGCTCGGCCAGCACGTTCGCCGCGGCGCTGCCCTGCAGCTGCGTCACCGCCGAGGTGGTGCGCACCATGGCGCTGGTCTCGTCGCCGAGCCGCGCGAGCACGCGCAGCAGCAGCGGGCCGCTCAGGCGCTGCCGGGTGAGGGCGAAGCGCATCGGCCCGGTGGCGTGCTCGCCGATCGTGCGCAGCGTGCGGGCGGTGGTCGGGGTGATGCGCGCGGGGAAGGGGCGCCTGCCGAGCCGCACGACCGCACGGGCCAGCCGGTCCGTCGCGGTGCGCCGCGGGGGAGTGGACGCGTGGCCGCCCCGCTGGTGCACGGTGAGGGTGATGGTGGTGACGCCCTTCTCGCTCACCCCGATCATCGCGCTGGGCGCCCTCACTCCCGGGAACACCCCCTCCACCACCGCGCCGCCCTCGTCGAGCACGAGCGCCGGGCGGATGCCGCGCTCGCGAAGCGTACGCACGATCGCCTTGGCGCCGGTGCCGCTGGTCTCCTCGTTGTGGCCGAAGCTGAGGTAGACGTCGCGGCGCGGGCGCACCCCGGCCAGCACGCTCGCCTCCACCGCCTCGAGCAGGGCGGCCAGGGCGCCCTTGTCGTCGAGCGTCCCCCGGCCCCAGACCTCCCGCTCCGCGCCCTCGCCCACCAGCTCGGCGGCGAAGGGCGGGTGCGTCCAGCCCTCCTCGCCCGCGGGCACGACGTCGTAGTGCGCCATCAGCACGGCGGGGTCTCCCGGCTCGACGCCCGCCCAGCGGTAGAGCAGCGAGTGCCCGGCCACGACCTCGCGCTCCAGCACGGCATGCAGGGCCGGATAGAGCGCGGGGAGGGCCGCTACGAAGCCGTCGAAGACCGCCCAGTCGGTGCTCGACTCGTCCAGCCGCGACACGGTGGGCATACGCAGCAGGGTCCGGAACCGGGCGAGCGAGGCCGCCGCCGAGTGCGTGCTCGAGGTCATTCCCCGACTCTATGGCCCGGGCGGGGAAGGGCGGTGGAATCCGCGCATCACGAGGCCCCCACCCCGCTCGACTACAGTAGCCCGATGAGCAAAAGTGTCCAGAAGAAACCTCGCACGGCGGATGTCGCCGCGGTCCCGTCGTCGTGGCCCCGCACACTCTCCCGCAGCGACGTGATCCTGCACAAGGGCCAGCTCTCGCTCGTCAACTCGCAGCTCACCCCCGGCGAGTCGATGGTGGAGGACCTGCTCTTCATCCGCTCCGCCATCGACGCCGCCGGGCTCGAGTACCTGCTCGTGCGCGGCAACGACTCCCGCCCGGTGATCGCCGTCGACTGGAAGCACCGCGCCGAGCTGCAGACCGCGCTCGCCGAGGCCTGCGCCAACGAGCCCTTCTACTCCAAGACCATCGACCTCGGCTCGGTCGCCGCGCAGTCCGGCGCGCCCCAGCCGAAGGTGCCGCAGGCCTCGCCCGCGCTGTTCATCGCCGACGGCCGGCTCTCGGCCGACGACAAGGCGAGGGTCTTCCGCCTGTTCCGCCCGCGCGTCGAGCCGCACGGGCAGCTGCGCTACGGCGCGTCCACCGGCGTGCAGGTGGAGCTGTGGTCGTTCGGCGAGACCGAGATCACCGCGCCCGTGGAGAACTCGCTCACCCGCCGGGTCATCCCGCGCTCCGAGCTGGTCGAGTCCACCGTGGAGCGCTTCGGGGTCACCTGGCGCACGGCGGAGCCGATGTTCAACCGCCTCGCCTCCGACATCACCTTCGACATCGACATCGTCTTCTCCTGGGTGGACGGCACCGACCTCGAGTTCCAGCGCGCCCGCGCCCGCCGGATGCAGAGCTACGTGGTGGGGGAGGGCGACGACCACGAGGCGCGCTTCCGCCAGATCGACGAGCTGCGCTACGCGCTGCGCAGCGTCTACGTGTTCGCGCCCTGGATCCGGCGCATCTTCATCGCCACCGACTCCCCGGTGCCGTACTGGCTCGCCGACCACCCCAAGGTCACCGTGGTGCGCAGCGAGGAGTTCTTCTCCGACCCCTCCGTGCTGCCGACCCACAACTCGCAGGCGGTTGAGAGCCAGCTGCACAACATCCCGGGTCTCGCCGAGCACTTCCTCTACTCCAACGACGACATGTTCTTCGGCCGCGCCGTGACCCCGGAGATGTTCTTCTCGCCCGGCGGCATCACCCGCTTCATCGAGGCGGAGACCCGCATCGGGCTCGGCTCGAGCGCACCGGAGCGCAGCGGCTTCGAGAACGCCGCCCGCGTCAACCGCAACGTGCTGCGCGAGAGATTCGGCGTCACCATCACCCGGCACCTCGAGCACGCGGCGACGCCGCTGCGCAAGAGCGTGCTCGCCGAGCTGGAGCGCGAGTTCCCCGAGGAGTTCACCCGCACCGCGGCCAGCGCCTTCCGCAACCGCGCCGACATCTCGGTGACCAACTCGCTCTACCACTACTACGCGCTCGTCACCGGCCGTGCCGTCGCCCAGACGGATGCCCGGGTGAAGTACATAGACACCACAACCAAGGCGGGCCTCAAGTCCATGAACGGCCTGCTGAAGAAGCGGTCGATCGACATGTTCTGCCTCAACGACGGCAGCTTCCCCGAGGTGGACAGCGAGGTGCGCATGAAGAAGGTGCGCGCATTCCTCGACCGCTACTTCGCGATCCCCGCCCCGTGGGAGAAGCCCAGGGAGATCGAGGGCTCGCAGGCCGGCTAGCCGTCCCGGCTAGCGGGCCGCCGCCTTCTCCCGCTCGACCGCCCGCACGATGTCGATCGGCAGGGTGAGCGCGGTGTCCTCGTCGACGGACTGCGCGGCCGACGGCGCGATCCGCACGCCCTCGCGGCGCAGGATCGCGGTGGTCTCCTCGGCGTTCACGTAGCTCACCTCCGCGTAGGCGCCGAGCGGCACCACCGAGTGCAGCACGGTGTCGTTGTAGACGTGGATCAGGTTGAACGCCTGCGCGCCGTTGCGGGCCTTGGTGCCGCCGACGGGCACGTTGAGGTCCTGCGTGTAGCAGGTGGCGGACGCCACGCTCACCGGGATGCCGGCGAAGGTCGCGGTCGACGAGTAGTGCAGGTGGCCGGCGATGATGCTGCGCACGTCCGTGCCCTCCAGCACCTCGGCGAGCCCCGACTGGTCGCGCAGCTCGACGAGCACGGCCAGGTCGAGGACGCTCGGCACCGGCGGGTGGTGCAGCGCCAGGATGGTGCCGTGCGGCGCCGGGGTGCTGAGCTCCTCGGCGAGCCAGTCGAGCTGGGAGTCGGAGATCTCCCCGTAGTGGTGGCCGGGCACGGTCGAGTCCAGCGCGATGATGCGCAGCCCGTTGATCGTGGTGACCCGGTCGATCGGCGAGGCCTGCTGCTCCGGGCTCAGGTGCGACTGGCCGAGCAGGCCGCTGCGGAAGGCGCCGCGTTCGTCGTGGTTGCCCATCACCCACACCACCTCGGCGCCGAGCCGTGCCGCGGCCGGCTCGATCACCGCCTTCAGCCGCGTGTAGGCGACCGGGTCGCCCTTGTCGGCGAGGTCGCCGGTGATCACGATCGCCTCGGGGCGCCCGCCCGAGGCCTCGACCTCGTCGAAGAGCTGCCGCAGGTTGGCCTCGCTCTCCACGGATCCGTAGAGGGGGCCGTCGGCGACGAAGTGCGTGTCGGAGAGGTGGAGTATGAAGTGGTCCGGTCGAGGATGCTCGGCCGTTCGGAGGCTCATGGGTTCTAGCCAACCAGAGATTTGCTGAACAAGTGGTAAACGTGACGCGTCCGTCGTAAGAAAGGCGGCGAAATAGCGAGAACTGCGTCGAGCGGATGCACGGGCACGCTGCGGCTAAGCTTCGATTCCGTGACCGCTTCGTACCCCACCCCCGAATTCCGCCGCACGGCGCTGGCCCCCGGCATCCTCGGAGCGATCGTGCTCATCGTAGGGATCGCCCTGATCGAGGGCGACGCCTTCACGATCATCCTCTTCGCGGTGAGCATCCTCGCGCTGGTGATGGCCGTCTTCAGCGCCCAGGCGCGGCAGTGGTGGTGGATCGGCGGTTTCGGGCCCATCGCGGTGCTCTGGAATCCCGTGCTCCCCTTCGGCTTCGAGGGCGACGCGTGGCTCGGTGCGCAGTACGCGGCCGCCCTCGTCTTCATCGCAGCGGGTGTCCTGATCAAGATCCGCAACCCCGAGGACCGTAATCGTCGCTGATTACTCAGTGTTGGCGATCGATCGCCTAGGATGAGTGCAACGCCTCTTCTACCCACCAGCCGCATCGCGACTGGGTCTGGGACGCTGGAAGCCGGCGCCGTCGCTCGGTGGATAGGCCAGGCGGCACTTCTTTACCCGCGCCAGCGATGTGAGCTGGGGCACGAGGAGAACAATGGCCGAACAGGGCCAGCGCCAAAAACGCCAAACAGGTAACGACCGCGGCTCCAACGGCTCGGTCACCGCTCGCCGCTCCGGCGGCGCCCGACGCGCACGCGGGGGTGACGACGCCGGGGTGATCCCGGTGCTCGCCCGAGCAGCGCGCGAGGTCGAGACGGCCGTGCAGAAGGGCCCGCTCAAGCCGGCCAACCGCGCGCGCTTCCAGGTCGCCGCACTGCTGCTGCGCGAGGAGCGCGCCCGCGTCAAGAAGGACGCGACGCTCACCGAGTCCGAGCGGTCGAACGAGCAGAAGCGTCTCGACGGCCTCGCCGGCATCCTGGCGAAGACCGCGGCCCGCGACACCAGCCTTATCGCCATGCTGGCCGAGGACGCCCCGGTCACCGCCGCGGCGAAGGCGCTGCGCCGCGACCTGCTGATCGCGGCCGGCGTCGAGCTCAGCCCCGACGAGCTGATCATCTCGGTCGAGCCGAAGCCGGTCGACAAGACCGTCGAGAAGCAGGTGGTGCCGCAGTCCGTGCGCCAGATGCAGATGTCGAACCCCTTCCTCGCACCCGACTTCTCGGCGCTGGCGCCGAAGCCGGTGCAGGTGAACCGCCTGGGCAACTGGGAGCTCATCGAGCCGCTGTTCCGCGCCTTCGAGTACGGCGCGGGCGGCGGATCCGCCAGCATGGACCTCCCGGAGGCGCAGAGCCTCGTCACACCGGGCGGCACCGAGCTGATGCGGCACCAGGCCCGCTTCGTCGAGGAGGTCAAGCGCGGTCACCGCACCTTCCTCCTCGCCGACGAGCCCGGCCTCGGAAAGACGGCGCAGGCCCTGCTGGCCGCATCCGTCTCCAACTCCTACCCGCTGCTCGTCGTCGTCCCGAACGTGGTCAAGACCAACTGGGCGCGCGAGGTGGAGCTGTGGACGCCGTCGCGCACCGCGACCGTGGTGCACGGCGATGGCAAGGACGTCGACGCCTTCAGCGACGTCGTGATCGTGAACTACGAGGTGCTCGACCGCCACGTGGGCTGGCTGAGCCGCTTCGGGTTCAAGGGCATGGTCGTCGACGAGGCGCACTTCATCAAGAACCTCAAGAGCGAGCGCAGCAAGAACGTGCTGGCGCTCAGCCGCAGCATCCGCGCGGCCCAGCCACGGGCGCTCATGGTGGCGCTCACCGGTACGCCGCTGATCAACGACATCGACGACTTCCGCGCCATCTGGCAGTTCCTCGGCTGGATCGACGACAAGAAGCCGCTCTCGACCCTCATGGACAAGCTCGAGGACACCGGCCTCACGCCGGCGGACTTCGGCTTCTTCGCCGAGGCGCGGCAGGCCGTGATCGACATGGGCATCGTGCGCCGCAAGAAGGTGGACGTGGCCGCCGACATCCCCGCGCGCCGCGTCGCCGACATCCCGGTGGAGCTGGACGACGATCTCGGCCGCACCATCCGGGCCGCGGAGGCCGCGCTCACCGCGCGCCTGATGGCCACCTACCGCCGCGTGCGCTCCCTCAAGCCCGACGCCGACGTGGAGGATCTGATCCGCGTGGTCGCCCACGCCGAGCTGGACGAGTCCAAGGGCGCGGGAACCGGCGACAACGTCTTCACCATGGTGCGCAAGATCGGGCAGGCCAAGGCCGGCCTCGCCGCCGACTACACGGCCCAGCTCGCCCGCAACGTGGGCAAGGTGGTGTTCTTCGCCAAGCACATCGACGTGATGGACGCCGCGGAGGCGCACTTCGCCAAGGTGGGGCTGAAGAGCGTGTCGATCCGCGGCGACCAGTCGCCGAAGTCGCGCCAGAGCGCCATCGACTCCTTCAGCAACGATCCCGAGGTCTCCGTGGTCGTCGCCTCGCTCACCGCGGCGGGAGTCGGCCTCAACCTGCAGGCCGCATCCAACGTCGTGCTCGCCGAGCTGAGCTGGACGAGCGCCGAGCAGACCCAGGCGATCGACCGCGTGCACCGCATCGGCCAGGCGCTGCCCGTCACGGCGTGGCGCATCATCGCGGCGCACACCATCGACTCGCGCATCGCCGAGCTCATCGACAGCAAGGCAGGGCTCGCCGCCCGCGCGCTCGACGGCTCGGACGAGGAGATCGCCGCGGAGTCGAACATCCAGCTGCAGGCCCTGATGAGCCTGCTGCGGGACGCCCTGGACGACTAGGGCACGCAGCACACGCAGCACCCGGGAGCGCCGGCCGGAGACGGTCGGCGCTCTTGTGCGTCCGGCCGTGCAGCCGGCCGTCCGGGCGGAATGCCAGTGTCGCTGGAACTCCGCAGTCGCCGGAACGCCTCAGCCGCGTGATCGCGGCAGCCGCTAGAAGGGCAGCAGCGGTCCGAGCGCCAGCGGGGTGAAGTACGCGGCCGCCGCGATCGCGGCGCCGACGGCGAGCAGCACGAGCACGGGGGCCCAGCCGCGGCCGGTCTCCTGCTTCGTGGTGAGCGCGCGCGCCACCAGGTAGGCGAGCGGCGTGAGCAGGGCCCAGAGCGGCGACGCCGTGCGCGAGTGGTGCGCGGCGGCGAGCTCGCGCCGGTCGCGCAGCGCGAGGCCGAGGGAGCCCAGCAGCATCAGGGCGACCAGCCCCGCCTGGGTGCTCAGCGTGTACTGCTCGGGGGCGAGGGTGACGAGCGCCCAGGCCAAGCCGAGCACAACGACGGGCAGCGCGACGATCAGCCACACCTGGGTCGTGTAGGCGCGGGTGGAGAGCGACAGCGTCGCCGGCGAGGGGGTGATCGGCCCGAGCACGTCGAGGGGGCTCCTGCCGGCGGCGGGGGTCGCGGCGGGCGTGGAGGCGGCGCCGAGGGTGGGAGCCGTGCCGAGCGAGGGGGCGGTGCCGAGCATCGGGCCGGAGCCGGGCGCGTTGCCGGCGGCCGCCGCGGGCAGGGTCGTGTCGGATGCGGGCTGCGCCGGTGTGCCGAAGTGCAGTGCGGCGGCGACGTCCGCTGACACGGTCGGCCGCGCGGGGCGGGGCCGCGTCGTGGCCGGTTCCACCAGGTCGGCTGCTGGAGCGGTCGCGGGCTCCGCGGGCGTGGCCTGTGCCGGTGCGTGCTGCGGGGTCGCGGGCGCGGGCTGTGCGGGTGCCGCCTGCGCCGCAGCCGCCTCCTGGCCGGCCGTGGGGGTCGCTGCGCCCATCGCGAAGACGGCGGTGTCGCGCGGGGGCTGCTCCGGTAGAGGTGTGCGTTCGGCGAGCGGCTGGGCGGCGGCGGGGGGCGTCGCCGGTGCCGCGGTCTCGAGGGCGGACGGCACGGCGGCCGCGTCCGCCGGTCGCTGGGTGGTGACCGCGCCCGTGCTCATGCCCATCGACGCGGCGAACTCCGCGGCGCGGGCGGCCTCGGCCTCGGCCTCGCGCAGCTGGCGCCGGGTGGGGAAGGAGGCTGTGGTCTCCGGGACGCCGCCGTCCGCAGGGGCGCTGTCCTCGGTGTCGGCGGACAGCGCACGCAGCACCGTCGGCGCGTTGCGCGCCGGAGCGCCGTATGCGGAGGGGGTCGTCGCAGGGGCGCGCACGGACGGCCCCGGCAGGTTCTCCCACGGGGCGGCCGACTGGGCGGGAGCGGGTGCCTCCGGCTCGAGCGGCTCGAGCGCGTGCGTCCAGGCCGAACCGTTCCACCAGCGTCGCTGGGCAGAGCCCTGGGGATCCGCGTACCATCCGGCGGGGATGGCGGGGGCTGCGGGGCGGGAGCGCGTGGGGTCTGGTTCAGTCATAATCTGCGTCATGGGCGGGCGATGCCTTCAGTCAGGGTAACGCGAAAGACGTGCAAATGATTAAACCCGCCGCGACCGGGATCAGCCCTCGACGCCCCAGACGCCCCAGTCGAGCACCTGCCACTGGATCCAGCCGTTGGCGCGTTCGAGGCTCACGGCGATCTCGGACTCCTTGCCGTTGGCGCTCACCGCCGCGCACACCGTCTGCTCCCCGAAGAGGACAGGGGGAGTGGCGGGGCAGGTGACCGTCATCTCGGCGCCGCTGATCAGGAGGGCGTCGCTCTCGACCGATGCCTGCAGCTGCGAGGTGAACACCGCGGGGAGGATCGCGATGAGCAGTCCCGGGATCGCCACGACGGAGGCGAGGTGCAGCGCTCCGAGACCGAACCAGACCAGGACCGGCCCGATTCCGTGGCCCGACTGGCGGATGACCGCGCGGGCGCGCATCAGCAGGTACACGGGTGCGGTGCCGAACGCCCAGGCCCAGTGCGCGGGACGGTCGACGCCCGCGGCGATCAGCGCGCGCTGGTCGAGGTACGCCAGGCCCACGACGACCAGGTAGGGCACCGCGAGGATGGCGAGGAAGATGGCGACGTTGCTGCCCATGCCCAGGGCGGTGAGCAGCAGGAGGCTGAGCACAAGCTGGAACAGCGGGATCATGGCGATGATCCACGCCGGTGCGGTGCTCACCGACGCGGACGTGCCGCGCACGGGTCCGTCGGCGACGATGGGCGTCGCGCGCCGCGCCGCGGCGGGCGCTCCGGCGGCGCGTTCCCCGAAGAGGCGGTCGAGGGTCTCCTCGACGACGGCTCCGGCCGGGGTGCTCGGCGGGGTGTCGAAGAGGGAGCCGAAGGCGGGGGCCGCGGTGCTGGCCGCGACCGGGGGCGCGTCGAACAGCGACTGCGCCGATCCCGCGGCGGAGACGGGGGGCGCGTCGAACAGCGGGGGAGCGTCGAACAGCGACTGGGCGCTCGACGCGGCCTGGCCGCTCGCGGCGGGGGCCTCCTGCTCGCGTGCCGCCGGCTCGGCTGCGAACGCCTGGTCGGTCGCGACGACCTGCTCGCTCGTGAACGACGCGGCGGTCGGCATGTAGCTGTCGGGGCTGTCGATCTTGGCGTAGGCGCGCGGGGGCTCCAGCTGGCGCAGCGTCGCCGCGGTGGGCTTGGCGGTGGTGGCGGGCGCGCGCTCGGCGCGCTGGCGCTCACGCTCGCGCTCCTCGCGGCGGGTCGGCAGCTCGTCGTCGGCCCAGGCGAACTTGGTGTCCTGCATCACCATGGGCTGGCGTGCGGCAGAGGTCTGCTCGGTCCATGCGTGGTTGTTCCACCAGCGCAGCTGCGGCAGCCCGAGCGGGTCGGGATACCAACCGGCGGGCGCACCGAACACATCGTCTTGAGACACTTTTCAATCCCCTTTTCGAAAGCAACTCTTCCGACTTCCCACCGAGCTTAGAGGTTGATGAAGTATGGGTGCATCAATTCTCACCTTGTGTCGGCACCCCCAATCCCGGGGGTCCAGCACCGGGAATAAGCGGAACCACCGCGCCTCGCTACCCTTGAGTCACGATCGAAGGAGATGGACCGTGAACCACACGCCGACCAACCAGGCGCCACAAACGCCCGCCCCCGCCACGCCGACCCGGACGGAGAGCGACTCGCTCGGCTCGCTCGAGATACCGGGCGACGTCTACTGGGGGGTGCACACGGCGCGGGCGCTGGAGAACTTCCCGGTCACCCGGCGGGCCGTCTCCGTCTACCCCGACCTGGTGCGCGCGCTCGCCAGGGTGAAGCAGGCCGCCGCGCGCGCCAACGTGCAGATCGGGGTGCTGAGCCCCGAGAAGGGGGACATCATCGACCGCGTCTGCGAGGAGATCGTGGCGGGGCAGTGGCACGACCAGTTCTGCGTCGGCGTGATCCAGGGCGGAGCGGGCACGAGCACCAATATGAACACCAACGAGGTGATCGCCAACCGCGGGCTCGAGCTGATGGGCTACGAGCGCGGCGACTACGCGAGGCTCTCCCCGATCGACGACGTGAACCGCAGCCAGAGCACCAACGACGTCTACCCCACGGCGATCAAGCTCGCGATGGTCTTCGGCGTCAAGCGCCTGCTGGCCGAGCACCGCCTGCTCACCAGCTCCTTCCACGCCAAGGGCATGGAGTTCAACGAGATCCTCAAGGTGGGCCGCACCCAGCTGCAGGACGCCGTGCCGATGACCCTCGGCCAGGAATTCCGCGGCTTCTCGCACACCCTCGCCGAGGACTACGACCGTCTCTCGGAGACGGTCAAGTGGCTGAACGAGATCAACATGGGCGCGACGGCGATCGGCACCGGCATCACGGCCGACCACCGCTACGCCGACGCCGTGCGCGAGCACCTCATCGCCGTCACCGGGATCCCGATGGAGACCGCGCCCGACCTGATCGAGGCCACGAGCGACGCCGGCGTCTTCATGACGCTCAGCGGCACGCTCAAGCGCGCCGCGGTCAAGCTCTCCAAGATCTGCAACGACCTGCGCCTGCTCAGCTCCGGCCCGCAGGCCGGCATCGGCGAGATCAACCTGCCCCCGCGCCAGGCCGGCTCGTCGATCATGCCGGGCAAGGTGAACCCGGTGATCCCCGAGGTGGTCAACCAGGTCGCCTTCAGCGTGATCGGGGCGGATGCCACGGTGACGGCCGCTGCGGAAGCCGGCCAGCTGCAGCTGAACGCCTTCGAGCCGGTGATCGCGCACTCGATCCTGCAGTCGCTCGCCTGGATGACGAACGCCTGCTACACGCTGCGGGTCAACTGCGTGGACGGCATCACGGCCAACATCGCACGGCTCGCGCAGCAGGTGGAGTCGTCGGTCGGAGTCGTCACCGCCCTCACCCCGTACATCGGGTACGCGGCATCCGCCACGCTCGCTCACACGGCCCTCACCACCAACGCGTCGATCGCCGACCTCGTGGTGACCGCCGGCCTGATGACCGAGGAGGACGTGCGCCGGGTGCTCTCGCCGGAGCGGCTGAGCGGCATGGTGCCGATCACCTCGTCGATCACGACGATCACCGCGAACACCCCGGAGCCGCGGCCGACCGAGACCGTCCAGCCGCCCACGCCCTAGGCGATCGCGCCTCAGGCGACCACGCGACAACGACGAACGCCGCCCCCTCGAGCGAGGGGGCGGCGTTCGTCGTACCGGAGGCGCTAGTTGGCGGTCGGCTCGTCGTTCTCGTCGTCGAGGTCGTCCTCCAGGGCGCGGTCGCGGGCCTCGCTCACGCTGAGGGTGACGCGCTCCACGGCGTCCTCGCCGCGCTCCTTGAGCTCGGCAGCGGTCTTCGCGGCGCGGTCCTTCACGTCGTCGGTCACGTCGCCGACCTTCCCCGCGACGTTCTTGGCCGTGCTGCTGGTGCGGTCGGCCACGGTCTTCGCGGTGGTCGCCGTCTTGTCCGCGACCTCCTTGGCGGTCGTAGCCGTCCGGTCCGCGACGTCCTTCGCCGTGGTCGCGGTCCTGTCTGCGACCTCCTTGGCGGTGGTCGCGGTCTTGCCGGCGAGCACCTGCACGGTCGCGGCGGTCATGGCCGCTGCGTCCTTCGCCGTCGACGCGGTCTTGTCAGCGGCGTTCTTCACGGTGGCGGCGGCCTGGCCGGCGAGCACCTCCGCGCGGTCGAGCACGATCGGCGCCTGGGTGCGGGCGTAGGACTCGACGTCGGAGCGCGCCTTGGTGACCCGGGGGTCCTTCCAGAGGTTCTCGGCGCCCTCCTTCATCCGGTCGTACTTCTCGCGGCCGGCGCGGGCGCCGAGCACGTATCCGATTGAGAGACCAACGATGAGGAGGAGTTTGCGCTTCATGGTCCTACCCTAGCTAGGTGCTGCTGATGGTTGCCGATTCCGTACCGGTCGCGATATCCTGCACGTCCTTGTCGGGCCGCCACCCCCGCCAGCTCGCCTGCCTGAGCCGCCCGGTCGGCGTCCACTCGGCGAACTCGACCTCGCCGACCAGCCTCGGCGACACCCACTCGGCGTCGCGCGCGTCCGCCGACGGGACGTCGCGCACCGCGCTGGTCTTGCGCGCGAGCTTCTTCAGCCGCGGGAGCATCTCGTCGAGGGCGGCCTCGTTGAAGCCCGTGCCGACGCGCCCCACGTAGCGCAGCCCGTCCGCCTCCGGCACGCCGAGCAGCAGCGAGCCGACCCGGCGCGACCGGGAGCCGTGCCCGGGCCGCCAGCCGACCACGACCACCTCCTGAGCGCGGTGATGCTTGAGCTTGAGCCAGGTGCGCGAGCGCAGGCCGGGGGAGTAGCGGCCGTCGAGCTTCTTCGCCATCACGCCCTCCAGACCGAGGGCGGCGCTGCTCGCGAGGGCCGAGGCCAGGTCGCCGTCGAAGGCGGGCGGAACCTGCACCCGGTCCGCGGCGCCCACGATCTCGAGCAGCCGCTCCCTGCGCACGGTGTACTCCTCGCCCATCAGCGACCGGCCGCCGGCCTCGAGCACGTCGAAGACCATGAAGTGCACGGGGATGTCGCGCGTCGCCTTCTCCACATCGGCGCTCCTGCGCAGGTGCATCCTGCCCTGGAGGCGACCGAAGTCGGGACGGTTGCCGGCCCCGAGGGCGACGATCTCGCCGTCGAGCACCGCATCCGCTCGTTTCGAATCGATCGACACGGTCTCGGCGATGGACTGCAGCTCGGGGTAGCCCGCCGAGATGTCGACGCCGTTGCGGCTGAACAGGCGCACGGCCCCGTCGCGCACCTCGGCGACGGCACGCACGCCGTCCCACTTCATCTCGAAGGCCCACTCGGACTCGTCGTCGACAGCGGCCTCGTCGCCGAGGGTGGCCAGCATCGGGGAGGGCGGCCGCTCGGAGCGGGCTCGCTCGCCGATCGGCGCCGAGTGGGCGTGCGGCTTCACGTACTCGTGCTTCTCGCCCTGGTCTTTCATGAGGTGGATGAGCCAGTTGTTCTCGGCGCGGCCCCCGCCGCCCCCGGAGTGGATGAGCGCGTAGCGGTGGGTGCCGTGCTTCTCGCCGTGCACGACCACGATCACCTCCTCGCCCTCCCGCCACTTCTCGAGCTCGTAGCTGCCGGAGTCCCAGATGGTCACCTCGCCCGCACCGTACTCGCCGGCGGGGATGCGGCCCTCGAAGGCGCCGTACTCGATCGGGTGGTCCTCGGTCTGCACCGCGAGGTGGTTGACCTTCGCATCGGTGGGCACGCCCTTCGGCAGCGCCCAGCTCACCAGCACGCCCTCGTGCTCCAGCCGGAAGTCCCAGTGCAGGCGGCGGGCGTGGTGCTCCTGGATCACGAAGCTCGTACCGTCGCCCCCGACCGTGGACTCGGGCACCGGTTCCGGCGTCTTCGCGGCGTCGCGCATGGAGCGGTACTTGTCGAGGCGCTCGTTGCCCGCGTGCTCGAAGCCCGCCATCCGCTCCGGTGTCGGCTCGAGCGAGCCCAGGTGCCCGGAGGTGAGGCCGGCGAGCGGGTCGCCGCGGCGGGCGACCCTGGCCAGCACCTCGTCGAACTCCAGCTGGGCGAGGCTCTTCGCCGCGAGCTCGCGCCAGGTGCGCGGGGCCGCGACGGTGGGCCGCTCCCGCCCGCGCAGCGAGTACGGGGTGATCGTGGTCTTGCTGCCGTTGTTCTGGCTCCAGTCGACCAGCACCTTGCCGTCGCGCAGTGTCTTCTTCATGTCGCTGACCACCAGCTCCGGGTGGTCGGCCTCCAGCGCTCTGGCGAGCTCGTGGGCCACCGCCGACACCTCGTCGCTCGTCTGCTTGCCGTCGAGCGCCGCGTAGAGGTGGATGCCCTTGCTCCCGCTGGTCACCGGCAGCGGGTCGAGCCCCATCCCGGTGAGCAGGTCGCGCGCCAGCCTGGCCACCTCCGCGCACTCGGCGAGGCCGACCCCGGGCCCGGGGTCGAGGTCGAGCACCAGCCGGTCGGGGTTCTTCTGCGTGCCCGTGCGCCCGAACTGCCACTGCGGCACGTGGATCTCGAGCGCGGCGATCTGCGCGAGCCAGGTGAGGGTGGCGAGGTCGTTCACCAGCGGGTACTCGTTGCTGTGGTCCTTGTGCTCGATGGTGCGCCGCTTCACCCAGGAGGGGGCGGAGTCGTCGAGGTTCTTCTGGAAGAACATCTGTCCGGGCTTCTCGGCCGTGCCCACCCCGTGCACCCAGCGCTTGCGGGTGGCGGGACGGTTCGCGGAGTGCGGGATCAGCACCTCCGCGATGCGGGCGTAGTAGTCGAGAACATCGCGCTTGGTCGTGCCGGTGGCCGGGTAGAGAACCTTGTCGAGATTGCTGAGGCGGATGCGGTGGCCGTCGACCGAGACGACGGTGTCGTCCGAGCGGGGTGCGGGTGGTGCCATCACACCATGGTGGGGGCAGGCGCAATGCTCCGCCAGTGATTGCCCTCGCGCGGCAGGGTGTGTCTACATGGGTGCATGAGAGCAATCTGGAAGGGCGCCGTCACGTTCGGCCTCGTCAACGTGCCGGTGAAGGTGTACAGCGCCACCGAGGACCACGACATCGCGCTGCACCAGGTGCACGACAAGGACGGCGGGCGCATCCGCTACCAGAGGCGGTGCGAGATCTGCGGCAAGATCGTGGCCTACGAGAACATCGACAAGGCCTTCGACGACGGCGAGCAGACCGTGGTGCTCACCAAGGACGACCTCGCGTCGCTCCCGGAGGAGCGCAGCCGGGAGATCGACGTGGTGGAGTTCGTGCCGAGCGAGCAGCTGGACCCGATCATGTTCGACCGCAGCTACTTCCTCGAACCGGACTCCAAGTCGAACAAGGCCTACGCGCTGCTGCGGCGCACGCTCGAGGAGACCGAGCGCACGGCCATCGTGCACTTCGCCCTGCGGCAGAAGACGCGGCTCGCCGCGCTGCGGGTGCGGGGGGACGTGCTGATGCTGCAGACGCTGCTCTGGGACGACGAGGTGCGCGAGGCCTCGTTCCCCGCGCTCGACGAGCGGGTGCGCGTCTCGGCGAAGGAGCTCGAGATGTCGCGCGCCCTGATCGAGTCCTTCGAGTCGGAGTTCTCGCCGGAGAAGTTCTCCGACGCGTACCAGGAACAGCTGCGGCAGCTGATCGACGCCAAGCTGGAGAAGGGCGACTCGGTCAGCACCGAGGAGACCTTCGGCGAGAGCGCGGGCGACGGGGACGGCGAGGGGGCCGGCGAGGTGCTCGACCTGATGGAGGCCCTGCGCCGCAGCGTCGACAAGAGCCGCGAGGCGAAGAAGCCCGCCGCGAAGGCGGCGTCGACGAAGTCGGCCGCGTCGACGAGCGGCAGCGCGTCGTCGACCGGTGCGGGGTCGGGCGCGGCGAAGTCGGGCGCGGCGAAGTCCACCACGGCGAAGACGGGCGCGGCGAAGTCCACTACGGCCAGGACGGCCTCGGCGAAGACCGGCGCCGCCCGCAAGCCCGCGACGAAGAAGGCGGACGCCGCGAAGAAGACCGGCTAGCGAACACCGACCAGCTCGGACCCGCTGAAAGGGGCCGGCCGGCACGCACCGACTAGAAGGGGAGCTCCTCGGGTTCGGGGGCGTCCTCCCACTCGGGGCGCGTGCCGGGTGTGCCGCGTCTGAGCATGTCGTCTCCGATGATGCTGGTGGGCCTGACGGTGGTGCTGAAGCCGGTGGCCGTGGTCCATCGCACCCATCCGTCGGGGTTCTTGTCGATGCCGATACCGCTGTGGTGCTTGAGGTTGTGGTGGTCTCTCGACAGCGGTGCGAGGTTGGCGAGGCTGGTGGTGCCCCCGAGTGCGTAGTCGACGGTGTGGTCGATGTCGCACTGGTGGGCGGGACGGTTGCAGCCGGGGGCTGCGCAGGTCTCGTGCTGCAGGGTGATGACCGCTCGAAGGTCGGCCGGGATGCTGTACGTGCTGCGGTCGAAGTCGAGGACGGCGCTGGTGACCGGGTCGGTGAGCACCCGGGCGAAGGACGGCGCCTTCAGGGTGAGCTGCCGCGCCGTGTCCGGGCTGATCGGCCCGTAGCCGTTCAGGTGGCCGGGGACGTCCGCGTGGCCGAGGAGGGTCAGCACTGGGATCGTGACGAGCACCTGCGGGCGGATCCCGCGCGCGGCGGCCCCGCTCCCGGCCCACGCGCTCTCGCCGCTCCGGGCCTCGGTGCTGCCGCTGCCGCTGCCGCTGCCGCTGCCGCTGCCGCTGTCGCTGCCGGTGTCGCCGTCGATGAGGAGGTCGGCGAGCACGTCGGCGCGGCGCTGGGCGAGGGTGCGCTTCTCGTCCGGTGCGGCCAGTCCCATCGCGACCCGCGTGAGCCGGTCGTGCGCGGCGGCCGCGGTCTCCGCCGGCAGCAGGGCGCTGAGAAGGCTCATGCCGTCGCGCTGCGGGTCCAGGGAGACGGTGCGCTGCTGCACCGCGTCGCGGTGCCGGCGGCCCATCTGCTCCGGATGCTGCGTCTCGAGCAGCCGGCGGGCGAACTCGGCGAACTTCGCCACCGTCAACTCCCGCGCGGCGGGCAGCAGCTCCGCCTCGAAGCCGGTTCTGGTCTCCGGGTCGAGACCCGCGGTGACGTCGATCATCACCTGCGCGTGCCGGTAGGAGATCTGCCCGTCGGCGAGGGCCGCATGGGTGCGGGTGAGGGAGCCGGCGAGCATGGCGGACTCGCCGATGAGGTTCTCGGCGGTGCGCTCCGGGATGCGCAGCCGCACGGCGATGTCGAATACCAGCTCGCGGCGCAGCCGCACGTCGCTGTTCCATCCCTTGGGCTCCCTGCCGAGCGGCTGGGCGCCGTCGGAGGCCTGCTGGGCGGCGAGGGCCTCGCTCATCAGCCGGGCGGACTCGATCAGGGTGGCCCGGGCGGCAGCGACCCCGCCGGCGACCCGGTCGACGTCGGTCATGGTGTCGAGGATGCCGGCCAGGGTGTCGCGCATCGCCACCCCGACGTTGAGCGGTGGGCCGTGCGGCGGGTCTGGCGGTGCCCGGAAGGAGGTCGGGTCGGTGCTGTCGGAGGGGCTGGTGTCGAGGTATAGATCGCTCATACCGGAAGTGAAAGCGCAGCCACCGACATTCCGACGGCACCCGGTGACGGGCTGTGGACAACCGTCCTGAGCCGACGAGAATCCGCCCCGCTCAGCTGTTCCGCAGCGCGTCGATCAGCTTCGCCTTGCTGAGCCGGGAGTAGCCGGTGAGGCCGATCTCCTTCGCCCTGCCGCGCAGGTCGGCGACCGTCCAGTCGTCGTAGTCGCCGCTCGCGCCGCCCTTGCGGCCGACAGCGGATCGCCCGCGCGCGGCCGCGGCGTTCGAGATGCGGGCGGCCTTCCGCGTGCTGTTGCCCTCGTCGACGAGCTTCTCGTAGAGCTCGGGGTCTTTGATGCTGGGGTTCGTGGTGTTCGGCATGGACCCCAGATCTACACCGCTGCCGGCCGGGGCTACAGGCCTTGCGCGCGCCGGGCGAGGATGTCGTGGGCCTCGTCGGCCGCCTCGCGGATCGCCCGTCCCCGCTCCTCGTCGCTCGCGCGCTGGCGGGCGAGCACCAGGTTGCGGGTGGTGTCGCGCACCGGGAGCTGGATCACGCCCTCCGCCTCGATGCCCGCGGTCAGCTGCCGCAGGCGCACGATCTCGCCGTCGACCTCGGCGCCGATCACCAGCACGAGGTTGCTGATGTAGAGCCAGATGAGCAGCACGATGCCTCCGCCGATCCAGCCGTAGACCCGCTCGTACTGTCCGACCGTGAAGACGTAGACCGCGAAACCGGCGGTGGCCAGGGCCCAGACGACAATGGCGAACATCGCGCCCCAGGAGACCCAGCGCAGCCGGGTGTGCCGCACGTTCGGCGTGTAGTAGTAGAGCACGGCCACCACCACGACGGCGATCGCGGCCAGCAGCGGCCACTTGCCCACGTTCCACACGCTGAGCCAGGGCTCGGCGAAGCCCGCTGCCTCCATCACGCGCGGGGTGCCGAGCAGGATCACGCAGATCGCGCCGAACGCCGGGATGATCGCCGCGGTGACGAGCAGCATCAGGGCGCGGAACTTCCAGAACTGCCTGCCCTCCAGGATCTCGTAGACGGAGTTGACGGTGCGGCCGAAGGCGGTGGCGTAGGCCGACAGCGACCAGACCAGAAGCACGATGCCCACCGCCAGCGCGATGCCGGGGCTCTCGATGTTGAGGAACGAGCGCAGCGGCGGCTCGATGGTGGTCACCGTGGACTCGGCCGTGAACTCGTCGACCACGGAGAGGATGCTCTCGACGGCGCGCTCCCTGTCGCTCACGATCGAGATCGCGGAGATGAGGGTCAGCGCGCCGGGGAACAGCGCGAGCGCGCTGAAGAAGGTGAGCGCGGCGGCGGAGTCGATCCCGCGGTGGCGCACGAAGCCGTGCCAGGCGCGCAGCGCCGCGTAGCGCCAGAGCGGCCCGGTGGTGCCGCGGAGGGTCTGCAGTCGCGCGGTGTCCTCGCCGGACAGGCCGCCCGCATCCGCTGCGCCCGTCTCGTGCGTCGTGACGCTCACGCGCGGCGCCCGACGGCGCGGTCCGGGCGCGCGAGCAGCGGCAGCACGACCCAGAATCCGACGATGACAAGCAGTGCGCCGCCCCCGGCGACGAGCGCAGCAGTGCGGCCCAGCACCACGTCGAAGATGAGCAGCACGGTCCCGCTGAGCACCAGCGAGACGCCGACGAGCGTCGCCTTGAGGATCCGGTCGGTGAAGGTCACGATCTGCGACTTCGCGCCCTCGCGGAACAGGGTGCGGTGCAGGCTCACCGGGGCGAGCGCGAGAGCAGTGGTCAGCGCGGCGAGCACCACGAGCACGAGGTAGATGTCGACCTGGAACTGGTCGAGGTCGGCGAACCGCGGCTGGAACGCCAGGGTGAGCAGGAAGCCGGTGAGGATCTGGGTGCCGGTCTGCGTCACGCGCAGCTCCTGGAGGATCTCCGACCAGTTGCGGTCGAGGCGCGCGGCATCCGACTCGTCGCGCGGCCCGGCCGCGGGCTCGGGGATCTCGGATGCCGTACTCACCGGGGAATGATACCCCGCGGGGCGGGTGCAGGCCGTGCCCGCCACAGGTGCATGGTGGCGTAGCTGCGCCACGGCGCCCAGGCCCGTCCGTGCGCGGCGAGCGCGCGCGGGGCGGCGGGCAGCCCGAGCGCCGCGGCGCTCTGCTGCACCACGAGGTCGGAGGCGAGGAGGGTGTCGGGGTTGCCGAGCACGCGCATGGCCAGGTACCCCGCCGTCCACGGGCCGATCCCGGGCAGCGCCACGAGCGCCGCGGTGAACTCCTCCACCGGCGTCGCCAGATCGAGCGCGAGCTCTCCGTCGACGACGGCTCTGGCCGTGCCGAGGATCGTGGCGACCCGCGACGCGGGCCCGCGGACCACCGCCTTCCCGTCGGGCGTGGTGCCGCCGGCCAGGATCTGCGCGGCGGTGGGGAACAGCCCGTCGCTGCCCAGGTGCTGCACGTAGCGTCCGTGCACGGTGCGCGCGGCCGCCACCGAGACCTGCTGGCCGACCAGGGTGCGGAATAGGGTCTCCTCGGCGTCGAGGCTGCCCGGCAGGCGCAGGCCGGGGCGGGCGGCGACCAGCGGCGCCAGCGCGGGGTCGGCGGACAGCGCCGCGTCGATCGCCACGGAGTCCGCGTCCAGGTCGAGCAGGCGGCGCACCCGCGCGACGAGCGTGGAGACGTCGGCGAGGGCGTCGAGCCGGGCCTCGCAGAGCACCGTGTCGTCGCCGAGGAGGCCGAGCCGCACGGTGGCGAGGCCGTGGGGGAGACGGAGCCGCCGCTCGAAGGAGTGCGCGGTCGCCGTCTCCAGCCCCGCCACCGCGTGGTCGGCCAGGAAGCCGAGCAGGCCGGCGCCGTCGAACGGCGGCCGCGCGGGCAGGCGGAGCGAGATCGAGACGCCGTCGCCCTCGGCGGCCGGCCCCGTCCGGTGCGCCGCGGTGCCGCCGCGGCGGCGCAGTGCGGTGGGCGTCATCTCGTAGACGGCCGCGATGGTCTCGTTGAATTGGCGGATGCTGGTGAACCCGGCCGCGAAGGCGACCTCGGCTATCGAGAGATCGGTGGAGAGAAGCAGGGTGCGGGCCGTCTGGGCCCGGTGGGCGCGGGCGAGCGCGAGCGGGCCGGCGCCCAGTTCGGCCACGAGCACGCGGGTGAGGTGCCGGCTGGTGTAGCCGAGCTGCGCGGCCAGGCCGGTGACGCCGTCGCGCTCCACCACGCCGTCGGAGATCAGACGCATCGCCCGGGAGGCGAGATCGTCGTGGCTGTTCCAGTCGGGGGAGCCCGGCACCGCGTCGGGCAGGCAGCGCTTGCAGGCGCGCAGCCCCGCCTCGTGCGCTGCGGCGGCGGTGCGGTAGAACGACACGTTCTTCTGCTGCGGGGTGATGGCCGGGCAGCTCGGGCGGCAGTAGATGCCGGTGGAGTGCACCCCGGTGATGAACTGGCCGTCGAAGCGGGCGTCGCGCGACGACATCGCGCGGTAGCGCTCGGCGAAGCGCGGATCGGAGCGGGAGGGCGGGGCGGAGGCGGGCACAGCACAAGCGTGCCATCCGCCGTTCACCGCCGCTAGCGGTATTCGGACATCGCCGTCCCTGGCCCCCGGCGACATAGGCTGGCAGGGTGAATCCCGTTGTAACGCTCCTCACCACCGCTCTCGGCAGCGCCGTCTCCACCGATCCCGCCGAGCTCGCCGCCTGCCGCCTGGACAAGTCGGGGCACGAGTCGGCCTCGGCCCCGCTCGCGATCGTGAACGCGCTCACGATCGCCGACGTGCAGGCCACCATGCGGATCGCGACCGAGACCGGCACGCCCGTGGTCGTCCGCGGCGCGGGCACCGGGCTGGCCGGGGGCGCGATCGCGAGCCACGGCGAGATCGTGCTGTCCACGCTCGCGATGACGCGGATCCTCGAGATCTCGGAGGACGACGAGCTCGCCGTGGTCGAGCCGGGCATCATCAACGCCGACCTGAACACCGCGCTCGCCGCGAAGGGACTGTGGTTCGCCCCCGACCCCGCCAGCCGCGCCATCTCCACCGTGGGCGGCAACATCGCCACCAACGCGGGCGGCCTGCTCTGCGCGAAGTACGGGGTGACCCGCGAGGCCGTGCTCGGCCTCAAGATCGTGCTCGCCGACGGACGGCTGCTCACCCTCGGGCACCGCACGGTGAAGGGCGTCACCGGCCTCGACCTGGTGGCGCTGATGATCGGCTCGGAGGGCACGCTGGGCGTGATCGTCGAGGCGACCGTGAGACTGCGCCGGCTGCCCGGCGGCACACCCTCCACGATCGGTGCCTACTTCCCGACGGTGGAGGCGGCCGCGCGCGCCGCGTCGGTGATCACGGCGAGCGGACTGCGCCCCGCCATCATGGAGCTGCTCGACCCGCTGGCGATGCGCTACATCGCCGAGTACCTCCGCATCGAGGTGCGCCCGGAGTCGTACCTGCTGGTGCAGACCGACGGCATCGGCGCCGCGCAGGAGGCCGTGTCGGCGCTCGCCATCATCCGCTCCCTCGGCGGCGACGCGGTGCTGACCACCGACGAGGCGGAGGCGGCCCGGCTCATCGCGCTGCGCCGCTCCTTCCACCCGGCGCTGGAGCACCGCGGCACCGTGCTGATCGAGGACGTCTGCGTGCCGCGCAGCACGCTGCCCGCCATGTTCAACGCGATCGCGGAGATCACCGCGCGCTTCGACGTGGAGATCGTCACCGTCGCCCACGCCGGCGACGGCAACCTGCACCCCAACTTCATCTTCGAGGGCGTCGGCGAGCGCGGCACCGACGTGCCCGACCAGGTCTGGGCCGCGGCCGACGCCATGTTCGAGACGGCGCTGCGCCTCGGCGGCACCCTGACCGGCGAGCACGGAGTCGGACTGCTCAAGAAGCGCTGGCTGCGCGACGAGCTCGGCGACGACCAGGTGGAGCTGCAGCGCGACATCAAGCGCGTGTTCGACCCGAGCGGCATCCTCAACCCGGGCAAGCTGTTCACCGTGGCGGGGGAGACCCACCCGAGCAGCGAACCGCGGGGCGCGCTCGCCGAATAGCCCTCCCGCGCCGGATACTACGCCCTGGCCTGCGATTGCGCTGGGGCGTGGAATATCTCGCGGCCGTGCGGCGTTTCGCCCATATGACCCTAGTGAGTGATTCCGTAGTCCCCCTTCGCCAGGCCGCCAAGCGCCCCTCCGGCGCACGGCCGCGCACCCGCGACGGACTCGCACGCCCCAAGTCCGGCGAGGTGCGCGTGCGCATCGGCGCCCTCGGCATGAGCCCGCTCGGCCTGCACGCCTCCGGCCTGATCCAGGCCGTGGGCCCGGAGGCCGGCGGCTTCGCGCCCGGCGACCGCGTGGCCTACCTCACCACCTTCGCCGACATCGCCGTCACCTCGGTGGTCAGCGAGCGCGACCTCATCGGCTTCCCGAAGGACGTCGCGGTCGAGTCGGCCGCCGCCTACCTGCCGCTGGGCCTGATCGCCCGCGCCATCGTGAAGCAGCTGCACTCCATCGGCCGCGGCAACACCGTGTACGTCGCTCCGGACGCCTCGGGTGCCGACGCCTTCGTGACGGCCTGGGCGCAGGACCTGGAGGCGACGATCGTGCCTGAGAGCGAGGCGGCCACAGCGGATGTCGTGGTCACCCCGGCCGACTACGTCGCCGCCACGAGATGGCGCTACGGGCACGGCCTCGGACAGATCGCGGCCGCGGACGTGTTCCACGAGGTGCGGCGCGGCGTGTTCGACGAGATCGCGGTCACCAGCTACCCGATGGCCGACGCCGCCAAGGCGCGCTCGGACTACGCCCAGCGTCTCGCGGCCAGCCCGATCGTGCTGGTGCCCGCCGCCTGAGCGGCCTCCCCGGCGCGCCCGGCCGCGGACGGGCCCGGTAGTCGCGTCGCGGTCCGCCTCCCCGTCGAGGGCCGCGGCGCCCGCTAAGGTCGCTCCATGACCTGGAGCGACCTTCCCTCGGCGACCGCCGACCCGACGAACCCCTACGGGCCGCCGGTGCAGGCGCCCGTGGACGTGCGGCAGGTGGCCGCGATCGTCACCGGGCCGATGCCGACCCGTCCCGTGCGGCGCAGCCCCGGACTCACCGCCGTCGGCGTGATCGGGATCGCGGTGCTCGCCGTGGTGACCCTCGCGGTCGTGGCCTACCTGATCGCCGGCCTCGGCCCCGTGGCCTTCGGCATCGGCGGCATCATGGCGCTCGTGCCGCTGGCCATCGTCTTCGTCGGTGTGCACTGGATCGACCGCTGGGAGCCCGAGCCGCGCGGCATCCTGGTGTTCGCGTTCCTCTGGGGCGCCGGCGCCTCGGTGGCCGTGGCCCTGGTCGTGGGGGTGCAGCTCGACGGGATCGTCGCGGCCCTGGGCGGGAACGAGACCGTCGCGCAGTTCGTCTCCGCAGCGGTGCAGGCGCCGGTGGTCGAGGAGGGCGCGAAGGGCCTCGGCCTGCTGCTGATCTTCTGGTTCGCCCGCAAGCACTTCGACGGCCCCATCGACGGCCTCGTCTACGCGGCCTGGGTGGCCGGCGGATTCGCGTTCACCGAGAACATCCTCTACTTCGGGGTGCAGCTGCTCACCGCCGGGGGAGTCGACGGATCGCTGATCGAGATCTTCGTCGCCCGCGGCCTGATGTCGCCGTTCGCGCACGTGATGTTCACGGCGTTCATCGGCATTGCCCTCGGCTTCGCCGCGCGCCGCACCAGCGCGGCCGGCGCGGTCGGGGTCTTCCTGCTCGGACTGGTCCCGGCGATGCTGCTGCACGCGTTCTGGAACGGCTCGCTGTACTTCGTCAGCGACTTCTACGTGTACTACGCCTTCGTGCAGTTCCCGATCTTCGTCGTCGGGGTCTTCGTGGTGCTCTTCCTGCGCCGCCAGGAGGCGAGGCTCACCCACGACCGCCTGATGGAGTACGCGGCCGTCGGCTGGTTCAACCGCGACGAGATCAACGCGCTGGCGACCGGGGCCGGTCGGCGCCGCAGCATGGCCTGGGCCAACCGTCGCGGGGTGGGCCGTGTGATGCGGCAGTACACCCGCGACGCCACCCGTCTCGCCTTCACCCGCCAGCGCCTGGTCACCGGGCGTGCGAGCGTCGGCGCGGAGGCGGACGAGTCGGCGCTGCTGTCGTCGATCGTCGCCGGCCGTGCCGCGCTGGCCGCGGCGCAGGAGCCGCGCTAGGGCGAGGGCGGGAGCCGGGACCGGGGTTCAGTGCATCCGTTAAAAGACTCATCGTCCAGCGGTGCGGCAATGCCTGCGACTCTGTCTGGACGATGAGTTGATCTGATGTAGATCATTCACCCGGCGCCCGCGGAGTGCAACTGTTTTGCGCCGACTTCAGTAGTACCGAGTTCTCAGCCCTCAGGGGTTGACGGCGCAGTAGGGGTTGATGCCCAGGATCGCCGAGCCGCCGGTGGCGGACGCCCACTTCGACGTCCAGGCCGAGGTGGAGTGCGCGACAGAGATGCCCACGGATGCCTGCCCGCCGAGCAGCCCGGCGAGCAGTCCGCCGCTGAACACCGTGCGGTAGTTGCCCGGGCTGGTCGTCGTCGTGGTGTACCCGGTCGTGGGCTGGGGCTGCATCGCACCCAGCGTGAGCCCCGCCGCATAGCGGGCGGAGGCGAGCGTGTATCCCGCCGGGAGCGTCCAGTCGACGGTGATGGACGGCGTTGCGCCCAGCAGCCCCGGGTTCGTTGTGCACACCGGCCCGAGCACCGGCGGCGGCACCGTCAGCGTCGAGAGGTTCACCCGCACGTTCTCACGGTCGACCCACGCCGCCTCGGTCTGCTCCACGGGCGTGGAGGCGACCGCCAGCAGCAGCAGCGCGCCCGCCGCGGCGGCGAGGGCCGCCAGGTGGCGGGACCGGCGTCGTTCCGTCACGGCGTGCCCTCCTCGGTCGGGCGGCGGCGCAGCCGGGCCGCGGCGGCGAGGGCCAGTCCGAGCGTCAGGGCGAGCGCCGCGAGCACGACGGGCAGGCCGCCGCCGAAGCCGGTGAACGCGAGGCCGCCCGGCCCCGACGGGCGCACGCCGTCCCCGGCCGGCGAGACGGCGCCGCCGCCCGGGTCGCCGACGACGGCCGCGTCGCCGCCGCCCCAGGCGTGCAGGCGCAGGGCCAGCGCCGACCCGGGCACGGTCGTCCCCTTCAGCACCACGCGCAGCATCAGCCACACCGTGTCGGCGCCGATCCGGCCGATCTCGCGGGCGCCGTCCGGGTTGGCCATGGAGGCGGGCACCGGGAGCACTGCGGCGCCGAGGTCCTGGCGAGGGAGCCAGAGGGTGTCGCCGCCGGGGCACACGCCGTCGACCCAGCGCTCTTCGCAGGCGCGCACGTCGAGGGCCATCTCGCCGGGCCCCGTGAGCTCGCCCACGGCGGAGAGGCCGATGTGCACGGTGCCCGGCTCGGGGGCCGCGACCGTCACGCCGACCTGCCACGGCGTCGGGCGGGCCGGGGTGAGGCTGCCCATCAGCTCGGGATCGCCGATCGACACGAGGGTGAGGTGGCGCCCGTGCACGGTGGTCTCCACCTCGTCCGCCCGTGCGGCATCCGGTGCCGCGATCGTCGGGACGACCACGAGCGCGACCGCCAGGGCCGCACCGCCGGCCGCGCCCCTTCCCCTGCCCGTGCTGCGCCGACCATGCCTGCGCTCCGGCGGCGCGCCGTGGCCCCGCGGCCAGAACGCCCAGCTCACCAGCAGCGCCGCGCCGAGGGTGATCCCGCCGAGCACGAAGGGGTTCGAGACCGCGAGCACCGCGCTCGCGAGTCCCGGAACGGAGAGGAGCACGACTCGCACCGAGTCGACGACGTAGGGCTCCGGGTCCTCGATGTCGTTGGCGTCGCCCTTCATGGTGATCGTCACGGTGCTGCCGCCCTGCGGGGTGGCGGATGTCACGCGGTGCGTGATCGGGAGCTCTCCCGTCCGCGAGATGGTGACGACGTCTCCCACCCGCGCCTCGGTGGCCGGGATCTCCCGCACGACCGCGAGGGAGCCGGCGGGGATGGTCGGCGACATCGAGCCGGTCTTGAACATGATGAGCGTGATGTGGAACACGGATGCGGCGACGACCAGCAGGATGCAGAGCACCCCGCCGACCGCGGCGACGGTGAGGGCGAGGTCGACGAGGCGTCGCCCGCCGCGCACGCGTGGGCTCGCGGGCGCGGCTGCGCGCTCGGACGTCGTGTCGACGGTGGTCATCGCCACCCCGCTAGTTCGATGTCGCGAGGAACTGCCAGGTCGCCGCGGCGGACTTCCCCTGCAGGTCGTTCGGGGCGCTGCCGGAGAGCAGCACCTCGAAGCAGAAGCCGGTGGCGGAACCGGGCAGGGTGGGTGTCGCCGCGGCGAGCACGTTCACCCCGCCGGTCTGTCCCGTGTTCAGCGCCACGCCGCCGCCCGCGGTCCCGACCACCCAGACGGGGGAGCCTCCGCGAGTGCGACGGTCGGCGCGTCGGGCACGGCGCCGACGGCGGTGTCGGCGGGGACGAGCGTCTCCACCTCGGTGCCGCCGCAGCCGAAGGTCGCGGTCTGCACGAGGCTGTAGCTGAGGTTGGCGACCGAGCCGCTCGTGCCGCCGACCGGGGCGGAGACGACCGCGCTTGCGGGGTTCGTGGTGGTGGCGTCGAGGCGGATGGCGAAGGCGGAGGAGACGACGTCGCCCGGCGAGAGGTTGAGCGTGGGGACCGTGAAGGCGAGCTCGGCCGGGGCGCCGATCGCCGCGTGGTCGGTGTAGGCCGCCCCGTCGACCGAACCCTCGAGGTTGAACGCACCGGCGGTGAACTCTCCCTGGGCGAACTCGGAGTCGTTCCAGGCGGCGAGGGTGACCGCCGCGCCGACGCCGAGCACGAGGCCTCCGGCGAGCACGGCCTTGAGGCGGCGGTTGCGGACGCGCCTGGCATCGCTCGCTGCGGGCGTGGAGATCGTGGAATTGGTCATGGTGGGTCCTTCCCCCTGAAGACAGTCACCACGTGGTCGTTCCTTGCGGAGTTGTCGCGATCGGCGCGACGAGCTCGGTGTCCTGCTCAGCGAAAGTACCCCGCGGAATCTCTCCGGGGAATGCTGGCTAATACGCGTTTAACCCGCGGGGACTACCGAGCCCACTACCCGGTGGGCGCAGCGCAGGTGGCAACGGCGCGGCCGCCGACCGCGTAGGCTGGATACCCTGATTTCGAGGGGTGTGGACGTGGCTTCTGCCGATCTGACGAGCGAACGCGAGTACGTGAAGGGCCTGTACCAGAGGCTCGACGAACTGCGCGATGACGCGAAGAACCAGCTGGAGGCGGTGCGCCGCACCAACCAGGGCGGGACGCACCAGAACCGCTCGGAGCGCGACGCCTTCGCGCGCATCTACGAGGACCGCGTGAGCCAGCTCACCGAGATCGACGAGCGGCTGGCCTTCGGCCGGCTCGAGCTGGAGCCCGTGGGCACCGACCCCACCCTGCGCTACATCGGCCGCATCGGCCTGCGCGACGAGGACCTGCAGCCGATCCTGCTCGACTGGCGCGTGCCGCAGGCCCGCGCCTTCTATCAGGCCACCGCCGCCACACCGCTCGGCGCCCGCGCCCGCAGGCACATCACCAGCAAGGGCCGCGAGGTGGTGCGCGTCGACGACGAGATCTTCGACGCCTCCATGCTCGAGGGCGACACCAGCGAGCTGCAGGGCGAGGCGGCGCTGCTCGCGACGCTGACCGCCCAGCGCACCGGGCGCATGGGCGACATCGTCGCGACCATCCAGGCGGAGCAGGACCGCATCATCCGCTCCGATCTCCGCGGCGTGCTCGTTGTGCAGGGCGGGCCGGGCACCGGGAAGACGGCCGTGGCGCTGCACCGCGCCGCCTACCTGCTCTACTCCTACCGCGAGAAGCTGGCGACCTCCGGCGTGCTCATCGTGGGCCCGAGCCGGTCGTTCCTGCAGTACATCGAGGCGGTGCTGCCCTCCCTCGGCGAGACCGGCGTCGTTCTCTCCAGCGTCGGCCAGCTCTTCCCCGGCGTCGACACCTCCGCCGACGACTCCGAGAGCGTCGCGGTGCTCAAGGGCTCGCTCGAGATGGCGGCGCTGCTCGCCCGCGCGGTGAAGTCGCGCCAGGTGGTCCCGCGCGAGCGGCAGACGCTCGAGGTGAACGGCGAGTACCTCACCGTGGAGCCGCAGCTCGTCCAGAACGCCATGCAGCGCGCCTGGGAGACCCGAAAGCCGCACAACGTGGCCCGCGCCACCTTCAACAAGGCCGCGATCAACGCCCTCGCGAAGCAGCTCGCCGCGCAGCTGCGCGAGCACGGCAACACGATCGAGGAGTCCGACCAGAACTGGTTGAAGGAGGACATCCGCACCGCCGACGACGTGAAGGTCGCGCTGAACACCGCGTGGATCCCGCTCACCCCGCAGCGTCTGCTGCAGGACCTCTACGCCCGTCCGCAGTGGCTGGCCTCCCTCACCCCCGGCTGGACGCCCGAGCAGCGCGCGCTGCTGCGCCGCGACCGCGACGCCGCCTTCACGGTGAGCGACGTGCCCCTGCTCGACGAGGCCGCCGAGCTGCTCGGCGCGGTCGGTGGCGGCGGCGACGCCGAGAAGCGCGAGCGCAAGCAGCAGCGCAAGCGCGACATCGAGAACGCCGAGCAGTCCATCCGCAACATGGGCGTCGAGGGTCTCGTCGACGCCGAGTCGCTGGCCGACGGCTTCGAGGCCGCGGTCGAGCGCGGGTCGACGGCCGACCTCGCCGCCGCGGACCGCAAGTGGGCCTACGGGCACATCGTGGTCGACGAGGCGCAGGAGCTCTCGCCCATGCAGTGGCGGCTGCTCATCCGCCGCTGCCCGCAGAAGTCGCTCACCGTGGTGGGCGACGTGGCGCAGGCGAGCGCCGCCGCGTCCGCTCACAGCTGGGCGGATGCGCTCCAGCCGGTGATCGGGGACGGCTGGCGGCTCGAGGAGCTCACCGTCAACTACCGCACCCCCGCTCAGATCGCGGAGTCCGCCGAGTCGATGGCGATCGCGCACGGGCTGAAGATCACCCGCTCGCGCTCGGTGCGCTCGAGCGAGTGGCCGGTGGCCGTTGTCCCGTCCGCCGGGTCCGGCGCGGAGGCCGTCGCCGAGGCGGTGGCCGGTGCGGTCGCGGCAGACCGCGCGATCAACGAGCTGGGCACCATCGCGGTGATCGCCAGCGGATCGCAGGTCGACCACCTCCACGCCTCGCTCGCCGCACGCTTCGGCGACGAGGTCGGGCGCGGGGCCGCCGGCCTCAACCGCGCCGTTGCCGTGCTGACCCCGCAGGAGTCGAAGGGCCTCGAGTTCGACGCGGCCATCGTGGTCGAGCCGCAGCTCATCATCGACGAGATCGTGCGCGGCGCCGCGGCGCTCTACGTGGCGATGACCCGTCCGACCCAGCGCCTGCACCTGGTGACGAGCGCGCCGCTCCCGCGCGGGGTGCTCGCCTAGAAATGTTCACACCCTCACATCTGGGGGTGGCGCGCATCCGGTCGGCGGGTCACCCTTAGGGGAGACGAGCGACGGGGTGCCACTGGGCTCGCGGGTGAGGAACGATGATGACGCACGGCGACGACACGTCGGCCCACCCCCGCACACTGGATGGGAACCTGGCCGGGCAGGCCGCGATCGTCGCGATGCTCGGCGCGCAGGCCGACCTGCCCGAGCGGTCGCGGCTCGCCCGCATCTTCGGGGCGAGCCCGCTCAGCCCCGAGGCGCGCGCCTGGTACAGCACCGCGCTCAGCGAGATCGCGGTCGGCGAGGAGCTGGCCGGGCTGCCCGCCGAGTGGTCCGTGCTGCACGCGCTCCCGGTGGGCGTCGGGTCCTCCGACCTCGACCACATCGTCATCGGCCCGGCCGGCGTCTTCATCGTCAACACCAAGAACCATCCGGGCCAGGTCATCTGGGTGTCGCAGCGCGCGTTCCTGGTGTCGGGCATCCGCTACCCGTACATCCGCAACATGGAGTACGAGATGGGCCGCACCGAGCGCCTGCTCACCGCGGCGGCCGGCTCCCCGGTGGAGGTGTCCGGCATCCTCGCCGTGGTGGCGGCGAAGAGCCTCACGGTGCGCGACAAGCACCGCGACGTGACCGTGCTGCCCTCCGGCGGGCTCGCCGAGTGGCTGCTGGAGCAGCCGCGCGTGCTCGGCGCTCAGGAGGTCGGGGCGATCGCGGCATCCGCTGCTCTCGAGTCGACCTGGCACGTGAGCGCCACACGCGTCGACGACCGCGGCGCGCTGCGGGCGAGCTTCGACGCCCTGCGCGTCGACGTGCGGCGGGCCTGGCGCAGGCAGGTGGTCTGGGCCACGCTGGCGACGCTCCTGGGCGCGGGCGGCTTCATCGTCGTGACGGTCTCCGTACTGTTCAGCGCCCTCGCCGCTCTGACGGAATAGCGGCCGGCGTGCGGGCCGCCGGATAAACTGGCGCCATGTCACTGGCAGCGAAGTACAACGGGTTCGGTCCCGCCTCCGTCATCTCCGTCGTCGAGGTCCAGACGCCGAACGCCAAGCCGGGCAAGGTGCGGGTTGCCGTGCGCGCCGCGGGACTCAACCCGGCCGACTACAAGACGCGCGAGGGCCAGATCCACGGCCCGTCCTTCACCTTCCCCGCGGGCATCGGGCGCGAGCTCGCCGGCGTGGTCGACCAGCTGGGGGAGGGCGCCGAGGGGTTCTCCGTCGGCGACGAGGTCTTCGGCACCACGGTCAGCGGCGCGATCGCCGAGTACGCGGTGACCAACCCCGCTGGGCTCGCCCTGAAGCCAGCCGCCCTCGACTGGACCGTCGCCGGGGGCCTCGCCCTCGCCGGAACCACGGCCTGGGACGCGGTCGCCTCGCAGAATCTGACAGCGGATGACACGGTGCTGGTCAGTGCCGCGGCCGGCGGTGTCGGCGTGCTCGTCTGCCAGCTCGCCATGCGCGCGGGGGCGACGGTGATCGGCACGGCGGGCGAGGCCAACCACGACTTCCTGCGCGGGCTCGGCGTGATCCCGGTCGGCTACGGCCCCGGGCTCGTGGACCGGGTGCGCGCTGCGGCGCCGCAGGGCGTCACCGTGGTGTTCGACCACCACGGCGCGGAGACCATCGAGGCGGGCATCGCGCTCGGCGTCGCCCGCGAGCGGATCAACACGATCGCCGCGGACCCCGCCGACTTCGGCGTGGTGCGGGTGGGCAGGGGCCCGGCCAACCGGGCCACGCTCGAGACCCTCGCCGCGCTCGTCGTGGAGGGCGCCCTGGTGGTGCCGGTCGAGGCCGTCTTCCCGCTCGCGGAGGTGGTGCCCGCCTTCGAACGGCTCGAGAACGGCCACCTGCGCGGCAAGATCATCGTCACCGTCGGCTGAGTCGGGAACCAGAGATGAGACCCTCCGCGCGCGCGATCGCCGCCGTGCCCTTCCTGGCGCTCGCCCTGCTGCACGTCGTCCTGCTCCTGCTCGAGGGCGCCGGAGTGGGCGTCGGCGACTGGGCGACGATCACCAAGGGCCTGCTGATGCCCGCGCTGCTGCTCGCCTTCCTGATCGGCTGGCTCGCCCTGCGCGCCGACGGCCCGGTCGCGCCGGCGGCCGCAGGCGCGGACCGGATGATCGGACCCGCCCTCGTGGTCTGGGCCCTGGCCTTCTCCTGGCTGGGCGACATCTCCCTGAGCGTCACCGAGGGTGCGGGCTTCCTGCTCGGCCTCGGCTTCTTCCTCGTCGCCCACGTGGCCTGGATCACGGCGTTCGTGCGGGTGCTCGGTGTGCGCCACCCGCCCCGCGCCGCGCTGGTCTACCTGCTCTGGCTGGTGGTCTTCGTCGCGCTGCTCGCACCGCACACCAGCGCCCTGCTCTTCCCGGTGGCCCTCTACGGCGCCGTGCTCGCCCTGGTGGCGGCCCTCGGGCTCGGCGGCAACCGCTTCACGGCGTGGGGCTCCGCCCTGTTCCTGGTCTCCGACTCGCTGCTGGGGCTGCACACCTTCTACCCCGGCTTCTCGCCGTGGCAGATCGACGCGGTCATCATGAGCGGCTACCTCGCGGGGCAGGCGCTGATGGCGGTCGGCGTGCTGCGCCACCTCGCCGCGGCCCGTCGTCGCGCGCTCGTCCCGGGGGAGAGCCGATGACCGGGCAGCGCACCAGGCCCGTCTCCATCGGCCTGATCGGTGCCGGCTGGCGCGCGGAGTACTTCCTGCGCATCGCGCGGGAACTGCCCGAGCGCTTCGAGATCGCACGGGTGCTGGTGCGCGGCGCGGCATCCGCCTCGGCCGTGCACGAGCGCTGGTCGGTGCCAGCAGGCACCGACCTCGCCGAGTTCCTCCGCGGCAGCTACGACTACGTGATCGTGTCGACCCCGGCCGAGGCCGCGGCCGACCTGGTCGCTGCGCTGGTGCGCTCCGGCGTCCCGGTGCTGGCAGAGACCCCGCCGGCGGCGAACACCGATGCGCTGCTCGCCCTGCACTCCCGGGTCGGCGGCGCCGGCGTGCAGGTGGCCGAGCAGTACCACCTGCAGCCGCACCACGCCGCGCGGCTGCGGGTCGCCGCCTCCGGCACCATCGGGGAGGTCACCGGCACGCGGGTGTCCGCGGCGCACGGCTACCACGGGCTGAGCCTGGCCAGGCTGGCGCTCGGCGCCGGCTTCGAGCCCGTGCGGATCACGGCGCAGACTGTGGACGACCGCGTGGTCTCCGCGCGCGGCCGCGAGGGCTGGGCGCACGAGCTGCTCGAGGTGCGCAACCCGCGCACCGTGGCGCTGCTGCGCTTCGAATCGGGTGGCACCGCGGTGTTCGACTTCGCCGAGGAGCAGTACTTCTCGCCGGTGCGCGGCAGGGAGTTCTCGCTGCGCGGCACCCGCGGCGAGATCGACAACGACCGCGTGGACTGGATGGCGGCCGCGGGCAGCGCGGTGCACGCGCGGCTGGAGCGGGAGTCGACCGGCATCGACGGCGACCTCGACGGCAGCCACCTCCGGCGCATCGTGCTGAACGAGGGCACCGTCTGGGAGAACCGCTTCGCCCCGGCGCGGCTCGGCGACGACGAGCTCGCGGTGGCGGAGCTGATGCACCGCATGGCGGTCTTCGTCGACGGCGGCGACGCGGTGTACTCCCTGGCCGAGGCCAGCCACGACCAGTACCTCGCCCTGCTCGTCGAGGAGGCCGCCGCCGGCGGCGCCGAGGTGGTGTCGCGGCCGATGCCGTGGTCGCGGCGGTAGCCGCGCATCCGCTCGGCCAGTCGCACGCTCGGTGAGGCGCCGGGCGCAGCCCCTCAGCCGGCGACGCTGTGCTTGCGCGGCAGGGTGAGCAGCGTGGTGACGCTGACCACGATCAGCAGGATCGCCCCGACGAAGACGAAGGTCTGGATCGCGAGCGACGGCAGGGTGAAGGTGATGATCCCGGCGATGAGCGAGACCACCCCGCTCACGATCGCCAGCCAGGCGGGGGAGGCGAGGCCCTGGATGCCGGCCATGATGTCGATGACGCCCTCCGCGATCCAGCCGAACCCGATCACCCAGGCCAGCACGGCGAGCGACTGGGCGGGATTGACGAGGCAGTAGACGCCCGCGGCGACCAGGAGCACACCGAGCACGGCGCCGAGCACCCGCCAGCCGGTGCTCGAGGTGGAGGAGAAGACCGCCACCGACAGCCGGAACAGGCCGGACAGCACGAGGTACAGGCCGAACACGATCGCGATCGTCGCGAGGGTCACGTTGGGCCAGACGAGGGCGACGATGCCGAGCACGAGGCCGACGACGGCGATGGCGACCACCTCGCCGCGGTGAAGGGCGAGGATGCGGCCGGGAAGCAGCCCCGGAGCGATCGGTGGAGTGGTCATGGGGTCTCCTGGTCTGCCGCTGAAGCCGGATCGGGCGCTGATAGCGCCCCAACCTACTGCTTCCTGATGCTCGCCACCAGCGCTGTGATGTGCGGGCTCGGCTCCAGGTCGAGAAGGCTGCGCAGCAGCGTGCGGTACCGGTCGTAGACCCGGAGCGCCTCCGACTGGTTGCCGCCGGCGAGGTGCACGCGGATCAGGCTGGCGTGCGCGCTCTCGCGCAAGGGCTCCACCTTCATCGCGGCGCGCGCGGCCCCCGCCGCGTCGGCGAGCCGGCCGGCCCGCGCGAGCAGAGCGGCCTGGGCCTCGAGCGCGCTCATCCGCAGCTGGCGCCAGTCCTCCGCCTCGGCGACCACCCAGTCGTCGTACCAGTCGGGGAGCAGCTCGAGGGAGAGCAGCGCTACGGCGGCGGGGGAGAGGTCGGCGTCCGACACGGGCGCGCCGGTCTGCAGCAGCCGGCGGGCGAGCGCCTGCCCGTCGCGCAGGTCCACACCCACCGCCTCGGCGAGGCTCAGCCCCGGGGAGGCGGAGAGGATCGCGTCGCGGGTCGCCGGGTCGAGGCGGGAGAGCGCGGAGCGCAGGCTGATGCCGGCGCGCTCGTCCGACGCGTCCGGCCACATCGCCCCCGCCATCGCGATCCGGGCCACGGAGCGGTCGTGCAGGGCGAGGAAGGCGAGCAGGCGCTGCGACCCCACGGCGAGCGTGTCGACGCTCCGGCCGCCGACGCGGAGGTCGAAGGCGCCGAGAAGAGAGATCTCGATGACCGGGGCGGGAGTCACGGCCGAGATGGTCTCCTGGGCATCCGGGACGAGGCGCACGACGGCGGGCACCGGGGCGACGACCGCCCAGCCGTCGGCCCAGGTGCTCAGCGCGACGATGACCGGCTCCAGGTTGCGTCCGTTGCGGGTGAGCAGGTACTCGGCCTCCGACCGGGGGGTCGCACCGTGCAGGGTCATCAGCCCGGCGCCGACGAAGCCGTCGAGCCGGGCCGCAAGGATGTCGCGCTCGACGCCGATGCGCCGCTCGAACTCGGCGAAACGGGTGACGCCGCGGAACACGGCCTCGCGCATGATCAGCAGGCTCCAACGCTCTCCCACCGCCTCGAGGGCGCGGGAGGGCGAGAAGTTGTGCGTTGGTTCCGATTCCTCGGCTGCAGCGCGAACAAGATTCATAAGTGTGGCTCCGCCCCCGATGTCACTCACAGGGTAGCCGCGATAGCGAACGATCGTCACCGTATTAAATCCGATTCGTGTGCTTCTCCCGGGTGCGCACCAGGGCGATGACGACGAAGCCTCCGCCGAGGGTCAGCAGCATGGCGCCACCGAGCAGCGGGAGGCGTAGATCGACACCTGTCGCCGCGAGTTCGTCTGCCGCGGGTGCCGCGGGTGGTGCGGAGACCGGCGGGGTGCCGTTTCCGCCTCCGTCGCCCGGGTTTCCGGGGGTGGGGGTGACGACGACGGGGTTGTCGCGCTCGGATACGTCGGCTGCGACGACGAGTCCGCCGACGCTCGGGAAGCGGATGTCGGCGGGGCTGGTCAGGTCCGGACCGGTGTAGGTGACGTCCACGCCGCGGTTGATCAGCTGCACGCTGCAGAAGGCCAGAGCGCCTCCGCCGTTGACCGACCCATTGCACTGGTTGACGATTACGGGTATGGCGCTGGTCTGCGTCGACGGGCCGGTCGAGCAGTTGACCCGGGTGGGCGCTCCTCCGCCGTTCACGGAGCCGTTGCACTGGGTGATCGTGGCGCCGGTGGTGGTCTCGTAGGAGTCGCAGTTCAGCGTCGAATCGCCGCCGCCCTGGCCTGAGTCGGAGCACTGGTTGACGGTGGCCGGGGTGGTCTGCGCCGGGCCGACGATGGTGTTGGTGATCTGCACCGCGCAGACCAGCACGCTGCCGCCGGCGTTGATGGAGCCGTTGCACTGGGTGACCGAGGTGGTGAGCGTGGTGGAGGGCGTGCTGGTGGGAGGGCCGCAGGTGAGCGCGCCGGGGGCCCCGGCGCAGCGGCTGACGGTGACGACGGAGGACTCGGTGTTGTTCACCAGGTCGAGGGTGTTCTCGATGACGACGAGGCATTCGATCTGCTGCGCGCTGGCGTTGAGCTCGCCGTTGCACTGTCCGACGGGCGCCGCGGCCGACGCGGAGCTGGTGACCCCGGTGGGCGCGAGCGCGAGGAGGGCGGCGAAGCCGGCCGTGGCGACCAGGGCGGCCAGCCGGGCGGCGGGTGTGGAGCGGGTGCGGATCATGGATTTCCCCTCGGTTGTACGCACACCTTCTCCCGCGGGGTGTTACCCCGGCGTCACCCCGCCGTGACGGCACGGCGCGGGCGGCGGTGATCCGCCGCCCGACCTGCTGTTTCGCCGCCGAGAAGTTTTCCCGCGGGGTGGTGGGAGGGTCAGGCGCCCGGGCGCATCCGCTCGCCGTCGTCGACGATGCGGGCCTGCGCGACCGCGAGGGCGATGCCCGCCGCCAGGTGCTCGCGGCCCTGCTCGCTGGTGCGCGCGTAGCCGAGCACCTCGGCCGTCTCGCGCACCAGGTCGGCCGCGGTGATGCTGAAGGCCTCGCGCACCAGCAGCTCGGCGACGTTGGCGATCTCCTGCGGGCTCACCTCGGCGAGAGCGCGCGCCTCGCTCGACGGGGACCTGCTGGCCCCGCGCCAGAGCAGCGGGTCGACGCCGGTCGGCCAGACGAACTCGGCGCCGGAACCGGAGCGTGCGGGGGTGACCGCGAAGGCGGAGCGCAGGCTGTCGATCAGCTCGTTGCGCCTGCCCTCGCCGATGCGGGTGTAGCCGAAGCGGCGCGCGACGGTGGCCACCAGCCGGGCCAGCGGGATGGGCCCCTCGGTGGCGAGGATCTCGGCCGCGATGCGCTGCACCGCCGGCTGGGCCATGCGCATGTTGTCGAGCACGGACTGGCTGGCGATCGCGCTGTCCGCCGCCACGGCGAAGGCGGGCAGGGCGATCCCGGTGGTCGCACGCTGGGCGGGCCCGCCGGCCGCCGGCGGCCCGGCGTCGATTGCCGGATCGGCGTCGGCCGCCTGCCCGGCCTCGGCCGCCGGCGACAGCACCGAGACGAAGCGCTGCCTCTGCGCGGCGGGCCGCTCGACAGCCTCCGCGATGCGCGCGAGCACACCCGCGCGGTCGCGCAGCCAGGCCGGCAGCCAGACCCGGCACACGCCCGACCAGCCCATCAGGTCGACGAGCAGCTGCGGGGCGCCGTCGCGGTCGGAGACCGTGGGCCGCGCCGCCCAGCCCGCGCCGTCGACCATCACCGCCACCCTCCAGTCGTCGTCGCCCGGCTTGCGCACGGCCACGTCGACGGTGAACGACGACAGGCCGAGTCCGGTTCTCGTCTCGTAGCCCAGAGAGCGGATGCCCGCGGCCAGCTCCTCGACGAATCGCCCGGGGCCGCCCTCCCGTTCTGCTGTGCCGCCGGCGACCGCCGCGGGGAGGTTGCGGCTCGACGCGAACTGCAGGTAGCTCTTCAGGTCGGCGATGCCGCGTGCCGAGGAGCGGCGCAGGTCGATGTCGGCCGGGTCGAAGGAGGCGAAGAGCACGACGCTCCTGCGCGCCCGGGTGACGGCCACGTTGAGGCGGCGCTCGCCGCCGGCGAGATTGAGCGGGCCGAAGTTGAGCGGCAGCACCCCGGTCGCGGGGTCGGGCGAGAAGGCCAGCGAGAACAGGATCGTGTCGCGCTCGTCGCCCTGCACGTTCTCGAGGTTCTTCACGAACAGGTCGAGGCCGGCCTCGGCGGTGAGCGCGCGCTGGATCAGCAGGTCGCTGCTGTCCTCGAGCTTGTTCAGGATCAGGTCGCGCTGCTGGATGTTGAAGCAGACGACCCCGATCGACTCCTCGCGGGTCGCGGGGTCGCGCAGCCGGGCGGCGATCTCGGCGACGATCGCCTGGGCCTCCACCTCGTTGGTGCGCGCCGCGCCGCGGGCGAACTCGCCGTCCACGCGGCGCAGGCTGAGCCCGGTGTCCGCGGCGCGGGCGTCCGTCCGGGGCGTCCCGGCGCCCGCGTGCTCGGCCCCGGAACCCTCGGCGGTCGTGCTCTCGGCGGCCGGCGAGGGCAGGCTCACCAGCTTGTTGTCGTAGTAGGCGGCATTGGAGAAGGCGATCAGGCTCTCGTCCTGGCTGCGGTAGTGCCAGTTCAGCCAGAGCTGCGGCAGCCCGGACTCGACGGCCTCGCTGAGGATGCTCTCCAGGTCCTCGACGACCGCCTCCGCGCCATCCGCCCCGCGCGGATCGCCGTCGGGCGCGGCCTCGATCTGCATCAGGCGGGCCGGCGGCATCTGCTTGGAGTCGCCGACGACCACGACCGCCCGGCCGCGGCCCATGGCCCCGATGGCCTGCGGCACCCGGATCTGGGAGGCCTCGTCGAAGACCACCAGGTCGAAGTCGATGCTCGAGGCGTCGAGGAAGTGGGCCACCGACCCGGGGCTCATCAGGAACACCGGTGCGATGGAGGTGAGTGCCTCCGGGTAGCGCCTGGCGACCTCGCGGAAGGCGAGCCCGCCGCGCTTGCGGTCGATCTGGCGCTTCAGCTCGGCGACCTCGCCGCGCAGGTTCTGGGCGTCGAAGGGGCGCTGCTGGATCAGCCGCGCCGCCACGGCGGTGCGCAGCTGCTGGCGCGAGACCGCGCCCTGCTCGAGGTAGGCGTGCGCGGCGCGGTCCTGGGAGTCCGCGTCGAAGGCGTCGAGCCCGCCGGCCGCGCTGCGCTCGTCGAGGGAAGCGAGGGCGAGCCCGCGCAGCAGCGACTCCGGCGCGGCTCCCGGCGCGATGGACACGGTGGCCAGCTGCTCGCCGAACGCGGGCAGCCCGGCGGCGCCCACCGCGTCGAGCAGGCGGCGCGCCTCGGCGAAGCGCTGCAGCTGCAGCAGGCCGGTGGCGTCGAGGTCGCGGTGCCAGAGCGCCTCGTCGCGCTCCCAGCCGGCGAGCCAGCCGCCGGCGGCGGGTGCGCCTGCGGGCGACGCGCCAGCGGATGCGCCAGCTGCCTCGCCGCCCGAGGCCCACTGGCGCACCGTCGCCTGCGAGCCGCCGACGGCGCCGAGCCACCGCCGCCATGCCGCGTCGAGGTCGTGCAGCGCCTCCGCCGTCGAGGCCTGCAGCGGCCCGGCGGCGAGCATGCCCCAGGCGGCGGGCGCGTGCCTGCCCAGCCAGACCGCCGTGGTCGAGACGAGGATTCCCGCGCCGAGCGCCTCGGCGGCCCCGGGGCGGTAGGGCGCCCAGGGCTCGGGGGTGAGCAGGCCGGGCACGGCCGCGCGCTGCGCGGCCAGCGGCGCCGCATCGGTGAGGGCGTCGCGCAGCCGCAGGAGCAGCGCCGTGAACGCGGGGCCCTCGAGGTCGGGGGTGGCCCCGGCGGCGAGCAGCGGCTCGATCCGCTTGCGCAGCGCGCGTCTGCGCAGCCCGGGGAAGAACCACTGGCCGTCGAGCGCCGTCGACTTCTCGATCAGCTGCTCCAGACCGGCGTACTCGATAGCCTCCGGGGTGGCCTCCGCGAGCACGGCGGCGTGCTTCGCCCGGTAGGCGCGGGTGGCGGCCACGAGCGCGGCGGTCTGCTCCCGCCAGGCGCCGCGGTCGATCCGGTCGAGGTCGTCGGTGGGCGGCAGCAGGCCAGCGGTGGCGGCCGCCGAGAGGCGCACCACGGCGGCGAGCCCGGCCGCGGGCCGCAGCGCGGGCAGCACCGCGCGCCACTCTGGCGGCAGCGCGACGACCAGGCGGCGAGCGGCGTCGAGGTCGTCCAGCGCCCGGCGCACGGCCTGCTCGTCGAGCACCGTGGGGTCGCCGGTGCCGGAGACGAGCCAGTGGTGGCCGGGGCGGAGCCCGAATCGGGTGGCGGCGTCGGAGTAGTCGCGCACCAGCTGGGTGACGGCGGCCGTCGCGCCCGGGCGTTCCGCGCCGGAGAGCCAGGACTGCGGGATGCTCGCGCTCGGCCCGTCGCCGAGCGCCGCGGCGGCCTCGTAGGCGCTCCAGAGCGAGTGGCCGCCGGCGTTCGCCGTGTGCACGAGCTGCGGGTAGCGCTCCAGCAGCACGATGGCGGAGCGCAGGCGGGCGTCGGTGGCGTCCCACGCCGCCTGGTCGGTGGCCACCCGGGTCTCCAGCGCGGTGCGCAGCTGCTCGCGGATCGAGTTCATCGACTGCTTGGCCCCGTGCAGCTCCAGCGAGAAGGAGCCGATGCCGATGGAGTCGAGGCGGCGCTTGACCACCTCGAGGGCTGCCTGCTTCTCGGCGACGAAGAGCACCTTCTTGCCCGCGGTGATCGCGTGCGAGATCAGGTTGGTGATGGTCTGCGACTTGCCGGTGCCGGGGGGTCCCTCGAGCACGAAGGACTGCCCGCTGGTGGCGCGCACGATCGCGGCCATCTGCGAGCCGTCCGCTGCGATGGGCAGCCGCAGCGCCGTCTCGTCGAGCACCGGGTCCCCGCCGCCGTCCGCGTCGCGCGCGGGGTCGGCGAAGCCCTCGCCCGGCTTCTCCACCAGGTGGCGCACCACCGGGTTGCCGAGCAGCTGCTCCCAGTTCTCGTCGAGGTCCTTCCAGACCTGGAAGGTGGAGAAGCGCAGGATCGCGAGGCTGGCCGTCTCGTCGAGCCGGTAGGGCAGCCCGGCGTCGACCAGCTGGCGGCGGATCCCGGCGAAGATCGCCCCGATGGCCAGCCCGGAGTCGTCGAGCGACGGGTTGGCGAGCTCGCCGAGCTCGACCCCCTTCGTGGTCTTCAGCCACTGCAGCAGGCAGAGGTTGGGCTCGGCGATCTCGCCGCCGTCGAGCGTCATCGCGTAGGGGGTGAACGCGATCCCGCCGGTGAGACGCACGGGCAGCAGGAACAGCGGCGCGCGGGCCTCGCTGCCATCCGCTTTGCTGTGGATCAGGGTGCCGAGGGTCAGGTAGAGGTAGTTGCTGCCCGACTCCTGCTCGAGGGTGTCGGCCTCGCGCTTCATGGCGCGCAGCTGCCTGCGGTGCTTCTCGTCGTCGAGGGCGGAGTAGACGGTGCGGGTGGTGCTGAAGATGGTGACCATCGCGTCGCCCGCCACCTCGCTCGCGGTGCGGATGCCGGCGAGCTTCTGCAGCTCGCTCGAGTCGACGCCCCCGGAGACGCGCACGCTCCGGCCGGAGTGCACGACGTCGTCGAGCAGCGGGAGCATCCCGCCGGGAACGAGCAGGTCGAGCACCTTCTGGTTGTGCGGCATGTTCAGCAGCGGGTTGCGCAGCGTGAGGTCGAGCAGGTCGCGCTTCCAGTTCTTGAAGCGGCCGGGGGAGGCGTCGTGCCGGTCGAGCTGCCCGCGCACGACCTCCTCCTCCGTGGCTGCGACGAGGTTCTTGAGGCTCGACCTCGCGACGAAGGGTCGCTCGGCGGCGACGTCCTCCGGGGCCAGCTCCGCGGAGGAGGCGAGCGGCATCGGCCGCACCCCGTCGATCCGCGCCCGGGTCAGGTCGACCATGGTCTGCAGCAGCGAGTGGTTGCTGCGGAAGTAGTCCGCGCCCGCCTTCGCCGCCCCGCGGAAGTCGAGCGAGCCGCTGCCCGGTCCCACGCCGGTGAGCTCGACGGGCACCACGATGCCGCTCTCGGCGAGGTTGGTGAGCACGTTGACGTCGTCGACGGTGGCGCGCTCGCCGTAGGTCTCCTCGGCGTAGAAGCCGGCGAAGGCGTGGTTGCGGGTGACGAACACCACGGGGAACAGCCCGCAGGCCTCGAGGCAGGCGGCGTAGAGCACGGCGAGGTCGATGCAGGTTCCGAAGCGCTCCGCGAGCACCTGCTCGGTGGTGCGCACCTTCTGGCCGGTGCGCTCGAAGGAGGCGGGTGGGCTGATGTAGGTCACCTCGAGGCCGCGGATCGCCTCGTACACGGCGGCGGCGATCAGGTGGGCGCGCTCCGGGCCGCCCTGGTACCCCTCGAGCGAGCCGCTGGAGGTGCGCTTCAGGAGCAGAGCGGATGCCGCGCGCAGGATGCCGGTGACGGCGCGCGTGTTCGGCTGCACGAAGGCGCCGAGTGCGGCGTGCAGCCCGGGCACGTTGAGCCACTCGTTGGCTGCGCTGATCTCCACCGGGGCGAGCACACGGACGCCGGCGGAGCCCTCCCGCTCGGCCCGCAGGTCGAGGGTGGCGAGCACCGCCTCCGCCGCGCCCGCCAGCAGCGGTGCGAACACGTCGAAGGCCCGCGGGTCGTCGATGCGGGTCGCGCTCCCCGAGACGATCGGCCCGGGGATCGAGCGCCGCCAGACCTGCTCACCGCCCCCGCTGACCGCCAGGGCGGCGGAGAGCTCGAGCCCCGGGAGGTCGGCACCCGACTCGTTGTGCACGACGATCGAGCGGATGAACGGGATGCCGCTCGCACCGAGGGAGAGGTTCGCCCGCGGCTGGAGCTCGACCTGCACCCTCACCCCGTCGGCGCTGCCGTCGTGGACCGTGTAGATGTCTGCATCGTGCGCCAGGGAACCGGAAGCCATGCTCCGAGGCTACCCGCGTGCGCAGGCCCCCGACCCGACGGCCGCGCTGAGCCCGCTCGCGGCGTCGGCCACCGGGTTCAGCTCGGTCATCGTGAGGGCGTAGCCGACGTTCTCCAGCTCGGCGCTCTTGGCGAAGATCACGCCGGCCACGGCGCCCGACTCGGTGAGCAGCGGCCCGCCGGAGTTGCCGGAGCGCACGTCGGCGGCGAGCGTGTACACCTCGCGCAGCGCCGGGTTCTGGCCGTAGATGTCGGCGGCCGACGTGGCGGCGACCGAGAGCACCCGCGCGGGTCCGGTGGTGAACGGCCCGCCGTACGGGTAGCCGTCGACCACGCCGGTCGCGCCCACGCCGAGGGTGGGGGAGAGCGGGAGCGCGGCGGCGGGGAGGGAGTCGACGGCGATCACGGCCAGGTCCTTCACCGCGTCGAAGTAGACGATCCGCCCGGGGAGGGCGCCCTCGCCGGGAACCTCGACGATCGGCTCCGTCACGCCGGCGACGACGTGCGCGTTGGTGACCACGCGGTCGGCCGCCACCACGAAGCCGCTGCCCGACTGGTTCTGGCCGCACTCGAAGGCGTTGCCCGTGATGCGCACCACGCTGCGCGCGGCCTCGGTGAGCGCCGGCGTGCCCGTGTCGGCGAGGGGCAGCTCGGGCGAGGTCGTGATGCCGCCGAGGGCCTCGGTGATCAGGGGGATGCCGTCGTCGACGACGCTCGAGCGCAGCTGCGCGAGGAAGGCCTCGACCGGGTCGGGGGTGAGGGTGTCGATGGTGCGCAGCACCGACGAGGCGCCGATGGCCTGGGAGAACAGCGGGATGCCGAGCGAGGTGACGCTGAGGGCGAGCAGCGAGGTGATCAGCGCAGCGGCCGCGGCGTTCACACCCGCTCCGAGCACGTGGTCGACGAGGCTGAGCGGGGTCTTCTTCAGCCGGCTGCGGATGGCGCGCCCGACGGCCGCCCCGATCGCGTGCCCGACCACGATCAGCGCGATGGCGGCCACCACGACCGCGGGCACCCGCCATTCGGTGGCGGAGACCCAGCCGTTCACCAGCGGGATGGCGAAGTACGCGGCGACCGCGCCGCCCGCCACACCGACGAAGGCGCTGACGCTGCGCACGAAGCCGCTGCGGTAGCCGGCGAAGAGGTAGCCGAGCAGCACGACGACGAGCAACATGTCGAGGATCCACACACCGGGCATCTCGGTTCTCCTCGTTCGGGTCGGGCAGGCTCCCGAGGATACAGAGCGTTCCTGAGCGGGCGGCCGCAGCCTCTTCCCAGACGGCGCCCTGCGCTGTCACGGCAGGCGCATACGAAGCGCATAGCAAGCGGGTCTTGTCTGAGTCCAACGCCCCGCCACCCCGCACCCCGCACAGGAGACACGATGAACGACTCGACCAGCACCCCCGCCCCCCAGGGCGAGTACACCGCACAGCCCTTCGCAGCGCCCGCCGCGCCGAGAAGCACCCGCCGCCGCACCACCCTCCTCATCGCGGGCGGCGCGACGGCGATGGCGCTCTGCATCGGCGGAGGCGGCATCGCGGTGGGCGTCGGCATCGGCACCCTGAGCAACCTGGCCTCCAGCTCCACCGCGGTGGCCGCCGAGGGCAGCACCGTCACCACCGTCCCCGGGTCGTTCCGGCCGAGCTCGCCCTACGGCGGCGGCGCGGGCGCCGCGACCGGCTCGACCGGCGCCTCCACCCAGTCCGCGGCCACTGCCGCCACCGACGAGCAGAAGGCCGGCGTGGTGACGATCGTCAGCGAGCTCGGCTACGGCGAGACCGCGCAGTCGGCGGGCACCGGCATCATCCTCACCTCCTCCGGCCGCATCCTCACCAACAACCACGTGATCGACGGCTCCACGAGCATCGAGGTCACCGTCGAGACGACGGGCGAGACCTATCAAGCGGATGTCGTCGGCTACGACGCGACGAACGATGTCGCCGTTCTGCAGCTGGCCGGTGCCAGCGGCCTCACCCCGGCGACGCTGGACGACGACACGGTCGCCCTGGCCGACGCGGTCACCTCGGTCGGCAACGCCGAGGGCACGGGCGACCTGGTGGCCGCGACCGGCTCGGTGACGGCGCTGGACGAGAGCATCACGGTCGGCGACGAGACCACGGGCGCCACCGAGAGCCTCGCCGGCCTGATCGAGATCGACGCGGCCGTGGTCTCCGGCGACTCCGGCGGCCCCCTCGTCGACGCCGAGGGCGAGGTGGTCGGCGTCGTCACCGCCGCCTCGAACGGCTCCGCCACCATCACCGGCTACGCGATCCCGATCGGGACGGCCATGACCATCGTGCAGCAGATCGTCTCCGGCCAGGAGTCGGGCACCGTCTCCATCGGCCTCCCGGCCTTCCTCGGGGTGCAGCTCGCCACCGCCCAGACCGGGGCGGGCGTGCTGCTCGGCGGTGTGATCGAGGGGACGGGGGCGGCCACCGCCGGCCTGGCCGCCGGGGACACCGTCACCTCCGTCGACGGCGTCGCCGTCGCGACGACCAGCGAGCTGAGCGCGGCCATCGCCGCCCACGAGGTGGGCGACCAGGTGGTCGTCGGCTACAGCACCGCGGCAGGCGCCGCCGCCTCGGCCACCGTCACGCTCACGGCGGGCCCCGCCGCCTGAGCGCCGCCACCCGAGTCCGGCCGGCCGTCCCGACGACCGGGGCCCCGCATCCGCTCACCGGATCCGGGGCCCTTCGTCGTGCTCCGACGCACGCGGGCGAGACGCGGTCAACTACCCCGAAGGGGGCACATCCCCGGCGGGTGCACTGGTTAGCCTGAAGGGGCGGTTCAGCACCGCCTCCCACCCGGGCCTACCGCTCGGGCACCACCCGCCCGGCAACGTCGCCGCCTCGCCAGCGACGCGCTTACCCCGGGTCGCCGGCTCCTCACGTTCGAGGGCGCACCCCTCGCCCTCGCGCGTGGACCGTTCCGCCTGATGTCTACCCGAAAGAGACCAGGACTTGATAACGCACGTTTCGCGACCCCTCCCGCCCGTCCAGTCCGAGCCCGACTCGGATCCCCCCTCCCGGCAGCTCGACATCGGCAAGGCGCAGTCGCCGTCGTTGGTGCTGCTGGTGCTCATCGGCACCGTCGGCATCCTCGCCTACGCCGGCTTCCTGCTCAACCCGGCGAGCCGGGGCGACTGGCTCCCGTACACGATGGTGATCGTGGCCGAGATGGTGCTCGTCTCGCAGGCGCTCCTGTCGATGTGGACGATCCTCTCCGGCTCGCACGACCCGCGGGACTTCGCCTTCCACCGCGCCCAGGGCGGCCTGTACCGCTCGCGCGACGTGGAGCTGATCCGCAACGCCTGGGACCGGCTCCTCTACGTCGACGGCGCAGAGGCGGGGGTGGACGTGTTCATCACCACCTACGGGGAGCCCGTCGAGGTGATCCGCCGCACGGTCGCCGCCGCCCTCGCGATCCGCGGCAGGCACCTCACCTGGGTGCTCGACGACGGGCGGAGCGACGAGGTGCGCGCGCTCGCGGCCGAGCTCGGTGCGCGCTACGTGCGGCGCCTGAGCTCCGGCGGGGCCAAGGCGGGCAACGTGAACCACGCGCTGTCGCTGTCGAAGGGCGACTACTTCGCCATCTTCGACGCCGACTTCGTGCCGTCGCCCGCCTTCCTCGAGGAGACCGTGCCGTTCTTCTCCGACGAGCACGTCGCCTTCGTGCAGACCCCGCAGAAGTACGGCAACCTGCACAACGTGATCTCCCGCGGCGCCGGGTACATGCAGTCGGTGTTCTACCGGTTCATCCAGCCGGGGCGCAACCGCTTCAACGCCGCCTTCTGCGTGGGCACCAACGTGATCTTCCGGCGCACGGCGATCGACGAGGTGGGCGGCATCTACACCGACTCGAAGTCGGAGGACGTCTGGACCTCGCTGATGCTGCACGAGGCCGGCTGGCGCACCATCTACATCCCGATGGTGCTCGCGGTCGGCGACGCCCCCGACACCGTGGAGGCGTACACGAAGCAGCAGCTGCGCTGGGCCACCGGCGGCTTCGAGATCCTGCTGCAGCACAACCCGCTCAGCCGCAGACGCAGGCTCACCCTCGACCAGCGGCTGCAGTACCTGGTCACCGCGTCGTTCTACATCACCGGCATCTGCCCGCTGCTGCTGCTGCTCGTGCCGCCGCTGGAGATCTACTTCGACCTGCGGCCGATGAACCTGTCGACGACCGTGCTCACCTGGGCGCTCTACTACGCCGGCTTCTACGTGATGCAGATCGTGCTGGCGTTCTACACGATGGGCTCCTTCCGCTGGGAGACGCTGATGCTCGCCACGGCGTCGTTCCCGATCTACGTCGCGGCGCTGTGGAACGTGCTCACCGGCAAGGAGCAGAAGTGGAGCGCGACCGGCGACACCTCGCGGGCGTCGTCGCCGTTCAACTTCATGATCGCGCAGGTGCTGTTCTTCGTCTTCCTGCTGCTCACCTCCTTCGTCGCGATCGCGCGCGACCTCGACAACGGGGTGTTCACCCTCGCGACGGCCTGGAACGTGACGAACACCGTCATCCTCGGCAGCTTCGTGGTCGCCGCCTCCCGGGAGGACCGGCTGGCCAAGCGCCGCGCCCGCCAGCGCAGACGCTCCCACCGCGCCGAGCTCATCGACACCTTCGAGCCGGGGGACCTCCGCCTCGGCGCCAGCGGGAAGGTGGCGGTCCGATGACCTGGACGTCCCGGTTCAAGCTCCTCGTCGGCATGATCGTGGTGCTGGTGGTCGTCGCGGCCCTCACCGTGGTGTTCACCCAGCGCCAGTCCCAGGTCGCCAGCACCTCCGCGTCGATCGAGGCCAAGCGCTACCCGGTGGGCCTCGACTACGGCGGCACGGTCACCACGGCCGAGGTGGAGAACGGCGACCGCGTCGCGGTCGGCGACACGCTCTTCACCCTGCAGAGCCCCTCGCTCGAGTCCGACCTCGCCAAGGGGCTGTTCAAGCCGGCCACCGCGGCGTACACGGTGCGGGAGGACGGAACGGTCGTGATGACCGCCTCCGTCGCGGGCACGGTCGCCGACGTCTCCACCGAGAGCGGCTCCTTCGTGCAGGCCGGGCAGGTGCTCGCCACCATCGACGCCTCCGGCTCGCTCTTCGTGAAGGCCGAGTACACGCTGAGCGCCCGGGACTACTCCCGGATCGAGGACGGCGCGTCCGTCGATATCCTGCTGCCCAACCAGCAGGTGGTGGCGGGCACGGTGGTCTCGATCGCCGTCGAGACGGCGGACGGCGTGGCCGAGTCGACGGTGCTGGTGCAGAGCACCGGGCTGGTCGACGGCGCCTACAACGGGCTGGTCAAGCGCGGCACCCCGGTGACGGCCACGCTCCTGCTGCGCAACGACGGCGTGTTCGCGGGGGTCAACGACGGCGTGCAGGACTTCATGCGCAAGATCGGGGTGTGACGTGCTCTCGTCCAGCCGTCCGCGGCGCGTCGCGACCGCGGCATCCGCTCTCGCCCTGCTCTCGCTGCTCACCGGCTGCGTGGCGCAGCAGCCGGTGAGCGGCGCGGCGGCGGGCGGCGGCGAGGTGTTCCCCGAGGCCGCGGTCGCCCCGCTGGTGGCCGCCGTGCCCGAGCGCACGGTGAAGGCCCTGCCGCCGGCGCGCCTCGCCGAGGGTCTGCTGCCGCCCACCAACACCTGGTTCTCCGGGCTGGTCTTCGGCGAGCCGTCGATGGCGGTCTACCCGCTGCCGCTCTCGTTCCAGCTCACGGAGGGCGGCTTCGCGTTCGGCCTGCCCGTGGTGACCACGACAGCGGCCACCATCGCGGGCGGCTTCGTGCCCGCTGTCGAAGCGGATGTCGGCGCGGACCGCCAGCTCGTCACCGGCTACGACGCGGCATCCGTCACCATCACCCAGTACGACGGCGACACGGAGCTCGGCCGCACCGTGATCGCGCAGGGGTCGCCGTTCGTCAGCTTCACCGCCACGGCGCCGCTCGAGCTGGCGACCGGGATGCGCGCGGACGGCGACGGGGCGCTGACCGAGCGGATCGGCGAGGAGGCCTACGGCCTGGTCACCACCGGATCCGCGGAGGGCGGGACGCTCTCGCTCGAGCCCGGGCAGAGCGCGGTGTGGTTCGCGCTGCCCCACGGCGGCGACCCCGCGGCATTCGCCGAGGCCGCCGCCCACCCGCTGACCGGCAGCACCCTCGCCTACGCGGTGGGCGACGGCCGCGCCACCACCACGATCGGCTACAGCACCGCGGACGACGCGCCCACGCTGATCGCGGCCATGCCGCACCAGGCGGCGTCGCTCGAGTCCGCGCCGCCCGGCGACGGGGGAGAGGCCTACTACGACAGCATCTACGGCCGTCTGAGCGTGGTGGCGGGGACCGAGCTCGCCTGGTCGGTCGACGAGCTCGCGGCGGCAGGGACGCTCGACCTCTCCGCGCTCGGCAGCGACGAGAAGGCGCGGCTCGCCGAGCAGGTGGGCGCCGACCTGGCCACCACAACGGCCTTCCCCAGCGACAGCTACTTCGGCGGCAAGGCGCTCGCCAGGGCGGCGAACCTGTGGAGCGTCGCCAGGCAGGTCGGCGCGGAGTCCACCGCGGAGGCGCTGAAGACGCTGGTGGTCGACGAGCTCGACACCTGGATGCAGCCGGGCGGCTGCGCCGAGCGCGAGGCGCGGTGCGTGGTCTACGACGCCGAGGCCCGCGGCATCGTGGCGCTCGATGCGTCGTTCGGCTCGGAGGAGTTCAACGACCACCACTTCCACTACGGCTACTTCCTCTACGCCGCGGGGGTGCTCGCCGCCGACGACCCGGCGCTCGCAGCGTCCTGGGCGCCGGTGATGGACCTGCTCGCGGCGGACCTCGCCACGGCGGCGGCCGACGGCAGCAGCCTGTTCCCGGTGCGGCGCACCTTCGACGCCTATGCGGGACACTCCTGGGCGAGCGGTACCTCGCCGTTCGCCGACGGCAACAACCAGGAGTCCAGCTCCGAGGCGGTCAACGCGTGGAACGGCCTCGTCCTGTGGGCGCAGGCGACCGGGCAGACCGCGCTCGAGACCGAGGCCGCTTGGATGCTGTCCGCGGAGGCGGCATCCGCCTCGGCCTACTGGACCGACTTCGACCGCTCCGAGCCGGTCTACGACGGCTTCGAGCACTCGATCACCTCGCTCAACTGGGGAGGCAAGCGCGACTGGGCCACCTGGTTCAGCGCCGAGCCGAGCGCGATGCTCGGCATCGTGCTGCTGCCGGTGACGGGGGTGTCGGAGTACCTCGCGGGCGACCCGGAGCGCATCCGCGCCACCATCGCCGAGGCGGCGCCGCGCGGCTACGACGTGCTCTTCGGCGACTCCCTGCTGATGTACTCGGCGCTGGCCTCGCCGGAGGACGCCCGCGCCGCGCTCGCCGCGGTCGACAGCCTGGCCGAGGACCGGGTGGACGGGGGCAACAGCCGCAGCTGGCTGCTCGCCTGGCTGATGGTGCACGCCGCGGCGTAGCGCGAGCCGTGCTCCCCATGCAGCAGTATGGGGGGCATGGCCCACCCGATCGACCCGTCCGCCGTCCCCGGCTCCGTCCGCCCACGCTCTCTCCGCGCCGCGGCATGAGCACGGTCGAGAGGGTCACCTGCCCGCAGTGCGGCAGCCTGGTGCCGGTGGGCGACCGCAAGTGCGACAACTGCGGCGCCCGGCAGAAGGACTTCGCGCCCGCGCCGACGTCGTACACGCGGCCCGCGGCCGCTCCGGCTCCCGCTCCGGTCCCGGCTCCCGCTCCCGCTCCGGCTCCCGCGCGAGAGCCGGCGCCCGTCCGCGACTCGGCGCCCGCGTCGCCGCCGGTCGCGACGCCCGCCGCGTTCGCGCCGACGGCCACCACTTCTGCCGACGGCGACCGCCCGCTGGCCTATCCCGCGGGCTCCCATGCCAGGGGCGTTCCCGCGCGGGCCGCGGCGGGCGCCGCCGGCCCGGGCGCATCCGCCGTCTCCACGTCCTTCCCACCGCCCGCCCGCAGCGCGGCCGCGTCGCGCTCGCTGCTCTTCGCCCTCATCCCGCTGGGTGTGAACCTGCTCGGCTTCATCCTGCTGGCGGTGGTCGGGGCCGTCGGCAGCGGCTCCTTCGCCGACAGCCTCCTCGTGCTCGGCTTCCTCTTCATCGGCTTCCTGCTGCTCGCCGGGCTGGCGAACCTCGTGCTGTTCGTGCTGGCGCTCGTCTTCGGGATCGTCGGGGTGCTGCAGACGCGGCAGTCCGCCGCGACCGGTCGCTGGCGCGCGGTGCTCGCCCTGGTGATCGTGGCCTGGCACGTGCTGCTGACGATCTGGCTGATCGGCGCGCTGGCGTCGTAGCCTCCCGGCCGTAGCCGCACGCCGGTAGCGGCGATCCGGCGCCCCGCCACCCCCGTGCGCCCGGGGGAGCGGCTGCAGTAGCCTCACACCGTGTCGCACTGCCGGTGGCGCCCGGGCCGCCCTCGTGCGTCGCCCGAGCGGGAGGTGCATCGTGATGGAGCGCGAGGTGGCACTGTACTGGGTCGACGCGTCGTCGACCGGCATCGAGCGCTCCCGGGTGAGCTTCACGCCCTACTCCTGCTCGGTCGACGGGCTGATCGACGGGCCAGCCTCCGACCCCTTCGTCGTCGAGTACGCGGTGTCGTGCGACGAGACCTGGCGAACGCGCTACGTGTTCCTGGTCGATGCGGCCAGCGGACGCCGGCTGGAGCTGCTCGCCACCGGGCGCGGGCACTGGACCGACGGGGACGGCGAGCCGCTGCCCGAGCTGCGCGGCGCGCTCGACGTCGACATCAGCGCCACCCCGTTCACCAACACGCTCCCCATCCGCCGGCTGGCGCTCGCCGTCGGCGAGAGCGCCGAGATCGTGACGGCGTTCGTCGCCGTGCCGGCGCTGACGGTGAGCTCCGAGCGGCAGCGCTACACCCGCACGGCGCAGCGCTCCTACCTGTTCGAGTCGCTCGACGCGGACTTCGAGCGCGAGATCACGGTCGACGACGACGGGCTGGTTCTCGAGTACCCGGGACTGTTCAGCCGCCTCGATTGAGGGCTTCCCACAAAAATGAGCGCGAATAGCGTTTGTGCTTGTCGTCGCCCCATAAGGGGTGTGTCTCTTCGAGTTTCTCTCGCCTAGTCTCGTCTGGGGGCGGTGGACGGGAATGACAGACACGAATGACGGGCGATGGGGCGCGCCCGATCTGCGCGGTCGCGGCGCCGCGATCGCGGTGATGGCTCGGTGCCTCCAGGAGCAGGCGCACGCGCCCGAGCGCACGCGCGTGCAGCGGTTCTTCGGCTGCAGCCCGCTGCACGCGGATGCCGCGAGCTGGTACCAGGGGTCGGTCGGCGAGCTGGGCGTGGCCCGGCTGCTCGCGCGCCTCGACGACTCGTGGACCGTGCTGCACTCCGTGCCCGTCGGTTCGGGCTCGTCCGACATCGACCACGTGCTCATCTCCTCGCGCGGCGTGTTCACCGTGAATACGAAGAACCACCCGGGAGCGAGGATCTGGGCCACCGGTACCGGGTTCATGGTCAACGGGCGCGTGGTGGGCTACATGCACGCCGCGCTGCACGAGTCCGCCCGGGCGTCCGACCTCATCAACGCGTCCACCGGCATCCGCGTGGCCGTCACGCCCCTGATCGTGGTGGTGGAGCCCGCCGCCATCAGCGGGTCGTGGCCCGACGCGGTCGTGCTGCCGGCGAGCGGTCTGCTGCGCTGGCTGCGGCGGCAGCCGCGGGCCTTCCCCGACGACACGGTGGCGAGCATCGTGCAGGCCGTCGTGCGGCCGGGCACCTGGAGCTCCACACGCGTCGAGCCGTGCGATGCCGCGGCGGTGAAGCGCGACTTCGAGCGGCTCCGGGCGCTGGTGGAGCAGGCGAGGCGGCGCCGCCGCCTCTGGGCGTTCGCCGCGCGCACGGCTATCGTTGCGACGGTGCTCGCCGTCGCGCTGCTGGTCTTCCGGGCGCTGCCGCAGCTGGTCGCCGGGCTCTTCGGCGCGGCGTCCTGAGCGGGCAGCCCCGCCCGGCCCCTCGAACCTGCTAAACTCCCAAGGTTGCCGTAAGACGGCCGCGGATAAAGAGAGCCGGCACATTCAGTGACCGGCACCGCGCAACGATCGAAAGGGGTCATCTATGCCACTCGCACCAGATGCCAAGAAAGCAATCATCGACGAGTACGCCACCCACCCCGGTGACACCGGTAGCCCCGAGGTGCAGGTCGCTATGCTGACCGCACGTATCCTCGATCTCACGGAGCACCTGAAAGAGCACAAGCACGACCACCACTCGCGTCGTGGACTGCTTCTGCTGGTCGGCCAGCGCCGTCGCCTGCTCGGCTACCTGTCGGACGTCAACATCGAGCGCTACCGCTCGCTGATCGCGCGTCTCGGCCTGCGCCGCTAGTCCCTTCCCCGTGCTGGTCAAACAGCAGTGAAGCGGCTGGTTCCTCTGGCTTAGCGAAGACCGTCGCCCCTCGGGGCGGCGGTCTTCGTCGTTAAGCTGGGCGGGTGCCAGACACCTTCACCAAGACCCGAGCGGATGCGCCCGCCGGCTTCTTCGAGGCCGAGCACGCCGGCCTGGCCTGGCTGGCGCAGGCGACAGAGGCCGGGGGAGTGCGGGTCGTGCGCGTCCTGCGCTCGGCGCCCGGACTGATCGAGCTCGAGCTTGTGCACGAGACCCCTCCCACCCGCGACCACGCGGACGCCTTCGGGGCCGCCCTCGCGCGCACGCACTCCGCCGGGGCCGCTGCCTTCGGATCGGCGCCGGAGGGCTACGACGGGCCGCTGTTCATCGGCAGCCGTCCGCTGGTGTCCGCGCGGCAGACTCGCTGGGGGCGCTTCTACTCCCGCGACCGGGTGCTGCCGTTCCTGGCCGCCGCCGTGGCGGCTGGCACCGTGACCGGGCGCGAGGAACGCGTCATCCGCTCGGCCTGCGCCCGCATCGACGCGGGCGACTTCGACGACGCCGAGCCCCCGGCCCGACTGCACGGCGACCTCTGGACCGGCAACGTGCTCTGGGACGCCGACGGCGCCGTGCTCATCGACCCGGCATCGCACGGCGGCCACCGCGAGACAGACCTGGCGATGCTCGCGCTGTTCGGACTGCCGCACCTCGAGCGGGTGCTCGCCGCCTACGAACGGGAGGCCGCGGCGATGGGGGAGCCGCTGCGCGACGGCTGGCGCGGGCGCGTCCCGGTGCACCAGCTGCACCCGCTCGCCGTCCACGCCGCCGGCCACGGACGCCCCTACGGCGTCGCCCTGGCCGAAGCGGCGGAGGCCGTTCTCGCGCTGATACCGTAGACGGGTAGAGCAACGGAGGCACTCATGGGCATCCGCGCCGACTTCCGCAGTCTGTTCGAACTGCACCCCAGCCCGTCGCGCTGGCCCATCGCGCTGCAGGCGGCGGTGGCGATCGGCATACCCACCGTGGGCTTCGCCCTGGCCGGCCGCAGCGACCTCGGCCTGCTCGCCAGCACCGGCGGGTTCCTCGCTCTTTACCTGGCCGGCCGCAGCCGCCGGGAGCGCGCGGCGAAGCTGCCGTTCATCGCGCTCGGCCTGATCGCCTCCGCGAGCCTCGGCGTGCTCGCCAGCGGCGACCCGCTGCTCTCGCTGCTCGCCGTGTTCGTGATCGCGGTGGTGAGCGCCACCCTCTGCCTCGGCCTCTCGGTCGGCCCGCCCGGCGCCCTGTTCTTCGTGCTGATCGGCGGCGTCGCCACCCATCTGGCCGGGCCGACCGGCATCGGCGGCGCCGGCATCGACGGCGGGCTCGTGGTGGGCCTGCTCGTGCTCGGCTGCGCGATCTCCTACCTCGTGGTGCTCGCCCCGCTGCTGCGGCCGGCCGTCCGTCGACGCGACGCCGCGCTGCACGAGGCCCGCCAGCCGCTCGCCTTCGTGATGGACGGCATCAGCCGCACCATTCTCATCCGCCTCGCCCTGGCCAGCGCGATCGCCGTGGCGGTCGCCGCCCCGCTCGGGCTGCCGCGCGCCTACTGGGTGGTGCTCACGGTCGTGGTGATCCTGCAGAACGGGCACACCGTGCGGCTGTCGGCGCTGCGCGGCGTGCACCGGGTGCTCGGCACCTTCGTGGGGCTCGGCCTCTTCGCGCTCATCGCGCTGCTCGGCCCCGAGGGGCTCGTGCTCGCCTTCGTGCTGATGGCGCTGCAGTTCGTGGTGGAGATGGTGGTCGTGCGCAACTACGGCCTCGCGCTGATCTTCATCACGCCGCTGGCGATGCTCATCTCCACCCAGGGCGGGCACGTCGAGGAGATCGTGGGCGACCGGGTGCTCGACACCCTGATCGGCACCGCGATCGCCCTCGCCGTGCTCTTCGCCTCCGTGCTGCTGCGCCGGGTCAGCGCGCGTCGCGCCGCCTGAGCTTCAGCACGCTGTCGTCGATGGTGCCCTCCGTGCCGTCCGGCGCGGTGACCGGGCGGGCGATCTGCGCGCGGGTGACGACGGTCCAGTCGGCGGATGCGAGGCCGCTTCCTGGCTGGAACAGCGCGTCGTACATCTCCTCCGCCGTGGGCAGCTCGACGTCGTGGTGGCCGTCGCTCGCGGCGGCCCAGCTGGGCGCCCCCGCGTGCCCGACGATCAGCAGCGTGCCGCCCGGCGCCACCGCCGCGGCGCCCCGCCGCAGGATCCGCTCGCGCGGCAGCTCCACCCAGGAGTGCAGGAAGTGCGAGGTCACCAGGTCGTAGGCGGCGGGCGGCCGCCACTCGGCCAGGTCGGCGGCGACCCAGGTGACGTCGTCGCCGTCCGCCGCGTCGCCCGCACCGACGGACAGCGCGCTCGGCGCGATGTCGACGGCCGTCACCGACCAGCCGTTGTGGGCCAGCCAGAGAGCGTCGCCGCCCTCGCCGCAGCCGAGGTCGAGCGCGGTGCCCGGCGCGGTGCCGGTGATCTCGCGCACCAGCGCGGCGTTGGCCCGGCCGCTCCACGAGCGGCCGTTCTCGCGGTAGCGGTTCTCCCAGTACTCCGCGGCCTCGCTCACGATGCGCGCCCCTCGTCCGACGTGAGCCCACGGCCTGACGCGAGCTCCTCGTCCGCCGCGAGCTCCTCGTCCACCGCGAGCGCGGCGAGCGCCGCCGCGATGTCGTCGAGCACGAGCCCGGCGTTGATCGCGGTGGCCGCGGCCACCCCCTCCGCCATGGCGACCGGCACCAGCGCCGCGGGGTTCGCGACATTGCCCGCGGCGTACAGGCCGGGCACGCTCGTCTGCTGCGCCGCATCCGTTCTCGTCCATGGTCCGGCGGGCGTGTCGATCCGCTCCGCGCCGAGCTGGCGCAGCAGGTCGTCGATCGGCGTCATGGCCGGGTCGGTGAAGAGCACGTCGAGGGCGAGCGTGCCCCCGTCGGTGAACTCCACGCCGGTGACGCGGTCGCCCTCCGAGAGCACGCGCGCGACCGGCCGGTCGTCCACGCGGATGCCGCGGGCGGTCAGCGCGCGCGACTCCTCAGCCGGGATCTCCCCGACGAGCCCGCTGAGCACCGTGACCCTGGGGGAGTAGGAGCGCAGCATGTGCGCCTTGTGCAGCCCGGGCAGCGATGCGCTCAGCACTCCGATGTGCTTCCCGCGGGCCTCGTAGCCGTCGCAGTACGGGCAGACGACGACGCCGCGCCCCCACTGCTCGGCGAGCCCCGGGACGTCGGAGAGGGTGTCGCGGATGCCGGTGGCCACGACCACCCGCGAGGCGCGGATGCTCTCGCCGGCCTCCGTGACCAGCTCGAAGCCCGGCTCGAGTGCGGTGATGGTGGCGACCCGGGCGGTCTCGACCACGCCGTCGGCGGCGCGCACCTCGCGGCGACCGTCGGCCACGAGGTCGAGAGGGGAGTAGCCGTCCCTGCTCAGAACGCCGTGCATGTGCGGCGCGAAGCGGTTGCGCGGCTCGCCTCCGTCGAGCACGAGCACCCGGCGGCGGGCGCGGGCGAGGATCAGGGCGGCGCTCAGGCCGGCGGCGCCGCCGCCGACGATCACCACGTCCCAGGGAATGGTCGAGTCTGTCGATGTCATGGGGAAAGAGTGCGGCCGCAGCTACACTATGAGCAAATATTCATGCCGAAATAGCAAGGAGCGGATGTGGCCGACCCCGCACTGCAGCAGATCGGCGCCCGCCTCAAGAGCTGGCGCCAGAAGCGCGGACTCACCCTCGACGAGCTCTCCGAGCTCACCGACATCTCGGCGAGCACCATCTCGCGCCTCGAGGCCGGCAAGCGTGCGCCGAACCTCGAGCTGGTGGTGCCGCTCGCCCGCGCCCTGCGCCTCGAGCTCGACGACCTCGTGCCCCGCTCGGTGCCCGACCCGCGGGTCGACCGCGTGACCCGTCACGTCGACCAGGTGGTCTTCGAGCAGCTCTCGCCCGAGTCCTCGCCGTCGCAGGCCGCCCGGGTCACCTTCCCGCCGCCCGCCGCCGGGGCCGTGCCCGAGCCGCGGGTGCACGACGGCTACGAGTGGCTGTACGTGCTCAGCGGCCGGCTGCGGCTGGTGCTCGGCGAGCACGACATCGTGATGGGGCCGGGGGAGGCGGCGGAGTTCGACACCCGCACCCCGCACTGGCTGCACTCCGCGGGCCCCGGGCCCACCGAGCTGCTGGCGATCTTCTCCAAGCAGGGCAAGCGGATCCACCTTCGGGCGAAGCCGAAGGGCGCCTAGCCGAGAGGTTCCGCGGCCGCGGCGCAAGCCCCTCAGCCGATTTCCGGCCGGCTGCATCCAGACGGGGTCCCCGGCGGGAAGTACCTAGTAACACCGACGCTCCGGTCGGTGCGAACACTAGGAGAATCACATGCGCAGATCACTCGCCGTCGGCAGCGCAGCCGGCTGCATCGTGGCACTGGGACTCGTCGCCGTTCCCGCCCAGGCCATCTCCCCGGCCACGGCCGACCTTTACGTGCTGCACGCCGTGCCGGCGACGCCCGTCGACGTCTACGTCAACGGCGCCCTCACCCTCGACGACTTCCAGCCGGGCGACCTCGCCGGCCCGCTCGACCTCGCCGCGGGCACCTACACCGTGGCGATCACCGCCGCCGACGCCGCGGACGACAGCGCGCCGGTGATCGGGCCGATCGACCTCCCGCTCGCGGCGGGCACCAGCTACACGGCGGTGGCGCACCTCGGCGCGACGGGCACGCCCACGGCCACCCTCTTCACCAACGACCTCGCCAAGACCGCGCCGGGCCAGGGCCGCCTCACCGTGCGCCACGTCGCCGCGGCCCCGGCCGTCGACGTGCTCGCCGGCGGGAGCCCCGTGATCACCAACCTGGCCAACCCGGCCGAGGCCAAACTCGACCTCGCGGCCGGCACGGTGTCCGCGGCGGTGGCCGCCACCGGCACCACGACGCCGGTGATCGGACCGACCGACGTGGCCGTGCAGGACGGGGTGAACACCATCCTCTACGCCTGGGGCAGTCTCGAGGCCGGCACGCTGGCGATCGCGTCGCAGACCATCGGCGGGCTGCACAGCGCGCCGAACGCCGTGCCGGCAGGCGAGGCCGGGCTCGTCGCCGACCCCGACCCGGCACCCTTCGTCTGGGGTGCCGGCGCGATGCTCCTGCTGCTCGCCGCCGCGGCGCTGAGCGTGTCCCGGGCGCGCTCCGACCGCCGGGAGCTGCCGGCCCGCCACGGCCGGTCGGGCCGCTGACCATCTCCCATCGCACAGCACGGACCGCCAGCGGCGCACTCGCCGTCGGCGGTCTCGTGCTCGCCCTGATCGCCGGATGCTCCGCGAACCCAGCTGCGGAGCATCCGGTCCCGAGCGCCCCGGCGACGGCGGAGGGGAGCGTCGGCCCAACCCCGCGGCCGGCGCCGCCCGCCGTGCCCATCCAGGGCACCGACCTCGCACCCGCCGCGGAGGTGATGCCGCCCGTGCGGATCGCCATCCCGGACGCGCGGATCGACATCGCGGTGGCCCCGGTGGGTGTGCTCGACACCGGGGTGATGGAGCTGCCCGCGCAGGTCGACGTGGCCGGCTGGTACCGCTTCGGACCGGGACCGGCGAGCGCGGCGGGGGCCACGGTGCTCGCCGCCCACGTCGACTCGCTGCGCTACGGGCGAGGCCCCTTCTCCCGGCTGAAGGAGCTCGGCGTCGGGGCGACGGTCACCGTGACGACCGCCGACGGTGCGGCGCACGCCTACACGATCACCAGCAACGAGCGGGTGTCGAAGCAGGAGATCCCGCTCGACGCGGTGTTCGACCAGGCAGGCGCCCCGCGGCTGGTGCTGATCACCTGCGGCGGGCAGTTCGACCAGGGGACCGGCCACTACCTCGACAACATCCTCGTCACCGCAACGCCTGTCGCCGGATGAGGGGCGCGACCTACCATGAACGCGAATCCGCCCCCGCAGACCCGCACCACCGGAGCGCCCTCCATGCCGCAGAACGCGAACCCCGCCGCAGGGCCCGGTGACCGCTCGAGCGGGCGCGACGGGCACGACGAGGTCGTGGCCGGCTTCCTCGCCGGCGACGAGCGCAGCCTCGCCCGGGCGTACGCGCTCTGGTCGCCGCTGGTGTACACGCTGGCCCTGCGCTCGCTCGCCGATGTCGCCGACGCCGAGGACGTGACCCAGAAGACCTTCGTCGCCGCCTGGCAGGGGAGGGCCGGCTACGACCCGCGGCGCTCCCGGCTGCCCGCGTGGCTCGTGGGCATCGCCCGCCACTGCATCGCCGACGCGCACGCCCACCGGGCGCGACTGCGCCGGCTCGACGAGCAGCTGGCCGCGGCGCAGCCGATGCGGGACGCCGCAGCGGTCGAGCTCGACCTCGCCGACCGCATCGCCGTGGCCGACGAGATCGAGCGGCTGGAGCCCGACGCACGCCGCATCATCCGCCTCGCCTTCTACGACGACCTCACCCACCACCAGATCGCCGACCGGCTGGGCATGCCGCTCGGTACGGTGAAGAGCCACATCCGCCGCAGCCTCGAGCGGATGAGAAGCAGACTGGGGGCGCCGAATGCCGCACGTTGATGCAGACACGCTCGCCCTGATCGCCCTCGGCGAGCCGGCGGCCAGCCGCGCCGACCTCGCGCACCTCGACGAGTGCGAGGGCTGCACGGCCAGCCTGGCCGAGCTCAGCCGGGTGACCAGGCTCGGGCGCGACTCCCTGGCCGACGGGCCGCTCAGCGTGCCCCGGCCGGAGGTGTGGGCCGGCGTGGCCACCGAGCTCGGACTGGCCGCGGATCTGGGGCCCCCCACCCGGCTCGGGCCGGCCGCGGAGCCCGGGCCGCTCGCGGAGCCCGGGCCGTTCGCGGAGCTCGGGCCGCTCGCAGAGCCCGGGCCGGCCGCCGAGCCCGGCCTGCTCGCGGTGCCCTGGCCGCCCGCCCGGCCGCGCCGTCGACTCGTCCCGCTGCTCGCCGCGGCGGCAGCGGCCGTGCTGCTCGTCGCCGCGGGCGTCGCCGGCTGGCAGCTGCTGCGCCCCGTGCCGCCGGAGATCCTCGCCACCGCGGCCCTCGACGCCTTCCCCGACTGGCCGGGGGCGTCCGGCCGGGCGGAGGTCGAGCGCCTTCCGGACGGCTCCCGGGTGGTGCGCCTCAGCATCGCGGCGCCCGACCGGCCGGGCGACTACCGCGAGGCCTGGCTGATCACCCAGGACGCGACCGCCCTGGTGAGCCTCGGCGTTGTGGACTCGTCGACGACGGTACTGGCGATCCCCGACGACATCGACCTCGCCCGCTACGACCTGGTCGACGTGTCGGCGGAGAGCTTCGACGGCGACCCCGCCCACTCGGGGGACTCGATCGTGCGGGGGCGCCTCGGCGGCTGACGCGCAGGGCCGCCGCGGGCGCCCTGCGCTGTCAGGCTCGGCGCCCGCGCTCCGGCTAGGCTCGCGGTCATGAAAAACCTCGGCATCATCGTCGGCGTTGTCATCGCGATCGTGATCGCCTGGTGGCTCGTCGGGTTCCTCTTCTCCCTCGCGTGGTTCATCGTGAAGGTCGTGATCGTCGCCGGAGTGGCCGTGCTGGTCTTCTTCGCGCTGCGCGGACTCCTGCCGCGAGGGTCCCGGGAATAGAATCCGGGCATCCGCCGTTTGCACATGTACATGCAAACGCATAGAGTTGCAGCAACAACCCGGGAGGGCACGCAGCCATGACTATCGGCACAGGAATGCAGTTCGGAATCTTCACCGTCGGTGACGTCACCACGGACCCCACGAACGACACGACACCCACCGAGCACCAGCGGATCAAGAACATCCTGACGATCGCGCAGAAGGTGGAGGAGGTCGGCCTCGAGGTGTTCGCGCTCGGCGAGCACCACAACCCGCCCTTCGTGCCGTCGAGCCCGACGACCATGCTCGGGTACATCGCCGCCAAGACCGAGCGGCTGATCCTCAGCACCGCCACCACGCTGATCACCACGAACGACCCGGTGAAGATCGCCGAGGACTACGCGATGCTGCAGCACGTGGCCGACGGCCGCGTCGACCTGATGATGGGCCGCGGCAACACCGGCCCCGTCTACCCCTGGTTCGGCAAGGACATCCGCGACGGCATCCCGCTGGCCATCGAGAACTACGCCCTGCTCCAGCGCCTCTGGCGCGAGGACTTCGTCAACTGGGAGGGCAAGTACCGCACGCCGCTGCAGGGCTTCCAGTCCACGCCGCGCCCGCTCGACGGTGTCGCGCCCTTCGTCTGGCACGGCAGCATCCGCTCTCCCGAGATCGCGGAGCAGGCCGCCTACTACGGCGACGGATTCTTCGCCAACAACATCTTCTGGCCGAAGGAGCACTACATGCGCCTCATCGGCTACTACCGCCAGCGCTTCGAGCACTACGGCCACGGCAAGGCCGAGGAGGCCATCGTCGGACTCGGCGGCCAGGCCTTCATGGCGAAGAACTCGCAGGACGCGGTGAAGCAGTTCCGCCCGTACTTCGACAACGCGCCCGTCTACGGCCACGGCCCCACGATGGAGGACTTCACCGAGCAGACCCCGCTCACCGTGGGCAGCCCGCAGCAGGTCATCGACCGCTACGCCGGGATGCGCGAGCACTACGGCGACTACCAGCGCCAGCTGTTCCTCATGGACCACGCCGGCCTGCCGCTGAAGACCGTGCTCGAGCAGCTCGACATCCTCGGCGAGGAGGTCGTCCCCGTGCTGCGCAAGGAGCTCGCGAAGAACCGCCCGGCGAACGTGCCGGACGGCCCCACCCACGAGGCCCTGGTCGCCAAGCGCGACGCGGCCCTGGTCGAGCCCGCGGAGGTCGCATCATGACCACCCGCAGGATCGCGGTGATCACCGCCGGGCTCAGCCAGCCCTCGTCGACGAGGCTGCTCGCCGACAGGCTGGCGGATGCGACGACCCGCCGACTGCAGGACCTGGGAGTCGACGCCGAGGTGAGCATCGTCGAGCTGCGCGACACCGCGCAGGACGTCGTGAACAACCTGATGACCGGCTTCCCGAGCCCGAAGCTCGAGGCGGCGATCGACACCGTCACGAACGCGGACGCGCTCATCGCGGTGACCCCGATCTTCACCACGAGCTACAGCGGCCTGTTCAAGTCGTTCATCGACGTGCTCGACCCGGTGTCGCTCACCGACATGCCCGTGCTCATCGCCGCGACCGGCGGCAGCGAGCGGCACTCGCTCGCGCTGGACTACGCGATGCGCCCGCTGTTCACCTACCTGCACGCGCAGGTGGTGACCACGAGCGTCTACGCGGCGTCCAGCGACTGGGGCACGGGCGGCGACGCGACCTCGGGCGCGCTGCCCGACCGCATCGAGCGCGCCGCCCGCGAGCTCGCGGCGCTGGCCGCGGTCTCCGACCGCTCCAGCCGGGTGGTCGACCCCTTCGCCCTTCCCACCGGGTTCAGCCCGGTCGGCGGGTACGGGGCGCAGTAGCGCCTCCCGTTTCGCCCGCTTCCGCCCCGTTTCCCGCCGGATTCGGGGCCGAAGCGGGCGAAACGTCGTTAACGTGGGGGGATGACTACATTCTTCAGGCTGGGCCCGGTCGGCGACGAGATCCCCGCGATGGACAGCGGGGACGGGGTCGTCCGCGACCTCCGCTCGCTCACCGCGGATATCGACGGGGCCTTTCTGGCGGGTGACGGGCTTCGCCGGGCGCGGGAGGTCGCATCCGCTCTGCCGGAGCTGGAGGGTGCCGCCCGCCTGCGCGTCGGCGCCCCGATCGCCCGGCCGGGCGCGGTGCTCTGCATCGGGCAGAACTACGCCGCGCACGCCGCGGAGTCGGGCAACGGGGCGCCGACCGTGCCGATCCTGTTCTTCAAGCACCCGAACACCGTGGTCGGGCCCTTCGACGACATCCGCGTGCCGCCGACCGCGCAGAAGATCGACTGGGAGGTCGAGCTCGGCGTGGTGATCGGCCGCACCGCGCGCTACCTCGAGTCGGAGGCGGACGCCCTCGACCACATCGCCGGCTACGTGGTGAGCCACGACGTGTCGGAGCGCACCTGGCAGAAGGAGGAGTCGGGCGGGCAGTGGTCGAAGGGCAAGATCGCCGAGACCTTCAACCCGCTCGGGCCCGGACTCGTGCCCGCCGACGAGGTGGACCCGCAGGCGCTGCGCATCTGGTCGACGGTGAACGGGCTTCCCCGCCAGGACTCGACGACCGCCGACATGGTGTTCTCCGTCGCGTTCCTGGTCTGGCACCTGTCGCAGTACTCGGTGCTCGACCCGGGCGACCTGCTCAACACGGGGACGCCGGAGGGCGTGGCGATGTCCGGCCGCTTCCCGTACCTGAGGGCGGGCGACGTGGTGGAGCTCGGCGTCGAGGGGCTCGGCACCATGCGGCAGGAGCTGGTGCCCGCGCCGCGCTGACCGAGGCGCGCTGGCGCGTGCGTTTCACGACGGCCGGTTGGCCACGAGGGCGAGCGCGTACTCCTCCCACCATTCGCCGGCGGCGGGTCCGCCGTTGCACGGGCCGTCGCTCGCGCCCGGGTGCTTCACCCAGAGCAGGGCGTCGAGCTTCGTCGAACCCGGAACGGAACGGGGATCCTGCCCGAGACCCGCGCCGGAGGGATTGCACCAGGTGCCGGTCCAGCCGCGCCCGTTGCGGGACACGTCGATCACGTAGTGCTTCCAGCCGACGCGTGATGACACCTTGCCGGCGTAGTCGGACTCGCGCTGCACCGGATAGAAGTTGGACACGTTGGTGTAGAAGCCGGTGGCGCGCGCGATGCCGGCCCGCCCGAGCCACTCGGCCTGCGCGGCCGGTGTGAGCCAGTTGGAGTTGCCCCCGTCGAGGTAGGTGCGGAGCCCCGCCGCCTCGAGGATGTCGACGGCCTGCCCGATGAGCCCGGGGCGCACGTCCACCTCGCTCGCGCACTTCGGGTTCGCCAGCGAGGCCAGCGAGTCCGGCTCGACGAGCACCATGGCGCCGGTGCCTGCAAGCTCCGCGGCGACCACGCGGTTCCAGTCGAGGTACTCGGCGTAGTCGGTGCCCCCGGCGGAGTGCCCGCCGCAGTCGCGGAAGGGGATCGCATAGGTGACGAAGACGAGGGTGGCCCCCTGCCGCGCCGCGGCCGCGACGTGACGGCGGATCACACTGCGCATCAGCGGCTCACCCCACCACTCGCCGAGCCAGACTGCGGTGGGCTGCGATGCAATCCGACCGATGGCGTCGGCGGCCGCGGTGTCGCCGGCCGCACGCAGTCTCGACTCCGCGCGCGCGGCATCCGTTCCCGCCTCCAGGTAGAGCGGTTCCTCGACGACGTCCGACGCGGAGACAGGCGGAGTGCCGGGAACAGCGTGGGTGCCGGGCCCCGCCCCCGCGAGCGAGCTCGCCGCGAGCAGCGCGATGACGACCGAGGCCACCGCGCGCACGGCTACTGCTTCGCCGGCCGGTTGTCGACGAGGTCGAGCGCCTGCTGCTCCCACCACTGGCCGGCCTTCGGGCCGCCGTTGCACGCCCCGTCGCTCACTCCCGGGTGCTTGATCCAGAGCAGCGCGTCGAGGTGGGTGCTCTCGCTCGTGGTGACCACCGGCGGCTGCCCGAGGGCCGCGCCGGTCGGGTTGCACCAGTCGCCCTTCCAGCCGTTGCCGTTGCGCGACACGTCGGTGACGAAGCGCTTGCCGCCGATCAGCGCCGAGAGCGCCTCGCCGTACTCGCGCTCCTCGTCGACCCGGTAGAAGTTGGAGACGTTGGTGAAGAAGCCGCGCGCGTCTGCGACACCGGCCTTGGTGAGCATCTCGGCCATGCGCCGCTCGGGGATCCAGTTGTTGTTGCCCGCGTCGAGGTACGAGGTGAGCCCGGCCTTCGTGAAGCTCGCCACCGCCTCCTTGATCAGCGGCAGGCGGCGCGCCTCCTCGCCCGCGCACTTCTCGCTGAACAGCATCGCCAGCGAGTCGGGCTCCACGATCATCACGGCGCCGGTGCCGGCGAGCTGGTCGGCGAGCGCCTGCGCCCAGGCGCCGTACTCGTCGTAGTCGAGTCCGCCGGCGGAGTGCCCGCCGCAGTCGCGGTTCGGGATGGCGTAGGCCACGAACACCAGCGTGGTCCCCGCCGCCTCGGCCTCCTCGATGTACCTCCCGATCACGCCGGGCATCTTCTCCGCCGTGAGCCACTCGCCGAGCCAGATCGCCGTCGGCTGCTGGCTGATCTCGGCGATCTTGCGCGCCTTCTCCGTCTCGCCGTCGGCGAGCAGCGCGTCCTCCGCGACCACCGCCTCCGAGCGCGGGTCGAGGAACGGACCCCCGGGAAAGAGCTCGGCGCTTGTCCTCTCACCGGGTGCCGACGTCGAGGTCGGCGTGGGTGTGGCGGATGTCGCGGCCCCGTCGTCCTCGGACGGCGCCGTGCACCCCGCGAGAGCGAGCATCGCGGCGACCGCGACGGCGATGCCGGCCCGCCCGCGCATGGTGGTCGTCCCCATTCGTACCCCCCTGATGAGGTACAAGGCTTGCACGGGACCGCCCGGCTGGCAATGCGATCCAGCGGATGCGGAGCCTCGCGGCTCCGTCACGCGGCGGTCTCAGCCCGTGAAGCGCGCCTCCAGCTGGGCCAGCAACGCCGCGACCGCCGGGCTGGGCGAGGGCCGCGAGATGACGCTCAGCTGCCAGGGCACCTCGGGCGACGCGATCGGCACCGCCACGGTGCCGGGGGCGAGCCGCAGGGTGACGAGGGGCACCACGCCGACCCCGAGGTCGGCGGCGACGAACCGCGGGACCTCGCCCAGATCGCTCACCTCGGTCGCCACCGTGCGGGGCACGCCCGCCGCCGCGAAGGCGCGCTCGATCACGACGCGGTTGCCGAAGCCGGCGGGGGTGTCGATGAAGCGCTCGTCGGCGAGGTCGGCGAGGCGCAGCGTGGCGCGGGCGGCGAGCGGATGCCCCACCGGCAGCACGGCCGCGTAGCGGGTGGTGGCCAGCGTGAGCACGTCGAGCCCGACGAGGTCGTGGTCCGGCAGGCCCATGAACGCCAGGTCAACGCGGCCGCGGCGCACGTCCTCGGCGAGCCCGGTGGAGCCGGAAGCGGATGCGCCCAGCTGCAGGTCCACCAGCGGGTGCGCGGCGTGGAAGCCGCCGAAGAGCCCCGGCAGGTCGAGCATCTCGATGTTGGTGAAGATGCCCACCCGCAGGCGGCCGCGGATGCCGGCCGAGGACTGCGCGGCGGCGCTGCGCACCCGGTCGACCGCCTCGAGCGCACGGCGGGCCTCCGGCAGCACCACCTCGCCCGCCGGGGTGAGCGTCACGGACTTCGTCGACCTCGCGAAGAGCACGGTGCCGAGATCCCGCTCGAGCGCGCGGATGCCGGCTGACACCGTGGACTGGACCGCGAACATCCGCTGGGCCGCCCTGGTGAAGTTGAGCTCCTCGGCGACGGCGACGAAGTATTCGAGCTGGCGGGTGTCCATGGCTCATTATCGCTCGAAGCGATCACTCAAAGCGAGAACAGTCGTTGGACACGATGGCTGCACGGGCGCAGTCTGGGGGCATGACAACCCTCGCCCCCGAGCGCGCACGCCTCGTCCTCCGCCACGGCACCGGCTTCTGGATCATCGCCGCCGCGTTCATGACGGTGATGGCCTTCTCGACGCTCCCGACCCCGCTCTACGCGCTGTACCAGCAGCGCGACGGCTTCGCGACCATCCTGATCACCGTGATCTTCGCCGCCTACGGCGTGGGTGTGATGGCGAGCCTCTACCTCGCCGGCCACATCAGCGACTGGCTCGGGCGCCGCCGGATCATCCTCATCGCGATCGTCGTCGAGATCGCGGCATCCGTTCTCTTCCTGCTCTGGCCGGAGGTTCCCGGGCTGATCGTGGCACGCTTCGTGAACGGCGTCGGGGTGGGCATGCTGACCGCCACGGCGACCGCCCATCTCAGCGAGCTGCGCGCCGTCGCGCGGCCCGAGGAGGGGCCGGCCACCTCGGGCACCGTGTCGAGCTTCGTCAACATCGGCGGGCTCGCGCTCGGCGCGCTGGTCTCCGGATTCCTCGCGCGGTTCGTGGTGGCGCCGCTCGTGGTGCCGTACGCGGTGTTCCTGGTGCTGCTCGTCGCGGCCGCGATCGCCGTGGCCTTCGTACCGGAGACCGTCGAGCAGCTGGAGGAGCGCCCGGCCTACCGCCCGCAGCGCGTGTCGCTGCCGGCGGCCTCGCGCTCCACCTTCTTCGCGGCCGGCGCCGCGGCCTTCTCCGCCTTCGCGATCTTCGGGCTGTTCACCTCCCTCGCCCCCGGCTTCATCGCCGGCACGCTGGGGGAGCCCTCCCGGCTGGTCGCCGGCGCCGTGACCTTCGCGGTGTTCGGCGCGGCCGCGGTCTCCCAGGTGCTCACCGTGCGGATGCGCGCCGCCGCGCAGCTCACCCTCGCCGTCTGGCTGATGGCGACCGGCCTCGTGGCCCTGGCCGGGGGAGTGCTGCTGGCGAGCCTGCCCGTGTTCGTCGCGGCCGGGGTGCTGGCCGGAGCCGGTGTCGGCATCCTCTTCCGCGGCTCCATCTCGCTCGCGGCGTCGCTCGCCGGCGGGCCGGAGCGGGGCGAGATCCTCGCCGCGCTGTTCCTCATCGCCTACGCGGGCATGTCGGTGCCGGTGCTGCTCATCGGGGCGGCGCTGCTCGTGTTCCCCAGCAGCGCGGTGCTGGTGGTCTTCGCCGCGCTGGTGCTGGTGGCGGTGCTCTTCTCCGGGACGCGGATGATCGCCGCCCGTCGCGCGGACGCCCCCGCCTAGTGCGCGGCGTAGGTGCCCCCATCGCCTTTCGAGGCGGTTCCGGACGATAGACGCCGCCGCGATCGTCCGGAACCGCCTCGAAACCTGCGGGCGCTGTTCGATCGGACCAATGCTGCCGGTTAACCGACAGCGGCGGGCCGATCGAGCAGCGCCTCCCGTTATCCGGGGGTGGATCGGGCAGCGAGGTGCCGACCTGACAGCGCCGCCGGCGGAGGCGCCGCGCAGCGTTGACTTTCGAGGCGATTCCGGACGATAGACGCCGCCGCGGCCGCCTCGATCGTCCGGAACCGCCTCGAAACCTGAGCGCGCTGTTCGATCGGACCAATGCTGCCGGTTAACCGACAGCGGCGGGCCGATCGAGCAGCGCGCGGACCCGCGCGCGCCGCCGCCGCACCCGCGAATGCGCCGAATCCGCGGCTTTCGGGCGCCCGGCTGGTAGTCTGGACGGGCAACACAACGGAGCAGGCAGGCACGACGCTGGTCAGTGGTGGTGAATCTCCGGCATTCGCGAGCAACGCGCCCGGCGGTTTTCTACTGTTGACCAGACATGCGCCCCACTCTGGGGATAAGCGCGAGTACACATATCTGTGTGTCTGAAGCCCCTGCTCCTCGACGAGTCCGTTCCACACGGGAACTGACGTAAAACAAAGAGGAGAAACCCCCACATGGAGGGTCCAGAAATCAAATTCGCCGAAGCCGTTCTCGACAACGGCAAGTTCGGCACGCGCACCGTGCGCTTCGAAACCGGTCGTCTCGCACAGCAGGCCCAGGGCGCGATCGCGGCCTACCTCGACGAGGACACCATGCTGCTCAGCGCGACCAGCGCCGGCAAGCACCCCCGCGAGGGCTTCGACTTCTTCCCCCTCACGGTGGACGTGGAAGAGCGCTCCTACGCAGCAGGCAAGATCCCCGGATCGTTCTTCCGTCGCGAAGGCCGTCCGTCGACCGAGGCCATCCTGGTCTGCCGTCTGATCGACCGCCCCCTGCGCCCGACCTTCGTCGAAGGCCTGCGCAACGAGGTCCAGGTCGTCATCACCGTCCTGAGCATCGCTCCCGACGAGTTCTACGACGCCCTCGCGATCAACGCGGCCTCGCTGTCCACGCAGATCTCCGGCCTTCCGTTCTATGGCCCGATCGGCGGCATCCGCCTCGCACTGATCAACGACCAGTGGGTCGCGTTCCCCAAGTACAGCCAGCTCGCCGAGGCCGTATTCGACCTCACCGTCGCCGGCCGCCTCGTCACCGATGCCGAGGGCAACGAGGACATCGCGATCATGATGGTGGAGGCGGAAGCCACCGAGAACAGCTGGGAGCTCATCAAGGCCGGCGCCACGAAGCCCGACGAGGCAGTCGTCGCGCAGGGCCTCGAGGCCTCCAAGCCGTTCCTCAAGCAGCTCATCAAGGCCCAGCTCGAGGTCGCAGCGCAGGCGTCCAAGCCGATCGCCGCGTACCCGGTCTTCCCGCCGTACCAGCAGGCCACCTACGACGTCGTCGCGGGGTTCTCCTACGACGAGCTCAAGGGCGTCTACCAGATCGCCGACAAGGTCGAGCGCCAGACCGCCGACGACGAGCTGAAGGACCGCGTCAAGGCGCACGTCGCAGCCGAGATCGAGGCGGGACGCCTGGACGCCAGCGCGACCGGCGAGATCTCCGCCGCGTACAAGTCCGTGTCCAAGAAGGTCATGCGCACCCGCGTGCTGACCGAGGGCATCCGCATCGACGGCCGCGGCCTGTCCGACATCCGCGCGCTCGACGCCGAGGTGCAGGTCATTCCCCGCGTCCACGGTTCGGCGATCTTCCAGCGCGGCGAGACCCAGATCCTGGGCGTCACCACGCTGAACATGCTCAAGATGGAGCAGCAGATCGACTCCCTCGCGCCGGTCACCAAGAAGCGCTACATGCACCACTACAACTTCCCGCCCTACTCGACCGGTGAGACCGGCCGCGTGGGATCGCCGAAGCGTCGCGAGATCGGGCACGGCTTCCTCGCCGAGCGCGCCATCGCACCGGTGCTGCCTCCGCGCGAGGAGTTCCCCTACGCGATCCGCCAGGTGTCCGAGGCTCTCGGCTCCAACGGTTCGACGTCGATGGGCTCCGTCTGCGCCTCGACCCTGTCGCTGCTCAACGCCGGTGTGCCGCTGCGCGCACCCGTCGCCGGTATCGCCATGGGCCTCATCTCCGACGAGATCGACGGCGTCACCCGCTACGCGGCCCTGACCGACATCCTCGGCGCGGAGGACGCACTCGGCGACATGGACTTCAAGGTCGCCGGTACCTCCGAGTTCGTCACCGCGATCCAGCTCGACACGAAGCTCGCCGGGCTGCCCTCCTCCGTTCTGGACGGCGCGCTCAAGCAGGCGAAGGAGGCTCGCACCGCGATCCTCGCCGTGATCAACGCCGCGATCGACGCTCCCGACGAGATGGCGCCCACCGCGCCCCGCGTGATCTCGGTCCAGATCCCGATCGACAAGATCGGCGAGCTGATCGGCCCGAAGGGCAAGACGATCAACCAGATCCAGGACGACACCGGAGCAGACATCTCGATCGAGGACGACGGAACCGTGTACATCGGTGCTGTCGACGGACCGTCGGCCGAGGCCGCACGCGCCGCCGTCAACGCGATCGCGAACCCGCTGAACCCCGAGGTCGGGGAGCGCTTCCTGGGAACGGTCGTCAAGATCGCCACCTTCGGTGCGTTCGTCTCGCTCACCCCGGGCAAGGATGGTCTGCTGCACATCTCCGAGGTGCGTAAGCTTGCTGGTGGCAAGCGCGTCGAGAACGTCGAAGACGTCCTCGCCGTCGGCCAGAAGATTCAGGTTGAAATCACCAAGATCGACGACCGCGGAAAGCTGTCGCTCGCTCCTGTCGAGGACGAGACCGTCGGTGGAGACACCGAGGGTAGCGCAGCCCACAGCGAGGGCCCCGAGGCCCCCGCAGAGGGCTAGGCCCTAAAAGATCTGCTCGAGGCCTCTCGCCAGGCGCTCGAGTAAGACGGAGAAGCCCCCACCGCAAGGTGGGGGCTTCTTTGCGTCCTGATAACGAATCGCCGTGTCGTGACGCCGATGTCGGTGGCCGCCCCTAGTGTCGAAGCAATCAAGAAGGGGTGCGGATGTCCACGGCAATCGACACAGAACGCGTTCAGTCCCCGGGTCCCCACCTGGCACCAACCCACCTGACGCCGGCCCAGCCCGCAGCGGCCCGGCTCGCCCCCGACTCCTACCGCCGTGTCGGCGAATCGGACCTCCGGGTATTCCCCCTCGCCATCAGCGGCAACGTCTTCGGATGGACCGCCGAGACGAACGCCGCAGACGCCATCCTCGACAACTACGCCGAATACGGCGGCAACTTCATCGACACCGCCGACTCCTACGCCGCAGGGCGCAGCGAGATCATGATCGGCAACTGGATGCGCGACCGCCGCAACCGTCCGGACATGGTCGTCGCCACTAAAGTGGGCAAGAGCGCCGACCACCCCGGGCTGTCCGCCCGCACCCTCACCGCGGCCGTGCACGCCTCGCTCGAGCGCCTGCGCACCGGCTACATCGACCTGCTCTACCTGCACATCGACGACGAGACCGTGCCCTTCGAGGAGACCCTGTTCGCGGTCGACGAGCTCATCCGCGCGGGCAAGGTGCGCTACTTCGGGGTCTCCGACCACACCGGCAACCGGCTGATCGAGGCCCGCATCGCATCCGGCCAGATGGGTGTCGCCCCGATGACGGCGCTGCAGAACCACTACAACCTGATGCACCGCGGCGAGTACGAGGGCGACCTCGCCCGGGTCGCCGACCGCCAGGGGCTCGGTGTGATGCCGCGCTTCGCGCTCGCCAGCGGGTTCCTCACCGGCAAGTACCGCTCGCGCTCCGACCTCGCGAAGAACGAGCGCGGAGCGGAGGCGGCCCGCTACCTCGGCCGCCGCGGGGCCCGCGTGCTCGCCGTGCTCGACCGGATCGCCGCCGCCCACGAGGTGTCGGTGGCCTCCATCGCACTGGCCTGGCTGCTCTCCAAGCCGAACGTGGCAGCACCCGTCGCCTCGGCCAGTCGCCCGGAGCAGGTGGCCGACCTCACCGCCGCCGCACGCGTGCGGCTCACCCGCACCCAGATCGCCGAGCTCGACCGCGTATCCGCCTGACGGGGCACAGGCCACTCCCGACGCTCGTACCGTAGGCTCGTGGCGATGAATGGTGCAGTGCAGTTACCCCTCGACCTACCCGAACTCTCCTTCCGCTCGGCCGGTGACGCGCTTGTGCGACGCAGCGTGCTGCCCAGCGGCGTGCGCATCCTGAGCGAGAAGGTGCCGGGCGCCCGCAGCGCCACGATCGGCTACTGGGTGGCGGTCGGCTCCCGAGACGAGACCCCGAGCACCTTCGGCTCCACGCACTTCCTCGAGCACCTGCTGTTCAAGGGCACCACCACGCGGTCGGCTCTCGACATCGCCGTGAGCTTCGACGCGGTCGGCGGCGAGCACAACGCCATGACCGCCAAGGAGTACACCTGCTACTACGCGAAGGTGCAGGACAGGGACCTGCCGATGGCCGTCGAGGTCATCTCCGACATGCTCACGTCGTCGCTGCTCGACCGCGAGGAGTTCGAGACCGAGCGCGGTGTCATCCTCGAGGAGCTCGCGATGGCCGACGACGACCCGGGCGACGTCACCAGCGAGCGGTTCTTCGAGGCGGTGCTGGGCGACCACGCCCTCGGACGCCCGATCGGCGGGAGCGCGGAGACCATCGCCGCCGCCACGCGCGACTCCGTCTGGAACCACTACCGCGCCAACTACCGCGCGCAGGACCTGGTGATCACCGTCGCCGGCGCCGTCGACCACGACGAGCTCGTCGCCGGGGTCACGGCCGCCCTGCGGCGCGCCGACTGGAACCTCGACGCCGCCGCCGCGCCCGTGTCGCGCCGCAGCGCCAGCGGGGAGCTGATCCAGCGCGGCAGCGCCCTCTCCGTGGTGCAGCGCCCGATCGAGCAGGCCAACATCCTGCTCGGCGTCGAGGGCCTCGCCGCCACCGACCCGCGCCGCGCCACCCTCGCCGTGCTCAACTCCGTGCTCGGCGGCGGCATGTCGTCGCGCCTGTTCCAGGAGATCCGCGAGAAGCGCGGCCTGGCCTACTCCGTCTACTCCTTCTCGCCGAGCTACTCCGACGCCGGACTCTTCGGCATCTACGCGGGCTGCTCGCCGTCGAAGGTGGCGCAGGTGGCCGACCTGATGCTCAGCGAGTTCCGCGCGCTGGCCGACGGCGGCGTCTCGGCCGAGGAGCTTCGCAGGGCGAACGGACAGCTCAGCGGAGCATCCGCTCTCGCCCTCGAGGACTCCGACACCCGCATGTCGCGTCTCGGCCGCGCCGAGCTGACCATGGGGGAGTACGTCGACCTCGACGAATCGCTGCGGCGACTGGACATGGTCACCGCGGACGGAATCCGCGAACTTGCCGAAGAGCTCGTGTCGCGACCGCTTTCCGTGGCCGCAGTCGGCACGATAGGTGAAGATATCTTCGCCGGACTCGCAGAGTCGCCCGCGCCGGCCGCGTAACAACCGCGTGAATCTCGAACACAGAGCAGGTGCAAACGTGTCACATTTCATCTACCTGGTGCGCCACGGCGAGCAGCAGGACGCCGAGTACGGCATGCCCGACGGCCCCCTCTCCCCGCGCGGGCGCCGGCAGGCCGAGGCCATCGCGGAGCGCCTGAGCGGCGTGCCGTTCACCGGAGCCTGGCACTCGCCGCTGCAGCGCGCCGCCGAGACCGCGACGATCATGGGCGAGCGGATGCCGGCGCTGCAGTCCCAGCCGTCGGCCCTGCTCTTCGACTGCATCCCGAGCGGCCCGACGCCCGACATGCCCAAGTCGTTCGGAAAGTTCTTCGGGGGAGTCACCGACGAGGAGATCGACGCCGGGCAGGCGCAGATGGCGGATGCGACGGCCGAGTTCCTGACACCGGCCGGCGACCGCCACGACCTCCTGGTCACCCACAACTTCGTGATCGGCTGGTTCGTGCGCGAGGTGCTCGACGCACCGAACTGGCGCTGGCTCGGTGTCAACCAGGCCAACTGCGGGCTCACGGTCATCCGGGTGCGCTCGGCGAAGCCGCCGGTGCTCGTGTCGCACAACGACCTCGGCCACCTGCCGGTGGAGCTGCGCACCGGCCTGCCCGAGGACTGGCCGCACTACTAGAACCATTGGTTGAGTAGCAGGCGAGCGAAGCAAGATCGCGTCCCCGTTGGTTGAGTAGCAGGCGAGCGAAGCGAGATCGCGTATCGAAACCTGGCCGCGCTACGAGAACTCCTAGAGGTCTTTCTCGAACCAGTCGGTGGCGTTCGGGTTGTCGTTGTACGGCTCCACGTTCGCGAAGCCGACCGAGCGGTAGAGCCCGCCGGCGGCCTCCAACGAGGAGTTCGTGTCGAGCACCAGCTGCCGGGCGCCGAACGCCCGTGCCCGCCGCTCCAGCTCGGCCAGCAGCGCCCGGCCGTAGCCGAGGCGGCGGGTGTGCGGCTGCAGCCAGAGGTGCTTGACCTCGTAGCGCACCTCGCCGCCCGGCCCGTCATCGATACGGCGGATGCCGCCGCAGCCCACGTCCGCGGGCTCGCCGGCGAGGTCCTCCGCCTCCACGATCAGGAACACGCCCCGCGGCGGCATGAACTGAGCCGGATCGGGGAACGTCGTCGTGTAGGTGCCCTGCTCGGGCGAGAAGGTGAGCTCTCGGGAGTGGAAGTACTCGGTGAGGAGCGCGTGAGCCGCGGCATCCGTCGTCTCGGATTCGCGCCAGGTGACCATGACACCAGCCTAGGCGCGGCCTTGGTAGATTTGACCAATGACTACGAAGGTCGCCGTCGTCGGCGCATCCGGCACCATGGGGCGTCTCGTCTCCCGTCTCGTCACCGACGCCGAGGGCTTCGAGCTCGTGGCGTCGCTCACCTCGCGCAGCCCGCTCAGCGACATGCTCGCCGCGGACCTCGTCGTCGACGTGACGCTGCCAGCGGTATCGCAGGGCGTCGTCGAGTTCGCGGTCGCGAACGGCAGGAACGTGCTCGTCGGCACCTCCGGCTGGTCGAGCGAGCGCATCAGCCGGCTCGAGCACCTGATCAAGGACCTCCCCGGCGACAAGCCGGGCGTGGTGATCATCCCCAACTTCTCCATCGGGTCGGTGCTCGCCACCTCCTTCGCCGCGATGGCCGCGCGCTTCTACGACTCGATCGAGATCATCGAGGCGCACAAGTCCACCAAGATCGACTCGCCGAGCGGCACCGCCGTGCGCACCGCCGAGATCATCGGACGCGCCCGCGCGGCGCTCGGCCCGGTCATCGCCCCGCACGCCGACCAGCGCGCCCGTGGCCAGCAGGTCGCCAGCGTTCCGATCCACAGCCTGCGGATGCAGGGTGTGGTCGCCAAGCAGGACGTCGTCTTCGGCGGCACGGGGGAGACCCTCACCCTCAGCCACACCACCATGTCGGAGACCTCCTACGAGGCGGGGATCCTGCTCGCGCTCGAGGCCGCGCGCACCGCCATCGGCGTCGTCGTCGGGCTCGACAGGCTGATCGACCTCGGGCCGGCCGGCACCGGCCCCACGAGCGGACCCTCCGCGTGAAGTCCCGCATCGCCGCCATCGGCATGGCCGTGCTGCTGGCGATCTACCTCGTCTTCGTCGTCAACTACGCGATCGTGATGATCGGCACGGGGGTCGGCGTCGCGATCGCGATGGGCGTGGCCCTGCTCGTGCTTCCGCTGATCGGGGCCTGGCTGCTCTGGCGCGAGATCCTCTTCGTGCTGCGCGGCGAACGCCTCGTGCGGCTTCTCGGCGCCGCGGGCGGCCTGCCGGTGGACGACCTGCCGCGCCGGCCGAGCGGACGCGCCGAGCCCGAGGCGGCCGACGCGCAGTTCCCCGTCTACAAGGCCGCGGTCGAGGAGAACCCCGACTCGTGGAGCGCCTGGCTGCTGCTCGGCCTCGCCTACGACGCCAGCGGCGACCGCCCGCGGGCGCGCTGGGCGACCCGCGAGGCGATCACGCTGGAGCGTGCCGGGCGCTAGCCCGCGCGACGCCGCTCTCGCCGGGCGCTAGCCCCAGACGGCGCGGATCGCCGCGTCCACGGTGCTGTGCCGGAACTCGAAGCCGTCGGCCACCAGCGCCTGCGGAACCACCTTCTGGCTCGGCAGCAGCAGCTCGCGGCCGGGCTCGCGCAGCGCCAGCTGCACCACCGGCTCCGGGATCGTGAACAGGTGCGGCCGGTGCATCGCGTCCGCGAGGGTCGTTGTCACGAGCTTCGCACTCGCGGGCACCGGGCCGGCGAGGTTCACCGGTCCGCTCAGCTCCGAGGTGAGCAGGTGGCGGATGGCGGCCGCCTCGTCGTGGAGCGAGATCCAGGGCCAGAACTGCGCGCCGGTGCCGAGCGTCGCTCCAAGGCCGACGCGGGTGAGCAGGCCGAGGGGCGTGAAGGCTCCGCCGTCCCCGACGACCAGCCCGGTGCGCACGTTGACCACCCGGGTGGCGTGGGCGGCGAGCCGGGAGGCCTGCTCCCAGGCGTCCACCACGTCGGAGAGGAAACCCTCGCCCTTGGTCGCGTCCTCGAGCAGCTCCTCGCCGGGCCGGTCGCCGTAGTAGCCGACGGCAGAGGCGCTGAGGAAGGTGGCTGGCGGCTTCTCGGAGGAGTTGATCGCCTCGGCGAGGGTGCGCGTCGCGTCGATGCGCGAGCGGAGGATCTCGCGCTTGTAGCCGGGGGTCCAGGGCAGGCGCCCGGTCGAGGCCCCGGAGAGGTTGATCACGGCGTCGGCGGATGCGACGAGACCCGGGTCGATCACGCCGGCCGCCGGGTACCAGCGGTACTCGTCGCTGGCGCGCCTCTCGCGACGCACCAGCCTCAGCAGCTCGTGGCCATCCGCTTCGAGCTGGCTGCGCAGCTCGGAGCCGATCAGGCCGGACGCTCCGGCGATGAGGATGCGCATCAGGCGAGGCTCGCTTCGAGGGTGATCGGGATGCCGGCCAGGGCCTTCGAGACCGGGCAGTTCTGCTTGGCCTCCTCGGCGAGGCGCTCGAACTCCTCCTCGCTGATGCCGGGCACCTTGGCGCTGACGAGCAGGTGGCTGCCGGTGATCCCACTGGCGGGGTCGAAGGTGACGGCCGCGGTGACCTGGAGGCTCTCCGGCACGTGGCCGGCCGAGGAGAGGCCGTTGGAGAAGGCCATCGAGTAGCAGGCGGAGTGCGCGGCGCCGAGGAGCTCCTCCGGGTTGGTCTTGCCCGCCTCGCCCTGGGAACGGGCGGCCCAGGACACGGGGAACTCCGCGGCGTCGGAGGAGTCGAGGGAGGTGGTGCCGGATCCGCTGGGCAGATCACCGAACCAGAGGGTGGTGGCTTCGCTGGTGACAGACATGGGAAAGCTCCTTTTCGTCGTTCCCACCCTAGGCGCGCCCGCCTGAGCCGTCACCTCTCCGCGGGGCCATTGCGCTCCCGCGTCGGTGGCAGGCGCTATCGTGAAAGCCGTGCCAGAAGAGACCGAACCAGACGCGCCCATTTTCCGTTCCGACATGAAGGTCGAGCTCGTCCGGGCGAGCGCCGACGACTCCGACGTGCTGTTCGCCGCGCGCGTGTCGACCCAGGGCGAGAAGACGCTCGAGTCCGCGCAGGACGAGACCGTCGACGCCAGCCGCAGCAAGGGCCTCATCAACTACCTGATGCGCGACCGCCACGGTTCGCCCTTCGAGCACAACTCGATGACCTTCTACGTGCAGGCGCCGATCTTCGTCTTCCGCGAGTTCATGCGGCACCGCATGAACTCCTACAACGAGGAGAGCGGACGCTACCGCCAGCTGAACGGCGTCTTCTACGTGCCGGCCGCCGAGCGCAACCTGGTGCAGATCGGCAAGCCGGGCGCCTACGTGTTCGAGCCGGGCACCCCCGAGCAGCACTCGATCGTCGACGCCGAGGTGCGCGCCACCTCGAGCGAGGCGTTCGCCTCATACCAGCGGATGCTGGCGGCCGGAGTCGCCCGCGAGGTGGCGAGAGTCGTCCTCCCGCTCAATATCTACTCCTCGATGTACGTCACCATGAACGCCCGCTCGATGATGGCGTTCCTGAGCCTGCGCACCACGCGCGAGGGCTCGCACTTCCCCTCGTTCCCGCAGCGCGAGATCGAGATGGTGGCCGAGCAGATGGAGGAGCACTTCGCCCGCCTGATGCCCCTCACCTACGAGGCCTTCAACACCAACGGCCGCGTATCCCCCTAGCGACTGCCGAATGAAGGAGATCCTCGGCAGAACCGGCCGGGATCGGCATGCGCCGGCACCGATCGCCCGCTATTTCCTTCATTCGGCAGCGCGATAGCGAGTCGCGCGGCCCGCCGGGCGCTGGCGACGCGATAACCTATAACACGTGTCTACTACGTCGAACCCATTCGGCCAGGTGCTCGTCGCCCTGGTAACGCCCTTCACGCCCGACGGCGAAGTGGATTGGGCCGACGTCGAGAAGCACATCGACGACGTCATCACCGCGGGAGCCGACGGCATCGTCGTCACCGGAACCACGGGCGAGACCAGCACCCTCACCGACCCGGAGAAGCTCCGCCTCGTCGAGGTGGCCAAGTCCGTGGCGAACGGCCGGGCGAAGATCATCACCGGTGGAGGCTCCAACGAGACCGCCCACGCGATCGAGCTCTACAAGGCCAGCGAGAAGGCAGGCGCCGACGGCGTCATGATCGTCACGCCGTACTACAACAAGCCCACCCAGGCCGGAGTGCTCACCCACTTCCGCATGATCGCCGACGCCACCGACCTCCCGGTCATCCTCTACGACATCCCGGGCCGCACCGGCATCCCGATCACGTACGAGACGATCCTGCGCGCCGCGAAGCACCCGAACATCCGCGCGATCAAAGACGCCAAGGGCGACTTCAGCGAGGTCAGCCGCGTGCTCAACCAGACCGACCTGCTCTACTTCTCCGGCGACGACGCCAACGTGCTGCCGCACCTGAGTATCGGCGCCAGCGGCCTGATCGGCGTCACCGCGAACATCGCCGCCGCCCCGTACCGCGTGATCATGGACGCCGTGAACGCCGGCGACCTCGCCGCCGCCACCGCCGCCCACAAGCAGCTCGAGCCGCTCGTGCGCGCCGTCATGACGCACGTTCCCGGAACGGTCGCCGCCAAGTACATCCTGCAGGGACTCGGCCGCATCCACAGTGCCCGCGTGCGCCTGCCGCTCGTCGGCCCCGAGGAGTTCGAGGCCGCCCAGATCGAGGACGAGATCGCCCTCGTCGGCGACATCCCCGGCGTCGACTTCAGCAACTTCCGCCCCGACCGCAACGCCGCGGCAGGCGGAGCGCTGCCGAAGGTCGCCGGCACCACGCGCTAAGCGCACAACAACTTCACCATGGGGCGAGAAGCCCCGCCGCTTACAAGTTAGGACCGAATGACCACCAGGATCTACCAGCCCGCCAAGCTCAAACCCGGCACTCTCCGCATCATCCCGATCGGAGGCCTCGGCGAAATCGGCCGCAACATGACCTCCTTCGAGATCGACGGCAAGATTCTCATCGTCGACTGCGGCGTGCTCTTCCCCGAGGAGCACCAGCCCGGCGTCGACCTGATCCTCCCCGACTTCAGCCCGATCAAGGACCGCCTCGACGACATCATCGGTGTTGTGCTCACGCACGGCCACGAAGACCACATCGGCGCCGTCCCCTACCTGCTCAAGCTGCGCGCGGACATCCCGCTGATCGGGTCCACGTTCACGCTCGCGCTGATCGAGGCGAAGCTCAAAGAGCACCGCATCGTGCCGTACACGCTCACCGTCGCCGAGGGCGACCACGAGCGCATGGGGCCGTTCGACCTCGAGTTCATCGCCGTGAACCACTCGATCCCCGACGCCCTCGCCGTGGCCATCACCACCAAGGGCGGCACCGTGCTGCACACGGGCGACTTCAAGATGGACCAGCTCCCTCTCGACGACCGCATCACCGACCTGCGCGCCTTCGCGCGCATCGGCGAGGCCGGCCTCGACCTGTTCATGTCGGACTCCACCAACGCCGACGTCCCCGGCTTCACGCCGAACGAGCGCGACATCGGACCGGTGCTCGAGTCGGTCATCGCCCGCTCGCCGCGCCGCGTGATCGTCGCCAGCTTCTCCAGCCACGTGCACCGCGTGCAGCAGGTGCTCGACGCCGCCGCCGCCAACGACCGCAAGGTCGTGCTGATGGGCCGCTCGATGGTGCGCAACATGGGCATCGCCGCAGACCTCGGCTACCTCAAGGTTCCGAAGAACGTGCTGATCGACGCGAAGAAGGCAGTGAACCTGCCCGACAACAAGCTCGTCTACATGTCCACGGGCAGCCAGGGCGAGCCGATGGCCGTCCTGTCGCGCATGGCGAACCAGGAGCACCAGATCGTCATCGGCAAGGGCGACACGATCATCCTCGCGTCGAGCCTCATCCCCGGCAACGAGAACGGCGTCTACCGCATGATCAACGGGCTGATGAAGCTCGGAGCCAACGTCGTGCACAAGGGCAGCGCCAAGGTGCACGTCTCCGGCCACGCGGCCGCCGGCGAGCTGCTCTACTGCTACAACATCCTCAAGCCGAAGAACGTGCTGCCCGTGCACGGCGAGCAGCGCCACCTCGTGGCCAACGCGAACCTCGCCATCCAGACCGGCGTGCCGGAGGAGAACACGATCATCGCCGAGGACGGCACCGTGATCGACCTCAAGGACGGCTACGCCAGCGTCGTCGGCCAGCTCGACCTCGGGTTCGTCTACGTGGACGGCTCCAGCGTCGGCGAGATCACCGACGCCGACCTCAAGGACCGCCGCATCCTCTCCGAGGAGGGGTTCATCTCGATCTTCATCGCGGTGGACAAGCAGACCGGCGCCGTCATCGTCGGCCCGGAGATCCAGGCCCGCGGCTTCGCCGAGGACGAGGACGTGTTCAACGCCGTCATCCCGCAGATCGTCAAGGCGCTCGAGGACGCAGCGAAGCACGGCACCCAGGACGTCGCAGCCCTGCAGCAGGTCGTGCGCCGCACCGTCGGCCGCTGGGTCAACACCCAGCACCGCCGCAAGCCGATGATCGTCCCCGTGGTCATCGAGGCCTAGCCTCCGCGCCTCGTGCTGCTCGCTGGTCGAGTGGCAGGCGAACTCTGAGAGTTCGCGCACCTGTACTGAGTAGGCCGTCCACGGCCGTATCGAAGTGTCGAGACCCCGTCGCCCCACCAGCGCGGCGGGGTCTCGTGCGTCCCGCACAAATCATCCTCAGGGTTGATAGCCCCGCCGCGGACCCCGCGCTACTGTAAGCGAGGATTACACGCAAAGACGGGGAGCATCACGTGAACGTAGTACGTAAATGGGTCTTCCCCATCCTCCGGCTGCTCATCTTCGCGGCCATCGCGGTGGCTCTCGTGAAGGTGGCGTTCTTCGCCGACCCGAGCGAGACATCCGCCGACCCGGCCTTTCCCACCGGCGAGATCACCCAGCCGCAGTACACGGTGGCCGTCGGCACGGTGCAGAACGACGTCAAGCTCACCGGGACCGTCAATGCGGATGCCGCGGTGCCGATCAAGGCGACGCTCGCCGGCGAGGTGCGAAAGCTCCTGGTCACGCAGGGGCAGCACGTCGACGCGGGCACACCGATCCTCACCCTGCGCGCCGAGGTCGCCAACCCCGACGGCACGATGGCGGCCAAGAACGCCACGGTCACCTCGCCGAGCGCCGGAATCCTCTCCAGCCTCCCCGCACTGGTCGGGCAGATGTACGCGGTCGGCGACGCCGTCGGCCAGGTGGCCCCGCCGAGCTTCAACGTGAGCGGCGAGCTGCCGCCCGAGCAGCTCTACCGGCTGCTCAACCAGCCGACCGAGGCGCAGGTGACGATCACCAACGGTCCCGCCGCCTTCGCCTGCACCGGCCTCACCATCAGCAGCCCGCTCGCCGGGGCGGACGAGGCCGGCGCGGAGGGCGGCAGCCCCGCCCCCGCTGCTGGCGCGCCCACCGTGCGCTGCGCCGTGCCGGCCGACGTGACCGTGTTCCCCGGACTCGCCGCCAACCTGGTGATCGGGGGAGGGACCGCCGAGAACGTGCTCGTCGTCCCGACCACGGCGGTCGAGGGCACGGCGGGCACCGGCAGCGTCTACTTCGTGCTGCCCGACGGATCCAACGAGAAGCGCGCCGTGACGCTCGGCCTCAACGACGGTCTCAACGTGCAGGTGCTGACCGGACTCGCGGAGGGCGAGTCGATCCTCCAGTTCGTGCCGGGTGCCGCGGCCGTCTCGGCAGACGGCTGCCAGATCGGGCCGGACGGCCTGCAGGTGTGCCCCGGATGAGCCTCCTCAGACTCGAGGCGGTCACCCGTTCGGTCGAGCTCCCCGACGACCTCCCGCTGGAGATCCTGAAGGGCATCGACCTCGAGGTCTCCGTCGGCGACCACCTCAGCATCGTCGGACGGTCGGGATCGGGCAAGTCCACGCTGCTCAACCTGCTCGGGCTGCTCGACACCCCCACCAGCGGCGAGATCTACTTCGACGACCAGCCGGTGCGCTCCCTGCACTCGGGCGCACGCGACCGCAAGCGCGGCAGCGACATCGGGTTCATCTTCCAGCAGTTCAACCTGCTCAGCGGCCGCACCGCGCTCGAGAACGTGATGACCCCGCTGCTCTACGCCTCGGGGCGGCAGTTCTGGCGTCGCAGGCAGATTGCCGCGGAGATGCTCGAGCGGATGGGGCTCGGCGAACGCATGAACTCCATGCCCGAGCAGCTCTCCGGCGGCGAGCAGCAGCGGGTCGCGATCGGGCGGGCGCTCGTGCGCGGCCCGCGCCTGATCCTCGCCGACGAGCCCACCGGGGCGCTCGACATCGAGACCGGCGCCGCCGTGATGGCGCTGCTCGACGAGGTCGCGGAGTCCTCGGGCGCAGCACTCATCACGATCACCCACGACGCGAACGTGGCCGCACTCGCCCGCAGGCACTTCCGCCTCGACCGGGGAGTGCTCTCGCCGGTCGACGTGGCGCGTGTGCTCGCCCTCTCCGCTCCCGAGGTGACGCTGTGAGGGACATGGCGACCGGCCTCGTCGGCGCCGTGGTCGAGGCCTGGGCGGAGCTGCGCATCCACAGGACCCGCGTGCTGCTCAGCCTCGTCGGCGTCGCGGTCGCCGTCGCGGCGATCACCAGCGTCGTCGGCGTCGGGGCGATCGCCCAGCAGGCGCTCACCGAGCGGAACGAGAAGGGCGGCGGGCGCCCGGCGCTCGTCGTCGTCAGCGCCTTCAACGAGCGCACCGGCGCCACGGTCGAGCCCGACGCGCTGGAAGAGGCCCTCGCGACCACGACCGAGCGCTACTCGATCGACTACGCCAGCTGGAACAACTACGCCCAGGCGAACGTGCAGCTCCCCACCGGCGTGACCCTGGTCGAGTCGCGCTCCGTCGACGTCGACTACGGCACGATGCACCGCGTCGAGATGGCCCACGGCTCCTGGTTCGTCGACGCCGACGAGGAGCGCCTCGCTCCGGCCATCGTCGTCAACGAGCCCTTCTGGACGCAGCTCGGCTCGCCCGACCTGCGCACGAACCCGGTGGTGGAGATCGTCGCGGACGGCAGCGTGACCGCGGTCGTGGTCGGCGTCCTCCCCTTCGCCTACATCGGCGAGACGCCCTCGATGATGATCCTCGACTCGGCATGGCGACGGATAGCGCCCCCCGTCGCGGCGAACATGGGTCCCTCCGCGTCGTACGAGCTGTGGGTGCCGCCGGTCATCGCCGCGGAGCTGGTGCCGCTCATCCAGCGCGACCTCGAGGGCTCCTTCGAGGAGGGTGTCACCGCCTCGGTGAACAGGCAGGACTACCTCGCCTACGACAACGGCGATCCGCTGCTGCCCTTCAAACTCGTGATCGGGGGAGTGGCCGTGCTGGTGCTGCTGCTCGGCGCTCTCGGCCTGGTCAACATCTCCCTCGTCACCGTGCGCCAGCGCATCCGCGAGATCGGCATCCGGCGCAGCTTCGGCGCCACGGCGGGCCGGGTCTTCTTCGCCGTGATGATGGAGAGTGTGGTCGCCACCCTCGCGGCCGGCGTCGTCGGCGTGACCGTCGCGGTGCTCGTGGTGCAGAACCCGTGGATCCGGTCGATGGTCGGGCAGGGCGTGCAGGACCTGCCGGCCTTCCCGCTCGAGGCCGCCCTGATCGGGCTCGCAGCCTCGGCATTCGTCGGCGCCCTCGCCGGCCTGCTGCCCGCGCTGGTGGCCGTGCGCGTGAAGGTGATCGACGCCATCCGCTACTGAGCCCCGGCGCGCGCCCGGGGGACACGCGCCCGCGTAATGCCGGGGGATGTCACCCCCCGGCGGTACCGTGAACGCATGGCTACGAGCACCAAACCGACCCCGCGTGCGCGCACGACGACGTCGCGGGCGCGCCCCGCGGCATCCGCTGCCAAGGGTGCACCGGGCAAGAACGCTCCCACCAAGAAGCTGCCTGTGCCGGTGCCCGAAGCGGATGACCGCCCCGGCCTCCTGACGTCGGCCTGGCTCGGTCTCGCCCACGTGGTCGGCGGCGCCGCCCGTGTGCTCGGCAAGGAGACGCTCGCCAAAGACGAGCGCCGCGACGGCTTCCCCTTCTTCCTGTTCGTGCTGGCCGTGGCCGGTGCCATCATCGAGTGGTTCAACCCCCTCGACCCGGTGGCCATCGCGCTCGACGCCTACACCTTCGGCGGCCTCTTCGGCCGCGTGGCCTTCGCCCTGCCCGTGATCATGCTGGTCTTCGCGGTCTGGCTGTTCCGTCATCCGGCGAGCGTGCACGACAACGGCCGCATCGGCATCGGGCTCTCGCTGATGCTCGTCTCGGTCAGCGCCCTCTGCCACATCTTCGGCGGGCAGCCCGGCTTCCCGCTGGTGGCCGAGGAGATCGCCGCCGCCGGGGGAGTGACCGGCTGGCTGCTGGCCAGTCCGCTGCTGTTCGCCACCGAGTGGGTGGCGGTGCCGGTCGTGGTCGCCGTGCTCGCGCTCTCGCTGTTCATCATCACCAAGACGCCGCCGAACCGCATCGGCGCGCGGCTGGGCGAGCTCTACGCGTACCTCTTCGACACCGAGGCGCCGGAGTCCGCGGCGAAGGCCGCGGCGGCCGATGGCGGGAAGAACAGCACCGCGTCCTCCGACACGTTCGGCTCGCTCGACGACCTCGGAGTCGACAACGACTACGACGCCGACCCGGCGAGTGTGCCCTGGTGGCGCCGCAGCAAGCCGGCCGAGCACGGCGGCAAGGCCTTCGACTCGCCCGTGGTCGCCTCCGACAACACCGAGGTGATCGCCGACCTCGACTCGGGCAAGGGCGGCAGGGGCGCTAAGAAGAACGACGAGGAGTTCGGCATCGAACTGCTCGAGGAGCTCGTCAAGGCGGAGGACGCGGTCAAGCGCTTCACCGGCGAGGTCGAGACGCCGCCGGTCGCGCTGCACAGCACGGGCCTGCGCGAGGACGGCCCGGTCGTGCCCACCCAGGCCGGCCCGCTGCCCGGCTTCACCGTCACCACGAGCGAGAAGGGACAGGCCGGCGAATTCGAGGGCGAGTCCGCCGCCCCGCCGCGCGCCAGCGTGCACCGCACCGCCGCCGGCCCGTACCACCTGCCCGCACCGTCGATGCTCACCCCCGGCACGCCGCCGAAGTCGCGCAGCGCCGCCAACGACGAGGTCGTCGCCTCCATCACCGAGGTGCTGCGCCAGTTCCAGGTCGACGCCTCGGTCACCGGCTTCAGCCGCGGCCCCTCCGTCACCCGCTACGAGCTCGAGCTCGGCCCCGGCGTGAAGGTGGAGCGCGTCACGGCGCTGGCCAAGAACATCAGCTACGCCGTGGCGAGCAACGAGGTCAACATCCTCTCGCCGATCCCGGGCAAGAGCGCGATCGGCGTCGAGATCCCGAACAAGGACCGCGAGATCGTCTCGCTCGGCGACGTGCTCACCTCGGGCGCCTCCACCAAGAGCACCCACCCGATGACCATCGGCCTCGGCAAGGACGTCGAGGGCGGGTTCGTCGTCGCCAACCTCGCGAAGATGCCCCACCTCCTGGTCGCCGGCTCCACCGGCTCGGGCAAGTCGAGCTTCGTCAACTCGATGATCACCTCCGTGCTGATGCGGGCCACGCCCGCCGAGGTGCGCATGGTGCTCATCGACCCGAAGCGCGTCGAGCTCTCGATCTACGCCGGGGTGCCGCACCTCATCACGCCCATCATCACCAACCCGAAGAAGGCCGCCGAAGCGCTGGCCTGGGTGGTGAAGGAGATGGACATGAGGTACGACGACCTCGCCAGCTTCGGATTCCGCCACATCGACGACTTCAACAAGGCCGTCATCGCGAACGAGATCGTGCTGCCGGTGGGCAGCGAGCGCAAGCTCTCGCCCTACCCCTACCTGCTGGTGGTCGTCGACGAGCTCGCCGACCTCATGATGGTCGCCCCGCGCGACGTCGAGGACTCCATCGTGCGCATCACCCAGCTGGCGCGCGCCTCCGGGATCCACCTCGTGCTCGCCACCCAGCGCCCGTCGGTCGACGTGGTCACCGGTCTGATCAAGGCCAACGTGCCCTCCCGCCTCGCCTTCGCGGTGTCGAGCATGACCGACTCCCGCGTCATCCTCGACCAGCCCGGCGCCGACAAGCTCATCGGACAGGGCGACGCGCTCTTCCTGCCGATGGGAACGTCCAAGGCCATCCGTGTGCAGGGCGCCTGGGTGCAGGAGGACGAGATCGCCACGGTCGTCGCCCACGTGATCGCCCAGGCCCGCCCCGACTACCGCGAGGACGTCGCGGTCACCGTGGAGAAGAAGGTGGTCGACGCCGACATCGGCGACGACCTCGAGCTGCTCCTCGCGGCCACGGAGCTCATCGTGAGCACCCAGTTCGGCTCCACCTCGATGCTGCAGCGCAAGCTGCGCGTCGGCTTCGCCAAGGCCGGCCGCCTGATGGACCTCCTCGAGTCGCGCGAGATCGTCGGTCCGAGCGAGGGCTCGAAGGCGCGCGACGTCCTGGTCACCGCCGAGCAGCTGCCCGCCACCCTCGAACGCCTGCGTGGCGGCGACGCAGTGGCGCCGACCCCGCCGGCCACCCTCGCACCGGACAGTCTGTTGCGTAACGACTTGCCCGGCAGGGACCTCGTCGAGGAGAGCTTCGACGGCTACCCTGAGGTCGAGGTCGCTTCAGACGAAGACGCCTGGAACCTGACTGACCGGGAGTAAACACGTGTCGACTGAACCGGTGAACGGCACAACGCCGCACGCTCCACGCAAGAGCAGCATGAGCGGACGCATCTGGCGCAAGGGCGACTCGCCGGCCAGCAACGCCAGCGTGCCGAACATCATCACCGTGGTGCGCATCCTGCTCGCTCCGCTGTTCGTCTACCTGCTGCTCGCCGACCAGGGCGAGCTCGATGCCACCCGCTGGGTCGCCGCGATCCTCTTCATCGTGGCGATCGCCACCGACGGCATCGACGGCTACATTGCCCGCAGCCGCAACCTCGTCACCGACCTGGGTGTGCTGCTCGACCCGATCGCCGACAAGATCCTCACGCTCAGCGCCCTGGTCACCCTCTCCATCCTCGGAGAGCTGTGGTGGTGGGTCACGATCATCATCGTGGTGCGCGAGCTCGGCATCACCGTATGGCGCCTCGTCGTGGTGACCAAGGTCGTCGTCCCCGCCTCGAAGACCGGCAAGCTGAAGACCCTCGCCCAGGCCGTCGCCATCTCGCTCTTCCTCCTGCCGCTGTCGACCGTCGTGGGCGAGTGGATCCTCTGGGTCAACTGGATCGCCATGGGCATCGCCTTCGCCCTCACCGTCTACTCGGGAATCGAGTACCTGGTGCAGGCCCGCCTGGCGAAGAACCGCAACCCCGCCGTCTGATCCTGCCGTGACCGATGCCGCCGCCGCCCTGGTCGCCGCCCTCCGCACGCGCAACCTCACGATCGCCGTGGCCGAATCGCTCACCGGCGGCCTGCTGACGGCCGCTCTCGTCGGGGTACCCGGCGCATCCGCTGTTCTGGTCGGGGGAGTGGTGGCCTACAACACCGCCATCAAGCACAGCGTGCTCGGCGTCGACGCGGCACTGCTCGCCGCCGAGGGACCGGTGCACCCGCTGGTCGCGGAGCAGATGGCGACGGGCGTGCGCGACGCGCTCGCGATCGACTCCCGGGCCGTCGACATCGGCATCTCCACCACCGGCGTGGCCGGCCCCGGCCCGCAGCGCGGCACACCCGCCGGCACCGTCTACCTCGGCTTCGCGCTGGGCGACTCGGTCACCAGCGTGCTGCTGCACCTCGACGGCGACCGGGCGGCCATCCGATCGGCCGTCGTCTCCGAATCACTTGCACGGGTCACCGCTCTGGTGGCCGAACGGTACTGACCGCTCACGACCTCACGAGGGTCGCGGGAATACCGGGCGTTTCTATCTCGTTACAGATAGCAGATTAACAAGCGCCGCACAGAATGCTCTGGTTAGAGTACTTAGGTACCGGTGGTTGTAGTGTTACTGCTCCACACATTTTGGATCAGGACAACAGGTCTCAGAGGAGGGTCCAATGGTTCTAGTTCGTCAAGAAATCGGAGACGTGCTTCGCGACTTCCGCCTGCAGAAGGGGCGCACCCTTCGCCAGGTCGCCAGCAAGGCGAGCGTTGCACTCGGCTACCTCAGCGAGGTGGAGCGGGGTCAGAAAGAGGCCAGCTCAGAGATCCTCGCTTCGGTAGCGGATGCTCTCGAAACGCCGATCTCAGTGATCATGCGTGAAGTAGGTGATCGCCTGGCGATCATCGAAGGTGTCTCTTTCGACAATGTCGCAGCCTCTATCCCCGACACGCTGCCCGACGAGTTGGTCGCCGAGTTCGACGCCAACCTCGCCCACGCCAACTAGGCGCGCACCCAGACCCTCCCCGCTTCACAGGAAGCGCATCACGAACGCCCCGGTCTTCCGCCGGGGCGTTCGTCTTTTCCCATTCGATACAAGCGGATGCCCGTGGCAGCGCAGTTAGGATCGTCCGGTGCGATTGAGTGAATTCCGGATAGCCGTGACCGAGGAGTTCGGCGAGTCCTACGGGCGCGTCATCACCCACGACCTCGTGCTCGGCGACGTGGGCGGTCTCACCGCCGAGCAGGCGATCAAGGCCGGCGTCCCTCCCCGCTCCATCTGGCTCGCCCTCTGCGACGCGAGCGACGTGCCGCCGGAACGCCGCTACGGCGTCGGCCTGCGCGAGGCCAAGGGCTGACGCGCACTTACCCCGCTTTTCCTCCTCGCGTGTCGTTCGAACATCCGTTCGTATCTCTGTAGACTCCTCCATAGCTTCTATCGAAGACGGGTTGTGCACCGATCCGTGATTCTCCGCCGCAATGTCGGAGGTCGCGCCTACGGTGAGAACAACTGAAAACCAGCCTTTGTCGGGGGGCTGCGGGCCTTGCATCATCGGTCCTCAGCGAACCGGACAGCCTATGGGCAGCAACGTACGACTCCAGGGAGACACACAATGGCATCAGCAGCAGACCGCGAGAAGGCACTCGACACCGCCCTCGCCCAGATCGACCGCCAGTTCGGCAAGGGTTCCGTTATGCGTCTCGGCAGCGACGAGCGCGCTCCCGTCGCCGTGATCCCCACGGGATCCATCGCCCTGGACGTCGCGCTCGGCATAGGCGGGCTTCCCCGCGGCCGCATCGTCGAGATCTACGGACCGGAGTCGTCGGGTAAGACCACGCTCACCCTGCACGCCATCGCCAACGCGCAGCGCGCGGGCGGCATCGCAGCCTTCATCGACGCGGAGCACGCACTCGACCCCGAGTACGCGCAGAAGCTCGGCGTCGACATCGACGCCCTCCTCGTCTCCCAGCCCGACACCGGCGAGCAGGCGCTCGAGATCGCCGACATGCTCGTGCGCTCCGGCTCCATCGACCTCGTCGTCATCGACTCCGTGGCGGCACTCGTGCCGCGCGCCGAGATCGAGGGCGACATGGGCGACTCGCACGTCGGACTCCAGGCCCGTCTGATGTCGCAGGCGCTGCGCAAGCTCACCGGTGGCCTCAGCCAGACCAACACCACCATGATCTTCATCAACCAGCTGCGCGAGAAGATCGGTGTGTTCTTCGGCAGCCCGGAGACCACCGCGGGTGGAAAGGCGCTCAAGTTCTACGCCTCGGTACGCCTCGACATCCGCCGCATCGAGACCCTGAAAGACGGCACAGAGGCCTACGGAAACCGCACGCGCGTCAAGGTCGTCAAGAACAAGATGGCGCCGCCGTTCAAGCAGGCCGAGTTCGACATCCTCTACGGCGTCGGCATCTCCCGCGAGGGCAGCCTGATCGACTTCGGTGTGGAGCACGAGATCGTGCGCAAGTCCGGAGCCTGGTACACCTACGACGGCGACCAGCTCGGCCAGGGTAAAGACAACTCGCGCAAGTTCCTGCTCGAGAACCCGGAGATCGCCGCCGAGATCGAGGGCAAGATCATGATAAAGCTCGGCATCGGCGCCGAGGGCAAGGCAGCCAAGGAGATCGTCGACAAGGCCGCCGCAGTCGTCAAGGCCGAGGCCGCCGCCGCGAAGGCCGCTGCCGCCGCGGAGAAGGCCGCCAAGGGCGCGACGCTCAAGGTGCCCGCCAAGGGAGCCGTCCCGCCCAAGGTCGCGGCGACCGCCACCACGGCTGCCCCGCCGCTGCGCAAGGCAGTCGGGGAGTAGTCGTGGAGCGTTCCGACGGCCGTCTGGCCACGGTCAGCTACCTGTTCGGTGTGCCCGACGAGGTCCAGGACGCCGATCAGGCGGTTCAGGCCGAGGCGGCTCACGACGAGGTCGCGCGGGCCGAGGCGGCGCTGTCGGAGGCTGCAGCCCTGGCCGCCGAGGCGCATCGGGCTGTACTGCAGGCCGCTGCCGTCGCTGCGGCGGAGGCGTTGGACGCAGCGCGCGCCGAGGCCGCTGCCGCGGTGCGTGCCGCCGAGCAGCTGCCGTCGGAACGCTCCCGCACCACCCCGCGCCTGCGAGCGGTCGCCCGCGACGCCGGCCCCGGCTGGTACGTCGATCCCGAGGCCGAGCTCGCGAACGACGTAGACGACGAGACGCCCGAACCCGGCCTCGCGGCCGGGCCGGGCGCCGAGCGCAGCCTCCAGGCCGAGGCGGACGCCGGGCGGGATGCGGGGCCCGAGGCTCCGGCCGGCGCGGTCGCCGCAGCACGCGCGTTCCTCTCCACCGTCGAGCCGCGAGGCTCGGAGTCCGTCCCCGCCGCGACCGGCTCTTCGGTGCGCTTCGTGGCCGAAGACGACGACGAGAGCGATTCCGACTCCGCCGACGCGACCGGCCGCAAGAAGCCGCCGCCCGTGCGCCAGGCCAGCATCAACGCGCTGGCCCGCAAGGGGATGTCCAGCGCGGAGATGACCGACCTGCTCGAGGCTCGCGAGGTCGACCCCGACGAGGTCGTCCTCGAAGTGGCCCGGCTGGAAGCGGCCGGCCTGCTCGACGACCGCGTACTCGCCGAGCACCTCGTGCGCACCCTGCAGGAGCGCAAGGGCCTCGGCCGCTCGGCGATCAACGCCGAGCTGCGGCGCCGCAAGGTCGACCAGGCGGCGATCGACGAGGCGCTCGACACCGTGGACGTCGACGACGAACTCGAGCGCTGCCTCGAGGTAGCGGTGAAACGCGCCTCCCAGCTGCGCTCCTACGACCGGGCGACCGCCGAGCGCCGCCTGAGCGCCTTCCTGATGCGCCGCGGCTACGCCGGCAGCGTCATCTCCGCCGCCGTCGCGCAGGCCCTGGGTCCGGTCGGTCCCCGCTTCCGCTAGCCGGCTCTTGCCGCC
>Ga0247732_10000027_pt1 | contig 106100 bp, 97 predicted proteins | sample UWRJL163409C2_FD_180940 | JGI IMG/M metagenome (GOLD analysis project Ga0247732, IMG submission 180940) | Plant litter microbial communities from Arlington Agricultural Research Station in Wisconsin, United States - UWRJ-L163-409C-2 | ecosystem: Environmental > Terrestrial > Plant litter >... | reverse complement strand
TGTGTCGCTGGCGTAAAACCTACAAGGCGCCGCGCGCGCTCGACAGCCCCGCGAACCAGCTGGTCAGAACGGATGTCGGCGCGAGCGCCGCACGCGCCCGCACCGGCCGCGAGACCCCGCGTCGCAGCGCGCGCAGCACCTCGTGCACGTCGTGCTCGGTCACGGCCGTCTGCTGCGACGGCGCGGTGGACCGGGCGCCGGCCCCCGCGAACGACTCCTGCTCCACCGCGGCGCGCAGCCGGGTGAGCGCCTCGACCACGGCAGCGTCGGCGATCGGCGTGCCGCCGACCGGCCCGGAGGCGGCGAAGACCTCCTCGTCGCCGACCAGCCGCGCCACGAACTCGCGCGGGGTCTCCGCGTCGTTGATCCTCCAGCCGAGGTCGAGGGCCGTGTCGCGCAGTTCGTCCCATGCCCCGATCACGCTGCCGCCCGCGTGCAGCACGCGCATCCGCGCCCGGCGCCTGCGGATGCGGTTGATGGCGGGGACGCCGAGCACCAGCAGCAGTGCGAGCCCCGACGCCGCGAGGATGACGGCGTTCCAGTCGAAGGCGCGCTCGGCCGGCGCCGTGCTCGTGTCGTCGGGGTCGTCCGCCTCGGCCTCCGGGTCGACCTCGGGTGCCGCGGCCTCCGGCACCGCGGCGGACTCGTCGACGTCGGGCGTCGTCGGGTCGTCCACGGCGGCCGAGGGGAACACCGGGGTGGTGCCGCGGCCCACGGTCGGCTCGAACCGCACCCAGCCCACGCTGTCGAAGTACAGCTCCGGCCAGGCGTGCAGGTCGTCGGTGGTGACCGTGTACTCGCTGTCGCCGTCGTCGGTGGTGTCGCTCAGCACGCCCGTCGTGAAGCCGACCGCGATGCGCGCGGGGATGCCGAGGGTGCGCGCCATGGCGGCCATGGCCGAGGAGAAGTGCACGCAGTAGCCGCTCTTCTCGGTGAGGAAGGTTCCGATGACCTCGGCGCTCGTGCCGTCGTAGTCGCCGTCGACCGGAGCGTCCTCCGAGTAGGTGAAGTCGCCCGAGCGGAAGTACTGCTGCAGGGCGACCGCCTTGTCGTAGTTGCTGACCGCTCCGCCGACCGCCTCGAGGGCCTGCTGCGCCACGATCGGCGGCAGGGCCTCGGGCAGTTCGAGGTACTGCGACAGCCCGGGTGCCACCGCGGCGTCGACGGCGCGCAGCTGGTCGCTGGTGGGCGCGGCCTGCACGCTCTGCACCGTGTACTCCTGGCCGCGCACGCTCGAGCGGGCGGTGCGCAGGTTCAGGGTCTCCGGGTCCCAGACCCAGGAGCCGACGAGCCCGGTGACGCGGGTGGGCGCGTAGGGCACGGGCAGCCAGCGGCCGCGCACGTTGCCCATCTGCACGGTCGTCTCGCTCTCGAGCACGGGCACGTCGGAGGAGCGCCCGGGCGCGGGGCTGATCGACTCCGGGTCGTTCTCGTCGCTGCCCGAGCCCACCCGCGGCGACCACTGGCTCTCGGTGAACTCGTCGAGGGTGGTCATGCGGAGGTACTCGCGGTCCTCCGCGGTGGTCGTGTAGGTGAGAGCGACCACCGGGTCGGAGCGGCGCAGGTCGTTTCCGAGGTCGATGATCGGGTTGAGCCCGGTGGAGTAGCCCTCGGCCGACACGGAGTTGCGCGGCGCCTCGACCGGGGGCAGCGCGAGCGGCACCACGAGGGCCGCCACGATCGCCACCGCGCCGAAGCCGAAGGCCACCGCCGGCTGGGCCCGCGCCGAGGTCGCGTAGACGAGCAGCAGCCAGACGGCGGAGACGAGGACGAAGGCGAGCGGATCGGTGAACTCCGGGCGCACGAAGCCGGGCGCCGCGACCACGAGCAGCAGCGGCACTCCGACGAGCGCGGGGGTCCTGGCCACGAAGACGAAGGCGTCGACGGCGAGGGCCACCAGGCCCGCGGCGGCGGCGAGGATGAACAGGATGCCGGGCACCGGGTCGGCCGGCACGCCCTGCTCCTGGATGGAGGCGGCGCCCGCGGAGAGCAGCGCGTCGAACCGGTCGGCGGTGTCCGCGGTAGGCACGACGCCGAGGATCGCGGTGTCGGCGGCGAAGACGAGCGTCAGCACGCCGAGGAGGACGAGCGCGCCGGCGGCGAGTGGCGCCGCCGCGCGGCGTGAGAGCGAGCGAACGAGCGCGGTGGCTCCGAGCACGGCGAGCACGACCCCTGCGCTGACCAGCCACCAGCCGAAGCCGTCGAGGAGTCGGCCGAGCCCGCCGAGCGCGACCAGCACGGCGAGCGCGCTCACCGCGAACAGGCGGAGGGTCGGGATCGGCGGCCGCGAGGTGCGCCGCTCGCGCGGCGGGCGGCGCAGGCGGGTGCGTGCGGCCGGGCCCGTCCTCGCGTCGGGGGCGCCGGGCGCGGCGGGCGGGGGTGTGCGTTCAGAGACCGTCATGGCGCCGCCCCGCCTGCTCGGGCGCCGCCGACCGGCCGACAGGGCCGATGGAGGTGGTGGAGCGGATGGACGAGCCGAGGTCGCTGTCGAGGGCCGCCGCCCAGACCTCGGCCGGGTCGTCCGTCACCTGCACCGCGATGCACTGCCAGCCCGCGCGCGTGAGCTCGTCCTGCGCGGACGAGCCCGGCTCTGCCACCACCAGTGCGATGCCGCTCTCGTTGCGCTCGCGCTGCCCGGAGATCCAGCGCAGGGTGTCGGCGCTCGGACGGCTGACCACGGCGAACAGCGGGCCACGCAGCTCGCTCTCGCTGCGGGCGGCGCCGGACGCGCGCGCCTCTGGCACGAGCTCCGCGCGGGCCAGGCTCGCCAGGAAGTCGACGTCGTGCCCCGTGCCGCCGCCGACCTGGGTGGGGGCGACGAGCTGGGCGGGGGCGGTCTCGCGCAGCTGCAGCAGGAAGCCCTCCCCCACCAGGTGCACGCCCAGCGAGGCGACCATCGACAGCGCCCACTCGAACTCGTCCGAGCCCCCGTCGAGGAGGAAGTCCGGTGCGTAGCCGTCCTCCCGGGTGTCGACGACGATGCGCGCGGTCGGGAAGCTGCTCTCCTCCTCCTGCCGCACCATGAGGTCGCCGTGCCGGGCGGTGGCCCGCCAGTGCACCCGGCGCAGCGCGTCGCCGCTGCGGTACTCGCGCGTCATCAGGTCGTCGTTGTTGCCCGCGGCGTTGCGGCGGCTGGCGCGCACGGAGCCGTCGCCGCCAGCCAGCGAGAAGCTGGTGCCGCCGAGTGCGGTGACGCGCGGCGCCACGATCAGCTGCCTGGGCTCGCCGACCGCGGAGCGGCGCAGTGCCAGGCCGAAGGGGTCGACCCGCTCGACCAGCAGCGGCCCGATGTCGAGCACCCCGCGCACGGGCGGGTGCACGACGTACTCGAGCGTGGTCGGCCGACGGGCGAAGCGGGCGGGCGCCAGCGCGGCCAGGCGCGCCGGGTCGGTGCCGAAGGGCCACCAGGGAAGCGCGTCGCCCCAGACGGCAGGGGCGCTGCGGCTGGCGGCGGCGTTCGCCACCTCGATCGACACGGTCACGGGGCTGCCGACCGAGATCACGTCGGAGGAGAAGCGGCGGCCCGCGGTGAGCCGGGGCGAGCGGAACCTCACGAGCAGCAGGGCGAAGCCCGCCAGGCCGCCGAGCAGGCAGGCGGCGAACAGCAGCTGCTCGTTGCCGAGGAGGTAGGCGCACACGAGCAGCAGCACGGCGGCGAAGAGCACCCCCCTGCCCCGCGGGGTGAGCCGCGCGGCACGCTCTCGGGTGCTGGAGCGCGCCATCCGCCTAGCCGGCCTGCCCGGAGAGCGGCCCGCGACCGAGGCCCGTGCTCAGGCCGCTGGCTCCGAGCGGCACCGCGGTGTGCGCCACGATGCGCCCGATGATCTCGGAGACGCTCGCCCTGGCCACGCCGCCGCTGCGGTTGGCGGCGATAAGGCGGTGGGCGAGCACCGGGGCCACGATGGCGTTGATGTCGTCGGGCAGCACGAACTCGCGGCCGTCGAGGGCGGCGCGCACCTTCGCGGCGCGCACCAGCTGGAGGGTGGCGCGAGGGCTGGCGCCGAGGCGCAGTTCCGGGTCGGCGCGGGTGGCCTGGGCGATGCGCACCACGTACTGCTCCACGGCCTCGCTCACGAAGACGTTGCGCGCCGTGCGGATCATCGCCGCCAGCTCGGCGCTGGAGACCACGGGCTGCACGTTCTCCAACGGGCTGGACGTCTCGCGGGAGCGCAGCATCGCGATCTCGGCGGAGGCGTCGGGGTACCCCATCGAGATGCGCGCCATAAAGCGGTCGCGCTGGGCCTCCGGGAGCGCGTAGGTGCCCTCCATCTCGATCGGGTTCTGGGTGGCGACCACGGTGAAGGGGGTGGCGAGCGCGTAGGTCGTGCCGTCGACCGTCACCTGCTTCTCCTCCATGCACTCCAGCAGGGCGGACTGCGTCTTCGGGCTCGCGCGGTTGATCTCGTCGCCGATCACCAGGTTGGCGAACACTGGGCCGGGCTTGAACTCGAACTCCCGGTCGGCCTGGTTGTAGATCGAGACGCCGGTGATGTCGGAGGGCAGCAGATCGGGGGTGAACTGGATGCGCGACACCGAGCAGTCGAGGCTCTTGGCGAGCGCGCGGGCGAGCATCGTCTTGCCGACGCCCGGCACGTCCTCGATGAGCAGGTGGCCCTCGGCGAGGATCACCGTGAGGGCCATCTCCACGGCCTCGCGCTTGCCGTCGATCACGGTCTCCACCGACTGCACGATCGCCCGGCTCGCCCTGAAGAACTGCTCTATCGACAGCGGCGCGTCCTCCGTCGAGACGGCGCCCTGCCCTGGTCCGAACTGCTCAGCGATGCTGTTCACGAGTCGAGTCTGTCAGAACATCACGAATTGTCATCCTGAGAATCCGCCCGGCGATCAGGGGATAGCGTTGGGCGGATGAAGATCACCGTTCTCTCCGGCGGAGTGGGCGGCGCCCGCTTCCTCCGCGGGCTGCGCGACGCAGCGCCGTCCGCCGCCATCACCGCCGTCGTCAACACCGGTGACGACATGTGGCTCACCGGCCTGCGCATCGCCCCCGACCTCGACTCGATCATGTACACGCTCGCCGGAGAGAACGACGAGCAGCGCGGCTGGGGGCGGGTGGGCGAGACCGAGCGCGTCAGCGGCGAGCTGCGCGCCTACGGCGTCGGCTGGCCCTGGTTCACCCTCGGCGACCTCGACATCGGCACCCACATCACCCGCAGCCACCTGCTGCGCGAGGGGGTGCCGCTGAGCGAGGTGACGGCGCGGCTGAGCAGCCGCTGGCCGCTGGGCGTCGCCCTGATCCCGGCGACCGACGACGAGGTCGAGACCCACGTGGAGGTGGAGGGCGGCGGGTCGCTGCACTTCCAGGAGTGGTGGACGAAGCACCGCGCCGCGCTCCCCGCGCTGGCGTTCGTGCAGCGCGGCGTCGAGGCCTCCCGCCCGGCGCCCGGCGTGCTCGAGGCGATCGCGGACGCCGACGTCGTGCTCGTGGCACCGTCGAACCCCGTGGTGTCGATCGGGACCATTCTCGGGATCCCGGGCATCCGGGCGGCTCTCGCCGCGGCATCCGCCCCCGTCGTCGGCGTCTCGCCGATCATCGACGGCTCGGCCGTGCGCGGCATGGCCGACGCCTGCCTGCATGCCATCGGCGTGGAGACCTCCGCCCTGGCCGTGGCGCGGCACTACGGCGCCCGGTCGGACGGCGGTCTGCTCGACGCCTGGCTGGTCGACGAGACGGACGCCTCCGCGCTGCCGGAACTGCGCGACGCCGGGCTGGCGGCGAGCGCCGTGCCGCTCTGGATGCGCGACCCGGAGACTAGCTCCCGGCTCGCACTCGACGCGCTGGAGCTGGCCGCTACAGCTCGGTAGCCGACCAGCTGCCGGGCAGCGGATCGGTCGAGGCAACGGTGCGCGCGGGCGCGAGGAGTCGGGTGCGCTCGTCGAGGAGGGCGACGATCCGCGGGTCGGTGATCTCCTCCCGGTCGCTCGCGATCGCGATCGCCAGCACCTCCGTGGCCGGCCCGAGCACGAGGTCGGCGGTGGTGATGCGGCCGTCCTCGTCGATCGCGGGGATGCTGACGGCGGCGGTCTCGTGGCTGAGACCCAGTGCGGCGGTGAGACGCAGGATGGCGTTGGCCAGATCGGTTCCAGTGACGAAGGACTTCCCGGCGTAGGTGATCTGTTTCATTCCTCGATCCTCTCCCGCATCACAAACGCGGACTAAGCCTTGCCCCTCTGACGCGGATGTGTGACGGCGCGTAGACTCCTGACGAATCCGGTACGCGGCCTGGCTTTGGGCTTCCTGTTCGACCCAGGGCTCTGCCCGCGAGAGAAAGCCGCCACCCGTGAACCAGGACCCGTCTGCGTTCGTCCCCACGGCATCCGCTGTGTCGCGCGCCCTCAAACGCGCCGAGACCGGCGTGACCATCGACGCCACCGAGGCCGAGACGCTGCTGCACGCCCGCGGCGCCGACCTCGACCGCCTGCTGCTCGCCGCCGGGCGGATGCGCGACGCGGGTCTCGAGAAGACCGGCCGCCCCGGGGTGGTCACCTACTCGCGCAAGGTGTTCATCCCGGTGACGCACCTCTGCCAGGACCGCTGCCACTACTGCGCCTTCGTCAAGACGCCCGCGCAGCTGAGGCGTGCAGGCAAGGAGATGTACATGTCTCCCGACGAGATCGTCGAGGTGGCCAGGCAGGGCGCGGCCCTCGGCTGCAAGGAAGTGCTGTTCACGCTCGGCGACCGGCCGGAGAAGCGCTGGCCGGAGGCGCGGGAGTGGCTGGACGCGAACGGCTACGACTCCACGGTCGCCTACCTGCGGGCCATGGCGATCCGGATCATGGAGGAGACCGGGCTGCTCGTGCACATGAACCCCGGGGTGATGACCTGGGAGGAGATCCAGCGGCTGAAGCCGGTCTCCCCGTCGATGGGCATGATGCTGGAGACCACCTCGACGCGGCTGTTCGCCGAGAAGGGGCAGGCGCACTACGGCTCCCCCGACAAGGACCCGGCCGTGCGGCTGCGGGTGATCGAGGACGCGGGCCGGAGCAACGTGCCGTTCACCACCGGGCTGCTGCTCGGCATCGGCGAGACCTACGCCGAGCGGGTCGAGGGCATGTTCGCGCTGCGGGCGGCGGCCCGGCGGCACGGGCACATCCAGGAGGTCATCATCCAGAACTTCCGGTCGAAGATGTCGACCGCGATGATGCGGCGCGACGACCTGCCCGTCGAGGAGTACGCGGCGGCCGTCGCCGTCTCGCGGCTCGTGCTCGGGCCGGGCACGCGGCTGCAGGCGCCGCCGAATTTAACGGATGCGACGGAGCTGGCCATGCTGGTGCGCGCCGGCATCGACGACTGGGGCGGCGTCTCCCCGCTCACCCCCGACCACGTGAACCCCGAGCGTCCCTGGCCGAACATCGAGGAGCTCGCCCGGCTGACGGCGCTGGCCGGCTACACCCTGCGCGAGCGGCTCACCGTGCACCCGCACTTCGTGCGCGCCGAGGAGCCGTGGCTCGACCCGCGGCTGCTCCCCCACGTGCGGGCGCTGAGCGGCGCGGACGGGCTCGCGGTCGAGAGCGCGCTGCCGGTCGGCCTGCCCTGGCAGGAGCCCGACCCGGAGTGGCTCGGCACCGGCCGCGTCGACCTGCACACCTCGATCGACACCGAGGGGCGCACGACCGACCGCCGCAGCGACTTCGAGGACGTCTACGGTGACTGGGGCGAGCTGCGCGAGAGCGTCGGCGACACCACGCGCGCGGCCGGGCACGCGGGCTCCCCCGCCGTCCTGGCGGCGCTGCGGAAGGCGGCGACGAACCCGGCCGGTCTGGGCGACGCGGAGTACCTCGCGCTGCTCGGCGCCGAGGGGCGCGACCTCGACGCCCTGGCCTCCCTCGCCGACGACGTGCGCCGCGACACCGTCGGCGACCGGGTCGGCTACGTGGTGAACCGCAACATCAACTTCACCAACGTCTGCTACACGGGCTGCCGCTTCTGCGCCTTCGCCCAGCGGCGCACCGACGCCGACGCCTTCACCCTCTCGATGAAGCAGGTCGGCGACCGGGTCGACGAGGCCTGGCGCATCGGGGCGACCGAGATCTGCATGCAGGGCGGTATCCACCCCGACCTCCCCGGCACCGCGTACTTCGACCTCGCCCGCGAGGTGAAGGCCAGGCAGCCGGGGATCCACCTGCACGCCTTCAGTCCGATGGAGATCGTGAACGGTGCCGCGCGCACCGGGCTCAGCTACCGAGACTTCCTGCTCGAGGCGCGGGCGGCGGGCCTCGACACCATCCCGGGCACGGCGGCGGAGATCCTCGACGACGAGGTGCGCTGGGTGCTCACCAAGGGCAAGCTCCCGGCCGCCGCGTGGATCGACATCGTCTCCACGGCGCACGACATCGGCATCCGCTCGTCGTCGACGATGATGTACGGCCACGTCGACAACCCCGCGCACTGGGTGGGGCACCTGCGCACGCTGTCGCGGATCCAGGACACCACCGGCGGCTTCACCGAGTTCGTGCTGCTGCCCTTCGTGCACACCAACTCGCCGGTGTACCTGGCCGGGGTGGCGCGGCCGGGCCCGACCGCGCAGGAGAACCGTGCGGTGCACGCGGTCGCCCGCCTGATGCTGCACGGGCGCATCGACCACGTGCAGACCTCCTGGGTGAAGCTCGGCACGGCCGGCACGCAGCTGATGCTGCAGGGCGGGGCGGACGACGTGGGCGGCACGCTGATGGAGGAGACGATCTCGCGCATGGCCGGGGCGGACAACGGCTCGGAGAAGACCGTCGACGAGCTCGAAGGGCTGACCGCCGCGATCGGCCGGGAGGCCTACCAGCGCACCACGACCTACGGGGTGCCGAGCGCCGAGCGGGCCGCAGTGGCCCGGGCGAACGCGGCCACCGGCTACGCGTCGACGGGCAGGGCGCTGCGGCTGCTGCCGGTGGACGTGGCGGCCGGGCGGTAGCGGCGGGTTTCGATACGCCTGCTCCTTCGTCGCGGGCTACTCAACCAGCGAGTCCTTCCGGACGGGGTTTCGATACGCCTGCTCCTTCGTCGCGGGCTACTCAACCAGCGAGATGACCCGCTGGGCGGGTTTCGATACGCCTGCTCCTTCGTCGCGGGCTACTCAACCGGCGGGATGACCCGCTGGTTGAGTAGCAGGCGAGCGAAGCGAGATCGCGTATCGAAACCGTGCCACCGGCGCCGTCAGCCGAGCAGGGCGGCGGTGCGAGGGCCCACGCGCGGCGCGACGGCGCGGAGCTCCTCCAGGGTGTCCACGTCGGTGCGCAGGCCGGCGTGCGCCGGTACGTCCAGCTCCGCGTAGCCGGCCGCGCGGTGCGCCTCGCGCGAGCCCGGCCCGAACGCGGCGGCGTGCACCCGTCCGTCTGCGGCGGTGACGAGCGTCGTTCCCGCACCCGCGGCATCCGCCACCATGGCGAGCGGATGCGCCGCAGCCGCCGAGAGGGCGAGGTCGAGCTCGGCGGGCGTCAGGGCCGGCAGGTCGCCCAGCAGCACGGCGACGCCGCGCCCCGGCGCGCCCAGCTCCGCGGCCACGGCGATGCCGCTGTCGATCGCGTCGCCGAGGCCGGACGGGGCCTCCTCGACCACGACCAGAGCCTCGAGGTCGTCGAAGCCGGCCGCGGCCGCTGTGCTGGTCACGACGATGACGCCGATCACCGAGGGCGTCGCGAGCGCGGCGGACACGGTGTCGAGCGCGATGGCCAGGGCCAGCTCGCCACGCCGCGGGAAGTCGCCGAAACGGGACTTGGCATCGTCGGTGCCCTTGACCGGGATCACGACGACCCACTCGGTGGTTGGCGCCGGCTCGTGCGAGACGGACACGGCCTTGCCGGTGCGCCGGATCCCGGTGTTCTGCGGGCGGGCCTCGAACTGCTCGACCGCCGCGCGGCCGATGGCGGAGCGGGCGGACTCGCGGGAGAAGGGGGTGTCGCTCACGACTCGTCACCGTCCTGTGCGGCGTCCGCGGTGCGGGCCGCGGCCAGGCCGGCCTCGTAGCCCTCGCGCCAGGCCTCGTCGGTGCCGAGGCGGAACATGTCCTTCTCGGCCGGGCGGATGAGCACCCGGGCGCCGGGCGCCCCGGGGTCGAGCAGGCGGGCGAGTCCGCGCACCACGGCCACGGGCAGCTTGCCGTTCTTGCCCTTCACCAGGTCGGCGGCCGCGGCGATCTCGTCGCCCACCGCAGGCAGGGTCACATCGAGACGGCGTCCCTGCGCGTCGAGGCTGCCGCGCAGGTCGTCGATCAGCCGCAGCCCGCTGCCGCCGATCGCCACGTCGGTCTGCCCCTCGCGCCAGGCCCGGCCGAGCGTGTCGGTCACGACGACGCCGAGGCGGATGCCGAAGCGCTCCTGCAGGGCGAGGCGCAGCCGGAGGGCGGAGGCGTCCGGGTCGACGGGCAGCAGCAGCACCGTGCCCACCGGGGTGTTGCTGGAGTCGACCCCGGCCGCCGCGGCGATCATGCCGAGCCGGTTCTCCACGATGCGGGTGACGCCGCCCGGGTGCGCGCGGGTCGCGACGACGCGCACGGTCTCCGCCGTGATCGCGTCCTCGCGGTCGGCGGCGTGAACCATGCGCCCCTCGGCCTTGGAGATGATCTTGCTGGTGATGGCGATGATGTCGCCGTCGGAGAGCAGCCCGTCGAGGGCGTCGCCGATGATCGTGCCGAGGTCGGAGCCGGAGTGGATCTCCGGGATGCCCGCCACGGCGTAGACGGATAGCACGCCGGTCAGCGCACGAGCCCAGGCAGCACGTCGCGCCCGAAGACGTCGATCCACTCGCGCTGGTTGCGTCCGACATTGTGCAGGTAGATGCGGTCGAAGCCGAGGTCGACGAAGCGCTGGATGTAGGCGCGGTGCACGTCGGGGTCGGCGTCGATCACCATGCGGCCCTCGAAGTCCTCCGGGCGCACCAGCTTCGCCATCTGCTCGAGCTCGAAGGGCGAGCGGATGTCGCCCTTCGGGAACTTCATTCCGCCGTTGGGCCACTCCACCATCGCGTTGCGCATGGCCTCCTCGTCGGTCGGGGCCCAGCTCATGTGCAGCTGCAGCACCCGCGGCATCGTCGACGGGTCCTTGCCCGCCTCGCGGGCGCCCTCGTCGAACTTCGCGAACAGGCCGGAGATCTTCTCGAGGGGCGCGCCAACGGTGATCAGGCCGTCGACGTTCCTGCCCGCCCGCTTCGCGGTGACCGGGCCGGCCGTGGCGACGAGGATCTCGGGCGCCACCTCGGGCATGGTCCACAGCCGGGTGGACTCGAGCTTGAAGAACTGCCCCGTGTGCTTCACGTCCTTGCCGGCGAGGGAGGCGGCGAACAGCTTCTTGATGATGTCGATCGCCTCGAACATGCGGTTGATGCGCTCGGGCGCCTCCGGCCAGTACTGGCCGACGATGTGCTCGTTGAGCGCCTCGCCGGAGCCGAGCCCGAGCCAGTGGCGTCCGGGGTACATGGCCGCCAGCGTGGCGGAGGCCTGCGCCACCATCGCCGGGTGCCAGCGGAAGGTGGGGGCGGTGACGCCGGGGCCCATGTCGCCCTTCGTGCGTTCGCCGATCGCGGCCAGCACGTTCCAGACGAAGGCGCTCTGGCCCTGCTGCGGGACCCAGGGCTGGAAGTGGTCGGCGGCCATGACGCCAGAGAAGCCGTGCTCCTCGGCGTAGGCGGAGAGGGCGACGGCCTCGGTCGGGTGGAACTGCTCGAGCATTGCGGCGTAGCCGACCTGCAAACCTGTCATGCCTCCATGATGGCACTCCCACGTTTCGATCACGCTACGCCCGCACCCGTCAGAATGGGGATGTGCACCACCGTCCCGCGCTCCAGGCGCTCGCCCTGATCGCGCTGGCGTCGCTCGCCGGCTGCTCCCCCGCGCCGGCGGAGCCCGCCGCACTCCCCCCGGGGATCGTCGTCGACTACCAGCTGGGAGGCGCCTACGATCCAGCGGATGCGGTCGGCGGGGTCGTGCGGGACGCCGGCGATCCGCCCGCACCCGGCCTGTACTCCGTCTGCTACCTCAACGGATTCCAGACCCAGCCGGCCGTCCGCGCGCTCTGGCTCGCGGAGCGGGCCGACGTGGTGCTGACCACCGGCGGCGAGCCGGTGATCGACGAGAACTGGCCGGACGAGCTGATCCTCGACATCTCGACGGCCGAGCGGCGCGAACGCATCGCCGGCCTGCAGGAGGAGGCGATCCGCGGCTGCGCCGCATCCGGTTTCGACGCGGTCGAGTTCGACAATCTCGACAGCTACACCCGCAGCGGCGGCGCCTTCGACGTCGACGACGCGCTCGACCTGGCCGGCCGCTACACGGACATCGCGCACGACGTCGGCCTCGCATCCGGCCAGAAGAACGCCGCGGAGCTGGGCGAGCGCGGGCGCGAGCAGGCGGGCTTCGACTTCGTTGTGGCCGAGGAGTGCTACCGCTTCGACGAATGCGCCGCCTACACCGCCGTCTACGGCGAGGCGGTGATCGACATCGAGTACTCCGACGACCTGCGCGGAGACTTCTCCGACGTCTGCGACGACCCGGCGGCGCCGCGGTCGACCGTGCTGCGCGACCGCGACCTGGTCACCCCGGCGGACGAGGGCTACGTCTTCGAGAGCTGCTGAACCTACTCGAGCGAGTCGGTGCCGCGCAGCTTCGCCAGCAGCTCGGACTTGTTCAGCCGCGAGTAGCCGGTGACGCCGGTCGCTCCGGCGTGGGTGCGCAGCGCGACCATGGTCCACGACTCGCTCGGCTCGGCGCTCGTGCGCACGGCGGACGTTCCGGTGTGCGCGGGGCGGACGGCCGTGCGGGTGCGGGCGGCAGGGGCGCGGCGGGCGATCGGCGTCGACGGGGCTACCGCCTTGGCCGGCTTCGGCGCCGTGGCGGTGCTCGCCGTGGCGGCCTTGCCCGCGGACGCGGCGTATGCGCGCGGCTTGGCGGGCTTCACGGCCTTGGGGGTCGGCTTGGCGGGCTTCACGGCCTTCGGCGTCGGCTTGGCGGGAGCCTCGACCGGCAGCGGCGGTGCCGCGGCGGCGGACTTCTTCGCCTTCGCGATCTTCTTCTCCGCCTTGGCAGCGGCCTTCTCGGCCAGCTCCTCGGCGATCAGCTTCGCCTTGGCGAGCTGCTCGGCGACCAGCTCGCGCTCCTTCTTGAGCTCTTTCTTCGCTTTCTTCGCCGCTTTCTCGGCACGGGCGGTGTCGTCGGCGAGCGCCTTCTTCAGGAACTTCGCCTCCTCGGCGAGGCGGGCGGCCTTCTTGTCGGACTTCTTGTCGGACTTCTTGTCGCTCTTCTTGGCTGACGCCTTCTCGGACTTCGATGCCACGATGTGCTCCTCGCAGGTAGTCGCGCGGCGGAACCGCGCGGATTCCACCCATTGTCGCTTAGAAAGTGCCGGTCACGCGTGTATGAACACTGCGCGTCCGGTGAACGTGCCGTTGATCGACGGTGAATGCGTGCGCGTCAGCCGCGTTGCAGGTAGGCAGCGACCGCGTCGGGCACATAGGGCGCCACGTCTCCGCCGAGGGATGCGACCTGGCGCACCAGCGAGCTGGAGACGTGCGCGTGCGCGGGGTTCGGCAGCATGAAGATGGTCTCCACGCCCGCGAGGTTGCGGTTGACGATGGCCATCGGCGTCTCGTAGGCCACGTCGACCTGGGAGCGGATGCCCTTCACGAGCACGCTCGCACCGACGTCGGTGCAGTAGTCCACCAGGAGGCCGACGCTCCAGCTCGTGACGACGATGTTCGACGGGAACCCCGCCGCGGCAACCGACTGCTCGATGAGGGAGACGCGCTGAGCGATCGGCAGCAGGGCGGTCTTGCCCGGATTGTGCACCACGAGCACGTGCAGTTCGTCGAAGAGGCCGGCCGCCCGGCCGATCACGTCGAGATGGCCAAGGGTGATTGGATCGAACGATCCAGGAACAACAGCGATCCTCTTCATTGCTTCACCCTAGCCCGTGCGTATTAACGGCCTGTTTCCGCCGCCTGCGCGGCCTCGGCGACGAGCTCGTCGAGCACGATCCGCACGGCCCGGCGGGCCGCGCGGTCCGGGCGCAGCAGCGCCTCGATGCGGCGCCCGGCGCGCACGTCGCTCACCGGCAGCAGCACGAAGCGGCCGGCGGAGCGCTCGCGCGAGGTCTGCCGCGGGAGCAGGGCGACGCCGTGGCCCGCCGTCACGAGGTTCTCGATCAGCGGCAGGTGCGTGGTGCGGTGCACCACCCGCGGGGGCGTACCTGCCTGCACGGCCATCGCGGTGAGCACCCGGTCGAGGGGGTACTCCGCGGGCACGCCGATCCAGTTCTCGTGGATCACGTCGGCCACACGCACGCTGCGGCGTCCGGCCAGCGGGTGGTCGAGGGGAACCCCCACGTCGAGCGGCTCGCGCAGCAGCGGCACCACGGTGAGGGCGGAGCGCTCGGGAGGGAGCACGTCGTCTGAGCGGTGCGCGATGACAATGTCGTAGTCGGCGGTGAAGGGGGCGAAGGCGTCCTGGGTGGTGTCGCGGTCGTCGATCTCCACGCTGATCCCGGGGTGCGCGCGCAGCCGGGCGAGCAGCCCGGGCACGAAGAGCTCGGAGGCCGAGAAGAAGGTGGCGATGCGCACGAGGCCCACCGGCTGGCCGCGGTAGGCGTCCCAGGTGGCCTCCGCCTCCGCGATGGCCACGGAGATCTTCACCGAGCTCTCCGCGAGCGCCCGTCCGGCGTCGGTCAGGCGCACGCCGCGGCCGGACCGCTCGACCAGCACGACCCCGACCTGCCGCTGCAGGGTCTTGAGCTGCTGCGAGACGGCGCTCGGCGACTTGCCCAGCGCGAGCGCGACATCCGTCACACTCCCCCGGTCGGCGAGTTCCCTGAGCAGGGCGAGCTGGCTGACATCCATGAAGGCATCCTACAAAGACCATGCGTAAAGCTGCGCTAGTCCTTCAACCCGGAGTGCGCGACGATGGAGCAATGCTCCTCCGCGACCGCCTCCTCGCCCTGCTCGTCGCCGTCTGCTGGGGAGTGAACTTCCCGGTGACCGCGATCGCGCTCGAGCACTTCCCCCCGCTGTTCCTCGTGGCGCTGCGGTTCGCGCTGATCGCGATCCCGACCCTGATCTTCATCCCCCGGCCGAAGATCAAGCTCGTCTGGCTGCTCGGCGTGGGGCTCGGCATCGGCACCGTGCAGTTCGCGCTGCTCTACCTCTCGATGACCGTCGGCATGCCGAGCGGGCTCGCGTCGATCGTGCTGCAGGCGTCCGCCCCCTTCACGGTGATCATCGCGGCGGTCTGGCTGCGCGAGCGGATCAGCACGCGCCAAGCCGTCGGCATCGGCGTCGCGGTGCTCGGTCTCGCCGCCATCGCCGTGCACCGCGCCCAGGTGGCCGCGCTGCTGCCGGTCGTGCTGGCGCTCTGCGCCGCCCTCGGCTGGGCCATCGGCAACGTCTCCACCCGCAAGGCGCAGGCGCCGAACGCGCTGCACCTCACGCTGTGGATGTCGGTGATCCCGCCGATCCCGATGTTCGTGATCTCCTGGTTCGTCGAGGGCCCGGAGCGCATCGGCACCAGCCTGACCACCGCCTTCACGCTGGACGCACTGCCCTCGGTGCTCGCCCTGCTCTACCTGATCATGATCGCGACCCTGCTCGGCTACGGCATCTGGACGGGACTGCTCGCGAAGTACCCCTCGAGCACCGTGGCGCCCTTCTCGATGCTCGTGCCGGTGATCGGCGTATTCTCCGCCTGGGTGGCCTTCGGGGAGACGATCGACCTGGTGGAGGTGGTTGCCGGGTCGGCGGTGGTGGCCGGGGTGCTCGTGGCGAGCTACAAGCGGCGGGCGCGCATCGCCGCGGTGGAGGGGCTCGCGCCGGTGCCGGTGCCCGGGAGCTGAGGCGGGGGCCCGCGCGTTCCGCCCCCGACGGCCGGAGTTCGGGCGCGGCGGGGCCCCGTTCCTCCGGCCGAGCGCGCGGGAGGCCTCGTTTCTCCGGCCGAGCGCGGGGCGACCCCGACTCTCCGTCCGAGCGCGGGGCGACCCCGACTCTCCGGCCGAGCGCCTGCGCGGCACCCGCGCGGGCCCGCAGCGCGGCGACCGGTGCGCGGCGACCGGTGCGCGGGGCGCGAGGCGTCCCGATCGGCCGGCCCGCGGCATCCGCTCTCGTCCGCCGAAATCCCCGCCGCCCCCGACCAGAGGGGCAAACAATCGACGTTCCGAGGCCCGCGGAAGATCGAAAGCTTGCCCCGCCGCTCGGGCGCCGGGGAGTGGGGCAGACAATCGCTGCTCCGGCCTGCCCGGAAGGTAGGAAGTTTGCCCCGCTGGTCGGGGTGCGGGGCGGGCGGCTCCCGGACGGCGACCGGCGCGAGCCACGACAGTACTCCGCCGGACGGAGGTCGGGCGGAGTACCGCACCCCCGCCGGCCGGAGACCGAGCCCGGCGCGGCCCGGTTCCTCCGGCCGAGCGCGCGGGAGTACCCGTTTCTCCGGCCGAGCGCGCGGAAGGGCCCGCTGCTCCGGCCGAGCCCGGCCCGGCCTGGTTCCTCCGGCCGAGCGCGGGAGGCCCGCTTCTCCGGCCGAGGGAGCGGGCGCCGGCCGGCCGAGCGCGGGCGTCAGCTCTTCGAGAGGAAGGCCTCGGCCTCGGCGTCGAGCCGGCGGGCCAGGGCGTCGCGCAGCTCGGGGTAGTCCTGCAGGTCGGGGTCCACATCGAGCACGGCGGACGCCAGCTCGCGCGCCTCGGCGATGAGCGGGCCGTCCTTCGCCACCCGCAGCAGGCGCAGGCTCGAGCGCCCGCCCGACTGGGTGGTGCCGAGCACGTCGCCCTCCTGCCGCAGCTCGAGGTCCTTCTGCGCGAGCTCGAAGCCGTCGAGGGTGGACGCCACGGCCTCGACCCTCTCGCGGGCGAGCGTGCCGTCCTCCGCGTGGGTGACGAACAGGCAGACGCTGGCCACGCCGCCGCGTCCGACGCGGCCGCGCAGCTGGTGCAGCTGGGAGACGCCGAAACGGTCGGCGTCGAGGATCACCATGGTGGAGGCGTTCGGCACGTCCACCCCGACCTCGATCACGGTGGTCGCGACCAGCAGGTCGATCTCGCCGCGGGCGAAGCGCTGCATCACCGCGTCCTTCTCCTCGCTGGTCATGCGCCCGTGCAGCATCTCGATCCGTACCCCGGCGAGCGCGGGATTGCCCCTGAGCTCCTCGGTGGTCTCGGTGACGTTCGCGATCTTTCGCGGCGCATCCGCTGTGGTCTCTACGGGCTCCTCGCCGTCGTCCTCCAGCTCCTTCGGATCGATGGCCGGGCACACCACGAACACCTGCCTGCCGCGGCTGATCTCCTCGGCGGCGCGCACCCAGGTGCGGTCGTAGAGGTGCTTGTTGTGCACGACGAAGCTCTTGATCGGCACGCGCCCGCCGGGCAGCTCGGCGATCGTCGAGATGTCGAGGTCTCCGAACACGGTCATCGCGACGGTGCGCGGGATGGGCGTGGCCGTGAGCACAAGCACGTGCGGCGGGGTGCTGCCCTTGAGGCGCAGCGCCTCGCGCTGGTCGACCCCGAAGCGGTGCTGCTCGTCGACCACCACGAGGCCGAGGTCGAAGAACTCCACGCGGTCGGCGAGCAGGGCGTGCGTTCCGATGACGATCCCGGCGGACCCGGAGACCGCGCCGAGCAGGGCCTTGCGCCTGGCCGCCACGGGCAGCTGACCGGTGAGCAGGGTGGGGCGCAGCCGGGCGGCGAGGTCGGGCCCGAGGGTCTTCACGATCGAGCGCAGGTGCTGCTGGGCGAGCACCTCGGTGGGTGCGAGCAGCGCGGACTGCCCGCCCGACTGGGCCACGGCGAGCATCGCCCGCAGCGCCACCAGGGTCTTGCCCGAGCCGACCTCGCCCTGCACGAGCCGGTTCATCGGGGTGCCGCTCGCGAGGTCGTCGGCGATCTCCGCGCCGACCGAGCTCTGGTCGCCGGTGAGGGTGAAGGGCAGCGCGGCGTCGAAGCCCGCCAGCAGCGGGCCGGAGAGCCGCGGCGTGGACGCGATCCGGCGCAGCCTGGCCCGCTGCTGCAGCAGCGCGGCCTGCAGGACGAAGGCCTCCTGGAACCGCAGCGCCTTCTTCGCTCCGCCCCACTCCGCATCCGTGGCCGGCCGGTGGATGCTCTGCACGGCGCGCTCGTAGCTCATCAGCTTGCGCCGGGTGCGGATGGCCGCGGGCACCGGGTCGGGGAGCGGCGGCAGGGTGTCGAGCACCACGGCCATGGCCTTCTCGATCTGCCAGCTGGGCATGGAGCCGGAGGCCGGGTAGATCGGCACGAGCTTCTCGAGGAACTTCGTGGCCTCGTCGGAGCCGCCGGCCTCCTCGAAGAGCTTGTAGTCCGGGTGCGCGAGCTGCAGCGCGCCGCGGTACTCGCCGATCTTGCCGGCGAAGATGCCCCGGGTGCCTGGCAGCAGCTCCTCTTTGCGGAAGGGCTGGTTGAAGAAGGTGAGCGTGAGCACGCCCTTGCCGTCGCTGATCTTCACCTCGAGGATCGACCCCTTGCGGGCCTGCATCGAGCGCTGCCGCACCTCGATCACCTCGGCGACGATGGTGACGTTCTCATCGAGCGGCAGGTGGCTGAGCTCGGTGAGCTCGCCGCGGCGGATGTAGCGGCGGGGGTAGTGGCTGAGCAGGTCGCCCACGGTCACAAGCTTCAGCCCCTTGGCCAGGGCGTTCGCCGTGCGCGCGCCGAGGGCGTTCTTCAGCGGGGTGTCGAGCGGGGAGGTCACGGACCAAGGGTAATCGGAGCGGCCGTCACAGCCAGTGCCGCCTGCGGAAGACGACGAACAGGCCGGAGGCCGCCGCGACCATCAGCACCAGCGCGGCGGGATAGCCGAACACCCACTCGAGCTCCGGCATCACCGCGAAGTTCATCCCGTAGATGCCGGAGACCAGCGTGGGGGCGAAGAAGATCGCCGCCCAGGCCGAGATCTTGCGGGCCTCTCCCGCCTGCCGGTTGCTCGACTCGGTGATCTTCTGCATGTCCTCGTTCTGCCGCTGCGCCACCAGAGTGGCGTTGACGGTGAGGATGTCGCGGAGCAGGATGCGGAACTCGTCCACCCGCTCGTTCACATGGGCGACGTGGTCGGCGACGTCGCGCAGGTACTGCTGCAGGTCGACCGCGATGCCGTACTTGTCGAAGCCGGAGGTGATCTGCTCGACGATGGCGATCAGCGGCTGGGCGGCGCGCTGGAAGTCGATCACCTCGCGGGAGAGCTCGTAGATGCGGCGGGAGACGCGCGGGTCGCCGTCGAAGACCTGGGTCTCGATCTCGTCGATGTCCTTGGAGATGCCGGCCACCACCGGCGCGTAGCCGTCGACGACGGCGTCGAGGATGGCGTAGAGCACCGCCTCGGTGCCGCGGGCGAGCAGCTCGGGGGTGTCCTCGAGCCGCTTGCGCACCACGGCCAGGTCGGGCGACTCGGCGTGCCGCACCGTGATGACGAAGTTCTGGCCGATGAAGACGTGCAGCTCGCCGAACTCCACCTCCTCGGAGTCGTCGAGGTAGCGGGCGGCGCGCAGCACCACGAAGAGGGTGTCGCCGTAGCGCTCGAGCTTGGGCCGCTGGTGGGCGACGATCGCGTCCTCCACCGCGAGCTCGTGCAGCCCGAACTGCCCGGCGAGCGAGGTCAGCTCCTCGATGGAGGGACGGTAGAGACCGATCCACGCCATAGAGTGCGGATGCCTGTCCAGCGCCGCGTAGGTCGTCTCCAGCGAGAGCGGGGTGTCGATGCGCGCACCCTCGTGGTAGATCGCGTTGTTGACGAGGCTGGAGCGCGGAGCGGTCGCCTCGACCGGCGCCTCGACGCGCTCGAACGGCGTCGACGGCTTGTTGGTGCGCAGCAGGCCGCGGAAGGGCTTACGGAAATCGGGGGACATGGGTCACACGTTACAACTCGAAGGCGTAGCCGTTCGTCTGCCGCACGGCCTTGCCGATCTGCTTCGTGTAGCTGTCGGAGTTGACCTCGAGCGAGCGCAGGTCGCGGTTCACCTGGCGGGCCGCGGTCTTGCAGAAGTTCAGGGCGACGGTGCGCTCGGCGCCGCTCACGGGCAGCGAGTCCCGGCCGATGACGGCGCTGGCCCTGCTGATGACGGCGACCTGCGCGTAGATGCCGGCCGCGGCATCCGCCAGTCGCTTCTGCACGAGCTGCTTCTCCTGCACGTTCTTGCCGTGCTTGCGCAGCGCGTCCTCCGCACGGTCGCGCAGGCGGGCGACCTGCTCGGCGACGGAGGCGACCGGCTTGGCCAGGCTGCTGTGCGCGCCCGCCAGCTTCTCCGGACGGAGGGCGCGGTTGACGCGTCCCGCAACATAGGGGGCGAGGACGCCGATCGCCTTCGCCGGCGCACCGACGGTGAGGGAGCGCACGTCTGGCAGCGCCTCGCTGAGCGCCTTGATGCCGTTCAGCGCCACGTAGGCGCGCATCACATCGTTGGCGCCCTCAAAGATCGGGAAGATGCGGAAGTCGCGCAGCGCCTTGGAGAGCGGGTGGTCGCTCATGTACGCGGTGCCGCCGTGCACCTGGACAGCCTTGTTGAGGGCCTTCCAGCCGACGTCGCTGGCCACGATCTTGGTCATCGCCGACTCGAGGGAGAAGTCGGCGACGCCGCGGTCGACCAGCCCGGTGGTGAGGTACGACATCGACTCGAGGCCGTAGATCTGGGTGTTCATCCAGGCCACCTTCTCCTCCACCATCTCGAAGTCGATGAGCTTGCGGCCGAACTGCTCGCGGGAGTTCGCGTGCTCGAGGGTGTGGTCGAGGAAGGTCTTCATGCCGCCCGCGATCGAGGTGCCCATCGACATCCGACCGTTGTTGAGCGTGTTCATGGCGATCCGGAAGCCGTCGCCCGGCTCGCCGAGCAGGTTCTCGGCGGGAACGCGCACGTTGTTGAAGTGCACGCGCTGCAGGTTGTTGGCGCGCAGCCCCAGCGTGTCGAAGCGCGGGCCCGTGCTCAGGCCCTCGGCGCCCTTCTCCACCACGAGCGCCACGTGGCCCAGGTCGCTGCGGGCGAAGACGGTGAGCACGTCCTTGCTGCCGTTGCCGATCCAGCGCTTCTCGCCGTTGAGGATCCAGCTGCCGTCGCTCTGGCGCTCGGCCCAGGTCTCGAGGTTGTAGGCGTCGCTTCCCACGTTCGGCTCGGTGAGCACGAAGGCGGCGAGCTTGCGGCCGGCGGCGAGGTCGGGCAGCCAGCGCGCCTTCTGGTCGTCGGTGCCGTACAGGTAGATCGGCTTGGTGCCGATTGACTGGTGCACGCCCATAACCACGGCGAGGGTGCCGTCGACGCGGCCGAACTCCTCCATCACGCGGCAGTAGCCGGTCTGGCTGAGGCCCTGGCCGCCGTACTGCTCGTCGACGAAGAGGCCGAGCAGGCCGCGGTCGGCGAGGTCGCGGATGGTGTCGTCGCCGACCCAGCGGGCCTCCTCGGCCGCGAAGGGGTCGTAGGTGCCGGTGAGGTAGTCGCGGGCGCTCCGCGCGAGCGCCGTCACCTTCGCTCGTTCCGGGTTCTCGAGGAGCGGGTAGGGCATCACGAGCTCGGAGTGGGTGTTGCCGAGGAAGAGTGCCTTGGTGAAGGAGGGCTTAGAGGAACGATCGACGCTGGCCATACCTGCGATTGTGGGGAAGCTGAGGTGCTCGCGCCAACGCTTTGTGGCATCCCTACTACGGGTGCCGCGCAGAATCCCGGTACCGTTGGGGCAATGACCCGCATCATCTCCGGTTTCGCCGGATCGCTCACGCTCGCTGTGCCCGGCACCGGCACCCGTCCCACGAGCGAGCGGGTGCGGGAGGCGATCTTCTCGGCGCTCGACGCGCGCGGCTCCCTCGACGGGGCGCGGGTCGCCGACCTGTACGCCGGTTCGGGCGCGCTCGGGCTGGAGTCGGCGTCGCGGGGCGCGGCATCCGTTGTGCTCGTCGAGAACGGGCCCGCCGCCGCCAAGGCGTGCCGCGCCAACGCCGCGCTCGTGCTGAAGAGCGCTCCGCGCGCCGGGCGGCTGACGATCGAGACCTCGGGCCAGGCGGTCGGGCCGTTCCTCGCGGCCTCCGGCGCCGTCTGGGACGTAGTGTTCCTCGACCCGCCCTACGAGCTCGGGGAGGCCGAGCTGGCCGACGCGCTGGCGCTGCTCGCTCCGAGGCTGTCGGCGGATGCCGTGGTGATCCTCGAGCGCAGCTCGCGCAGCCCGGAGCCCGTGCTGCCCGCCGGCCTGGAGCTCGACCGCCGCAAGGACTACGGCGACACCTCGCTCTGGTGGCTGAGCGCCGCGGAGTAGCCCCTCCGCCGAGCCCCCTCCGGAGGAGGGGCAAGGATTCGACCCTCGCGGGCAGCCGGAACGTCGGAAGATTGCCCCACTGCTCGGGGCGGCGGGCGCGTCAGCCGCGGTCGCCCGACCACTCCTCGTAGGGGTCCCAGCCGCCGCGCCGGTCGTAGGGCTGCCCGTCGACCAGCAGCCCCTCGCCGTGCACCACGGCCCCGATCACGCGGAAACCGCCTGGCAGGTCGGCGTGCGGCGGGAACGTGGCGAGCAGCGAGTGGTCCTCGCCGCCGTCGAGCGCCTCGCGCGATCCGACGAGAGCGGATGCGACGTCGACGGCCACGCCGCTGGCCCCGGCCAGGCGGCGCGCGTCGAGGGCGAGGCCGTCGCTGAGGTCGAGCATCGCGGTCGCCCCGGCGCGGGCGGCGAGCACGCCGTCGCCGATCGGGGGCGCGGGCGCGAGCTGCGCGGCGACGGAGGCCGTCTCGGCGGCACGCAGCGCGGCGGCGGCCCCGGCATCCGGTCGCCCGTCGACGACCGCGCGCTCGAACAGCAGGCGCAGGCCTGCCGCGGCGTGGCCGAGCACGCCGGAGACGGCGACGACGTCGCCCGGGCGCGCACCGGAGCGCAGCACCGGCTCGCGGCCGTCGAGGTCGCCGAAGGCGGTGACCGCGATGGTGAGGGTGTCGGAGACCGAGAGGTCGCCGCCGACCACCCCGCAGCCGGGCGCGAGGGCGAGGCAGGCGTCGCGCAGGCCGTCGGCGATGCCCTCGAGCAGCGACACCGGGGAGTCGGCGGGCGCTGCGATGGCCACCACGAGGCCGGTGGGCCTTGCGCCCATCGCGGCCACGTCGGCGAGGTTGGAGGCGGCGGCCTTCCAGCCCAGGTCGTGCGGCGCCGACCAGGCGAGGCGGAAGTCCGGCCCGTGGATCATCATGTCGGTGGTCACCACAAAGCGGCCGTCCGGCGCGGCCAGCACGGCGGAGTCGTCGCCCGGGCCCACGATCGCGGAGTCGGAATCGGGCAGGCGGGGGAAGATGCGCGCGAGGGTTGCAGACTCCCCGATGCCGCGCAGCGTATCGGGTTGCGTCATGCTTCACACGGTAGCCTGAACAGCGATGAAAACCATGCTCCGCCTGACCGCCGTATCCGTTCTCGCGCTCGTCGCCCTCACCGGATGCACCCAGGCGGTCGCCTACGAGCCCGCCGAGTTCGCGCAGGATCCGGGCTGCGCCGAGGTCATGGTGCGGCTGCCGGAGACGGTGGGCGAGCTGCCGCTGCGCGAGACCAACGCGCAGGGCGTCGGCGCCTGGGGCACCCCCACCTCGGTGATCCTGCGCTGCGGCGTCGAGGTGCCCGACCCCACGTCGGCTCTGCCCTGCGTGCTCGTGGAGGACGTCTACTGGCTGCGCGACGACGTCGACGCCCCGAACTACGTCTTCACCACCTACGGCCGCGAGCCGGCCACCGAGGTGGTCATCGACCGCGAGGCCATCTCTCCCGGCTCCGCCCTGTTCGAGCTGGTGGACGCGGTGGGCGCGACCACCGAGACCGGGTCGTGCACCGAGATCGAGGACAGCCTCGGCGCCCCCACGCAGACCGAGACGCCGGTCGACCCGAGCGCGGAACCCGCGCTGCCGGCGGAGTAGCCCACCGCGTCAAGCGGATGCCGCGAGCGGCTCGCGCGTCAAGCGGATGCCGCGAGCGGCTCGACGCGGACGGCCCGCGCCGCCGCCGCCCCGATGGTGGTCTCCGCGGCGCCGTGCGCAAGGGTCAGCGTCCCCGCCGCGTCCTGCCGCGCGGAGACCACCACCTCGCTGTCCAGGCCGATGCCGAGGCCGCCCAGGTAGCGCAGCAGCGCGCTGTCGTCGTCGGAGACCTGCACCACGCGCAGGGCGACGCCGACCTCGGCGTCGGCGAGCAGCACCGCGGTCATCGGCGGCAGCGTGCCGTCGGCGAGCGGGATCGGGTCGCCGTGCGGGTCGCGCAGGGGCTGGCCGAGGCGGTCGGCGAGCTGCTCGACGAAGTGGTCGCTGACGGCGTGCTCGAGCACCTCCGCCTCGACGTGCACGAGGTCCCAGCTGTAGCCGAGGTACTCGACGAGGAAGGTCTCGATCAGCCGGTGCTTGCGCACCATCTGCAGCGCCGCGACGCGGCCGTCGCCGGTCAGCTCCACCGCCCCGTACCTGGCGTGGGAGACGAGCCCGGCGTCGACCAGCTTCTTGACGGCCTCGGTCGCCGAGGAGGGCGCGACCTCCAGCCGCGCGGCGAGGGTGCCGGTGGAGACCGGCTTGTCGCTCCATTCGGCGGCGTTCCAGATCGCCTTGAGGTAGTTCTCCGCCTGTACCGACAATGTGCCCATGCGAAAAGGCTATCCCCCGGCCGACGCGAGCCGACGCCGCCGGAGCGCCGCGGCGCCGCGGCCGATCACGCCGTGCCGCGGGCTGAACAGGTAGACCAGGGCGAAGACGGCGCCCTGTGCGAGCACCACCATGCCGCCGGAGGCCGTGTCGAGGTAGTAGCTGAGGTAGATACCGGCCACCGAGCAGAGCGCGGAGACCACGGGCGCGATGACGAGCATCCGCCCGAAGCGGTCGGTGAGCAGGTAGGCGGTAGCTCCCGGGATGATCAGCATCGACACCACCAGCACCACCCCGACCACCTGCAGCGCCACGACGGCGGTGAGGGCGAGCGTGCCGAGCAGCAGAGCGCCGAGCAGGCGCGGAGACAGCCCGATGGCATGGGCGTGCACCGGGTCGAAGCTGTACAGCGTGAGGTCGCGGCGCTTGAGCACGAGGAGCACGAAGGCGACGGCCCCGAGCACTCCGATCTGGAGCAGGTCGCCCAGCGACACCCCGAGCACGTTGCCGAAGATGATGTGGTTGAGGTCGGTCTGGCTGGGGGTCACGGAGATGAGCACCAGGCCGAGGGCGAAGAGGGTGGTGAACACGATGCCGATCGCGGCGTCCTCCTTCACCCGGCTGGTGCCCCGCACCACCCCGATGAGCACCACGGCGAGCAGCCCGAAGACCAGGGCGCCGAGCGCGAAGGGTGCGCCGACCACGTAGGCGAGCACCACGCCGGGCAGCACGGCGTGCGAGACGGCGTCGCCCATCAGCGACCAGCCGACGAGCACCAGCCAGCACGACAGCAGCGCGCAGACGACGGCGGCCAGCACCGTCGCCGACAGCGCGAGCACCATGAACTCGTAGCGCAGCGGCTCGATCAGCAGGTCGAGCGGGTTCATGCGGCCCCCTCCGCCGGGTCGAGGCCGAAGGCCCTGGCGAGGTTCTCGGGGCGCAGCACCTCCGCCGTGGGCGCGTGCATGAGCACCCGGGTCGCCAGCATGATCGAACGCTCGGCGAGCCGCGGCAGGGCGGCCAGGTCGTGGGTGGACACCAGCACGGTGCGCCCGTCGGCGGCGAGCTCGGCGAGCAGCCGGGAGATGGTCTGCTCCGAGCGCCGGTCGACGCCGGCGAAGGGCTCGTCGAGCAGCAGCAGGCCGGCGCCCTGCGCGATGCCGCGGGCCACGAAGGCGCGCTTGCGCTGGCCGCCGGAGAGCTGCCCGATCTGCCGCTCGGCGAACGCGGTCAGCTCGACCCGCTCGAGCGCGGAGTCGACCGCATCCCGGTCCTGCCCGCGCGGCCTCCTGGTGATTCCCATCCGGCCGTAGCGGCCCATCATCACCACGTCGCGCACGCTGATCGGGAAGTCCCAGTCGACGTCCTCGCTCTGCGGCACGTAGCCGACGAGGCCGGCCCTGCGCGCAGTGGACGGCGTGCCCCCGTCGATGCGCACCGTGCCGCTGTCGGGCCGCACGAGCCCCATGATCGTCTTGAACAGCGTCGACTTGCCCGAGCCGTTGATGCCGATCAGGCCGCAGACCTGCCCGGCGTCCAGCATCAGCGACACCCTGTCGAGCGCGAGCACGTCGCCGTAGTGCACGCTCACGCCGCCCACCTCGAGGGCGGGGGCGGTCACCGGGCGCTCCCGGCGAACCCGGCGAGGATCGTCTGGGCGTCGTAGCGGATGAGGTCGAGGTAGGTGGGCACCGGACCGTCCGGCCCCGACAGCGAGTCGACGTAGAGCACCCCGCCCCACCGGGCGCCGGTGGCCCTGACCACCTGCTGCATGGCGCTGTCGGACACGGTGGACTCGCAGAACACCGCGGGCACGTCGTTGTCGGCGACGAACTCGATGGTGCGGGCGATCTGCCTGGGCGTCGCCTGCTGCTCGGCGTTGACCGGCCAGATGTACTGCTCGGTGAGACCGGCGTCGCGGGCGAGGTAGGAGAACGCCCCCTCGCAGGTCACCAGCGCGCGCTGGTTCGCGCTCAGTGCGCCGAGGCCCGCGACGAGACCGTCGTGCACCTCCTGCAGCTCGAGCTTGTAGGCGGCGCCCGCTGCGGCGAAGTCGGCGGCGTTGCCCGGGTCGAGCTCGGAGAAGGCGAGGATCATCTCGTCGGCGTAGAGCTGCACGTTCAGCGCCGACATCCAGGCGTGCGGGTTGGTCTGCCCGGCGTAGGCGTCCTCGGTGATCGGCAGGCCGTCGACCCGGTTCGACAGCACCACGTGCGGCACGTCGACCGTCTCGACGAACTGCTCGAACCAGAGCTCGAGGTTCAGACCGTTGTCGAGGATGAGGTCGGCCTCAGAGGCGCGGCGGATGTCGCCCGGTGTCGGCTCGTAGCCGTGGATCTCCGCGCCGGTACGGGTGATCGACTCGACCCGGAGGTGCTCCCCCGCCACGTTCGAGGCGATGTCGGCCAGCACGGTGAAGGTGGTGAGCACCACCGGCCGGTCGTCGGAGGTCTCCGCGTCGGCGTCCGGCGCGGAGCAGCCCGCGAGCAGCACGACGCCGGCCAGCGCGGCGGCGAGCGACGGTACGAGGGACCGCACATTTTTAGGCATACCGAAAACTATAGTTCGGCATGCCTAAAAATGTAGGCGGTGGGGGCGATTCGGGCTAGCCGCGCGGGCCGTCGAGCCCGACGAGCTTGCCTGCAATGCCGCCGGCGGCGCGCAGCGCCGCTCCCGAGCCGAAGCCGGAGGCCGGGAGCACGACGCGGCGGTCGCGCGCCTCGACGAGCGCGTCCTTGAGCACGGTGGCGGCGGCGACCTGGCCGGCCCAGAGGTACAGCGACATCGCGCCGGGAATCGAGTTGACCTCGTTCACGAACAGCTCGCCGTTGCCCTCGTCGAGCAGCAGGTCGACGCGCACCACGCCGGTGAGCGCGGTGACCTCGGCCACGCGGGTCGCCAGCTCGGCGGCGAGCACGGCGACGGCCTGGTCGATGTTGGCCGGGAACTCGCGCGGGGCGCTGGAGAGTCCCGCCTCGCTGCCCGCGCCGCCCGAGAGGTACTTCTCGGCGTAGGAGTAGAGCCCGCTCTCCGAGGTGCCACGCAGCGGCTTCTCCACCTGGGTCACCTCGAGCTGCGGGTAGGTGCGGAAGGAGATGTTCAGGTCGACCAGCTCGGGCCGGTAGGGCTCGACCACGGCGCCGGCGCGCAGGTGCGCGCTCGCACGGGCGATCGCCCGGGCGGCGTCCGCGTCCTCGACGATCTCGATGCCGATCGACGATCCGCCGAAGCGCGGCTTCACGATGTACGGGCCGGGGAAGGAGGGCGAGCGCGTGGCGGAGAGCAGCTCGCGGCGGAGCGTGGGGATGCCGGCGACCTCCATCAGGCCGCCGAAGGCGAGCTTGTCCATGCCGACGGCGCCCGCGAACAGCGTGGAGCCGGTGGCGGGGATGCCGAGCAGGGAGAACAGCGCGGCCGCTCCCCCGCCCTCGCCGACGCCGCCGTGCAGGCAGAGCAGCACGGCCGAGACGTCGATGGCGCGCTTCTTGATGTACAGCCCGGTGTCGCCGGAGACCCGCACGTCGATCGCCTTCGAGCCCTTGGGCACGCCGTTCAGGTAGTCCTTGGCCTCGGTGCCCGCCGGCACCTGCCACCACTCGCCGTTGGGCGCCCAGTAGATGGGCACGACGGCCTCGCCGCTCGCCGTGAGCACACGCTCCGACTGCAGTCCGGTGAGGATCGAGATCTCGTGTTCGGGCGAAGGCCCGCCAAACAGCACTGCCCAGGGAGAACTCACTCGTGACCATCCAAAACGCTCAGCAGCCGCCTCACAATTCTGCTGGCCCGTGCGGCTGGGTTACGGGTAGTGGTCCGGCAGGTCGTTCTCATACAGGATAACGCCCCGCTCGCCGGCCTGATCCAGCGCCGCGGCGACGGCGTCGGTGCGGCGGTCGAAGATCCGCACGGCACCGGAGCCGGCGCCGGCCACGAGGGCGGCGCGGTTGGTGCGGGCCACGGCGAACAGCACGCCGCCCACCGACGCGATGGACTCGGCGAACTCGCGGTTGCGGGCGGCCTGGACGGTGCCGAGCTCGACCATGCCGGGGGTGACCACGACGAGCTGCCCGCCGCGCTCGGCGGCGATCTCGGCGGCGCCGCGCAGCGCGCGCTCGGCGCCCACCGGGTTGGAGTTGTAGGTGTCGTCGATCACCACGACGCCGCTGGCGGCGTGCTGCACCTCGGCGCGGTGCGGCGAGTCGGGCAGCGCGCCCAGGCGGCCGGCGATGTCGGCGAGCGGCACCTCCATGGCGCGCGCGATGCCGATCGTGACCGCGAGGTTGACGGCGTGGCCGACGTTGGGGATGACGACGGGGGCGGATGCCGGGCGACCGTTCTCGAGGACCGTCACCTCTCCGGCGGCGGCGTCCACAACGACATCCGCTGCCGTTCCCGGCACGGTGGAGACGGTGATCACGCGTTTGCCCTGGGTGCGGCACTGGTCGGCGAGCGCGGCGAGCATCGGGTCGTCGATCGGCAGCACCACGGTGCTGGCCTTCTCGGTGATCTCGGCCTTTGCCTGGAAGATCACCTCGCGGCTGCCCATGCGGGCCAGGTGCGCCTCGCCGATGGTGGTGATGGCGGCGATGTCGGGCGGGAAGCTCTCGCTCAGCTCGCGGATCTCGCCGCGTCCGTAGACGCCCATCTCGGCGATGAACACCTCCGTGCCCGGCACGACCCGGTCGTTGACCGCGCGGGACAGGCCCATCAGGTTGTTGAAGCTGGCCGGGGAGGCGACGACGGAGTAGCTGCCGGAGAGCACGTGCGAGACGTAGCCCTTGGTGGAGGTCTTGCCGTAGGAGCCGGTGATCGCCACCACCGTGGGCTGCACCTGGCGCAGGCGCTTGCGAGCGCTGAGCATCCACTTGCGCGAGAGGCGCTTCTCGACCGGCTTCATCACCACGAGCGCGAGGTCGGTGACCGGCGCGAGCAGGAGGAGGGCGAGCGCGACGCCGGCGGGGCCGAGCAGCAGGATGAGACCGGCGCCGACGAGCAGCACGAGCACGGCCCAGACCACGGCGAGACGCTTCAGGCGGTCGGTCCAGGCGAGCTTCGCGCTCGTACCGCGGATGCCGAGCCCGAGCGGCAGCACGGCGATCAGCGCGACCACCACGGGCACCCCGAGCTGCAGCGCGGGGACCAGGACGACGAGGGCGACGAGCACCACGGCGAGGGCGAGCAGCACGGCGTTGACCGGGCGCACACGCACCCAGAGCCAGCCGAGCCGGGTGACCCAGGGAGCGATGTAGTGCTCGCGCTGGGCGACGCGCAGCCAGCGCGCCCCGCTGAGAACCGCGGCGGCGAGGCCGAGCACGATCGAGGTGATGAGGGCGATGGTCATGGCGTGGTGGTCTCCGAGATGAGTGCGAGCAGTTCTTCGCGCACGGCGATGGACAGGGGGCCCTCGAGCAGGTGGCCGGCGCCCGCGACGACGCGGAAGCGGGATCCGGCGATGAGAGCGGATGCGGCTTCGCCGGCGTCCGCCGGGGCTGCGGTGTCGTTCTCGCCCCACACCATGCGCACGGGGACGCGGATCGCGGCGAGCTGCTCGGCGTAGCTCTCGCCGACGACGCGCACGAGGATGTCGCGCATCACGCCCTGCGCCGCGAGGTAGTCGGCCGAGCCGTGCTTGCGGCGCTGGCTCTCGAGCACGGCCTTCGGCACGATGCCCGCCTTCGCCAGCGAGCGCACGATCCGGAAGCCGAGGGCGGGCGCGGGCGCGGCCTTCAGGCGCACCAGGGGCACGCCGGTGAGCACGATGCCCTTCACGAGGTGCGGGTGCCGCTGCGCCAGGTGCACGGCGACGCGTCCGCCGAAGGAGTGGCCGACGACGACGACGGGGGCCGAGCCCTCGAGCGCGGCGGCCAGGGCGTCGGCGTAGTCCGCGCTTCCCCAGGCCTCGGGCGGCGCGGTGGTGGTGCCGAAGCCCCAGAAGTGCGGGGCGACGGCGTCGAGGCCGGCGACGATGGACGAGAAGTCGGCGCCGGAGCGCGCCCAGCCGTGCAGGGCGACGACGGACGCGGGGGTGGCGCCGGTCCTGTCGGCGAGCAGGTCGCCGGTTCCCAGGGTGGTGAGCATCGCTACTCCCCCTGCGGCATCGGGTCGGTGGTGAGGTGCGGCGCGATGTCGCGCGGGTTCATGGTGCCGGCGAGCACCTGCGACACCTGGGTGACGATCGGCATCCCGACGCCCTTGGCGAGGGCGAGCTCGAGCACGGGGGCGACGGATGCGAGCCCCTCCGCCGTCTGGTTCATCTGCTTCACGACGTCGGCGAAGTTGAAGCCCTGGCCGAGCAGGCGGCCGGCGGTGTTGTTGCGCGACAGCGACGACTCGCAGGTGGCGATGAGGTCGCCGAGCCCGGCGAGCCCGGCGAGGGTCTCGGCGCGCCCGCCGTAGGCGACCGCGAAGTCGGTCATCTCGACGAGGCCGCGGGTGATGATCGACGCCTTGGTGTTCTCGCCGTAGCCGACGCCGTCGACGATGCCGATAGCGACCGCGATGAGGTTCTTCAGCACGCCGCCGAACTCGGTGCCGATCACGTCGGTGTTGACGAAGGAGCGGAAGTAGGGGTTGGTGGCGGTCATCGCCACCAGGGTGGCGGTCTCCAGGCTCTGCGAGGAGACGACGGCGGCGGTCGGCTGCTCCTTGGCGATCTCGAGGGCCAGGTTGGGGCCGGAGACGACGGCGATGCGGTCGGGGTGGATGCCGAGCACCTGCTCGATCACCTCGCTCATCCGCAGCCCGGTGCCCTTCTCCACGCCCTTCATCAGCGAGACGACGATCGCGTCCTCCGGGATGAGGTTGCGCACCGCGGCGAGGTTCTCGCGCAGCGACTGGCTCGGCACCGAGAGGTAGACCTGCTCGGCGTCGGCGAGCACCCTCGGCAGGCTGGCGTCGCCGCGGATCCCCCGCGGCAGGTTGATGCCAGGCAGGTAGTCGCTGTTGCGGTGCGACTCGGTGAGCTCGCGGGCCAGCTCCGGCCTGCGGGCCCAGAGCGCGACATCCGCCCCGCCGTCGGCGAGGATCTTCGAGAAGGTGGTGCCCCAGGAGCCGGCGCCGAGCACGGCGACCTTGCGGGCCTTGGCGTCGAGGGTGAGGGCGTCGAGGGGAGCGTTACTGTTCAAAACGGCCGGTGTCCTTCTGGTTGTGCTTGCTCGGATCCCAGCGCTCGACCGGCGCGGTCTCGCCGCGCAGCTCCTCGAAGAGGGCGGTGATCGCGTTCATCACCAGGTCGGTGGCCTCCGCGAGGGCGGCGGAGTCGTGCGCCCGGTCGGCGAAGTCGGAGAGGTCGACGGCGGGGCCGAACCTCACCTGGATGGTCTTGCGGGGAAAGATGGTGATCTTCTTGGCGTAGCGCGGCATGACCAGCTGCGTGCCCCAGTGGGCGGCGGGGATGATCGGGATGCCCTGCTCGAGGGCCGTGCGCACCGCGCCGGTCTTGCCGCGCATCGGCCACAGGTCGGGGTCGCGGGTGAGCGAGCCCTCCGGGTAGATGACGACGGCGAGGCCCTGCCTGGCGATCGCGCCGGCGGCCCCGAGGGGGTCGCCGCGCGTGCCCGAGGAGGCGCGCTGCACCGGGATCTGGCCCGAGGCGTGCAGCAGCCTGCCCATGACAGGGACCTCGAAGAGCGAGGCCTTCGCCATGTAGTGCGGCATGCGCCCGAGCTTCCACATCGCCACGCCGGTGACCAGCGGGTCGATCTCGCTGTAGTGGTTGGGGGCGAGCACGAAGGCGCCGGTCTTCGGCACGTGCTCGACCCCGCTGAGCTTCAGCCTGGCGATGAGGTTCATCGGGGGCACTGCGAGGAGGGCCATGAGCCGGAAGACGGGCGTCTTCTCGGCCCTGGCGACCCGGGCTTCCGTCACGGAGGGCTAGCCTTCGTAGACGAAATCGGCCCCGAGCGCACGCAGCTTGTCGATGAAGTGCTCGTAGCCGCGGCTGATGATGCCCACGTTGCTGATGGTCGACTGACCCTCGGCGGTCAGTGCCGCGATGAGGTGGCTGAAGCCGCCGCGCAGGTCGGGGACGCGGATGTCCGCGCCGTGCAGCTTCGAGGGGCCGGTGATCACGGCGGCCTGCTCGAGCGGGCGGCGCGGCACGCGGCGCGTGACGGACTCGAGCCCGTCCTTGTGCACCACGATGTCCGCGCCCATCTCGATCAGCGCGTCGGTGAAGCCGAAGCGGTTCTCGTAGACGGTCTCGTGCACCACCGAGACGCCGTGCGCCTTGGTGAGGGCCACGATGAGCGGCTGCTGCCAGTCCGTCATGAAGCCGGGGTGGACATCCGTCTCGACGACGACCGGCTTGAGGTCTCCGCCCGGGTGGTAGAAGCGGATCCCGTCTTCATGGATGTCGAATGCGCCTCCGACCTTGCGGAAGATGTTGAGGAAGTTCATCAGCTCGGCCTGCTTGGCGCCGCCGACGAAGATGTCGCCCTCGGTGGCGAGCGCGGCGGAGGCCCAGCTGGCGGCCTCGTTGCGGTCGAAGAGCGCGCGGTGGTTGTAGCCCTCGAGCTTGTCGACACCCTCGATGAAGATCACACGGTTGGGCTCGACGTTGATGATCGCGCCCATCTTCTGCAGGATCGCGATGAGGTCCATGATCTCGGGCTCGATGGCCGCGTTCTTCAGCTCGGTGACGCCCTGGGCGCGCACCGCGGTGAGCAGCACCTGCTCGGTCGCTCCGACGCTCGGGTAGGGCAGCTCGATCTCGGCGCCCTTGAGGCCGTTCGGGGCGGTGAGGCGGATGCCCTCGTAGCTCTTGTCGACGACGGCGCCGAAGGCGCGCAGGGCGTCGAGGTGGAAGTCGATCGGGCGGTCGCCGATGCGGCAGCCGCCGAGGTCGGGGATGAGCGCCTCGCCGAGGCGGTGCAGCAGGGGCCCGCAGAACAGGATCGGGATGCGGCTGGAGCCGGCGAGCGCGTCGATCTTGGAGAAGTGCGCACGCTCGACGTTGCTCGGGTCGAAGGTGAGCTCGCCCTCGGCGGTCGTGGTGACCGAGACGCCGTAGGCCTCGAGCATGCCGGTGACGACTCCGACGTCGCTGATGTCGGGCACGTCGCGGAGGACGCTGGGGCTCTCCGCGAGGAGGGCCGCCACCATCGCCTTGGTCGCGAGATTCTTGGCCCCGCGCACCTCGATTCGTCCGATGAGCGGCTTGCCGCCGTTGATCACGATCTTGTCGGACTTCAGTCCGACCCTCTCGCCTGCCTTGTGGGCATCCTGCACTAGAGAATTCATACACACACCTTCACTGCTTGTATTGCGTAGCTATTTTGCCGGCAGGGTCAGTGGCCGCCACGATTCGCGACGGGCTTCGAACTCTGTGATCTGCGCTTCGTCGCGCAGGGTCAAACCGATGTCATCCAGGCCTTCGAGCAAGCGCCACCTAGTGTAGTCATCGATCTCGAAGGCTACCGTGAGGTCGCCCACTCGCACCTGACGTTGCACGAGATCGACGTCGATTTGGGTTCCGGGGCGCTCGTCGATAAGGTGCCAGATCTTCTCGATCCACTCCTCGTCGACCTGCGCGGCGAGGAGCCCTTGCTTGCCCGAGTTTCCCCGGAAGATGTCGCCGAAGCGCGGGCTGATGACGGCCTGGAAGCCGTAGTCGCGCAGCGCCCAGACGGCGTGCTCGCGGCTCGATCCGGTGCCGAAGTCGGGACCGGCGACGAGGATGCGCCCGCCCGTGCCCTCCGCGGCGGCGAAGGGCGGGGTGTTCAGCACGAACTCCGGGTCCTGGCGCCAGCCGTAGAACAGGGCGTCGTCGAAGCCGGTCTTGGTGACCCGTTTGAGGAAGACGGCCGGGATGATCTGGTCGGTGTCGACGTTCGAGCGCTTCAGCGGCACGCCGATCCCGGTGACGGTGGTGATCTTGTCCATTACGCGTTCACTCCCTCTACGGCGGCCTCGGTGGCGGCGATGTCCCACGGCGACGACAGCGTGCCGCGGATGGCGGTGGCGGCAGCGACGAGCGGCGAGACGAGGTGCGTGCGCCCGCCCTTGCCCTGGCGGCCCTCGAAGTTGCGGTTCGAGGTGGAGGCGCAGCGCTCGCCCGGCGCGAGCTGGTCGGGGTTCATGCCGAGGCACATGGAGCAGCCGGCGAATCGCCACTCGGCGCCGAAGTCCTTGACGATCTGGTCGATGCCCTCGGCCTCGGCCTCGAGGCGCACGCGCGCGCTGCCGGGGACCACCATGACGCGTACGCCATCCGCTTTCTTCTTGCCCTTGATGATGGAGGCGAAGGCCCGCAGGTCTTCGATGCGGCTGTTGGTGCAGGAGCCCATGAAGACCGCGTCGACCGCGATGTCCTTCATCGGGGTGCCCGCGGCGATGTCCATGTACTCGAGGGCGCGCTCGGCGGCGGAGCGCTCGTTCGGGTCGGCGATGTCGGCCGGGTTCGGCACGGGCTCGCTGAGCGAGACGCCCTGGCCGGGGTTGGTGCCCCAGGTGACGAAGGGCTCGAGCTCGTTCGCGTCGAGGAAGACCTCGGCGTCGAACACGGCGTCGTCGTCGGTGGCCAGCGTGTCCCAGTAGGCCACGGCGTCGAGCCAGTCCTGGCCGGCGGGGGCGTGCGGGCGGCCCTCGAGGTAGTCGTAGGTCACCTGGTCGGGTGCGACCATGCCCGCGCGCGCGCCGGCCTCGATCGACATGTTGCAGATCGTCATGCGGCCCTCCATCGAGAGGGAGCGGATGGCGCTGCCGCGGTACTCGAGCACGTAGCCCTGACCGCCGCCCGTGCCGATCTTCGCGATGACGGCCAGGATGATGTCCTTCGCCGTGACGCCGGGGCGCAGCTCGCCGTCGACGTTGATGGCCATGGTCTTGAAGGCCTTCAGCGGCAGGGTCTGCGTGGCGAGCACGTGCTCCACCTCGCTGGTGCCGATGCCGAAGGCCATGGCGCCGAAGGCCCCGTGCGTGGAGGTGTGCGAGTCGCCGCAGACGACGGTGATGCCCGGCATGGTGAGGCCGAGCTGCGGTCCGACGACGTGCACGATGCCCTGCTCGATGTCGCCGAGCGAGTGCAGGCGCACCCCGAACTCGGCCGCGTTGTTGCGCAGCGTCTGGATCTGGGTGCGGCTGGTGAGGTCGGCGATCGGCTTGTCGATCGCCAGCGTCGGGGTGTTGTGGTCCTCGGTGGCGATGGTGAGGTCGAGGCGGCGCACGGGCCGGCCGGCCTGGCGGAGGCCGTCGAAGGCCTGCGGGCTGGTCACCTCGTGCAGCAGGTGCAGGTCGATGTAGATCAGGTCGGGCGATCCGTCCTCGCCCTCGACCACGAGGTGGTCGTGCCACACCTTCTGTGCCAGCGTGCGCGGCTCCGGTTTGTGGACGGTGTCGATCTCGGTCATTGCAGCGGTCCTTCTTCTTCGTGTCTTCGAGTGGTCAGCCGACGAGAGAACTCCGCGACGAGGTGGCCTTGTCTAGGCCTCGCCGCGGCGACGAAGGAGGAGGTGCTGCTCGAAATACATCCCCCGAGAGTATCACCCGGGGGCTCGCAACGCCGGTTGCGGCGGGCAGCGCGCCGGTCTCAGCCGCGGGGCCTCCGGCGCTTCGCCGGGCGGCGGACGCGGTAGCGCGCGACGGTCCTGCGCAGTCGCGTCACCGAGGCGCGCGCGATCTCGACCGCCGCGAGGGCCTCGGTCCACACGGTGTCGCGACGGGCCTCGTCGACGTCGAACCCGGAGAAGACCGCCTCATCCGTCGCCGACGCCAGCGCGGCGAGCCTGGCGGGCCTCTCGGCGTCGAGCTGGCTCTCCAGGGAGCGCGCGACGACAAGCCGGGTGCCGGTGGGCGCCACGGAGTAGCCGAGCTCGGCGAAGCGGTCGACGAGCTCCGCCCAGGCGCCGGCCACCTGGTCGTGGCGCTCCCCCTCGGTGCGTCGCCTGCGTGCTCGGCGCGACTTGACGGCGGCCACCACGAGCAGCGGGACGAGGATCAGGGCGGCGGGGATGAGCAGGCTCAGCCCGATCGCCCAGACCCAGCCGGGCAGCACGAAGGGGTCGCCGTTGTCGTCCTCGTCGCTCTCCTCGAGCTCGACCGGGGTGAGCAGGTCCTCGTCGTCGTTGTCGGAGCGCGGCGGCTGGCGCACCTGCGGCTGCGGCTCGCTCTGCGGCTTGGGCACCTGCGCCTGCGGGATGTCGGTCTCGTCGGGCGTCGGGTTGAAGGCCACCCAGCCGACGTCGTCGAAGGCCACCTCCACCCATGCGGTCACGTCGTCGCCGGTGACCTCGACCGGGCCCTGGCCCTCGCCGATCTCGGGCGCGAAGCCCATCACGACCCGGGCCGGGTAGCCGTACGACCGGGCCATCAGGGCGAACGCCGAGGCGTACTGCTCCTGGTCGCCGATCATCTGCAGGCGTTCGAACAGCTCGGTCACGCGGTCGGCGCCGTGCCCGGCGCGGGAGGGCGAGGCGTCGGAGGCGAGGCCGTGGCTGAGGAAGCCGGTCTCGGTGAGCGCGAGCTGGATGGCGGAGAGCTGGGTCATCGGGCTGCTGGCGTCGCCCGCGAACTCCTGCGCCTTGGCGGTGGCGAGGTCGGGCGCGCCGACCACGGGTGGCAGCTCGAGGCCCGCGGTGCCGGTCTTCTCCAGCTCGGCCGGCGAGATGACGCGCTGCACGACCGCGTCCACCTCGTAGGAGTCGCCGGCCTCCAGCCCGGAGGTGAGCACCGCGGTCCCGGTGGACGGGTTGTAGCGCACGTCGTCGGCGGCGTCCTCCGCCTCGCCGCCGGTGAACTGCAGCTCGGTGAGGTAGCCGACACTGGGCATCCAGACGTCGTCGTAGCCCTCCATGGTGAAGGTGACCCTCGAGCGCTCGCTCGGGGTGACGAAGTCGGGCGCGGGGATCTCGCTGCCGACCAGCGAGAAGGAGCCCGAGCCGTCGGTGGCGGTCTCCGGGCCGGTGACGGTCCAGAGCTTGCCGGTGAAGGAGTCGAGGGTGGCCAGGCGCACGACGTCGCCGGTCTGCAGCCCCTCGACGGTGAAGAGCGTCTCGTCGGTGACCTGCTTCGTGTAGTGCCGGAAGCCGGAGAGCGGGCTCGGGTACTGCAGCGGGTCGAACGGCGGCTCAACCTCGTCGCGCAGCACGAAGCGCTGGGTGTCTGCGGGGGCCAGCCAGAACCCGGCTCCGCCGCCGAGCAGCACGGCGGCGCCCACGACCACGGCGGTGCCGCCCAGTTTGCGGCGGCGCAGGCGCTGCGCGCCGCCCGCGCTGACGGACGCGAGGTTCGGCCGGCGCCAGCCCAGCCAGACCAGCGCGAGCACAGCGAAGACCACGCCGCGCAGGCCGGCCTGGTACGGCTCGTCCGTGCCGAGCAGGATGCCCGCGAGGTAGAGCAGCACCGGTCCGATCAGCACGACGCCGAAGCGCCAGGCCGTGCGGGGACGCTCCGCGATCCAGCGGGCGGCGAGACTGGTGGAGACGAGGGCCACGAGCCAGGTGGCGAAGAACGGGATGACGGCGATGTAGACGGGCGCGCCGATCGGCGTGCTCAGCGTGAGGATGTCCGCCCACCCGTAGACGGAGCCGACGGCCAGGCTGGTGAGCGACGACAGGGTCGGCAGGAAGCCGAGCAGCGCCTGCGACTGCACGGCGATGGCCGAGCCGAGCAGGAAGTAGCCGACCACCGCCACCAGCACGGTGACCACGGTGGTCAGCCGGAGGACGGCGGCGAGGATGCCGGTGGCCGCCCCGAGCGCCAGCCCGCCGAGACCGGCGAGGAGGAAGCCGTAGCCGCCGAACGACGGCTCGAATCCGACGACGCCGAGCACAACGAGCACGAGCAGCACGGCGATGTCGACCCAGGTGCGACCGGTCAGGGGCCGGGCGCCCTGCGGGGGTGTCGTCGACGGAGCGTTCCCTGCGACGGGGGCGGTCATCCGCTCACCCTTCTGATCAGGCTGGAGAGGTCCTTCAGGTCGCCGACGGTGATCACGGTGAGGCCGCCGACGGAGGAGAGGCGGGGCTGGGCGCCGAGCTCGACCTGGAAGGCGACCTGGGAGGTGTCCTGGCCGAAGAGCGACTCGACGCTGCGGTACTCGGCGGTGGTCGTGTTCGACCCGCCGATCGTCATCACGACGCTCGGGGCGGGCAGGCGCCTGGTGCGCTCGCGGGCGAAGTCGCGCAGCGACGGGAAGAGGCGGCCGACCGGCTCGACCCGGCAGGAGGAGTCCAGCATCTGGGTGACCGACCTCGTGCGCCACGAGCCGGTCTCGCTGACCACGTTCATCTGCACGCCGTCGGCGATCACCTGCGCGGCGATCGACGCGGTCACCGAGACGGCGAGCTCGAACTCCTCCTCGGAGGCGTAGAGGTCGTCGCGGGTGGAGAAGATCATCGTCAGCTGCGAGCGGCGGGTCTCGTTGAACTGCCGCACCATCAGCTGCCCGATGCGGGCCGAGGTGCGCCAGTGCACGTAGCGGCGGTCGTCGCCCGGCACGTAGGGCCGCAGCGCGTGGAAGGCGAGGTCGTTGTTGGTGATGGTCTTCGAGACCTGGCCCTCGAGGTCGCGCACCAGCCCGGCCGCGGTCGGCTGCAGCCGCACGGTGCGCGGGTGCACGAAGAGGTCGACGGGGTCGGCCCACTTCAGGGCGCGGCGCAGCAGGCCGAGCTGGTCGCCGCGCACCGACTCGGCGGGTCCGGCGACGATCACGGCGCGCCGGGTGGTGGGAACGGCGAAGAGCTCCTCGTGCTCCTCGCGCGGCTGCATCGCCGGCAGCTGGAACTCGGCGACGCCCCTGCCGACCGGCAGCTCCATGCGGGTGGGGGTGAGGCCGCGGCTGCCCGTGTTGGTGACGAGCATGCGACCCATCGCGCGGTCGCCCACCACCACCCGGCGCGGGTTCAGCTCGATCAGCACGCCGTAGGAGGCGCGGCCGAAGAGGAAGACGGCCGAGATGAGAACGGATGCGACGAGCACGCTGCCGAGGTAGGTGAACTCCTGCCAGCCGAAGATCCCGCTGAGCAGGATCGAGACAGCCGCGAAGAGCAGCACCAGCCAGCCGAGCCCGGTGACGACGCGCAGCACCGGGCCGAGCGCCGACCGGATGCGCGCGACCGGAGGCGAGGCGCGCGCCCGGAGCACGCCGAGCATCCGCCGCACCCGGGTGGGGGCGGTCGGGCGCGCGGCCTGCGTGGCGGTGGTCATCGGGGCGCTGTCACGCCGCGCGGTAGACGGGGGGCTCGATATCGACGAGGATGCGGCCGACGACGTCCTCGGCCACGACGCCGGCGAACTCGCTCTCCGGGTCGAGGATCACCCGGTGGGCGAGCACGGCCACGGCGAGGTCGCGCACGTCGTCGGGGGTGGCGTAGGTGCGGCCCTGGGCGAGCGCCCAGGTCTTGATCGCCCGGGCGAGCGCCATCGCGCCGCGCATGCTCACGCCGAGGATCACGTCGCGGTGCGCGCGGGTGGCCTCGATGATCTGGTTGAGGTAGCGCATCACCGACTCGTCGACGAACACCTCGGCGGCCAGGGCGCTCATCGCCACGATCGACTCCGGCTTGATGATCGGCGACACCAGGGAGGCGCGGGCGCGGGTGGCGGAGTCCATCAGCAGGGCCACGGCGGTGTCGCTGTCGGGGTAGCCGAGCGAGGTCTTGATGAGGAAGCGGTCGAGCTGGGCCTCGGGGAGCTTGTAGGTTCCGGCCTGCTCCACCGGGTTCTGGGTGGCGATCACGAGGAAGGGTGCTCCCACCGGGTGGCCCTCGCCGTCGATGGTGACGACGCCCTCCTCCATCACCTCGAGCAGCGCGCTCTGCGTCTTCGGGCTGGCGCGGTTGATCTCGTCGGCGAGCACGATCGAGGCGAAGATCGGCCCCTTGTGGAACTCGAAGCGGCCCTTGCCCTGGTCGAAGATCTGCACGCCGGTGACGTCGGAGGGCAGCAGGTCGGGGGTGAACTGGATGCGCGAGGTGCTGCCGTCGAGCGTGTTGGCGAGGGCCTTGGCCAGCACGGTCTTGCCGGTGCCCGGGTAGTCCTCGAGCAGCACATGGCCGTCGGAGATCAGCGCGGTGAGCACCAGGCGGATCACGTGGTCCTTGCCCACGATCGCCTTGTCGACGTTCGCGATCAGCTGCTGGAAGGCGTCGGCGAACCACGTGGCCTGCTCCTGGGTTACTGGCATGTGGCGATTCCTTCGGTTCGTGATCGGCTAGTAGTCGACGACATTGGACTTGATCCCGTTGACGAGGACGTAGGACGGGTCGGAGCTGTAGCAGCCGTAGTTGCCGTTGCCCCCGCCGTTCTGGCGGGAGACGTAGCCGGAGCCGTCCGTGGTCAGGGTGTGGGCGTTCGTGGTTCCGAAACGCGTGCCGCTCGGCGACGCGTGGCAGGTGAACTCGTAGGTCGTGTTGGGCGCGAAGTCCCGCAGTGTCACGGTGAACCAGTTGCCGTACTCGGCGGCCGCACCCGGGGAGATGGTGACGCTGGGCGTCGCCACCGGCACCGGCTTCGGGGTGACGACGATGGCGGGGCCGGTGGCCGAGGCGCTGCCGCCCTTGTTGGTGGCGGTGACCGTGATCGTGTAGCTGCCCTCGCCCACGCCGGCGAGCGAGGCACTCATGCCGGTGCCGCGGGCGCCGTTGCTGGCGGTCCAGCTGTAGACCAGCCCCTCGCCCGCCTGATCGGCGCCGGCGTTGGCCGGGGCGTCCCACGCCCAGGCGACCGTCTGCGGGGCCTCGCCTCCGCCGTCGGTGACGCGCACGTTCTGCGGGGCCGTAGGCGCGGGCTGGTTCTGCACCGTCACCGCGTTGCTCGTGCCGGTGCCCCCCGACTTGCCGCCCGAGTTTCTGGCGACGACCGTCGCCGTGTAGGTGCCTGCCCCCATCCCGGTGAACTCCACCGAGGTACCGGTGGTCTCCTTCGCGACGCCGTTGATCGTGGCCGTGTAGGTGGTGGTGCCGCCGGTGCCGCCGACCGCGGGCCACGAGACCCGGAGCGTGGTCGCTGCCCAGCGGGTGGTGGGCTCCAGGCTCGGCGCCACCGCCGCCGGCACACCGTAGGGCGTGATCTGGTCGCTGAACGGCGACCACTCGCCGGCGCCGTTGGCGTTGACGGCACGCGCGGCGAAGGTGTACGGGGTGCCGTTCTCGAGCCCCGACACGGTGCACGCCGCGCCCGCCGTGCAGCTGGTCGGCGCCGCGGCGGCCGGGCTGGTCTGCACCTCGTAGGAGATGATCGGCTTGCCGTTCGCGGCCGGCGCGGTGAAGCGCCAGGTGGCCCGGCGGTCGTCGCCGATCGCGCTGTTGTTGTCCCGCGTGGGCTTGGCGGTGATGTCCGGCTTGTCGGTGACGGTGAGCCGGATGGTCCCGTTCACGCGCCGGTCGGGGTCCTGCGTCGCGTCCTCGATCGTGTAGACAACCTCGATGACGCCGTTCTTGAGCTCCGGGTTGGGGCTGATCGAGATCTCGGAGGCCGTCTGTCTCACGGTGGCGGGCTCTCCCGTGTTCTGCACCGCGGCATCCGTTATCACCAGCTTCTCGCCGGTGGTCTGGTAGGGGTTCGAGTCGTTGGCGAGCGGCTGCACGGTGATCGTGCCGCCCTTCTCGCCGCGCTTCATCTCGAGCGTGTCGGTGACGGCCACCGCGAGCGGGCGCGTGGAGCCGACGACGGTGACGGCGATGGTGCCAGGCACCTCGAAGCTGTCCCAGCGCAGGGTGACGCCCAGCGTGTAGGTGGCGCCCTTCTTGGCGTTGCGCGGGGTGGTCAGTGTGAGCTCCGACCCGGACAGTCCGGCCTGCAGCCCGGCGGCGGCGCCGGTGAGGGCGGAGTAGGTGACCTCCTGCAGGATCTGCGGGTTCGGGTGGTCGGTCGAGGCGCGCAGGTCGATCGTCGTCGACTCGCCGACCTCGACCTGGGCGGCGGGGCTGGTGAACTCGGGCGGGGTGTCGCGGAACTCGGGGTCTCCGACCACGATGTTGAGGCGCAGGCTGTTCGAGGCGCCCTTCGGGTCCTTCTTCGTCGCGCCGTCGAAGGCGGTGAAGGTGACCGCCGCCGGGCCGCGGTAGTCCTTCGGCGGCGTGAAGGTGATCGTGTCCTCGTCGACGTAGTTGCTCGATCCGTCGCTCTGCACGGCGCTCACCGTGTTGGCGTCTGGGATCCACACGTCGCGGCCCGAGGGGGCGATGACGATGTCGGAGAGGTCCCACTGCTTCGTCTCGTTCATGCTCACGTACTGCGTCGGCAGGGCGGGGTCGATGATCGGCGGGTCGTCGAAGCCCTCCTCGACCGCGGCGGGCACGAGGATGAAGGCCATGGCGCTCAGGTCGTCGGCCTCGTTGGTGACCCGGTAGGCGATGGCCTGGCGGGTCTCCCCCGGGGTGACCTCGACCGAGCCGTTCTTCTCGAGCAGTGCGGCGGCCCCGGCGTTGGGTCCCTCGATCGTGAGCACGAGGTCCTCGGTGCGGCCGGAGGGGTTGAAGGCGAAGCCGTCGAAGATGTCGACGGTGATCGAGCCCTCCCCGGCGATGTCCTTCTGCTGGATAGGGAGGTCGTCGGCGGTCGGCGGCAGCAGCGGCGCGTCGGGGTTCACCTCCACGAGCACGTAGCTCATGGTGCGCCCGCCGCGGTCGTTCGTGAGCTCGTAGCGCAGCGAGAACGACTGCACGGTGTCCGGCGCGGTGAGCACCAGGTACTGCCCGCCGACCACGCGGGCGTCGATGCCCTCCGGCACGTCGACGAGCGTCTTGGAGACCTTGATCGGCGCGCTCTGCGGGTCGGAGTCGTTGGCGAGCAGGTCCACCTGCGCGATGCGGCCGGGGCGCACGGAGACGGCGTCTGGCACCGCGTTGGGCTGGCGCAGCTCGTCGGGCTCCGGGATCACGGCGATCTTCACGTCGGCTATGCCGGTAGACCCGAAGGCGTCGTAGACCTCGTAACTGAAGACATCGGTGCCCGCCGCGCTCTCGATGGACTCGTAGACGAAGTAGTCGGTCCCGGTCTCGACGATGGTGCCGAACGCCGGGTTCGCCGGGAAGCCCAGCAGCTGCGTGGAGTCGCCGTCGGGGTCGATGCCGTCGAGCGGGATGTCGACCCGGATGGAGCCCCCGGCGAGCACCCGGCCCACCAGGGGCTGCGGCACCGGCGCCTGGTTGGCGTCGTCGTCGAGGCCGGTCACGGTGAAGACGGCCGTGGCGGTGGCGGTCTCCTGGAAGGGGTCGAGCACGCGGTAGTCCACCCGGTACTCCCCCGGCGTGTTCGGCGCCTGGAAGCGCAGCGCGTTGCGGCTCACGAAGGCGATGCCGTCGCTCGGCGGCGTCACGAGCACCTCGTCGACCGTCATGGTGGAGTCGTCGGGGTGGAAGTCGTTGTCGAGCACGTCGAGGGTGGTGATGTCGCCGACCCGCACCCGGGCCGCGTCGTTCGCGGCCACCGGCGGCTGGTGCTTCGTGAGGGCGGGCACCGGCACCACGGTGACGCCCGCGGTCGCCGAGCTGAGCCCGTCGCTGATCGTGTAGCTGAAGTTCACCTGCTCGGTGAGGGCGGCCGGCGAGGTGATGCGGATGAGGGTCGACTCGAGCAGCTCGACGACGAGGCCCTTCGCCGTGAGCTCCCCCGGCACGTCGACGGACTGCACGGCGAGCACGCGCCCGCTCGGGCTCACGTCGTTGGAGAGCACCGAGACCGTCACCGGCTCGTCGCCGCGCAGGTAGGCGGTGTCCTTCACCGCGATCGGCGGCACGAGGTTGTCGGCGGGCTTCTCCTTCACGTCGACACGCACGATGCCGACGCTGTTGTTGGCCCCGGCGGACAGCGTGTACTCGAGGTAGAAGATGCCGGTGTCGTTCGACGAGAAGGTGATCGTGCCGGTGTCGGCGTTGAAGCTCGCGGCGGCGCCGGAACCCGGGTCCTCGATGGCGACGAGCCCGAGCTGCGCGCCCGACGGCGACAGGTCGTTGAGCAGCGGCTCGACGACCACCGTCTCGCCGGTGAAGGCGGTGGCGAAGTCGGGCGTGCCGATCGGATTGAGGGTGCCGCCCGGCTCGACCTTGACTGTGAGCGTGCCCGTGGTCGGCGCCCCGCGGCCGTCGCTGACCTGGAACGACACCTCCTTCTCGCCGAGCTCGGAGGTGAGGTGGGTGAAGGTGATGAAGCCGTCGGGGGTGAAGCGCACGAGGTCGGCGCTCTTCGGCGCGGCGCCCACGAGGTAGAGGTCGTCGCCGTCGGGGTCGCGCCAGTCGGTGAGCACGTTGTAGCTCACCGTCTGGTTCGCCTCGACGCTGACCCCGGCGTCGCGGATCGCCACCGGCGCCTCATTGCTGGAGTCGGGCACGACCCGTGCATTCACCCGGGCGGATGCGAGACCCCCACGACCGTCGTCGACCGTGTAGCCGAAGGGGATCGTCCCGATGTAGCCGGGCTGCGGGGTGAACTGCAGGGCACGGCCGCCGTCGATCGGGTCGAGCCGGCCCGTCGTCTCGGCGATCTCGTCGTAGTTCGAGATGACCAGCACGTCGCCGTCGGGGTCGGTGTCGTTGTCGAGCAGCGGCAGGATCGTGGTGCGGCCGGGGCGGATGCCGTAGTCGTCGTCGATCGCGGTCGGCGGGCGGTTCGTGTCGGTGCGCTCGGCGAGGGTGTCCTCGAAGCTCTGGATGGCGGACTTCTCGTCGCCCTCCTCCTCGGACTCCTGCTCCTCCGGGGGGACGACGTCCTCCCAGTTGTCGACCAGGCGCATGTTCTCGTCCATGAGCCAGGCGTTGCCGTTGCGCAGGTCGTTGAGCGCGATCACCGAGCGGTTCACGCGGAACTCGAGAGTGTTGCCCTGTGTGGGCTGCGGGATCTCGAGAAGCTGCGGGTCTTCATCCGCGCACGACTCGAGGTAGACCTGCGCCCCGGCCCACGCGCCGTGCGCGCAGCCGTCGAGGTAGACCGGCGCCGAGACCTGCTCGCGGTCGTCGACCGCGGTACCGATGCCGGTGGGCACGGTCTCGACGGAGCCGTCGCCGAGTCCCACCCGCAGCAGCGCGTCGCCGGTGGCGATCACGGCCACGTCGTTCTGCGCGCCCACCTGCTGCAGCCGCAGCGCCTGGCCGTCTCCGAGGTCGTGCACCGAGCCGTCCTCCGCGACGTACTCGTTGGTGGACTGGTCGAGCACCACGGCCGTCTCGCCCACGGCGGAGAGCTGGAACTCGCCCACGGCGGGGAAGTCGCTCTTCACCGGCTCGTCGGCGAGCGTGGCCACGCGGTAGAGCGCCTTGTTCGTGGCGGAGACGGCGATCACGGTGCCGGCCTGGGTGACGACCGCGTGCGCGTTCTCGCCGAGCTCCAGCAGGGGCGGGGTCGAGACGAAGTTGAACTGCAGGTCGCCCACGGCGGGGATCGCCCAGAGGTCGCCGGCCGGCGACATGATCGCGAGGGTGGTGCCGCCGTAGCTCACCTCGGCGCCCTTGGGCACGTCGATGCCGGAGGTCACCTCGGTCGTCGCCGGGCTGACCGACTCCACCCGGGAGCTCAGCGGGTCGTGCATAAAGAGGGTGTCGGCGTCCTGCAGCACGTCGAAGCTCGCCGACGACGCGGTGACCGAGCCGTTCAGCTCGTCGATCTGCCGGTTGAGGCGGCCGCCGAGCAGCTGCTCTCCGTTGGTGACCCAGACGTCGCGCGCGTTCAGCTGCACGTCGGAGATCGGGAACCCGGGGTGCAGGGCGGCGACCGTGAGCGGGATCCCGGCGACGAGCGCGATCACCAGCGCGGACGCGGTGGTCTTGTGGCGCCTCGACCACGCGCTCAGACGATTCACTACTGCCTCCCCCGGCATGACAAATCGACCCACCCAGTCCCCCGCTCGGGGGTCAGGGTCATAAACGTAACATGTCCACGCTTCGCCGCCGCGCCCGTCACGCCGGTGCGCTGTGCTCGGAGTCGTTGCGCGTGAGCAGGTAGAGGTCGTCGCGGCTCACCAGCCGGGTCGCGACCGCGTACTCCACCAGCCGCAGCCGGCGGTTGGTGGCCAGGTTGCCGCGCGCGCCGCGCAGTCCCTGCACCCCGATCTTGTCGAGCTTGTCGCAGACGTTGTCGAGCTTGCGGTTGAAGGTGGTCATCGTCCAGTGCAGCCTGTCCGCGGCGGCCGCCGAGGAGGGGATCTCGCCGCGGCCGGGCGAGGACTGGCTGAGCACGTGCTCGGCGAGGGCCACGATGAGCAGCCGCTGGGTGCTGGTGAGCGGCACGGGCTCGATCGTGGTCGATCCCCCCGACCCGGCGACCGCGGCGGAGGTGTTGAAGTAGTCGTTGCCGGAGTGCACGGTGAGCTCGTAGGTGGTCGAGCCGGCGCTGAAGAGCACCTGCATCTGCGAGAAGACGATGGGCAGCTTCGCGCCGGGCGCGAGCCATGCCTGAACCTGGCCCGTGGCATCCGTCACCGTCGCGGAGAGCAGGTTGCCCACGTTGGCCAGCCACCACATGCCGAAGTCCTCGTAGATGCGCAGGAAGCGGCGGTGCAGGTAGGGGTTGTCGTCGATGACGAGGTCGCTCTCGCGCCCGATGTGGAAGTCGTCGGGGTGCACGACGTCGTACCACTCGCCGCAGAACTCGATCCGCAGCGGGCTGACGATGGGAGCGGTGCCGCTCGCTGCCGCGCTCATTCGGGGAAGCACTCCTCGAGCGGCTGCGGCGACACCTTCGTGCCGCGGCGCACACTCACCTCGATGCAGACGGTGGACCCGGGAGTGTAGGCGTCGACGACGATCTGGTCGCCGTCGATGGCCTTGAGCGGCTCGCTGTCCGGCCGGTCGGAGCGCTTCCAGACGAAGGCGTCGCCGTCGCGGGCGTCTGGATTGACGATCGTGAAGGTGAGGACGCCGTCGCCCGGCACCACGGAGCCCACGGTGGGTGTGGGCACCGACTCGACCACGAGCGCGTCGCCGCCGCCGGCAGCCGGCACGTCGGTGGGCTGCGGGTCGGTGCCGCCGCCGCCGAGCAGCACGCCCGCGGTGACGGCGCTGCCGATGAGCAGCACCGCGGCGATGCCGCCCCGGAGCAGCCAGCGGTTGGCCGCGGACTGGCGCGGTGCCGGCTGCTCCGCGGGAACCGGCTGCGGCTCGGGCAGTGACGGGACGACGGGGGCGGATGCCGCGGCGGCGGCCGGCGCGGGTGCGGGCGTCGCGGCAGGCGCGGTCGGCGCGGGTGCGGGCGTCGCGGCAGGCGTGGTCGGCGCCGCGGCCGGGACGGCGCGCGGCCGCACCACCGTGGCGTCGTCGACGCCCGGCCGGGGTGCGCCGGGCGGCGGCATGAAGGAGGACGGCGCGGCCGGCGCCGCGGGCTGCGCCTCGATGGTGGAGACGGAGCGGGCGCGGGTGGCGTCGTCGTCGTCGCTGTGCCCGCGGCGAGGCGCATCGACCAGCAGGTTCGGCACGTCGATGGCGGTGGGGCTGTAGCCGAGCTCGAGCTCGACGCGCTGCAGGGCGCGGGCGAAGTCGACCGCGCTGGCGAAGCGGTCGGCGCGGTCGCTGGCCATGCCCTTCTGCAGCACGGCGGTGAGCGACCGCGGGAGGTCCTGGCGCGCCATCGGGGTGATCGCGCCGCGCTCGATGCGGCCGATCAGGTCGAGGGTGCCGTTCGAGCGCCCGCGCACCTCGAAGGGCGTCTGCCCGGCGAGGATGGTGTAGATCGTGGCGGCGAGCGAGAACACGTCGCTGCGCACGTCGGGCTGCGGGTCGTCCTCGAACATCTCCGGCGGCGACCACGGAACGGACATGCCGATCGACGCGCTCTCAGTCGCCCCGGTGCCGGTGTCGGCCGCGGTCGCGGCCAGCGTGCCGGTGTGCACGGGCAGCGGCTCCTCGTCGACGGCGGAGGAGATGCCGAAGTCGGTCAGCGCGGGCCAGCCGTAGTCGTTGCCGAGCACGTTCGCCGGCTTGATGTCGCGGTGCAGGATACCGGCGGCGTGGGCGGTGGCGACTGCGCTCGACAGGCGCACGGCCGTGCGCAGCGCGTCCGCGACCTGGAAGGTCTCCTGCTTGTAGCGCTCGGCGAGGCTCGGGCCGGAGCAGTACTCCATCACGAAGTACGCGCGGTCGTCGCTCGCGACGCCCGCGTGGTAGATCGTGACGATGAACGGATGCGCCGAGAGCTGCGCCATCAGGTTCGCCTCCGCGACGAACGCCGCGCGGTTGGAGCCCGCGAGCTCCTCGCTGAGGAGCACCTTCACCGCGACCCGGCGGCGCGGCAGCTCCTGGTCGTAGAGGAACACGTCGGAGAATCCGCCGGAGCCGAGCAGCGAGACGTATGTGTACCCGGGAAGCTCGGGGGGCAGCGATGCGGCGCGCCTCATCGGGGCTCGTCCCCGGCGAGGGACTCTGCGGCGGCCTCGGCGGCGCTTTCGTCGACGGTTTCGTCGACGGTTTCGTCGACGGTGAAGGTGACGCCGCTGCCCAGATCGACGACCGTTCCGGCGATCACGGCGGTCGGCTCGCCCGCGCGCAGCTGCTGCGGGTCCTTGCCGGGCATCGCCACCGTGGTGCCGTTGCGCGAGTGCAGATCGGTGACAACCACGGTGCCGCCCTCGAGGGCGAAGCGCACGTGGGTGCGCGAGATGTCCTGGTCGGTGCCGCCCACGGTGACCAGGCGCGGCAACTGCCCGCCGGAGACCTGGGACACGCTCGGTGCGCGCCCCACGAGGATCGGCTGGGTCAGCGGCTCGCGCGTGCCGTTGGCGAGCACCAGGGTCACGGCGGGGGCCCGCGGCGCGGGGGGCGCGGCGTCCGCCGCCCGCCGGGAGCGCAGCCCGGCGATGTCGGAGGTGAGCACTGTCTGCCCGTCGTGGTCGCCGGCCAGCGGGGGCCGCTTCCGGCGCGACGGGATGACGACGGTCTTGTCGTCGGGGTCGACCACGACGACGGCGTCGTCCGGTGCGAGTGCGGGCGTCGCATCCGCCGGGGTCTCGTCGGCGCGCTCGGCGTTCTCGTCGCCCGCCGCGCTCTCGCGCTCGTCGACCGCGGTCGGCTCGGGCAGCGGCTCGGGCTCGACGGCCGCGCCGTCGTCGTCGGCGACCTGCGTGATCTCGGTGAACTCCGCGGACGCGGGCTGCGGCGCGGAGGGCGGAGCCGGCGGCGCGGGCGGAGCCGGGGCGGGCACCGGCGGCGGGGCGATGACGGGGGCCGGCGTCGGAACGGGCGGCGCCTGGGCCGGGGCGGGCGTTGTCGGAGTCGGGACGGGCGCCGGGGTCGGGGCAGGGGCCGGCGCCGGAGTCGGGACGGCGGCCGGCGCAGGCGCAGGCGCAGGCGCAGGCGCCGAAGTGGGCACCGAAACCGCGTCGGCGCGCAGCAGCTCGAGGCCCGCGACGAGCGCGCTCCCGGAGACCAGCGGCAGGGCCCCGATCCCGGCGGCCGCGACCGCGCCGGAGATCGAGACGACGACCCGCGAGGCTCCCGCGATGTCGCGCTCGGTCCAGGTGGAGACCCCGGAGGCGCCGAAGACCTCGCTGCCGACGGGCGACTCGACGGTGACGCCGACGTCGCCGCGCAGCACCAGCCGCAGCGAGCCCGATCCGTTGTGCAGCTCGAGCAGGGCGAACGACGGTGTCGCCGAGATGCCCCGCGCGGTGAGCAGGTCGAGGGCGCGCTGGAGTCCGTCGGTCTCGGCGAGCACCGCGAGAGCGGATGCGGCGAAGCCGGCGTCCGGCAGCGTGGCGACCACGAGCGTGCGGTCGCCCGCCGCTATCGCGACCCATCCCCCCGTGCTGGCTGGCTCGAACTGCAATCTCGTCACGGCGGTCATCCTCTCGGGCTGGTCTCTTCGAGCTGTCGGGAGAGCACGGTGCGGTCGACGGTGTCGTCGCCGGCCGACCCGGTCGGCGCGCCCACGACCTCGGACTCGACCATCACCACGGTGACGTTGTCGGATCCTCCGGCGGAGACCGCGGCGTTCACGAGGCGCTCCGCGATGGTCATCGGCGCACCGCCGTCCCCGCGCAGCTGCTCCCCGTCGTGGAACACGAGGATGCGCGCGATCTCGTCGTCGTCGAGCTCCTTGGTGAGGCCGTCCGAGCAGAGCAGGAAGCGCTGGTGGCCCGTGGCCGGCTGCAGCCAGACGTCGGGGTCGGCCTCGGAGTCTGCGCCGAGCGCGCGGGTGACGATGTTGCGGTCGGGGTGGCGCTCGGCCTCCCGCCGGGTGATGTGGCCGAGATCGACGAGCTCCTGCACGGCGGAGTGGTCGACGCTCAGCTGGGTGAGCGTGCGCCCGTCCCAGTTGTAGATGCGGGAGTCGCCCACGTTGAACGCCATCCAGTGGTAGTTGCCGTCCGCGCCGATGTCGACGAAGGCCACCCCGGTGAGCGTGGTGCCGGAGATGGTTCCGGCCAGGTCCTCGCCCTCGGTGAGCGCGAGCACCGCATCGTTGGCCAGGCCGATCGTGTCGAGCACGCGCTGAGCGGTGGCCGGGGCGCCGGCTTCGAACGCGGCCGCGAAGACGCCGACGGCGGCCTGGCTGGCGCGGTCGCCGAAGGAGTGGCCGCCCATCCCGTCGGCGACGACGAAGAGCGGCACGCGGGCGAGGAGGCTGTCCTCGTTGAGGGTGCGCACGGCGCCGCGGTCGGAGTGGGCGGCGAAACGGAAGCGGACGCTCACGTCCGGCAGGCGCAGCTCGTGACGCTCATCGATCGACATCCACACCCAGCTTTCCCGACCCCTGCCGCGGCATCCGCTTCTGAAGCGGGCCGTCGGCTTGAACACACGGTAGCAAGGGATGCTCGGTTCGAGAACTCGAACGGCCGCGGCTACGCCGCGCGGGACTCCGACCGGAGGCGGTGCAGCACGAGGTCGCGGTCGCCCCCGCTGCGGGTCGCGGCGCTCACCGCGGCGAAACGCTCGGCGATCACGGCCTGCTCGGCCCGGTCGCGGCCGGGGTAGACGTTGCGCCAGAGCTTGCCCGCGTCGAGCAGCGTCGCGAGCGACGAGGAGCCCGCCTGCGCGCCGTCGACGATGAGCGGATCGAGGACGGCCCTGAGGCGCCCCAGCTCCTCGAGCCCGGGCGCGGTCAGCGGGGCGGCTGGCTTGCGCTCGTCCACCAGCAGCCCGAGGCCGGCGAGGCGCTCCACGACCGCGGGCGTCGCGCCGAGGTTCGACAGGCACCAGGTGATGCCGCGGGGCTTGCGCTGGGCGAGCAGCAGCATCCGCGCCTCGTCGAGAACCGGGTTGGCGCTGGGAGACTCCGTCGCCACGACGGTCTCGCCTCCCTTGACCGGCTCGATGCGGGCCGCTGCGGCGTCGACGAGGTCCACGAGCTTCGCCGCGGCGAGCGCCGCGGTCTCGGACCCGTTCACCTTGCCGTTGCGCAGCAGCGCGCCGGAGGCGGGGTCGTAGTGCAGCACCAGGTAGAGGCGCTCGGCGAGGGAGAGGTCGGTGTTAGCGATGGCGGGGGCCTTTCGATGATCTGCGGCTGCGTCTTCTCAGGGGTACGACGCTGGCGATGGTCGCCACCGCCATCGCCGCGACGATCACCAGGAGCGAGGTGACGGTGCCGATCTCGGGCGCCCAGCCGACGTTCTCTCCCCCGTTGACGAAGGGGAGGTCGTTGCTGCGCAGGGCGTGGAAGACGAGCTTGACGCCGAGGAAGGCGAGCACGGCAGCGACCCCGTACCTGAGGTAGACCAGCGCGCCCGCCAGGTCGCCGACCAGGAAGTAGAGCCATCGCAGCCCCATCAGCGCGAAGATGTTCGCGGTGAAGACGAGGAACGGGCTCTGCGTCACGCCGAAGACCGCGGGGACGGAGTCGAGCGCGAACACGATGTCGGCGGTGCCGAGCGCGAGCACGACGATGACCACGGGGGTCAGCACCTTTCGGCCGTCGACGACCGTGCGCAGCCGGGCGCCGTCGAAGTGCCCGGTCACCGGGATGCGCCGGCGCAGGAAGGCGATCACCCGGTGCTCGGACTCCTCCTCGTCGTCGTGGCTGCCGAGGAGCTGGTTGACGGCGGTGTAGAGCAGGAACAGCCCGAACAGGTAGAACACGGCGCTGAACTGCTCGACCACCACGGCGCCCGCGCCGACGAGCACGCCGCGCAACAGGAGGGCGACGACGACGCCCACCACCAGCACCTGCTGCTGGATCTGGCGGGGCACCACGAACACCGCCATGACGATCCCGAACACCACGAGGTTGTCGATCGACAGGCTGTAGCCGGCGACCCACCCGGTGACGAACTGCGCGGCGTACTCCGCGCCGCTCATCGCGTAGAGAAGCGAGGCGAAGGCGAGCGCGAGGCCCGCGTAGAGGCCGACCCCGAGGGCGGAACCGCGCGCCGTCGCCGCTCGGGGACGCCGGTAGGCGAGCAGCACGTCGGCGGCGATGATCAGCGAGAGCACGGCGTAGGTGCCGACTTCGAACGCCAGCGGCGGTTCGAGATCCATGGGTGTTCCTCTTGCAGGCGGGTTCTCACGGTAGCACCGCGCATCGGCGGGCCCGGCGCCGCGCGAGCAGTAGCGCGCTCGGTCGGGCAAAATCAACATCTATTCCCCCCGTTCGGGGCCCAGCACAGTGTCAGTACCCGAACGGAGAATCCGCATGACACTCGAACGAACGCCCCTGGGCGACGTGAGGTCGATCAGCCGCTACCCCGTGCTGAGCACCGCCACCGAACCACTCGCCGAGCATCTGCTCGCCACCGTCCGCAGCCGCCGCAAGGCCGTCCTCTTCTTCGCGAACACCAACTTCGTGGTCAACTGCCGCTTCCTGCTCGACCGGCACGACGAGATCCCCGTCACGATCGTGAACGACGGCATCGGGCTCGACATCGCCTCGCTGATGCTGCACGGCCGCCGTTTCAGCTACAACCTCAACGGCACGGACTTCGTGCCCTCCCTCTTCCGCCGCAGCCCGCGCCCGTTGCGGGTTTTTATGCTGGGAGCGAGAGCGGATGTGCTCGCTGCCGCCGTGCGGCACGTGCGCGACGACCTCGGCCAGAACGTCGTCGGCAGCGCGGACGGATTCAGCGGCGTCGACTCCCCCGGCCTGATCGACGCGATGAACGCCGCGGCGCCCGAGGTGGTGCTCGTGGCGCTGGGCAATCCGAAGCAGGAGCGCTGGATCGTCGACAACGCCCCGCTGCTCGACGCCCAGGTCTACGTGGGGGTCGGCGCGCTGTTCGACTTCTGGGCGGGCGACAAGAGGCGCGCTCCCGCACCGATGCGGCGCCTGCACCTGGAGTGGCTCTACCGCCTCTACCTCGAGCCGCGGCGGCTGATGCGGCGGTACACGCTCGACATCCTGGTGTTCCTCAGGCAGTGCCTGCGGTACCGCTGAGCGCGCTGCCGTCAGCTGCCCCGAGAAGCGGGGCAAGCATCCGCTGCCCGGCGGCCGCCGGGAGGTCGGAACTTTGCCCCACCTCCCTGCGCCAGAGCAGAGGGGCAGACATTCGACCCCCGAGCACCACCGGAAGGTCGGAAGATTGCCCCACTTCCCGCGAGCGGGCAGGGAGGCGGCGGAGGCGCGCTCAGCGCAGCGCGGCGGGCACGTGCGTCGCGCGGTCCCAGCGGATCGAGAAGGTGTCGCCGTAGGGGCCGACCGCGGCGCCCTCGAGTTCGTCGAGGATCAGCGGGCTGACCCGCTGCAGCGCGCGGTCGTCGTCGAGCACGAGCGCCAGCACGAGCTCGGCGGGCGACTCGCGCAGCAGCACCCGTCCCACGCCGGGCACCATCACGAGCGTGCCGTCGTGGCCCGGGAAGTTCTCGAACCGGCGCAGCCGCCCGGCCAGCGCGGAGAGCGCGTGCGGGGAGGCGAGCGTGCGGATGGTGGCGGCGACCGAGATCATCGGGAGAGTCTGTGCGAGCGAGGTGGCCGGCTGGTGAACGGCGACCCGGCTCAGCGCAGCAGGTAGCTGATGTCGATCGGCTGCGTCGGCGGCAGCTCTATCGCGGCCGGGCTGACCGCGATCACCGGGATCGACGCCGTGTTCGTGCTCATGGGATGCCTCCACTCGGTGCGCACTGCGCGCGCGCCTCCAGAGTAAAACATAATCTCAAATATGCAAACGATCGATGCGCTACCGTTACTCGCGTGACCAAACAAGCCCGCTCGCTCGTGACGCGGGAGGCCATCCTCCGCTCGGCCGGAACGGTGTTCTCCGAGCACGGCTACTCCGCCGCGATGCTCAGCGACGTCGTCGCGGCCGCGGGCGTCACCCAGGGCTCGCTCTACTTCCACTTCGCCTCCAAGCACGCCCTCGCCAGCGAGGTGCTGCTGCGCCAGCACGAGCGCGCCGTCGAGCTGATCGACGCGGTCGACCCCGCGGCGCGGTCGCTCGAGACGCTTGTGCTGTTCTCGGTCGGTTTCGCCCGCCAGATCGTGACCGACCCGATCGTGCGCGGCGGCCTGCGCCTCAGCACCGACTCCCCCCTGTCCTTCCCCGACATCGCCAGCCGCCCGTACGAGGACTGGATCGACGCCTGCGAGGCGATGCTGGTCGGCGCAGCCGCCGAGGGCGACGTCGACCCGGCCCGCGACCTCCGCGCGCTGGCGCGGCTCGTGATGTCCACCTACACCGGGGTGCAGGTCGTCTCGCAGGCCGTCACCGGCTGGGACGACCTCCTCCCCCGCGTGCGGGAGCTGTGGTCGTTCCTCCTCCCCGGGCTCCTCGTGCCGTCCAGACAAGCGGATGCGGCGGCCCTCGCCGCGCTCGCCCCCGAGACCGCGTGACCTCCCCGACGGGCATGGAGCAGGGCGGTGCCAAGCTCGCGGCCCCCTTCCTCGCGCTCCTCCCCGTCGACGGGGTCGCCATCTCCATCCTCAACACGGACCGCCGGGCCGCCCTGGTCTACGCCAGCGACGCCACGGCGACCGTGCTCGAGGAGGCCCACTTCGACCTCGGCGAGGGCCCGGTCTTCGACTCCTTCGAGTCCGAGACCGCGGTGTTCGTGCCGGCCGTCGCCGCAGACCGGCGCTGGCCGCACTTCCTGTCCCGCGCCCAGACCGCGAACGCCGCCGCGGTCTTCGTGTTCCCGCTGAGCTTCGGAGCGGCCTGCGTGGGAACGGTGCTCTGCTACCGCGCCGAGCCGGGAGAGCTGAGCCCCGCCGCCGCCGAGCTGGGAATGGACCTCAGCCGCGCGGTGGCCGGCCCGGCGTTCCGGCAGGCCATGATCCTCGCCCGCGACGAGGAGCCGGACGGCTCCACGCCGGGCGAGCTGCGCCGCGAGGTGCACCAGGCCACCGGCATGGTGCTGCTCCAGCTCGATGTGAGCGCCACCGATGCGGTCGCCCGGATGCGCGCGTACGCTTTCTCGCACGGCGTCACACTCCGCGAGGTGGCCCACGACGTGGTGGCCCGTCGACTCGATTTTTCGACAGTGAATGACTAGGCCCAAGTGGAATACGGAGACGCTATGAGCGGCACGTCGCGAGAAGACAAGATCAACGACGCGTTCGTCGCGATGACCGACGCCCTGATGAAGGACTACGACGTCGTCGACCTGCTGTCCACGCTCCTCACCCTGTGCACGGAGATCATGCCCGTCACCGCGGGCGGCATCCTCCTGGTCGACGCCGCAGGAGAACTCGAGCTGGTCGCCTCCACGAGCGAGGAGGCGGAGGTCGTCGAGACGATGATCATCGCCGCCGGCGCCGGTCCCTGCATCGACTGCTTCACCTCGGGAGCGCCCGTGATCGTCGCCGACATCGCCGAGACCGGCGACGAGTGGCCGCGGTTCCGCGTCACCGCCGCGCAGCAGGGCTTCCGGTCCTCCTACGCGCTGCCCATGCGGCTGCGCGACGAGGTGGTCGGCGTGATGAACCTGCTCGGCACCGCGCCCGGGGAGCTCTCGGACCGCGACCGGGGCATCGCGCAGTCCCTCGCCGACATCGCGGTTCTCGGGATCCTGCACGAGCGCAACTTCCGCAGGCCCGAGTCGATCAGCGAGCAGCTGCACCTGGCGCTCGACACGCGCATCCTCATCGAGCAGGCGAAGGGTGTGCTCTCGCACGGCCAGCAGCTCACGATGGCCGAGTCCTTCGACGCCCTGCGCGGCTACGCCCGGGCGCAGGGCCTCACCCTCCGTTCGGCGGCACAGCTCGCGGTGCGGCGCGAGGTCTCCACCGCCGAGATCGTGGCGGACTTCGCCCGCGCCGCAACGACGGACTGAAAGCTCAACCGGTTGACCAAAATCGGATAGGGTGAGCAGGTTCGCACCGCCAACTCGAAGTGGAGTTCTCATGACCGACCGTCTCGCAGGAAAGACCGCCCTAGTGACAGGAGCGGCCACCGGCATCGGCTACGCCGTCGCCGCACGGATGGCCCTGGAGGGCGCCCGCGTCGTCTTCTCCGACCGCGATGCCGACGGTGCGGCCGCCGCCGCGGAGCGCGCAGACGGCGACACCCGCGCTGTCACCATGGACATCTCCGACGAGGCGAGCGTCGAGGCCGCATTCGCCGAGCTCGCCGCCACCGGGTGGTCGCCCGACGTGGTCGTCGCCAATGCGGGCGTGCAGCTCTTCGGCCACGACGCCCCGGCCGCCGACCTCGACCTCGACATCTGGCGCCGTACCATCGACATCAACCTCACCGGCACCTTCCTCACGGTGAAGCACGCCGTGCGCGCGATGAAGGCGGGCGGCGGCGGATCGATCATCCTCACCGGCAGCCCCACCGGCCTCAACGGCGAGGGCGCGGCCTTCACCGCGTACAGCGCCTCGAAGGCCGGCATCCACGGGCTCGCCCGCACGGTCGCTGCGGCCTACGCCGCCGACAACATCCGCGTGAACACGGTGATCCCCGCCTACACGGAGACGACGCTGGTGAGCACCATCACCACCGACCCCGAGGCGCGGGCGGCCATCATCGGCCGCATCCCGCTCGGGCGCGCGGGCTCCCCCGCCGACATCGAGGGCGTGATGGTCTTCCTCGCCAGCGACGACGCGGCCTTCGCCACCGGCGCGGCCTTCGCCGTCGACGGCGGCATGACGACCCTCTGACCCCGCCGATGACCGAGCAGCCGAGCCAGACCGAGACGCAGCACGCCGCCGGCGACGCCGCCTGGGGTGAGACCACCACCCCGCCGCGGCCGTGGCGGAGCGGGAGGTGGAGCCTCGTCCTGCGCGACGACGAGCTCGCCGACATCCGCTTCGGCGGGCGTCTCTCGATCCGCTCCATCCGCGGGGTGGCGCGCGACCGCGACTGGGGCACCATCGCGCCCGCCGTCACCGCCGTCGCGGCGACCGCCGACCGGCTGACCGTGCAGGTCGCGCTGGTCGGACGCGACGCGCGGCTCGACGCCCGGCTCGTGGTCGAGGCGCGCGGCGATGCGCTCGAGGTGCGCTGGGAGTGCCGCGCGAACGCCGACTTCCTGCGCAACCGGCTCGGCCTGGTGGTGCTGCATCCCCCCGGCGTCGCGGGCGAGGCGCTGCGCGTCACCCGCCCCGACGGCGCCGTGGAGCAGACCGCGTTCCCGTCCGCGATCAGCCCGCACCAGCCCGCCTTCGACATCCGGGCGCTCGGCTGGGGCCACGCCGGCCTCGCCACCTCCGTCGAGTTCGGCGGCGACGTCTTCGAGATGGAGGACCAGCGCAACTGGACGGACGCCTCCTTCAAGACCTACAGCACCCCGCTCTCGCTGCCCTTCCCGGTGCGGGTCGCCGGGGGCGAGACCGTGACGCAGACGGTGACGATCTCCTGCGAAGCGGATGCGCCCGAGCCCGGCGCGCCGAGCGCCGACCGCGTCGAGCTCGTCGCCGCACCCGCCGGCCGCACCTTCCCCTCCGTCGGCGTCTCCGCGTCGACCGGCGCCGCTCTCCCGCCCGCCGCCGCGGTCGGCGACTTCCTGCTCGTGGAGGTGCCGGCGCACACCGGCGCCTGGCGCACCGTGCTCGACCGCGCCGTGCTCGAGGCGACGGGCCGGCCCCTCGACGTGCGGATCGTCGGCGCGGCCCCCGAGCGGCTCGACGAGGTGCTCGACGCGCTCGCCCCGCTGAACCTGCTGCGGGTGGGCGCCTTCACCGCGGACACCCACGGCTCGGAGAGCGCGTTGTGGACCGCGCTGGTCGACGGGCTCGACGCCCGCGGGATCCGGGCGCAGCCCGTCGGCGGAACCCGCGCGCACTTCGCCGAGCTCAACCGCACGCACCCCCGGCTGCCTGCGGGGATCCCCGCCCACACGGTGAGCATCACCCCGGAGATGCACGCCACCGGGCGCGAGCAGATCGTCGAGTCGATCGCGATGCAGACCCTGGTGGCGCAGAACGCCGTGCGCATCACCGGCACCCCGGTGCACATCGGGCCGATCACCCTGCGGGCGCGGTTCAACGCCGTCGCCACCACCCCCACGCCCGACGCGCAGATCGACGACCTCCGCGCCGGCTACGGCGCCGCGGTGAACCCCGACGCCACCGACCCGCGGCAGTCCTCCGAGGCGCTGCAGGCCTGGACGGTCGCGAGCGCCGCCGCTCTCGCCGTGGAGGGTGTGGCGAGCGTCGTGTGGTTCGAGGCGAGCGGTCCCCGGGGGCTGGGCGGCGACGCATCCGCCCCCGCTTTCCCGGTGGCGACCGCCCTCCGCTGGATCTCCGGGATCGCCGGCGCGCCCCTGCTGCACGCGCCCGCCGCCCCCGAGGGGATCTGGGCCGTCGGCGGGCAGGTCGACGGCGCCTCGGTCGCCCTGGTCGCGAACCTCCGGTCGGTGCCCGCCACCGTCACGGTCGCGACGCCGCAGGGCGAGGAGCGGGTCGAGCTGGCGCCCTTCGCTGCGCGCCGACTGCGGCACGGGGGCTAGAGGCGGGAGAATGGGGATCGTGAAGATCCTCTCAATCCAGTCCGCTGTCGCCTTCGGCCACGTGGGCAACTCCGCAGCCGTGTTCCCGCTCCAGCGCATCGGCGCGGAGGTGCTGCCCGTCAACACGGTCAACTTCTCGAACCACACCGGCTACGGCGCCTGGCGCGGATCGCTGATCACCCCCGAGGAGGTGCACGACGTCATCTTCGGCATCGAGGAGCGGGGCATGCTCCCCCAGATCGACGTGGTGCTCTCGGGCTACCAGGGCGGCGTCGGCATCGGCGACGTCATCGTCGATGCGGTGCAGCGGGTCAAGGCGGCGAACCCCTCCGCGATCTACGCCTGCGACCCCGTGATGGGCAACGCCAAGTCGGGCTGCTTCGTGGCGCCGGAGATTCCCGAGCTGCTGCGGGACCGCGTGGTGCCGGTGTCCGACATCATCACGCCCAACCAGTTCGAGCTCGGCTACCTCACCGGCACCGACCCGTCGACCCTCGCCTCCACCCTCGACTCCGTCGACCTCGCCCGCGCGATGGGCCCGTCCACCGTGCTCGTGACGAGCGTGGAGCAGCCGGACCGCGACCCGGGCACCATCGAGATGCTCGCCGTCGACGACGCCGGCGCGTGGATCGTGACCACCCCCTACCTGCCGTTCAAGGCGAACGGCTCCGGCGACGTGACCGCCGCGCTCTTCGCGGCGCATTACCGCGAGACCGGCGACGCGCGGGTCGCCCTCGAGCGCACCTCCTCGAGCGTCTTCGACCTGATCGAGCTGACCTACACCTCCGGCGAGCGCGAGCTGCAGCTCGTGCAGGCGCAGGAGTTCTACGCGCACCCGCGGCTGCAGTTCACGGCCACGCAGGTGCGCTGAGCATGCCGCAATCCCCCGGGCGTCGCCGCCCGGACGTCGACGACGTGCTGCTCGTCGGCGGAACCGAGCTGCGCCGGCTCGAGATCGTCGACTACGACCCCGCCTGGCCGGCGATGTTCGCCGAGCACCGCCGCCGGCTGCGCGAGGCGCTGAAGACGGCCGCCGTCGGGATCGAGCACATCGGCTCGACCTCGGTGCCCGGGCTTCCGGCGAAGCCGATCATCGACATCGTGGTCACGGTCGACGACATCACCGCCGAGGAGGACTACCTCGACGCGCTGATCGCGGCCGGGTACCCGCTGCGCGTGCGCGAGCCGGGGCACCGGATGGTGCGCACCCCGTCGCGCGACGTGCACGTCCACATCTTCGAGCGGGGCGACGACGCCGTCACCCGGTACCTCGTCTTCCGCGACCGTCTCCGAGCGGATGCGGCGGACCGCGCGCTGTACGCGCGCACCAAGCGGGCGCTCATCGCGGACTTCGACGACATGAACGCCTACGCCGACGCCAAGACCGACGTGATCGCGGCGATCATGGCGCGGGCCGTCGCCGCGGGCTGACCGCTCGCGCCGGGAGGCCAGGCCGGCTCAGTAGCCGGGGAAGCTGTTGAACGGGATCGTGTCCCAGAACCCGAACGCGAACCTGCGCATCAGGACGACGATCGGGCCGATCACACCGACGCCCGTCGCGGTCGTCGCGCCGCTCCGGCCGCCTGGCCGATCGAATGCCCGAGTGATTCCCCAGCATTCTACGGCCCGGCGGTTCAGAGGATCGGCTTGCCCCCGGTGACTGCGATGACGGCCCCGGAGATGTAGCTGGCCTCGTCGGAGGCGAGCAGCACGAAGGCCGACGCGACCTCGCCGGGCTGCCCGGGCCGTCCAAGCGGAACATCCAGTCCGAACTGCTCGACCTTCTCCGGAGGCATCGTTGAGGGAATCAGCGGAGTCCAGATGGGGCCGGGAGCGACGACGTTGGCTCGGATGCCCCTGGGTCCCAGCATCTGGGCGAGGGACGCCGTCATGTTCGTGATCGCCGCCTTCGTCGCGGCGTAGGGCATGAGTTGATGGGAGGGCGCGTCGGACTGGATGGACGAGGTGGCGATGATCGACGCGCCAGGAGCCATGTGCCTCACCGCCGCTTTCGCGAGGTGGAAGTACGCGCTCAGGTTCGTCGCGAGCGTGTAGTCCCACTCCTCGTCGCCGATGTCTTCGAGAGCGTCGTTGCTGCGTTGGAACGCGGCATTGTGGACCAGGATGTCGAGCCGGCCCAGCTTCTCGACGGCCGTCTCGACCACCGTTCGGCAGTGCTGCGGGTCGGTGAGGTCTCCCCTGACGAGAACCGCAGTGCGGCCGGCCCCTTCGACGAGGGCGCGGGTGTCGTCTGCATCGCTGTCCTCGTCGAGGTAGCTGATAAGCACGTCGGCGCCCTCCCGCGCGAACGCGAGCGCCACGGCCCTCCCGATCCCGCTGTCTGCGCCGGTGACGATGGCGGTCTTGCCGGCGAGTCTGCCGGATCCCACGTAGGTGCTCTCGCCGTGGTCCGGCACGGGATTCATCTGGTCCGTCGTGCCGGGGGCGTCCTGCTGCTGGGGGATGGGGGTCATGTCCCGGCCTACAGACGGGGCAGTCTGGCCAGGGCCGCGTCGGCGTTCGCCTCGCTGACGCCGAGCTTGTCGATGAGCAGCGTGCGTGCGGGCGCCTGGTCCCCGTTCCTCAGCGACTGGTACGCGGCATCCGCTTCGCCTGCCAGGTCGGGTGTCGGCGGCTTGGTGATGCCGAGCTGGTCGGCCAGCTCCTGCGCGGTCGCGGTGCCGTAGGCGTCGCGGATTGCGGGTGGGAGGCGGTAGCCGCCGAGGGGTCCGAGGTCCATGAGATTCCTTCCGTCGAGCGGGTGAGATGGCTACGGTACCTCGGGGGTGTACCTCGAGGGAACCTCCCAGTGGGCGCCGAACTCGGCGTCGAAGCGTTCGGGGCTGAACGGACTGTAGCCGCCGGCCGGGTAGCTGGTCAGCTCGCCGAAGACGATCCTGTCGGGCAGGTCGTACAGATCGACCCGTACGAAGTCGGTGTCGGCGCCGAGGGCCTCGGCGATCCGGATCATCTCGTCGAGCCTGGAGGGCCGCGGGTGCGGCGGATCGGCCCACGGCGGTCCCCCGCTGAGCGGGATGTGCCGCCAGTCGGGGAGGTGGAAGTCCTGGGTGCGTCGACCGAAGCGCCCGTCGTCGACCTGGATGTAGCGGCAGACACCGTGGAAGACGAAGAGCTTGTAGTCGTCGGGGATACTGCCGTCGCGCCCGACGAGGAGCTCCTCGAGGATGATCCGTCTCGGCACACGCCCGTACGCCCACTCCTTGTTCGGCCCCTGCCCGTAGAGCTGCTCGAGCCATCGGGCGCCCAGCCGGGCGAGCGCGCCCCGGTCGGCGTGCTCGGGCAGGACGTGCCGGTACACCCAGCTGGCGTCCTCGGTCGGCAGGCGGGTGCCGGCTGCTGCGCGGTGGGAGACGACGATGGCGGCGCCGCTCCCGTGTGTGGGTTTCATCACGAACTCCTCGGGGAGGTCGCAGGAGACCACGGCGGCCGGGTCGTCGTCGATCGCGTAGACGCGCGGCAGGTACCGTGCGCCGACGCGGTCGGCGACGTAGCCGCGCACCGCCGCCTTGTCGGCGAAGGTGGCGATGATCGGCCGGTGGTCGCGAAGCATCTTGTAGAGCACCTTCTCGGTGAAGGTGCGCGGTTTGCGGGTCGCGAGAAGACGTCCGACCCGCACGAGCCGGCTCCTCTCCCGCCACCGCGCCCGCCCCGCTCGCTGCCTGCGCACGTGCGCGGCGTGCAGCGCGCGTCGTCGCCACCGCCGCACCGGGCTCTCCGCGCGCCAGTGCGTCGCGACGGTCTGCAGGTCCGGACGCCTCGTCGGGGCGGCCCGGTCGGCCGGCTCGACGTGGAGGGAGCGATCGAAGCGGATGCGGCGACGCGGTCCGAGGTACCAGGCGAGATCCAGAGCCGCGGATCCCGCCGTCTGGGCGGCGTGCACGGCTGCGCTGATCTCGTGCCAGTCCGCGGCGCGGACTGCCCAGTTCGACGCGGTCAGCGGCGGGCGCGCGAGAACCAGTTCGAGGAGGAAGCGCTCGGCCCGGCGCAGTGCCCGAGCCGAGCGGGCGCGCAGCCCGGTGCTCCGCCGACGGTCGATCCCGATCAGCGCCGAGAGGTCGGGATCGCGGAGGAAGGCGGTCGCGATGTGCTCGACCCAGGTGCGACCGGGCACGCTGTCGGCGTCGAGGCACGCGATGACTCCCCCGTCCACCCGGTCCATCGCGGCCGGCGGATCCGACGCGACCACCACCGCCCGCGGAGCCGTGCTCTGGTCCGCCAGCGCCGCGAGGCAGCGCTCGAGCCCGTCGGCGCCGCCGGCCGTGACCACGACGGTCACGTTCGCGGTGCCGTCGCGCGGGCGGTCGACGGAAGCCGTGGGCGGATCGACCCGGGCCGTCCGGGGTCGTCGCGAGGTCACGACGTGGCCCGGTCCTGGAACGTGTGCCCCACTCCGCCGGCGGTCTCCATGCTGTGGTCGGTCATCGGCCTCGTTGTTCTTCCTCACTGTCCCGGGACTCCCCCTCGCGACCATCGACCCGGCGCCGCGAGCAGGCGGGCGGCATCCCGCCCCAGTGTGGGCCGGGACGCCCTCCCCCCTCAATGCCCGCCGGCAAGGCGTCGCCTTCGCTACGATGCGCGACCTCGTCCGGTGCCCGGACCCGCGCGGGGCCGCCGCGACGGCTTTGAGCACGTGCGACGGCGGGGTACGGTGACCGGATGACGCGAGACGCCGAGGCCCCCGTGACCGGTACGGAGAGGTGGCTCGTCGCCGTCACCGAGTACGCCGGCCTGAGCTCCTACACGGGCGGCATCGGAAGCCACTTCGCGGCGCTCCTGCCCGCGATCGTCGCGTCGGGACGCGCGGTCGACCTGGTGCTGTTCTCGGACGGGCCGATCGACGAGAATCACGATCTGGGCGGGGTCCGCCTCATCCGCCATTTCCGGCTGGACCGCCTCCACCGCGTGCCCGCCCTGGCGCTCAGACCGTTGCTGCTGCGCTCCGTTCTCGCCCGCGGGCACTACGACCGGGTGTTCCTCGCCGAGTGGGGCGGGCTCGGCGCCGCACTGCCGAGGCGCGCGCCGATGGTGACCAGCCTTGCGACGAGCATTCGCCTGGCCAACAGGGTGTCCGGTCTGGAGCAGAAGGACCTCCCCCGGTCGACGAGGGTCGCTGTCGCGGTGCAGAACCGCCTCGAGGACCGCCAGACCCGCCGCTCCGCCGGTGTCATCCCGATCTCGCGGGCGATGCAGCGCTGGGCGTCCGACCAGTTCGCCGATCTGCCGCCCGCGATCGTCGTGCGCAACTGCATCACCGTGGATGCCGTGGCCGCGGCGGCCGGCGGCCCGGAGCTCCCGAACGGCTGGCCGACCAGAAACGCACCGGTCGTGCTCTTCCTGGGGAGGCTCGAACGGCGCAAGGGCGTGGCGGATGCGATGCGTGCGTTCGCGACGGTGGCGGAGCGGCACCCGGACGCCCGGCTGGTTCTGGCGGGGGCGAGCGGTGACAGCCGTTTCGAGCCGACCAGGGCCGAGCTGCTGGCGCTCCTCCCCGACCACGTGCATCACCGGGTGACCTGGCTCGGCCATGTCGCCGACGCCTCGCTCTACCGCGGGATCCGGGAGGCGGCCGTCGCGATCTGCCCGTCGCCGTGGGAGGGCTTCGGCAATGTCGCCCTCGAGATCAAGGCGGCGGGCACTCCGCTGGTCTGCACGACGGGGAGCGGATTCGACGACTTCTGCGTCGACGGCGAGGACAGCCTCATGGTCGCGCCCGCCGATCCGGCGGCGCTCGCCGACGCCGTCTGCCGACTGCTCGACGACCCGGCCTACGGCGCCGGGCTCGTGCGCACGGCCTTCGAGCGCGTCCGGGACTTCGCTCCCGAGCCGGTGGCGCGCGACCTCGCCGCCGCCGTCGACCGGCTGATCGCGTCCCGCCGCTGAGCGGGGGCCGTCAGGCTCGGCGCGCGTCGACCAGCCGCCGGTACAGCGCGGCGTGCGCGGCGGCCACCCCGTCGTCGACGCGGATCCGCTGGACCCGGCGCCTGACCATCGCCGCCGCGCGGTCGCCGGTCGCCGAGCGGGTGGCCGCCTCCGATTCGAGGAGAGCGCGCAGAGCGGATGCCAGGGACGCGCCGTCGGGATCGGGGACGAAGGCGGCGATCGAGCCGTCTGCGTGCTGCTCGGAGTAGAAGCCGACCTCCGGCACCGCGACTGGGACGGCAAGATCCCAGCAGAGTTCGAGCCAGCCCGAGTGCGTGCCGTGGCCGTACGGCAGCACGCAGGCATCGAGCGCGGCGAGCGCCTCGGCCAGTGCGGTGTCGTCGAGACGCTCGTGCTCGACCAGCTCGAGCCGGTCGGATGCAGCGCACAGCTCCCTCACCCGTTCCCGCAGCGGGGAGTCCCGGGCGCTGCGGTGCATCCGCACCTCCGCCGTCGCGTCGACACCGGTCGCGGCGAGGAGTTCGAGGGCGGCGGCCAGAGCGGCGACCGTCGTCTCGGCGGCCACGTTCGACCGGAGGTCCTTGAGGTGCACCCCGACCCGGAAACCGTCCGAGCGCGGCATCGTGCCGTGGTCGACGGTCGGCGCCGCGAGCAGCGCCGGATGCGGCATCACGAGGGCGCGCCTCCCCCAGCGGCGCTCGATCTCGGCCGCGGCGCCGGGGGTGAGGGTGATCAGGGCGTCGGCGGCCGGGACGAGGATGTCGAGCTGCCGCTCGAAGGGGGCCTGATCCCGCAGCTGGGGGTGCACGAGGTCGTGGACCGTGAACACCACCGGCCAGCCGGCTGCCCGCGCGGCAGCGAGGGTCGCTCGCAGATGCTCCTCGCTGAAGGACTCCGTCCCGAAGTGGATGTGCAGGAGGTCGGCATCCGCCGCGTGCCTGCGGATCCAGTCCGGGTCGAGCGCGGCGGGCGGCCACCACTGTCCGAGGGGGACGCCCTCCGGCTGCGGGTCGGGAAGCGTCTCGATGGCGATCGACGCGGTCACGCTGCGCACGTAGGGGTGTCCGGCGGGGACCGACACCACGCGGACGGCGGCTCCGGACCGGGCACCGAGCACCTCGGGGCCGGACGAATCGAAGCCGGAGACGTCGAAGCCCGGGGAGAGGAGCTGCGTCACGTCGTCCCCTCTCCTCCGGCGGGCCGGATTCGTCCCGCGTCTCCCCTCAACCTAGGTCCCGGTCGCGCACCCGCAGAACCGGGGCGGTCGCCTTGACAATCGCCTCCGCGGTCGTCAGCATTGCCCAGATGCCGACCCCGCCTCCGCCCCGCCTTCCCGTCGTGGGACCTCCGCAGCACGGTGTGGCCGTCTATGCGCGGGATCTCGCCGAGGCCGTCGCCGCGGCATCCGCTGGCGAGGCGGGCCCGTCGTCGGACGCGGACCGCACCCACCTGCACGTCACCGACCGCCTGTTCGGCTCCACCCCCGAGGAGGCGGCGGAGCGGGTCGAGCTGCTCGCAGCGACGACGACGCTCACCATCACCCTCCACGATGTGCCGCAGCCCTCGGACGGCACGGCGTTCCCGCGCCGGGTCGCGGCCTACCGCCGTTTCGTCGGGGCCGCCCGCGGAGTGGTCGTGAACAGCCGGCACGAGGCGGACCTGGTTCGGGAGCACCTCGGATTCAGCGACGTCGCGGTTGTGCCCATCGGGACGCGCACGGGCAACCCGGCGCTGCGCCCGGCCGCCGCGACGCCGGACGGGAGTGTGCGCACCGTGATGATCGCGGGCTTCATCTACCCGGGGAAGGGCCATCTCGAGACGATCCTAGCCACCGGCGAGGCGGCCGGGGCCGACGGCGGCGAGCGCCCCGCTGTCGTGGCGATCGGCTCCCCGTCCACCGGTCACGAGCACGACGTCGACGAGCTGTTCCGCGCGGCGAGCGCCGCGGGAGTGGACCTGCGGGTGACCGGCTTCCTCGACGCGGCCGCCTACCGCCGCGCGCAGCGCGCCCCCGGGGTGGCCGTGGCGGCGCACCAGCACGTCTCCGCATCGCGGTCGATCCTCGACTGGGCGGAGGCGGGACGGCGGGCGCTCGTGGCGTCGTCGGGGTACTTCCGCGAGATGGACGCGCTCCGCCCGGGCACGATCACCCTGTTCCAGCCCGAGCAGCTGGCGCACCGGATCCGGGAGGCCTGGTGCGATCCCGGCGCGACATGGCTGGCGCCCTCGACCGTCCTGGCACCGACCCTCGCGGACGTGGCCGCCGACTACCGCCGCTGGTGGGCGGCGCGCGCATGATCGAGGCGATGCGCAGGGAGGGCGGTTGGGCGCTGCCCGACAACGCGTGGAACCTGCTCGACGGGGTGGAGCCGCCCGAGCTGCCGACGGTCTCCGTCGTCGTTGTGCACTACAGGCAGCCCCGCCAGCTGGCACGCACTCTCCGCGCCATCGGCAGGCAGCGCTATCCCGGCCACCTCGTCGAGACGATCGTCGTCGACGACGGCTCGCCGGAGGCGCCGGTCGTGCCCCGGGATGTGCGGCTGATCGTGCAGGCCGACCACGGCTTCCGAGTCGCTGCGGCCCGCAACCTGGGCGTCGCCGCCGCGCGCAACCAGGTGCTGGTCTTCCTCGATGCGGACACGACGCCGGAGCCCGACTACCTGCGCCGCATCACCCGGCTGCCGGCCCTCACCTGGGACGCCCTCGCGGTCGGCAGGCGGCGGCACGCCGATCTCGCCTCGGCCGACGATGAAGCGGATGTCGCGGCAGCGGGCCGGGCCGGCGAGCTCGAGGAACCGCAGTGGCTCCGCGACGCGTACCGACGCTCGGGCAACCTGCTCCAGTCCGACCAGCGCAGCTACCGCTTCGTGATCGGCGCCGTGATGGCCTGCTCGCGCCGATTCTTCGACGAGGTCGGCGGATTCGATGAGTCGTTCACCCGGTACGGCGGGGAGGACTGGGAGTGGGCCTACCGGGCGTGGCTGCGCGGGGCCGTCGTCGCCCACGTGCCGGACGCCGTGGCCTGGCACGACGGCCCTGACCGCTCCGTTCGCGAGCCGGAGGCGCTCGACGCGAAGAACGCGGAGGTTCTCGCGCTCGCCCGGCTCATCCCCGTGCCCGGATCCCGGCCGCGGGCGATCGCGCCGGAGAAGGTGGACGTGGTCGTCACCGGCCCGTCGCCGTCGGCGAGCGACGGCCAGGCCTTCGTCAGCCGCGACTCCGTGCTGGACGCGCTGCCCTCGGCGGAGCTGGCGGAGGACGGGTGGGAGGCGTCTGGCCGATTCGACCGCGTGCGGATCGAGGTGGTCATCGAGCGGCCGGCGCGCGTCCCCCGCGAGGCACTCGCCGAGGCGACGGCCGCGATCGAGAGCGGCGGATACGCCCGGGTGGTGCTCCGCTCGCCGGCCGGGGAGCCGCTGCTTCGCCTGACCTCCACCCGCGCGGCGGCGCGACAGGCGAGGTGGGGCGGCCCGCCGATCCTCCCCGACCTCGATCTGACGACGACCGGCGGCGAGGCGCTCCCCGCCGAGGTGGACGTGGAGGCCTACGTCGGGGGCTGGGACTAGCTCGTACGGCTCGGACCGGTAGCGCCGTGGCGCCGATCACGGCGGGCGTCAAGCCCGATCGCCGCGGCGCACAGGTGGGTAGCGTCGATCGGGCATCGGAGTCGATGCGCCATGAACCAACCCGAGAGGCGAGACCACCATGACTGGACGCAACACACTCGTACGGAGCATGCACGATCTAGGACTCGCTGCCTGGTTCGGAGGATCGCTGATGGGCGCCGTGGGGCTGAACGGCGCCGCCGCGACCGCGGCGTCGCCGCGGGAGAGGCTCGAACTCGCCTCGCGCGGCTGGGCGAGGTGGACGCCGGTGCAGACCGCTGCGATCGTCGTGCACGGTATCGGCGGCATCGGGCTCGTCGGCGGCAACCGGCTGCGCCTCGTCGGGCAGCAGGAGAGCCGGCGGAACGCCGCTGTGAAGGCCGTCATCACCCTGGCCGCCGCCGGGTGCTCCGTCGCCTCCGGCGTCGCGGGCAAGCGGATGGCGGACCGCTCCGACGAGGGGACGGACGGCGTCACCGAGCCCCGGCGAGACGCCTCCCCGCACCTGGCGCGGGCCCAGCGGGCTCAGCGGATCCTGCAGTGGGCCACCCCGGCGCTGACCGCGGTACTCCTCGTTCTGGCCGCCCAGCAGGGAGAGCAGCAGCGCCCGATCAAGGGGCTGTTCCGCACCACCCTCGACAACATCCGCAACTGAGTTCCGAAGTCGCGGGCGGGAGGTGCGCGTCCGGTCAGCTGCTGCGGGCGGCGATACCGTCGAGACGCAGGGTGGACGACTCGTCGCCGTGCGAACCGGCGGAGCCGACGTGCTTCTCGGGGACCGCGCCATCCGCCCCCTTCTTCAGCACGCCGTACAGCGCCATCGCGTGCCCGCGGCCGACGCCGTAGTCGTCGCTGAGCCAGGCGACGACCTCGCCGGCCTTCGTCGTGGCGGTGAAGCCGCGCGCGGCGGCCTCGTCGAGCAGCTGCTGCGGTGTCCTGCCCGTCTTCGCCTCGATCGCGTCGAGGTAGGCCTGGTACGACATGTCGGGTCCCTTCGTTCGAGATCGTGCGGTGAGTGTACGCGCTTCGAGCGCAGGCGTCAGCCCGCGGCCCTGGTCACGAGGGCGCCGAGCATCGCCGCGTCGTCGGCGGTCATCTCGTTGTGCACGGCGAAGGCGGTGGCCCACACCGCCCCGTCGTCCAGGGATGCGGGCGTGTCGAACTCGAAGGTCGAGTAGCGCACCTTGAACTTCGACTTCGGTTTGAAGAAGCAGACGATCCTGCCGTCGCGGGCCCAGGCCGGGAAGCCGTAGTAGGTCTTCGGATCAAGCTGCGGCGCCGCGGCGACGACGATCGAGCGGATCCGCTCCGCGAGCTCTCGCTCGTCGTCGGCGAGTCTGGCGATCGCCTCCTCGTTGGCCGCGGCGTCGTTCTCCCGGCCCGCCGCGGCCTTAAGTTCCTTCGCCCGCTCGCGCATCGCCCGCTTCTCCTCCGGGCTGAAGGTTTCTGAACTCGTCGTGTCTGTCATGCGCCCATCGTAGGGACGATGGCGGGCCGGTGGCTTCTTCGATCCTGCTCGGGGTCAGGTGCGGGGGGCGGCGTCCCGGTCCCCGATGTGGCCGGGCGCGTTGGCGGCGAGCACCCGGGCGACGAAGGCGCCGTATTCCTCCATGTAGTGGCGCAGGAACGCCTCCGTCTCCTCGCTGGCGACCTCGCCGTCTGCGCCGAACACCTCCGGATCGAAGCGGATGTACGCCTCCGGCGAGTTGAGCTGCGGGGCGTCGAGGAAGCTCAGCACGCTGCGCATCGACGACTGCATCACCGCGGTGCCGATGCCGCCCGGCGACGCCCCGACGATCCCGGTGGGCTTCCGGGCGAAGGAGTTGGTGCCCCACGGCCGCGAGCCCCAGTCGATGGCGTTCTTCAGGGCGCCCGGGATCGAGCGGTTGTACTCGGGAGAGACGAAGAGGATCCCGTCCGAGGACTCGATCGCCGCCTTCAGCTCGCGGCCGGCCGGCGGGTAGTCGCCGTCGAAGTCCGGGCTGTACAGCGGCAGGTCGCGGATGGGGATCTCGACGAACTCCAGGTCGTCGGGGGCGAGGCGGATGAGCGCGCGGGACAGGATCCTGTTGATCGAGCCGCTCGCGAGGCTCCCGACGAAGTATCCGATCGTGTAGGCGGGCATGGTGCGGGTCCTTTCGCCGTCGATGCGCAGACCGCCCGGGGCGTCGGGCGCTGCTCCCGTCCCGGTCTAGCACCGGTTCCCGAGCGCGGCAAGCGCGGCCCGTCCGAGGTCCCGCAAAGCTGAATGCCCCCGAGTGCGTCCCGCCGTGATCGGCTGTACCGTGGGAAACGGTTGCCCTGGTCCTCGGTCGCCAGCACTCATCCCAACGGCACCGTCGTTGCGAAGTCGGCGGCGGGCCGGGGTTCTACAGTCTCCGGAGCACTCGCCACACAGGACCCGTCGGTCCTCAATCGGAGCGAGACGCATCATGGGCACTCCCGAGACGGCTGATGCCGTTCGAATCATCAGGACGAAGACCCGGTCGGATCGCCAGCATCCGACGTCCGAGTTCTCGGCGCTGCTGCACATCGTGCGGGACGCCGGCCTGCTGCACCGGAGGACCGGCTTCTACATCGCGATGTTCGCCGTGCTCGCCGCACTGTTCGGCGGGCTCGCCGCCGGCTTCGTGGTGCTCGGCGACTCGTGGTTCCAGCTGCTCATCGCGGGCGGTCTCGGTATCGTTCTGACGCAGTTCGCGTTCCTCGCCCACGAGGCGTCCCACCGCCAGGTCTTCGAATCGGGCAGGTCGAACGATGTCGCGGGGCGGGTTATCGCCAACCTGATCGTCGGCATCAGCTACTCGTGGTGGATGACCAAGCACTCGCGCCACCACGCCAACCCGAACGTGATCGGCAAAGACCCCGACATCAACCGGAACGTCATTTCCTTCACCCCGCAGGACGCGGACCTCGCCCGCGGTATGCGCGCCTGGCTCACCAGGCGGCAGGGATACGCGTTCTTCCCCATCCTCGTCTTCGAAGGACTCGCCCTCCACATCCACGGATTCCGGACCGTCTTCGGTTCGGGCACCGTGGACAAGCGGTGGCTCGAGATCGCGATGCTGACGACACGCAACCTCGCCTATGTCGCCGTCGTTGTGCTCGCGCTCTCCCCGGGCGTCGCGGCGGCCTTCATCGGCGTCCAGCTGGCCGTGTTCGGCGTGTACATGGGAGCGTCCTTCGCGCCGAACCACAAGGGGATGCCAGTGCTCGCCAAGGACCAGAAGGTGGACTTCCTGCGGCGGCAGGTGCTCACCTCCCGCAACATCCGGAGCAGCTGGCTGACGAACCTCTACATAGGCGGGCTGAACTACCAGGTAGAGCACCACCACCTGTTTCCGAGCATGCCGCGCCCGCACCTCCGCCGGGCGCAGGCGATCACCAAGGACTACTGCCGCAGCAAGGACATCGCGTACACCGAGACGACCCTGCTCGAGTCGTACGCGATCGTCGTCCGCTACCTCAACCGGGTGGGGCTGTCGGCCGGCGGGGACCCGTTCGAATGCCCCGCCGCGACGGCGTTCGGGCGCTAGGCCGGTACGCGCGGCCGTGCTCCATCCTGTCGACACGGGGAATCCGGAGTGGCACTATCGGGGGAAGGAGACCCGAAGGAGCAATGTGCCTCACTACGCCGTGCTGATCTACGCCGACGACTCGCTGCACCGGCCCGACGCGACCCCGGAGGAGTTGCGAGAGCCGGATGCGCATGCGGACCAGGTGCGGGCGTCCGGCGCCCTGCGAGTCGCCTACGCCTTCACTCCCCGGGCGATGGCGACGTCGATCCGGTCGAGCGGGGTGTCGGCCGGGCCCTTCATCGATTCCCGCCAGGTCGTCGCCGGCTTCTACGTGATCGAGGCGCCCGACCTGGATTCGGCTCTCGCCATCGCCGGAACCAACAACGCGATCGCCGACGGGGGCGGGGTCGAGGTCCGTCCGGTGCACAGCGGCGGGGTCGTCGACTAGGGCAGACGACACCACGCGGTTCCGTGCGATACGGCGCTTAACGAGAAGTGCCCGGCCCCTCTTTTCAGAGGGAGCCGGGCTGTTGTGACCCCAACCGGATTCGAACCGGTGTTACCGCCGTGAGAGGGCAGCGTACTAGGCCGCTATACGATGGGGCCGAAAGCAACTAGATGAGTATGCCATACCGTTTCCGCAGTGCAAAATCGAGCGCGAAACTAACTCGACAGCAGCGTCCGCTCGGTCTCAACGGGCAGTCCGATCACCGGTCGGTCGGGCCGCTGGGGCGCGGTTCCGCCGATCGACTGCAGCCAGCGCCAGGTGTCGTCCACCGTCTCCTGCAGGGGGCGGATGCGCAGCCCGGCTCCCAGCGCGCGCGCCACGTCGCCCTGCTGCATGGCGTCGTTGTCCTCCCCCGGCGGAATCCACAGGGGCAGCTGCGTCCACGGCGCGGCCCCGGCCGCCTCGAGCCGCTCCGGTGCGAACCAGCGCAGCCGCGCGGCGGAGTCCGTGGCGCGCACGCAGGCGTCGAGCACGTCGCGCATCGAGACCGCGTCGCGTTGGCTGACCGTGTTGACCGGGCCCGTGACATCCGCTTCGAGGGCGAAGCCGGCGAGGTCGCGCGCGTCGATGTACTGCAGCCCGGCGTCGGCCGGCCCGGGCGCCACGACGTCGCCGCCGCGGGCGATGCGGCTGAGCCACCAGGGCAGGCGGCCGATGTTCTCGTACGGGCCGAGGATCAGCCCGGGGCGCAGCAGCACCGCGCGGTCGCCGAAGCCGGAGGCCGCGCCGAGCTCGCCGCCGGCCTTGGCGCGGGCGTAGTCGTCGAACACGTCGTCGTCAGCGGATGCCGCGACCAGCGCCGCCGACTCGTCGTCGCCCGCGCGGGCGGCCGCGTACACCGAGCGGCTGGAGACGTACACGTAGCGGTCGGCGCGGTCGCGCAGGAACGCGGCGGCCTCGGCGACCGCCCGGGGCGCCCACGACCAGGTGTCGACCACGCGGTCCCACTCGCCGTCGCGCAGCGCGTCGAGCCCGCCGGGCGCGGTGCGGTCGCCGACCAGGGCGGTCACGTCGGGGCGCTGCTCGCGCGTGCCGCGGTTGAGCACGGTCACGTCGTGGCCGCGGGCGAGGGCCTCCTCGACCACCGCCCTGCCGACGAACTCGGTTCCGCCGAGGATGAGGGTGCGTGTGCGTGTCATCGCTCCAGCGTGGCGCACGCGACCGGGCTGCAGCGGCGATTTCGCTGCGGGCGTGCGTGGCGCGCCCCCGTCGGCCGGAGAAACGGTCGCGTCCCCGCCCACCGCCGGAACTCCGGGGCACCGCGCGGCCCGGTCTCCGGCGCACCGGCGGCGCCGCGCCCCGCACGCCCCCGCGCCCGGCGCTCGCGTCGCGCCCCCGTCGGCCGGAGAAACCGGCACGTCCGCGCCCACCGCCGGAACTCCGGGGCGCCGCGCGGCCCCGTCTCCGGCGCACCGGCGGCGCCGCGCCCCGCGCACCCCCGCCCCGGCGCACCGCCGCGCCCGCCCGCACCTCAGCACCCGCCACGCCCGCGGCATCCGCTCGGCCCGTTGACCCCGGCCCGACCCCGCTCCTACTCTGGGTGCCGTCGGAGGGAACCAGCATGACCCGGGTCTTCACGTCGGCGACCCTGTCGCTCGACGGATTCATCGCCTACAACGACCACACGGTGGGGCCGCTGTTCGACTGGTACGACGCCGGAGACGTGGAGATAGCGAACGCGGGCGAGACGCCGGCGTTCCGGATGGATGCGGCGAGCGCCGAGTACTGGCGCGACCTGGTGGCGTCGATCGGTGTGCTCGTGGTGGGCCGCCGGCTGTTCGACGTGACCGACGGCTGGAAGGGCGTGCACCCCTTCGACGTTCCGATCGTGGTGGTGACGCACGAGCCGCCGATCGGCTGGTCGTACCCGGGGTCGGAGAACTTCCACTTCGCGACCGACGGGGTGGCCGCGGCCGTGAATCTGGCGCGCGCACTCGCCGGCGATCGGGACGTGTGCCTCGCCGCGGGATTCATCGCGCGGCAGGCGCTGGAGCTGGGGCTGCTCGACGAGGTGGCGATCGACCTGGTGCCGGTCGTGCTCGGAACCGGCCGCCCCTACTTCGGCGAGTTCGACGACGGGGCCACGCGACTGCTCGGCGACCCGACGGTGGTGGTGCGCGGAACCCGCGCTACGCACCTGCGCTTCCCCGTGCTGCGCTGAGGCGGGCCTCGCCGAGCCGGTCGCAACTCAGGCAGGATCGAGCGGCCCGCGCATGCAGGCCTGCGGCGGCGCGGGCGCCCGATCGGCCTCGCGCGATCTGCCTGAGTTGCGAAAGGTGCCCGGCGCTACCAGCCCGCGGCGAACACGATGTCGTCGCCCAGCGCGTCGTCCGTGGCGTGGTCGAGGTCCGGCCGGCGCTCCAGTCCCACGGCGAGCGCCGTGCGCTGCGAGCCGACGTTGCCCGGCTTCGTGTACGCGACGAGCGGATGCGCGGAGTGCTCGGCACGCCAGAGGTCCACCGCGGCCGTCGCCGCCTCGGTCGCGAAGCCCCTGCCCCACGCCCGCGGGGTGAGACGGTAGGTGAGGTTGAGCACGGTGCGGTCGTCCCAGCTGCCGAAGCGGATGCCGGAGAAGCCAATGACGCCCTCCTCGTCGCGCACCGTCCAGTAGCCGAAGCCGTGGTCGTGCCACTGCCCCAGCCACTGCCCGAACATGCGCTGCGCGGCCATGCGGGTGAGCGGGCCGTCCGGGTTGAACTCGTTGGTGAGCGGGTCGGCGTAGATGCTCCACATGGCGTCGAAGTCCACCACGGAGAGTCGGTCGAGCCGGAGGCGGGCGGTGCTGATGGTCATGCCCCCATGCTGCCACCAGCGGCCGACAGAGCCTGACGGCGCCTGACGGCGCGGGTCAGGGCGGGTCAGTGCAGGATCCGCAGCGCCCCCGGCACCATCTCGATGTCGACCGGGAGGGGCGCGATCCGCTCGCCGTCCGCGTAGGCGACCACGGCATCCGCTTCGATGCGGACGCTGCCGACCCGGTGCACGCTCACCCGCGGGTCGCTCAGGTGCGTGCCCTTGAACACGCTGGGGAACACCCGCAGGAACGACAGCCGCGACATGGCGGTGACCACCAGCACGTCGAAGTGCCCGTCGTCGACGAGCGCGTTCGGGGTCACGAGCATGCCGCCGCCGATCGAGGTGCTGTTGCCCACGGCCACGAGCACCGCGTCGGTCACCGTCTCGACGCCGTCGAGCACGACGCGGTAGCGGATCGGCCGCAGCCGCGCGAGCTCGACGACCAGCGCCACGAGGTAGCGGCTCGCGCCCTTCGGGTGCCGCAGACTGTTGGCGCGCTCGTTGACGATCGCGTCGAACCCCGCCGAGAGCACGTTGGCGAACCAGGTCTGCGTCGTCGCGTCCGAGCCCTCCGCGCGGTGGCTGACGATCCCCGCGTCGATCGCCCGGGGCTCCCGCTCGAGCGCGTCGACGAGCGCGTCGATGGCGGCCTCGGCGTCGCCCAGCGGGAGGCCGAGGCCGCGCGCCATGTCGTTGCCGGTTCCCGAGGGCACGATGCCGAGCGGCACCCGCGTGCCGGCGAGCAGGTTGACGCCGAGGTGCACCATGCCGTCGCCGCCGACCACCACGAAGGCGTCGGGCTCCGCGGCGATCGCGCGGCGGGCGGCGGCGGCGAGCTGCACGAAGTCGGGCTCGCTGAGGCTGGTCACGTCGTGGCCGAGCCCGCGCAGCCGGGCGACGACCGCCGGACCCACGTGGCCCGACTTCCCGAAGGAGGCGGTGGGGTTGATGGCGACGACGATCGTCTTCGGGTGCGGCACAGCCCCGAGTGTATCGGCGCTCTACAGACGTAGCCGCCGCAGCAGCTGCGCGTTGAGCGCCACCACGATCGTCGACACCGACATGAGGATCGCGCCGACCGCGGGAGAGAGCAGCACCCCGGCGCCGAACAGCACGCCCGCGGCCAGCGGGATGCCGATCGCGTTGTAGCCGGTGGCCCAGAACAGGTTCTGCTGCATCTTGCGGTAGGTGGCCCGCGACAGCCGGAACGCGGCGAGCACCCCGCGCGGGTCGCTCGAGGCCAGCACGATGCCGGCCGACTCGATGGCCACGTCGGTGCCGGCGCCGATGGCGATGCCCACGTCGGCGCGGGCGAGCGCCGGGGCGTCGTTCACGCCGTCGCCGACCATGGCGACGCGCGAGCCGTCCTTCTGGAGGCCGGCCACGGCATCCGCCTTCTCACCGGGCAACACCTCGGAGAACACCTCGGTGATGCCGAGCCGGTCGGCGACCCACATGGCCACCGGGCGGGAGTCGCCGGTGAGCATGGCGACGCGCACGCCGGCCTTCTGCAGACCGGCGACGGCCTCGGCGGACTCGGGGCGGATCACGTCGGCGAGGCCGATCATGCCGAGCACCCGGCCGTCGCGCACGACGTGCACCACGGTCATGCCTGCCGCGCCCAGCTGGCGCGACTCGTGCACGAGCGCCGGGGTGAGGCTGATGCCGCGCTCGGTGAGCACGCGGGGGCCGACCACGCTGACGAGGTCGGCGCCGACGGTGGCCTCCGCCCCGCGCCCGGCGAGCGAGGCGAAGCCGGTGGCGCGCGGCACGACCAGTTCGCGCGAACGGGCCTCGGCAACGATCGCCCGGGCGATGGGGTGCTCCGACGACGCCTCGACGGATGCCGCGACCGCGAGCAGCTCGTCGTCGGAGACGCCCTCGCCCGCCACGACGCCGGCCACGCCCTGCCGGCCCTCGGTGAGGGTGCCGGTCTTGTCGAAGAGCACGACGTCGATGTTGCGGGCGTCCTCGAGCGCGGCGCGGCTGCGCACGAGCAGCCCCTTTCTGGCGCCGATCACGGTGGACAGCTGGGCGACGAGCGGGATAGCCAGGCCGAGCGCGTGCGGGCAGGCGATTATCAGCACCGTGACGACGCGCTCCACCACGAAGGCGGGATCGTCGGGGGTGATCAGCGCCCAGACGACGAGGGTGATCACGGCGGCGCCGAGCGCCACGTAGAAGAGCAGCGCGGCCGCGCGGTCGGCGAGCACCTGCGCGCCCGACTTGCTGGCCTGCGCGTCGGCGACGAGCTTCATCACGCCGGCGATGGCGGTGTCGTCGCCGGTCTTCGTCACCCGCACGGTGAGGGCGCCGGCGCCGTTGAGGCTGCCGGCGATCACGCTCGCGCCAGCGGCCTTGCGCACGCCGGCGGACTCGCCGGTGAGCAGGGACTCGTCCACCTCGGACTCGCCGTCGACCACCTCGCCGTCGACGGGCACGGAGGCGCCGGGGCGCACGAGCACGCGGTCGCCCACGCTCAGGGTGGAGACGGCGACGGTCATCTCGTGGTCGCCGTGCACCAGCTCGGCCTCGTCGGGGATCAGCTTCGCCAGCTCGCCGAGCGCGTTCTGCGCGCCCATGATGGCGCTCATCTCCACCCAATGGCCGAGCAGCATGATCGTGATCAGGGTGGCGAGCTCCCACCAGAAGTCCATGCCGGGAAAGCCGAGGGTCACCGCCAGGCTGTAGCCGAGGGCCACCACGATCGCCAGCGAGATCAGGGTCATCATGCCGGGCTGGCGGGCGCGCAGTTCCTGAATGCCGCCGCGGATGAAGACCAGCCCGCCGTAGAGGAAGATGACGGTCGCGAAGACGGCCGGGATGTACTCGCTGCCCGGGAACCGCGGGCCGTCCAGCCCGAGGATCTCCTGCAGGCCCTGCGAGAAGACCAGCGTCGGGATGGTGAGCACCAGGCTCAGCCAGAACTTGCGGCGGAACTGGGCGGGGTCGTGGTGCGAGTGGTCGCCGTGGCCGGCGTGCGCGTCGTGGCCGGCGTGCGCGTCGTGGCCGGCGTGCGCGTCGTGGCCGGCGTGCGCGTCGTGCTGCGTCGCGTCGTCGTGGTGCTCGTGCCCCGCGACATCCGCTGTGCTGTGGGTGTGGTGATCCATCATTCCCCCCGATTGTTGTTGAGCTCGTAGACCTTGAGCAGCTCGGTCACGGCGAGCTCCTGCTGCTCTCCCCCGGCGGCGAACATGTCGCTCACGTGGGTGCGCAGGTGGTTCTCCACCAGCAGCTTGTTGAGGCTGCGCAGGCTCTTCTGGATGGCGAGGGACTGCGTGATGATGTCCATGCAGTAGTCCTCGTTGTCGATCATCTTCTCGAGGCCGCGCATCTGGCCCTCGAGAATCCTCGTGCGGTGCAGGGCACGCTTCTTCAAATCCGCGATCATGTCAATGAGTATACCCCCCGGGGGTATTAGATGCTGTTCCCCGCGGCCGCGGGCGTATCGTCGGAGCATGAAGCTGACCAAGTACGAACACGCCGCCCTCGTCCTCGAGAAGTCGGGCGAGACCCTCGTCGTCGACCCCGGAACCTTCACCATGCCGCTCACCGAGGTGCGCAACGTGGTGGCCGTCGTGATCACGCACGAACACCCCGACCACTGGACGCCGGAGCAGCTCGACCGCATCCTCGCCATGAGCCCCGACGCGAAGATCTTCGGACCGCAGGGAGTCGCCCTGGCGGCATCCGCCTACACGGTGACCGTGGTGGCGGACGGCGACGAGATCACGGTCGGCGCCTTCGACCTGAAGTTCTTCGGCTCGCGGCACGCGGTGATCCACTCCTCGATCCCGGGGATCGACAACGTCGGCGTGATGGTCGACGACACCCTGTTCTACCCGGGCGACTCCTTCACCGTGCCGCCGGTGGCTGTCGACACCCTCGCGGTTCCGGCCGGTGCGCCCTGGCTCAAGATCGCCGAGGTGATCGACTACGTGACCGAGGTCAAGCCGCGCCGCTCCTTCCCCACCCACGAGATGGTGCTCTCGGTGATCGGCAAGAACATGGCGAACGACCGCATCGCGACGGCCACCAAGGCCGGCGGCGGCGAGTTCTTCGCGCTCGAGCCCGGCAACACGCTCGACCTCTGATCGGTACCCGCGCAGGGCGGGAGGACCTTCTCGGCAGAGGACATCCGAGGAAGGACAATTTCCTGGTCGTCTGCGGATAGTCCTTCCCCGCTGCGCGGCTCGGCCGGCGGATAGCGCGCAACGAGAGCGGCGGGTTCCCAGCTGGGTGCCCGCCGCTCTCGCGGTGGCGGTGCTCCGTGCCTCAGGGCTCCCTGTCTTCGCGGTCGCGGGCGATCCGGTTCATCCTCCGGTGATGGATCGCGCCCACCCCGAAGACGAACGCGATGGCCGTGGCGCTCACGGCGAGGCGCGCGCCCGTACCTCCCCAGAGCCAGCTGGCGACGGTCGCGAGCGTGAGCAGCACCGTGAGCGACCAGTAGACGGCACCGTAGGTGCGCCTGCCGGCCTCCGAGAATGCGCTGCGCTTGACCATCGTCGTCGGCTCAGGCATAGCAGGGGATGTAGGCCAGGTGCGGCCACGACACCAGGTTGCGCTGCCAGACGCGGAAGCCGCTGCACTGCCCGGTGTTGATCGCGAGGTTGGCGTGCGCCCAGCCGCTCAGGATCAGCGTGGCGCAGATCCTGCCCGCCGCCCCGAACCAGGCGCACAGTGCGCCTGGAGCGAAGCTGCCGCTGGCCATCTGCCGTGTCTCGGCCCTGGTCAGCATCGCCGTGCACCAGAGCCCGTCGCAGCGCACCATCGGGTCGGCGATCACCGGATAGCTCGCGCCGTGGTGCTCCACCGTCTGCGTGAGGATGTTGCCGGCCACCGCGTACGACGTGGCGACCTCGGCGCCGTCTGCGCCCTTCGCCCACGGGGTCGCGAGGGAGTTGACCACCGTCCCCGCCCCGTCGAGCACGTCGACGGAGCCGTCGGCGGCGAGCCGCAGCACTGCGGGCCTCCCGTCGACGGTGAGCAGGAACTGGTAGCTGGTCGGGGCCGAGGCCGAGGCGACCACCACGTACCCGGCGTTCGCCCCCGTCTTCGCGGTGCCCAGCGCGAACGCGGAGTCGGCACCGTTGCCGTACACGGCCAGGCCGGAAGGGCTGAGCGCGGCGCCGCCGGAGCCGGCACGCGACCCGGCCAGGACCGGACGCATCCGCACGACGTTCGCGCCCGCGGTGACCGTGAGCCCCGCCTTGACCGACACGGTGGCCGTCGAGGCGGCCGGCGCCGCCGGGTCGGCGGCCTCGGCATCGGGTGTCGCGCCGTCCGGGGCGAAGGCGTCCGGCGCGAGGGCGTCGGGCGCGAGGGCGTCCGGCGCGACGAGGTCGGGCGCCGCGTCCGGCACCCCGCCCGGGACCGCTGGGGCCGCGACCACGGGCGCATCCGCTACGACCCCGGCGGCGCGGAGCACCTGCTCGATCGCGCCCGTATTGACCGGCCCCGCCGCGTCGGGAGGCGCCGCGGAGGCGGTTCCGTGCGCCGGGCTCGCACCGAGCATCGTCGCCCCGATCGCGATCGCGACGGCGGACGCGATGACGGCACTGCGCCGCCCGGCCCGCCTCGGCCGCACCGCGCTTCCGCGCGGCACCGCTCCCCTCCACGGCTCTGCTCCCCTCAACAGCCCGAGGATTCTGCGTGACTCGTTCATGGGTTTCTCCTTGTCATCGGTGAATCCCGGCACGACCACGACATTAATCAGCGGAGCACGGCCCATGGGGTGCGGACGACGAATCGGTGCAGAGAGATTCGCCGCCTGTGGATAACACGAACGTGGCGCGCATCCCCCTGCGGATGCGCGCCACGCGGCCTGATCGAGATCAGCGGATCGTGAAGCTCCCCGCCGACTCGGCCGTCGCGACGGAGTCGCCGATGAACAGTTCGACCTCGCCCTTCGGGGTGACCCAGGCGTCGCTCGCGGCGTCCCAGTAGGCGAACGACTCGGGGTCGAGCTTCAGCGTCTGGCTCTTGTGCTTGTCGGCGTCGACCGCGAGCTTCACCCAGCCGGCGAGCACGCGCTCCGGGCTCTCCACTCCGGGAAGCGGGCCCGCGTACACCTGCACCACCTCGGTGCCTGCGGCATCCGTGTCGTTGTTCACACGCACACGCACCCTCAGGTCGTTGCCGCGGACGAGGCCGGTGTCCTTGTCGATGCGGCCCCGGTCGGGGATTCGGCTGACCACCGTCTCGAGCCCCTCGTTGTAGGAGAGCCCGTAGCCGAAGGGGTACTTCGGCTCGATGCCCCGCTCGAGGTAGCCCTTGTAGCCCACGTAGATGCCCTCGCTGTACTGCACGTCGAGGCTCGTTCCGGGGAACTGCTCCGGCGTGCTCGTCGGCGTCTCGTCGATCGAGTGCGGGAAGGTGATCGGCAGCCGGCCGCTCGGGTCGACGTCGCCGAACAGGATCCCGGCGATCGCCGCGCCCTGCTGCTGGCCGCCGTACCACGCCTGCAGCACCGCGGGAACCTCGGCGTCCCAGGAGTCCATCTCCACGGCGCCGCCGGTGGTGAGCACCACGACCGTGTTCGGGTTCGCGGCGGTCACCGCCCGGATCAGGTCGTCCTGGCCCTGCGGCAGGTCGATGTCGAGCTTGTCGGCGCCCTCGGTGGCGAGGTCGCGGGCGACCACGACCGCCACGTCGGACTCGGCGGCAAGCGCAGCCGCGGCCTGGGCCTTCCCGGCGAGGAAGCCCTCGGGCGGGGTCCAGCCGAACTTCACCTGGGCGCCGCCGTCGGTCCCGGCGGGAACGTCGTGCGTGTACTCGATGCGGATGTCGTGCACCTCGCCCTCCGCGAGCTCGACCTCGTAGGCGGCCGAGGCGAAGTCGGCGGCGTCGTCGACCGCCGCCACCTCCTCGTCGTCGATGAACAGCGCGCCGCTGCCCTCCACGCCCAGGGAGAAGACGTAGCTCCCGGTCACCGGCACGGTGAGAGAGCCGCGCCAGTCGGCCGACACCGTGTTGAAGTAGTCGGGCGAGGTGTCCGGCAGGGCGGGCGACTGCGCGTTGAACGGCACCCGGGCCACGAAGCCGAGGCGGATGGACGCCGTCGGATCGGTGCGCTCGATGCCGGGCGCTCCCGACCGGTCGAGGTTCGTCCAGTACCTGGCGGAGAAGCCGGGCGTCGAGCCGTCGGTGGCCGTGACCACGTCGGAGGGCACCACGTCGGGGCCGGGCAGCAGCACCGCGCCGTTGCCGATGGGGTCGGTGCCCGGCGCGTACTGCACGTCGACCCCGGCTCCGGCCCTGGCTGTGATGCCGTCGAGCGGCGACACCACGTCGGCGCCCGCGACGAGCGCAGAGCCTCCGCCCGCGGCATCCGTGTCGGCATCGGGTCCGATCACCGCGATCGAGTCGATCTCGTCGGACAGCGGCAGCAGCGGCGCGTCGCCGGCAGGCTCGTTCTTGAGCAGCACCATCGACTCCTCGGCGATCTCGCGGGCCACCGCGGATCCGGCGGCCACGTCGAGCGGACCGGCCACGGCGGGCTGGTCGAACAGGCCGAAGCGGTACATCGGCGTCAGCACGTTGAGCACGTGCTCGTTGATCTCCTCGATGCCGACCGTGCCGTTGTTCACCAGGTCGATCAGCGCCTGGCCGAAGTGGTAGTCGGCAGGCTGCTCCTGGTCGAGCCCGGCGCGGAAGGCCTCGAGCGTGGTGTGGGTGGCGTTGTAGTCGCTCATCACGAAGCCCTCGAAGTGCAGCTGCTCGCGCAGGATCGTGGTGAGCAGGTCGGCGTTCTCGCAGGCCCACACCCCGTTGATCTTGTTGAAGGCGCACATCGCCGATCCGGGATCGCCGTCGTTCACCGCGATCGCCATCGGGCGGATGTAGACCTCCTGGTAGGCGCGCTCGTCGACGACCGCATTCCCCCCGTTGAGACGGTTCGTCTCCTGGTTGTAGACCGCGAGGTGCTTGATGTCGGCCAGCACCGGGCTGGACTGGATGCCGATGATCTCCTCGGCGGCCATCCGGCCCGACAGCAGCGGATCCTCGCCGAAGGCCTCCCAGCCCCGGCCGGCCCGCGGGTCGCGGTAGATGTCGGCGGCGGGCGCGAGGTGCACGTTGTGGCCGGTCGCGAAGGCCTCCGCGCCGGCGAGGGTGCCGAAGTCGCGGGCCAGGGAGGCGTCCCAGCTCGCCGCGAGCGCGATCGGGGCGGGCAGCGCGGTGGACTTGCCGCCGTTCACCGCCGGGTTCGCCACGCGCACGCCCGCCGGGCCGTCCGACATGGTGAGCGCCGGGATCCCGAGCCGCTCGATCGGCGCGTTGTAGAAGCCGTAGAGCGGGCTGATCTCGCCGTTCAGCATCTCGACCTTCTCCTCGAGGGTCATCTGGGCGAGCAGGGCCTTGGCGCGCGCGCCCGGGCTGGGCGCCGCGGAGGCGGCGGTCGGCGCGACCCCGACGGCGAGCGCCGCCACGAGGAGGAACACCAGCGCGGCGGTGGATCTGCGCGCGCGGAAGAAGCGGTTGGCGGGCATGGCGGGACCTCTCAGCGACTCTGCTCAGCTGTCCGGCGTCGGGTTCGTCGGCACCCTCGAATGGGGGACACTCCATCTAGGCACCGAAGTGAAACGCTGTCAACCGCCGTGTGCGGACTCTAATGATCCCCGGCCGAGGAGCCCTCCTGGAGCCGGCGCACGTCGTCGAAGCGGCGCACCACGATCGCCTCGAGCTCCACGTACAGGGACTCCGCCGTGGCCGAGTCGTCGCTCTCGACGATCCACCGGTTGGTGACCGCGAAGGACTCGGCGGTCACCTCCCCGGTCAGTGCGGCGAGCGCGTTCTCGGTCAAGTGCGCGCCCACGAGCGTGCGGATCTGCTCCGAGATGAGCGGTGCGATCACCTGGGCCATGCGGGCGTCGAGCAGCCTCGAGACCGGGCCGAGCCGCATCGCGCGGTAGAAGGCCCGGCGCTTCGCGTAGTGCCGAGCCTGGGCGCTCACGGTCGGCACCGCGACGGTGGCGAGCTGCAGGTCGTCGGCGCTCATCTGCAGCGCGGCCTCGACGAGCAGCTCGTCGACAGAGGGGAAGAGAGCGGATGCCGCGTCTGGCTCGACGCCCGCGGCAGCCGCGATCTCCTCGATCGTCACCTCCGGGCTGCCCGCGCGCTCCACCACCGCGATGGCCGCGGTGAGCAGGGCGCGGGAGCTGCCGCAGTCGTCGTTCCGGACGTCGTGGTTCACGAGGGTATCTAACATCGCAGCGAGCTTACGTTATTAGCCGATGCCCGGCCTCGGTCTGGGCGTCGCGTGTGAGGTCGCTCCAGTTCTCCTGAATGATGCGCGGCGAAGGATGGATGTTCACCATCGACGCGCGGGCGCTGCCGCGGTTGGTGAACTCGTGCCAGGCCATAGCGGGGATCACGGCGATGGTTCCGGAACGGAGCATCCGCTTCTCGCCGTCGACGATCGCCTCGATCTGCCCGTCGAGCAGCACGAAGGTCTCGTCGTAGGGGTGCCGGTGCTTGACCGCGCCCTCCCCCGGCAGCACGCGCACCACGAAGAAGGAGACCGACGACCCGGCGGACTCCCCCTCGAACCTCGCGCTGCCGCCCGGTGTCGCGGCGATGGACTCGATATCGATCGTTCTCATGGCCAGCAGTCAACACCGGCCCGGCCGGGCTCCACCAGAGGGCCCGGCCCCTCGACGCTCAGCCGCGCATGCGCGCCTGGGCGGAGGTGTCGAGGGCGAACTCCTCGGCGTCGATGCCGAGCAGCACCTCGCGCATCACCTCCTCGTCGATCGTGCCCGCGTCGCGCTCGCGGATGAGCACCTCGCGTCTGAAGCGGATGATCTCCTTGCGCAGTCGGAGGATCTGGTCGACGTCGGGGCGGCCGGTCGCCGCCTCCTCCGCCTCCTCGTCGCGCAGTGCGGCGTTCTCGCGGGCGATCTGCCCGTGCATCCGCTCGAGCACCCTGTCGGCGACGGCCGCACCGTAGGAGGCGACCCACTCGTCGCGGTGCGCATCCGCGTAGGCGACGCCCTCCTCGAGGGCGATCCCGGCGACCCGGCGTTCCTCGCGCGCGTCGCGCGCCTTCTGGCCGGGGTCGGTCACCTTCAGCGCGGTGATCACCAGAGGGAGGGTGAGCCCCTGCAGCAGCAGGGTTCCTACCGTCACGAAGAAGGCGATGAACACGAGGGTGTCGCGCCCCGGCACCTCCTCGGGGATCGAGGCGGCCGCGGCGAGGGTGACCACGCCGCGCATGCCGGTCCAGCTCACGACGGTGAGCTCGCGCCAGTTCATCGGCTTGTCGGCGTCGGGCCGGCTGCGTTGGGCGAGCCGGGCGAGGGCGGCCTCGCTCGGCTCGCGTCCGCGCCGGCGCTCCCGCTCGAGCCACATCCGCGCGCGCTTCTCCCGCATCGCCTGCCGCTTCTCGGCCTCGCGCGTGCCGCCGATCAGGCTGACGTAGTAGGTGGGGAAGACGAACAGCGGGCGCACCAGGATCACGGCCGCGAGGATGACCGCGGCGATGCCGACGTTGGCCCAGACGCCGAGGTCGGTGTTCGCGAGCCGTTCGAGGTTGCCCTTCAGCTGCAGGCCGATGAGGGCGAAGACGAAGCCCTCGAGCAGCAGGTCGAGGGCCGACCAGACCGGCCGCTCCTGGAGGCGGGAGGCGTAGCCGGCGCGCGGCGAGTTGAAGCCGATCACGAGGCCGGCCGCGACGACGGCGATCACGCCGGAGCCCACGAAGGGCTCCACGCCGATGTGCTCGGCGCCGATGTAGAGGGCGAAGGGCAGCAGCAGGCCGATCAGCGTCTCGATCACCGGGTCGTTGAGCCTGCTGCGCAGCCGCACGAAGGCGCCGCCCACGGCGACGCCGAGCACCACGCCGATGCCCACTGCCGCGCCGAAGATGCCGACGTCGGCCAGCACCGAGTAGCCGGAGCCGATGACGATCGCCACGAAGACCTTGAGCAGGGTGAGCGAGGCGGCGTCGTTGATGAGGCTCTCGCCGGAGAGCACGGTCATCACGTGCCGCGGCAGCCCGAGCTTCTGGCCGATCGCCGCTGCGGACACCGCGTCGGGCGGCGAGACCACGGCGCCGAGCAGCAGCGCGGCCGGCAGCGAGATGCCGGGGATGAGCCACCATGCGAGCAGGCCGACGGCGAGTGCGGTGACGAGCACCAGCCCCACGCCGAGCCGGTAGATGTGCTTGCTGCTGCGCGCGAAGCTCTGGAACGACACCTCCAGCGCCGAGGAGTAGAGCAGCGGCGGGAGCACGATCGTGAGGATCAGCTCCGGCTCGATCGCGAACTCGGGGAGGCCCGGGATGAACGACACCGCGAGCGCCACCGCGGTGACGAGCAGCGGCGCCGGCCACCCCCGCCTCCGCGCGAACGCGGTGAGCCCGACGGAGCAGGCGACGAGCACGATCAGCGGGAGGAATTCCATCCTCGAAGCCTATGGCTGCGGCTGCGGGGTGCGCGCACCGGCGCCCTCCCCGCGGGAGGGCGCCGGGCCGTCACCTCCCCGGGTAGACGATCGCCTTGAGCTGCCCCGACTCGCGGCCGATGGTGAGCGCGCGTTCGGCGTCGGCGAGCCCGAACCGGGCCGTGACGAGCGCGTCGAGATCGACGCGGCCGCTCGCCACCAGCTCGATCGCGAGCGGCCAGGTGTTGGCGTAGCGGAACACCCCGCTCACCCAGATCTCGCGGTTCTGGATGAAGGAGACCGGCAGTTCGAGGTCGTCGTTGCCGAGACCGACCAGGATCACCCGCCCGGCCGGGCGCACGGCCGTGATCCCCGAACGCACGGCCTGTGCGACCCCGGTCGCGTCGATGAAGGCGTGCACCTCGAGCCCCTCGACCGTCTCGGCGGCCGGGTCGATCACACGGGTGGCGCCGTAACCGAGCGCGAAGTCGCGACGGGCCTCGTCGATGTCGGTGACGATGACCTCGCTGGCACCGAAGGCGCGGGCCGTCTGCGCCGCGATGATCCCGATCGGTCCGGCTCCGGCCACGAGCACCCGCGAGCCCGGGCCGATCTCCGCGCGCTGGCAGGCCCAGATCCCGACCGAAAGCGGTTCCATCAGCGCCGCGGCCTCGTCGGACACCGAGTCCGGGATGTCGTACGCGAAGTCGGACTGGATCGCGACGAACTCCGCGAAGGCCCCGTCGATCGGCGGGGTGGCGAAGAACTCCATGTTCGGGCACAGGTTGTACCTGCCCGACCGGCACTGCTCGCAGACCCTGCACGGACGCTGCGGCTCGATCGCCACCCGCTTGCCGATGCGGGCGGGGTCGACCGCCGACCCCACCTCCTCGATTCGACCGGACAGTTCGTGCCCGAGCACGAGCGGGCTCTCCACGACGTACGGCCCGATCCGCCCGTGCTCGTAGTAGTGCACGTCGCTCCCGCACACGCCGACGGCGCTGACGCGCACCAGTACCTGGTCCGCCTCGAGTATCGGCACGGTGACCGGACGGATGGAGATCGTGTGCGGCGCGCTGAGCACCGCGGCGTCCATGATGGTCATGAGTGTGTCGCTTCCTTGTTGGATCGGGCCGCATCGGCTGCGTCGCCGACCAGTTTCTGAAGGGTTGCGTGCGCTCCCGCGGCGTGGAGCCCCGCGAGCGTCTCCGCGTACGGGGCGGTGAACCGCGGGTCGTCGGCGAGGTCGCCGAAGAGGGAGCGGTTCTCGACGAAGGCGAGCGGATGCGCGCGCTGGCTCTGCGCGATGGGTATCAGTCGGTCGCGCAACGGGTCGACGACCGTGATCGCCTCGCCCTGCTCGTCCACCGCCTCGGCGTACCGCGCCCAGCTCGCCACGATGGCCGCCGAGACGGTGACGTCGCCGTCGGAGGCGAGCCGCTCGCGCACGACGGGCAGCAGCCACTTCGGGATGCGGTCCGACGAGTCCGCGCAGAGCCGCGCGAGGGTGTCGCGCACCTCGGGGTTGGAGAAGCGGTCGATGAGCGTTCGCTTGTACGCGTCGAGATCGATCCCGGGTACGGGGTGCAGCGTCGGCGTGGCCTCGTCGTCCATGTAGCGCACCAACAACGCGACGATGAGCGGGTCGCCGACGGCCTCATGGGCGTAGCGGTAGCCGGCGAGGTATCCGAAGTAGCACATGCCCTGGTGGCTCGCGTTGAGCAGCCGCAGCTTCATCAGCTCGTAGGGTTCCACGTCGGTCACCAGCTGCGCATCCGCTTTCTCGAAGGGCGGGCGGCCCTGGGGGAAGTCGTCCTCGATCACCCACTGGAAGAAGGGTTCGCAGACGACCGGCCAGTCGTCGCGGAGCCCGGTGCGACTCTCGGCCTCCGCGATGTCGTCGTCGGACGTCACCGGGGTGATCCGGTCGACCATCGAGTTCGGGAAGCGCACGTTCTCGCGAATCCATCCGGCGAGCTCCGGGTTCTTGAGGTCGGCGAACGCGGTGAACATGCGCTCCGCCATGTCGCCGTTGCCCTGGATGTTGTCGCACGACATCACGGTGAACGAGGGCACCCCTCGGTCTCGGCGACGCCGGAGCGCCTCGGTGACCAGACCGAACACGGTCGACGGCGCCGCACCGTCGGCGAGGTCGGCGGCCACCTGCGGCTGAGAGGCGTCGAACTCCCCCGTCACGCGGTCGAAGTTGTACCCGCCCTCGGTGATCGTCAGGGAAACGATCCGCACCTCGGGATGCGCCATCCTCTCGATCACCGCTTCGGGATCGTCCGGGGCGAAGAGGAAGTCGACGATGCTGCCGATGACCCTCGACTCGCGAGTGCCGTCCGCGTGCTTGACCGTCAGCGTGTACAGGCCGTCCTGGGCGCTCAGCACCTCCTTCATGCGCCGGTCGCCCTCGAGCAGTCCGATGCCGCAGACCGCCCAGTCGGAGGCGAGCCCCCGGTTCATCAGCGAGTCGAGGCTCATCGCCATGTGGGCGCGGTGGAAGCCGCCCACCCCGACGTGCACGATTCCGACAGTGAGTGCGGTGCGGTCGTACCGCGGTCGCGCGACGTCGGCGGGCAGCAGATCGAGCGTGCTCTGGTCGAGCCGGGGCGCGCCGGTCACTTGACGGCTCCCATCGCGAGTCCGCGCACGAGCTGCTTCTGGGCCAGCCAGCCGGCCGCGACCACGGGGAGCACCGCGACCACCGAGGCGGCCGACAGAACCGCGAGGAACTGCCCGCGGCCGTCGACGAAGCTCGCCAGGAACGGCGGGACGGTGCGCGCGGTGTCGGTGGTGAGGATGGTGGCCAGGAAGTACTCGTTCCAGGAGAAGATGAAGCAGATGAGTGCGACGGCCGCGACCCCGGGCATCACGATGGGCATCACCACGCGGATCAGCTCCGTGCGAAGGTTGGCTCCGTCGATCTGCGCGGCCTCAATGATCTCCACAGGCACCTCCGTGAAGAACGACCTCATCATCCAGATGGCGATGGGCAGGTTGATCGCCACGTACAGCCAGCTGATGGCGGTGATGTTGTCGAGCAGCCCCAGCGCCAGCAGGATGAAGTAGACGGGGATGATGGATGCCGCGACCGGGAGGAAGCGCGTGGAGATGAAGAAGAACAGCACATCGGTGACCTTCTTGATCGGCCGCACACTGAGCCCGTAGGCGCACGGGATCGCGAGCAGCAGCACGATGACCGTCGACGTGACGCTGGCGGTCAGCGAGTTGGTCAGGTAGGCGCCCATCCCCCGGTCGAAGACGGCCGCGTAGTTGTCGAAACTGAGCGGGGTGAGGAGCGTGGGCGGGATGGATGCCGCTGCGTTCTCCGACTTGAAGCTGGTGAAGACCATCCAGCCGATCGGGAAGAAGAAGACCAGAACGATGACCCAGGTGACCGCGGTCAGCAGACCGCCTCTGACTGCACGCATCAGCGCACCTTCCCTTCGACGAATACCTTGAACAGGCTGCGCAGCGCAATGCTGGCGACGGCCAGGGTGATGATTACGGTGATCACGCCGAAGGCGGCGGCCTGGCCGATGTCGAGGCCGATGAAAGCGCGTTCGTAGAGCAGGTACGGGAGGGTCTTGGTGCCTCCCGTGCCCTTGGTCATGATGGCGATGGGATCGAAGAGCTGGAGGAGCATGATCCCGCCGAGCAGCACCGCGATCTCGATGTACTGGCGCAGGTGCGGGAGGGTCATGTGCTGGAAGGTGCGGATCTTCCCCGCGCCGTCGACCGACGCCGCCTCGAGCACCTCCCTGCTCTGGCTCTGCAGCCCGGCGAGCAGGATCAGCATCATGAAGGGCGTGAACTGCCAGGTCATGACGACAATGATCGTGACCGGGGGCAGGTCGGTGTTCCACGCCACGGACGGGAGCCCGACCGCGTTGAGGGCGACGTTGACCATGCCGTTGTTGACGTCGAGCATCAAGAACTTCCAGATGAGCGAGGCCGCGGCGGGCATCACGAGGAACGGGGTGATCATCAGGGTGCGGGCGATCCCCTGCCCGAGGAACTTGCGGTCGAGGAGGAGTGCGAACCCCAGGCCGATCGCCAGCGAGAGGATGACCGACGACCCGGTGATGAGCACGGTCGCCCACAGCGACGAGAGGAAGTCGTCGTTGGCGAAGACGGTCAGGTAGTTGTCCAGACCGGCGAACCCGGTGGCGTCGGGTCGCAGCTGGTTCCACGTGGTGAACGACACGACGATCGTCACGAGGAACGGGATCTGGGTGAGCACGAGCGAGACGATGAGCGCGGGGAGTACGAGCCCGCGCGCCTGCCGGGCCTTCCGCTTGTCGGTGGGCGCGATCTTGGGAGGGAGTTGCGGTTCTTCGACGCCGACATCGGCGACGATCGATGATGTGGTCATTTCGGGCTTCCTTGCCTGAGAGTGATGCGGGGCAGCGGCGCCTTCGCCGGGCCGCTGCCCCGTGCCGAATGGGTTGCGGTGGAGCTACTTCTGTTTGTCGCCGGCGGTCTGCGCGATGGGCTGCCCCTGCTCGAGGGCCTCGTCGACCGTGGTGCGGCCGGCTATGGCGTCGGCGATGAGCTGGGCGACCTGGTTGCCCACGTCCTGGAACTCGGGGATGGTGACGTACTGGATGCCGACCCACGGCTGCGGGTTCACACCGGGCTGCACCGGGTCGACCGCGTTCATGACCTCGAGGGTGATCGGGGCGAATGCGGCGGCGGCCTCCTTGTACTCCGGGATCTCGTAGGTGGAGTTGCGCGCTCCCGGGGGCACCCGCGTCCAGCCGAGCTCCTCACCGACGAGCTGGTGGTACTCCTTGCTCGTGGCCCACTTCACGAAGGCGAGCGCCTCGTCGTAGTTCTTCGTGGTCTCGGGGATGGCGAGGTTCCACGACCAGAGCCAGCCCGACTCCTCCGTCTCCACGACGGGTGCGTGGGCGTAGCCCATCTTGCCTGCGACCTCGGAGCTCTCCGGGTCCTCCAGGATGGAGGCGGCGACCGAGGCGTCGTACCACATCGCCACCTTCCCGCTGCTGAGCAGGTTCAGGCACTCGGTGAAGCTGTTCGATACCGGGTCGGGCTCGCCGGACTCCGCAAGCAGGTCGACGTAGAAGTTGACGGCCTCCTTGAACTCGGGCGCGTTGACCTGGGCGTTCCAGTCCTCGTCGTACCAGGTACCGCCGAAGGTCTGCACAACGGTGGTCAGCGGCGCGAACAGGTCGCCCCACCCTGGCTTGCCGCGCAGGCAGATGCCCGCGTGCTCCGGGGTGTCGAGCTGCTTTGCGAACTCCGCGATCTGCTGCCAGGTGGGATTGTTCGGCATCTCGAGACCGGCCGCGTCGAACATCTCCTTGTTGTACATGGTGATGGACGACTCGCCGTAGAAGGGGACCGCGTACTGCTTGCCGTCCACCGAGATCGCGGTGCGCACGGGCTCGAGCAGATCGTCGACGTCGTAGTCGGCGTCGTCCTCGAGGTCGGGCGTCAGGTCCTTCAGCCAGCCGAGCTCGCCCCACTGCGGAACCTCGTAGGCACCCGCGGTGACGATGTCGTACTGGCCGGCCTTCGAGGCGACGTCCGCGGTGACGGCGGCGCGGAGGTCGCCCTCCTCCATCTGCACGAAGTTGACCTTGACGCCGGGGTTCGCCTCCTCGAACGACCCCTTCAGCTCTTCCATGTCCTTCATCTGCGGGTTGCTGACGGTTGCGAGCGTGAGGGTGACGTCGCCGTCGTCTCCTCCGCCGCCCGCACCCGCGCATCCGCTCAACACGACGGCCATGACCGTCAGAGAGGCGCCGACCCCGACGGCGCGTTTGTATCCAAGCATTCGGAACTCCTTTGTTGGGACTGCTATCTCGTGGTGTGCCCGTCGATGTCCCGACTGGGCACTTCGAACTATGGGGCATCGCCACAGCCCGCGTCTGGTCCGATCGCGATCAGATTGTGGTACTTTTTTTCCGATATTCAGCGTGGCCGACTCACAAGGGAGTGAGACGAATGAAAATATCGACGCCCGGCACACAGGCACGCACCGTGCTCGACCGGCCAGCGACCCGCGAGCTCGTACCCCGCATCGAGGGCGAGTCCTTCCGCTGGATGGAGCACGACTATCCGAGCGAGATAGCGCGCTGGAACTACCACCCCGAGGTCGAGATCCACTTGATCAGGCGGAGCATCGGCAGCTACATCATCGGCGACCAGATCGGCGCCTTCGGACCGGGACACGTCGCGGTCGTCGGGTCGGGACTGCCGCACGACTGGATGAGCGACCTCGTCGACGGACAGGTCGTGCGCAATCGGGACGCCGTGATCCAGTTCACCCCCGACTGGATCGAGCACAGCGTGGATGTGATGCCGGAGCTGGCAGGCATCCGGCAGCTGGTCCAGGAGTCCGGCCGGGGCATCATCTACTCGGGCCCGACCGCCGCCACCGCCGCCGAGCGGATCGAAGCGGTCGGAGCGACCGCCGGCCCGCTGCGCATCGCCCATCTGCTGTCGCTGCTGTCCCTCCTGCTCGCCGCGCCGGACAGCGACAAGGAGTTCGTGGCCAGCTCGCTCTACTCCTCGGACACCGGGGGCGAGGGCAAGGCGGCGGTCGACGCGGGCCTCGCCTACGTGCTGGAGAATCTGAGCGGGCACATCCGCATGTCGGAGGCGGCGCGGCTGGCGTACATGTCGGAGCCCTCCTTCTCCAAGTACTTCAAGAAGGCCAGCGGCATGACTTTCTCCGACCTCGTCAGGCGGCTGCGAATCGCGAACGCCTGCCGCCTGCTCGACCAGACGGAGTCGACCGTCTCGACGATCAGCGATGCCGTCGGCTACCGCAACCTCGCGAACTTCAACCGGCAGTTCCGAGCGGAGACCGGCATCACCCCGAGGCAGTACCGGTCGATGGACGAGTCTGCCCGCCCGAACGCGCGGCTCCGCGGGCTGAAGCTGACCTCTCCCGACTGACGCTGCGGGCGTCTCCGCCGGCGAGAGCCTTCCCGGTCGAGCCGCTGCAGGTCAGCGCTCGGTGCTGCGCGGCGCTATCCGGTCGACGATCGCGGTCAGACGGGTGCGGAGCTCGACGAGCTCGTCGAGGTCGACGCCCAGCGCCGCCACCACCTGCGGCGGCACCTGCGTGGCCGCCGCGCGGAGGCCGGCGCCGGCCTCGGTGAGACGCACGGCGAGGTTCCGCTCGTCGGTCGCCGACCGCTGCCGGGTGACCAGCCCCGCCGTCTCGAGGCGCTTGAGCAGCGGCGACAGCGTCGCCGGCTCCAGGCGCAGCACGTCGGCGAGCTCCGACAGCGACCGGGGCTCCTTCTCCCAGAGGGCGAGCATCACGAGGTACTGGGGATGCGTCACCCCGAGCGGATCGAGGATCGGCTTGTAGGCGCTGATGACCGAGCGGGACGCGACCGCCAGAGCGAAGCAGAGCTGCTGGTCCAGGGCGAGCAGGTCGGCCTCGCTCGACAGAGTCTCGGTGGTTTCCATGATTAGTTAGTATACTAAGGGTTATGACACGAAAGAAGCCGTCGGAGTCCTCGCTGAACAACCCCTTCGCCGGCAAGCCCGGCTTCTTCAACCGCCTCAACCGCATCTCCTACGGCTACGCCGGTCCCGCCCAGGTGGGGATCGGCCGCGCCGAGGCGCCCTACGTTCCGCCGGCCGATCCGCGCTGCCCCCTCTGCGGCGGGCCCATGGACCTCCACAGCATCGACCGCTCGGGCGAGCGCACCCAGATCCACTGCCCGTAGCGCCCTCGTGAGCTCAGGGGCTTCGCACGTCTAGGTCCTGAACTCCTTCTGCACCATCATCGCCAGCTCCCTCAGCAGCACGTCGTCGAACTCGCCGTACGGGCGAGGCTCGCTGTCGACGACGCACAGGGTGCCGATCCTCTCCCCCGACGGCAGCTCCACCGGGAATCCGGCATAGAAGCGGATGCGAGGCCCCGCGCTGACCATCGGATTGTCGCTGAAGCGGTCGTCCTCGCTCGCGTCGCGGACCATCAGTGCCCCCTCGCCACGGATGGCGATGTCGCAGAACGAGGTATCGCGCGCCGACGACTTCAGATCCGCCCCCACCTGGGCGAGGTAGGTCTGGCTGTCGCCGTCGATCATCGTCACCGCTGCGACCTCGACGTGGAACGCCTGGCGCGCCACCGCGAGGATCCGCATGATCCGCGCGTGCGATCCGTCGTTCCGCAGCTCGAAGCGGTCGACCGCGTCCTGCCTGGCCGTCTCGACCGCTCCGCCTTGGCGCCCCCGGCTCAGACGGCGATCGTGCGGGTGGTACTGGCTGGCGAGGAGCGGCACGAGCGCGTCTGCCAGTTGATTCGCCCAGCCGGCGTACTCCTGCGGCGAGCGGTGCCTCTCGTCGTCCACCCGCGATCTCGGCGGAGCACCGAGGGGCACGAAGGTCACCAGCGGCGAGCTGGAGCACAGGTCTGCGCTCTCGCGATTCAGCGCCTCGGCGTGCCGGTCGGCCACGGTTCCGAGCGCCGAATCGAAGATGGAGATGGAACGGATCGGCGGAATACCCGCGACGACGATCTTCGTGTCGGCCGGCGACAACAGCCGCAGCGCGTGGAAGAACGCGGTCGCGTCCGCGCGCCACTGCACCACGGGCGTCAGGGCGAGCGCGTCGTTGACGCCCAGAACGACGATCGCCGCGTCGTACCGCGACAGGTTGAGCCGCTGCACCGCGGCCGGCGCCTCCGACAGGAGCATGCCGGGCTCGGCGATCAGATCGACGTCTGCACCCCGCCCGGTGCGCGCCGACAGGGCCCGGGCCACGGCGCCGGGAAGTGCGAGATCGTGGGTGGTCACGCCCCAGCCGACGGCGGGCCCGGCGCCGAAGATCAGGATGCGGTCGCTGTCGTAGCCCGAGGCATGGGCCCGCGGCGCATCCATCGGACGGGGAACCTTGCTCGTGCGCTCGACCGAGGCCACCCAGCCCCGCATCAGAGGGACCAGCACCCGGTTCCAGCCGGCGCCCCTGCGCAGTCGTTGGCGAGGTGTATTCACCTACCAATGCTCGCACTCTTTGCAGTGGTCGCGCGCCCGGCGGCGGACAACCGACGGCGGAACCTACCGGTCGAGCATCCGGTCCAAACCGACGAAGTCCCGACGCAGAATCCGCGCCCAGGCCACCCGGGGCAGCAGGCCGGTCAGCCTCAGCCATCCGGCGACGTCGCCCTCGTAGGTGGCGTGCACACGGGTGCCCCCGGCATCGGGCGAGCAGCGGTACTCGACGCGCGAATTCCAGGGCGAGGTCGAGAACCAGACGACCCGGCTGTCGGGTTCCAGGATCTCGAGCACGTCGGTGAACCGGATGCGGAACGGACCGACGCGGTCGACTGCCGACCAGCGGCCGCCGACCCGGATCGGTCCCTCGTCGACCCTCCGGCGGGAGTGGACAGCGGGCGCGAACTCCGGCCAGCTCGTCGGGTCCGCGAGGTAGCGGAACACCAGCGACGGCGGGTGGTCCAGGTACGCTGCCGGGACTGATCCGCGAGGTCGAGCCGGGAGACACCGGACGTTCAGCGGTCGTCGGCCGCTATGCGCACCTGGACTTCGTCGCCCTGCACATGCACCACGAGACCGAGGACCTGGCGCTGTGGGATCGGCTGGTGTCTCGCGACCCCGCATGCGCATTGCACGTCGACCAGATGCGGGCGCAGCATGCCCACGTCGCGCAGCATCTCGCCCGCATCGAACCGCAGCTGGCCCCGTGGGTCACGAGCGCCGATCCCCGCCTCGGCGACGCATTCGCCGGCGACGTCGAGAAGCTCCGAGACATCCTGAACGCCCATCTCGGCCAGGAGGAGGACGACATCATGCCGGTCGCCGGGGCGGTTCTCTCGCAGCAGGAGTGGGACTGGATGGAGGAGCACACGCGCGAGACGCTGATGGCACGCCGCAAGGAGCTGGGCAGCGACATCATGTCGTTGCAGCTCGGCTTCCTCATCGCGTCCGTGCCGGAGGGCGACCGCGAGGAGTGGGTCCGGGCGAACGTGCCGGTGCCCATCCGGCTGCTGTACTTCCTGCTGATGAAGCGGCGGTACGAGCGGGCGATGCGGGAGCTGTATCCCGACCGTCCCGTGCCCGCGATGGTCTGAGCACGACGGCTGCCGATCGAGAGGAAATCCCGGTGTGACTGGGTTCTATTGCTGGGGTACCTGGACTCGAACCAAGAACAAGAGAATCAGAATCTCCCGTGTTGCCAATTACACCATACCCCACCGTTCCGAGCAGAAGCTCGGGCCGACGATCTACTCTAGCCCATACGTGAGCGAGGTCAAAACCACGCGGGGTTTCGATACGCGTCCTCCTTCGTCGGGCGCTACTCAACCAACGAGAGACGCGTCCTCCTTCGTCGGGCGCTACTCAACCACCGAGAGACGCGTCCTCCTTTGTCGGGCGCTACTCAACCAGCGAGGAGGCAGGCTAGGCGCCGAGCAGGTCGCGGTTGAGCGCCGCGGCCACCTTCGCGCCGGCGCCGGCCGCCACGATCAGCTGTTGCGGACCGGGCGCGGTCGAGTCCCCCGCGGCGTAGACCCCGGGCACGCTGGTGCGTCCTCCGGCGTCGACCTTGAGATAGCCGTGCTCGTCGGTCGCGAGGCCGAGCGTCGCCGCGTAGGCGAGATTCTGCGAGTAGACCGGGCGCACGAAGGCCGCCGAGCGCTCGATCACGGTGCCGTCGGCCAGCACGATGCCGGTGAGGCCCTCGCGCCCGCCGGCGACGTCGGCGAGTTCGCGACGGTCGATGCGGATGCCGCGCTCGGCCAGGCGGGACTCCTGCGACTCGGTGACCGTTCCGACGCCGTTCGTGAAGACGATGAGGTCGCGGCTCCACTGCGAGATGAGCAGGGCGCGCTCGGCGAGGTCGTCGGTCTCGCCGATGAGGGCGATCGGCGCATCCGCGTACTCGTAGGCGTCGCACTCGACGCAGCTGTGGATCGTGGTCCCGTAGAACTGGCGCAGGCTCGGCAGCGCGGGGAACTTCTCGGTGAGACCGGTGCTGATGACCACGGTGCTGGTGGTCACCGTGGTGGCGCCGTAGCGCACGGCGAAGCCGTCATCCGCTCTCTCGACGGCGGTGACCATCGCCTTGGCGAAGGTGGCGCCCGGGTAGGCGTCGAGCTCCTCGCGTCCGAGGCGGCGCAGCTCGAGCGGCGAGATGCCGTCGCGCGAGACGAAGCCGTGGGAGGCGAAGGTGGCCGCGTTGCGCGGGCGGTTGCTGTCGAGCACCAGCGTGGAGCGGCGGGCGCGCACCAGGTTCAGCGCGGCGCTGAGTCCGGCAGGTCCCGCGCCGACGACCACGACGTCGTGATCGAAGGTGCCGGTCACAGCTTCGCCTGGAGGGCCGCCAGACGGGCCAGCGACGACTCCTTGCCGAGCAGTTCCATCGACTCGAACAGCGGCGGGCTGATGCGCTTGCCCGAGAGGGCGCTGCGCAGCGGGCCGAAGGCGACGCGCGGCTTGAGGCCGGCGCCGTCGATGAGCTCGGCGCGCAGCACGCGCTCGATCTCGGCGGCGGACCAGTCGTTCAGCTGCGTCAGCGCGCCGATCGACGCGTCGAGCACGAGGTCGGCGCCGGCGCCGGGCATGGCGTCCGCGGCGATGGTGATGTCTTCGTCCGCGGTGAAGAAGAAGCCGAGCAGTGCCGGGGCCTCGCCGAGGAGCTGCATGCGCTCCTGCACCAGCGGGGCGGCCTCGCGCAGCACGGCCTCCTCTGCGGGGGTCGGCGGGGTGGCGACGAGGTCGCCGAGGTAGGGCACCAGGCGGGCGGCGAAGTCGTCGGCCGCGAGCAGGCGGATGTGGTCGCCGTTGAGCGACTCGGCCTTCTTCTGGTCGAAGCGGGCCGGGTTCGGGTTCACGTCGACGACGTCGAAGGCGGCGACCATCTCGTCGATGGAGAACACGTCGCGGTCGTGGGTGAGCGACCAGCCGAGCAGCGAGAGGTAGTTGATGAGCCCCTCGGGGATGAAGCCCCGCTCGCGGTGGTGGAAGAGGTTCGACTCCGGGTCGCGCTTGGAGAGCTTCTTGTTGTTCTCCCCCATCACGTACGGCAGGTGGCCGAAGCGCGGGATGAACTCGGTGACGCCGATCTCGACCAGCGCGGTGTAGAGCGCGATCTGGCGAGGCGTGGAGGAGAGGAGGTCCTCGCCGCGGAGCACGTGGGTGATGCCCATCAGCGCGTCGTCGACCGGGTTGACGAAGGTGTAGAGCGGGGCGCCGTTCGGGCGCACCACCACGAAGTCGCTGAACGATCCGGCGGGGAAGGTGATCTCGCCGCGCACCAGGTCGTCGAAGCTGAGGTCGGTGTCCGGCACGCGCAGGCGCAGCGCGGGGCTGCGGCCCTCGGCCCTGTAGGCCGCGATCTGCTCGGGGCTGAGGTCGCGCTCGAAGTTGTCGTAGCCCTGCTTGGGGTCGCGTCCGGCGGCGACGTTGCGGGCCTCGATCTCCTCGCCGGTGGCGAAGCTCTCGTAGAGGTGCCCGGACGCCTTCAGCTGCTCGATCACGCCGAGGTAGATGTCGGTGCGCTGCGACTGGCGGTAGGGGGCGTGCGGTCCGCCGGTCTCCACTCCCTCGTCCCAGTCGAGCTTCAGCCAGCGCAGGGCGTCGAGCAGCTGGAGGTAGCTCTCCTCGCTGTCGCGCGCGGCGTCGGTGTCCTCGATGCGGAACACGAGCTTGCCGCCGGTGTGGCGGGCGTAGGCCCAGTTGAAGAGAGCGGTGCGGATGAGACCGACGTGCGGGGTACCGGTCGGCGACGGGCAGAAGCGCACGCGGACATCGGCACCGGCAGCGGTGGAGAAGGGAGCAGTCATATCGTGTCAAGCCTACTGGCGCGCGGGGGCCTGCTGGCGAGGAGCTCGTCCGTGCCGCGACTTCCGTTCTGCAGGACAGCCCGGAAGAGCACGCCCGCTCGACGCATCCGTTGTGCAGGACACCCCGGGAGGCGACGACCCCACTGAAGAGCTTCCGTTGTGCAGGACGCCCTCGGCGCCCCTCCGGCCCGACTTCCGTTGTGCAGGACGGGTAGTCGGCGTCCTGCAGAACGGGAATGGATTGGGCGATGTCTCAGAACCGCGGATGCCGCGGCGTCCTGCACAACGGAAACGAATTGCCGGAGGGACCCGGGTCCGTGGCGTCCTGTGGAACGGGCGCGCGGGGCTCGCGGGGCTCGCAGGAGCGCAGGGAGCTCGGGGAAATCGGGGAGCTCAGGGAGCTCAGGGAGCTCAGGCTGGCGCGCGCTCCTGCACCCGCAGCCGCACCGCGAGCAGCACCACCACCGCGATCAGCACGAAGGCGAGCAGCGCCAGTCCGGCGTAGCCGACGAGCACCAGCGCCGGCCCGGCGAGCGCGCCGCCGAGGGCGCCCGCGCCGTTCATGGCCAGGTCGGAGCGGCCCTGCACGATCGCCCGGCGGCCGGAGGCGACGGACTCCGCCACCAGGGCCGAGCCGGCCACGGTCGACGCGCTCCAGCCGAGCCCGAGCAGGATCAGCCCGACGATCACACCCTCGTGGCTCTCCGACCCGAGCGCGATCACCGCGAGCGACAGCGCGAGCACGGCCTGCCCGCCGAGGATCACCGGCACCCGGCCGGCCCGGTCGGCGAGCGCTCCGAACACGGGCGAGAGCGCGTACATGCCGGCGATGTGCAGGCTGATCACCAGCCCGACCACGGTGATCGAGGCCCCGTGCCCGCTCAGGTGCACGGGCGTCATCGACATCACCGAGATCATCACGGCGTGGCTCAGCGCGACCGCCGCGATGGCGAAGGCGGCGCGGCGGGGACGGCCGGCGACAGGGGCCAGGCGCGCTCCCTCCGCCGCCGGCGCGGCGTCCATCCGCTGGCGCAGCAGCAGCGGGTCGGGCCGCAGGCCGACCAGGTAGATGACGGCCGCCGCGGACTGCGCGACGGCAGTGAAAACGAAGGGGCCGGCGAGCTCGGGCAGGCCGAGGGCCTCGCCGAGCCGCTCCCCCGGGCCGACCAGGTTGGGGCCGACCACGGCACCGAGCGACGTGGCCCAGACCACGAGCGACAGGTCGCGGCCGCGGTGCCGGTCGGTGGCGAGGTCGGTCGCGGCGAAGCGGGACTGCAGGGCGACCGCCGATCCGCTGCCGAGGATGGCGAGGGCGACCAGCAGCAGCGGGAAGGAGACGACCGAGATGCTGAGGATGGTGAGCAGCCCGCCGAGCGCGGCGCCGAGGGCACCGGTGGCGAGGGCGATGCGGCGGCCCCTGCCGCGCGCCAGCCGGGCGAGCGGGATCGCGGCGGCTGCCGCGCCGAGGGTGCTCATGGTCGCGGCCATGCCCGACCACGCGGCGGAGCCGGAGAGGGCCTCGGCCACGAGGGCGCCGAGCGACAGGGTCGCTCCCAGGCCGAGACCGCCGAGCACCTGGCCGGCGCTCAGCAGCGCCACCGAGCGGCGCTGGGTCGCGCGGTAGCCCTCGAGGGTCATCGGACGAGGGACATCAGGGGCGGGGGCGGGTGGGGTTTCCGAGGGTGCCGATGCCGGCGACGCCGACCTCCACGAACTGCCCGGGCCGGATCGTGCCGTCGCCCGCCGGCGACCCGGTCATGATGATGTCGCCGGGAAGCAGCGTGTAGACGCCGGAGGCGAAGGAGACCAGCTCGGCCACCGTGTGCTTCATGCCCGAGGTGGAGCCGGAGATGCGGGTCTCACCGTCGACTCGGGTGGTGATGGTCGCGTTCTGCGCGTCGAGCTCCGTCTCGATGACCGGCCCGATCGGCGCGAAGGTGTCGTAGCCCTTGGCCCTGGCCTGCTGGCCGTCCTCGGCCATGAGGTCGACCGCGGTCACGTCGTTGCCGACTGTGTAGCCGAAGATGTAGTCCGCGGCATCCGCTGCGGGCACCTGCTTGGCGATGCGCCCGATCACCACGACGAGCTCGCCCTCGTGGGCGACGGTGCCGGCGTCGCCGGGCAGCAGGATCGCATCGCCCGGCCCGACCACCGAGGTGTTGGGCTTCAGGAAGAGCCGGGGCGGGGCATCCGTGTCCTCGTCGGGGTCCGCGGGGTAGTTGCCCTCCACGCAGATCACCTTCGAGCGCGGGATGACCGGCGCGAGCAGCCGCAGCCCGGCGATCGGCACCCGCTCCTCGGTCGTGTCGAATCCGCTGAACATCGGGTCGCCGGCGAGGACGACGATCTCGTCGCCGTCGACGATGCCGAAACGGGGGTCCCCACCTGAGCTGAAGCGCGCTATTTTCACGACGCAAGCCTAGCGGCGGCGCTGCGCGGCGCATCCGCTGCTCGACCCGGGTCTAGCGTGGAGGCATGGAACATCGCTATCTCGGAAACAGTGGCCTCAAGATCTCGGAAATCACCTACGGAAACTGGCTGACACACGGCTCGCAGGTGGAGAACGACGTGGCGACGCAGTGCGTGCACGCCGCCCTCGACGCCGGAATCACCACCTTCGACACGGCGGACACCTACGCCAACATGGTCGCGGAGCAGGTTCTCGGCGACGCCCTCGCCGGCCAGCGCCGCGAGTCGCTGGAGATCTTCACCAAGGTGTACTTCCCCACCGGCCCGAAGGGGCCCAACGACACCGGGCTGAGCCGCAAGCACATCCGCGAGTCGATCGATGCCTCGCTGAAACGCCTCGGGACCGACTACGTCGACCTCTACCAGGCGCACCGCTTCGACTACGAGACCCCGCTGGAGGAGACCATGCAGGCCTTCGCCCAGGTGGTCGACCAGGGCAAGGCGCTCTACATCGGCGTCTCCGAGTGGTCGGCCCAGCAGCTGCGGGACGGGCACAGGCTGGCCACCGAGCTCGGCTTCCAGCTCATCTCCAACCAGCCGCAGTACTCCGCGCTCTGGCGCGTCATCGAGGAGGAGGTCGTGCCGACCTCGGTCGAGCTCGGCATCAGCCAGATCGTGTGGTCGCCGGTGGCGCAGGGCGTGCTCACCGGCAAGTACAAGCCAGGCGCCGAGCTGCCCGCCGGATCGCGAGCGACGGATGCCGCGGGCGGTGCGAACATGATCAGCAACTGGCTGCGCGAGGAGGTTCTGGCCGGCGTGCAGAAGCTCGAGCCGATCGCCGCGGAGAACGGCCTCTCGATGGCCCAGCTCGCCGTGGCCTGGGTGCTGCAGAACGACAACGTCGCCTCGGCGATCATCGGCGCCTCACGTCCCGGCCAGGTGACCGACAACGCCAAGGCCTCGGGCGTGACGCTCTCCCCCGAGACCCTCGCCGCCATCGACGACGCGATCGGCGCCGTGGCGGAGACCGACCCCGCGCTCACCGTCGGGCGCGCACCGCAGGGACGCTGACCCGCGGGAGACGCACGGCCCCTCCCGGTGACGGGAGGGGCCGTTCTCAGCGGATGTCAGCTCCCGGGGTTCACGACGGACTTGAGCGTCGACGGTGAGGTCGTGGAGTTCAGTGCCGCCTCCACCTCGGCGATGCCGAAGTGCCCGGTGACCATGCCGTCGAGGTCGACCTTGCCGCTGGCCACCAGCTCGATCGCCAGCGGCCAGGTGTTGGCGTAGCGGAAGATGCCGGTGACGACCAGCTCGTTGTTCTGGATCACCGGGATCGGCAGCGGGATCTCGTCGGCGCCCATGCCGACCAGCACCACGATGCCGCCGGGGCGAACCGTGCGGATGCCGCTGCGCACGGCGGCCGCGGCCCCCGAGGCGTCGGCGAAGACGTCGACGCCGAGCCCGAGGGCGGTGATGTCGTCGACTAGCGGGTCGAGGGTGCGGGTGGCCCCGAAGCGCAGTGCCTGCTCGCGGCGCTCGGCGCTCACGTCGGAGACGATGATCTCGCTCGCGCCATAGGCCTTCGCCACCTGCGCGATGGCGATGCCGATCGGGCCGGCGCCGGTGATGAGCACGCGGGTGCCCACGGTGAAGCGGCCCTTCTGCGCTGTGGCGATGGCCACCGAGAGCGGCTCCATCAGGGCCGCGGCGTCGTCGCTCACCGAGTCGGGCACGTCGTGCGCGAAGTGCGACTGGATGACCGTGTACTCCTGGAACGCGCCGTCCACGCCGGGGGTGGCGTAGAACTCCATGCCCGGGTCGAGGTTGTAGGCGCCGGAGAGGGTCTCGTGCGAGGTGGGCGTGGGGCGCTGCGGCTCGATCGAGACGCGCTGCCCGACGCGGGCTGGGTCGACCTGCGCGCCGACCGCCACGATCACTCCGCCGGACTCGTGGCCGAGCACGAGCGGGGCGTCGACCACCCAGTCGCCGAGGTGGCCGTCCTTGTAGAAGTGCACGTCGGAGCCGCACACCCCCACCGCGGTGATGCGCACGAGCACCTGGTCGGCGTCGACGGCGGGCAGTGGGCGCTGCTCGACCGCGAGCTCGCCCTTGCCCAGCAGCACGCTCGCGTTCATCGAGGTGGGAAGTGTGGATGTCATCGTTGCTCCTTGTTGGTTCGGAAAAGTGGGGATGCGCTAGGCGCTGGCCTCGCCGTGGTGGGCGCGCACCGGCGGCGCGACGACCACGTTGACGCCCTGGCTGCGCAGTCGGCTGATGTGCGCGGCATCCGTCTTGTCGTCCACGATCACGAGGTCGTACTCCGTGAGGTGCGCGAGCGCGTGCAGCGCCCGCTTGGCGAACTTGGTGTGGTCGACGAGCAGGATGCGCGTCGCCGCGGCGTCGAACATGGCCCGCTTGGTGTCGACGGTCTCGAGGGTCTGGTGGAAGGTGGTGTCATCGGTGATCGCCGAGGTGGACGAGATGAAGGTGTCGGCACGCAGGGTGGAGATGGCCTCGTTGGTCATCCGCCCCATGAAGGCGCTGCACCAGTTGTAGTAGTTGCCGCCGAGGGCGAGCAGCGAGATGCCGCGCACGTTGTTGAGCACGTTCATGATGGTGAGCACGTTGGTGATCACCGTGAGCGGCGCCTTGTCGGGCAGCATCTGCGCGACCCTCAGCACGGTGGTGGAGTCGTCGAGGAAGATCGCCTGCCCCGGCTCGATGTACTCGAGCACCGCGTGGGCGAGCGCGTCCTTCTCGGCCTGCTGCTGTCCCAGCCGGAAGACGTCGCTCGACTCCACCAGGCTCGAGGAGAGCGCGGTGGCCACCCCGCGGGACTTGCGCAGCAGCGCCCGCGACTCGAGCTCGTCGAGGTCGCGGTGCACCGTCATCAGGCTGATGTTGAAGCGCTCGGCCAGCTCGTCGATGCGGATGGCGCCCTCCGCCATCACCGCCTCGGAGATGGCCCGCTGCCGGGCGGCCTGCCTCGTGCCCCTGCCGTCTGCACCGTTGGCGTCGTTGCTCATGGTCGTCACCTCGTTCATTAGTTTCGCTCGAGTTTATTCCTCGACGGGCACGGGCCGCTGCAGGAGCAGGGCCTCGTCGAGGACGCGAGCGAGTGCGGCCGGGTCGTGGGCGAAGCGTCCGAGGAAGAGGCCGTCGACGGATGCGCCGAGCCGGCCGAGCAGGCCGGGTCCGGCACTGCCGCCGTAGATCACACGGCCCGTCGCCACCAGCGGGTGCGCGGCGAGCCAGTCGCGCAGCAGCCCGCCCACCTCGCGGATGTGCTCGGCGGAGGCGGACTCCTCGGCCCCGATCGCCCACTCCGGCTCGTAGGCGACGACGATGCTCTCGATCGCCCCGGCCTTCTCGGCCAGGGAGAGCGCCGACTGCACCTGGGCGATGCAGGCGGATGCGGCCTGTGCCGCAGGCATCCGCTCGGTCTCGCCGACGCAGAGGAATGGCGCGAGCGAGTTGCGCAGCGCGGCGTCGACCTTGTCGGCCACCGTCTCGTCGGTCTCGCCGAACAGCCGGCGGCGCTCCGCGTGCCCCACCTCCACGTAGCGGCAGCCGAGCTCCGCCAGGTCGGCGCCGCTCACCTCGCCGGTGTAGGCGCCGCGGTCGATCCAGAACAGGTCCTGGCCGCCCACGCTCACCCGCGTGCCGGCGAAGGCGCGCAGGACGGCGTCGATCGAGAGGAAGCCAGGAAGCACCACGAGGTCGACCAGAGCGCTGGTCACCGCCTCGTGCTCGCGTGCGATCCGGGCGACGTCCTCCGCCCAGGCGACCGTCTGCCGGTGCCCGAAGTACATCTTCAGGCTCACCCCGACGACGAGCGGCGCCTCACTTCTGGGCATGGCCCGCTTCGTACTCCGAGATGAGCGCGACCTTCTCGGCGCTCGCGCTGCCCTCGTCGAAGCGGTAGCCGAGCCACTCGCGCACGAGGCGGCGG